>ERZ773359.3828-NODE-3828-length-16641-cov-48.641625_pt1 | contig 16641 bp, 10 predicted proteins | sample MGYA00374955_ERZ773359 | MGnify/ENA primary metagenome ERZ773359 (study PRJEB29098, sample SAMN04486028) | biogas fermenter metagenome | study: EMG produced TPA metagenomics assembly of the Biogas fermentation microbial communities from Germany - Plant 4 DNA1... | reverse complement strand
GCGTTGGATTTTCTGGATTTCTATTGTAGCTGCCATAGTTAGCTTTTTCTTAATTACTGGAGTACCAGAAAGCAGGAATCCTGCAAGCAGCAAAAAGGCTGGTTATGATTTACCTGGAATAATAACCTTTATGGTAGGCATGCTTGCCATTAATATATTGATTAATCAGGGGGGAAATGTAGGCTGGTTAAGCCCAATGACAATAGGGCTTGGCCTATTATCAGTTATTACCTTTATAATATTTTATAAGATTGAAAGGAAGAAAGAAAATCCCTTTATTAATTTTGATATTTTTAGAAACAGGATATATAAGGGTGCTACCCTATCAAATTTCTTGGTAAATTGTGCAGCAGGTACCCTAATTGTAACCCTATCTCTTGTTCAGGTAGCTGCAGATTTAAGCTCCTTAGAGGCAGGTTTCTTAACCATAGGTTACCTTATAGGTATTCTTATTGCCATTAAGGTAGGGGAGAAACTGCTGCAAAAGCTGGGCCCTCGAAAACCCATGGTTTTAGGCTGTGCAATTACAGCCTTTGGTATTTTCTTAAATGCCTTCACCCATTTACTAACAGCCCAATATAAGATAGTGGCCACAATTGGCTTTACCTTCTTTGGAATTGGCTTAGGCTTATATGCAACCCCATCAGCTGATGCTGCCTTGGCTTCAGTACCAGAAGAACAGGCAGGTTCCGCATCAGGTATATATAGGATGGCATCTTCCCTGGGGGCTGCCATTGGTATAGCTATTTCAGCTGCTATGTTTACAAGCCTAAGTATGGAACAGGTGACCTTTGTTGAAGGCTTTTTCAGAGGTCGTACTGACAATATTTCCATTCGCTATGCAGCTATTATAGCCCTGCTTTTCAACCTGATCATGGTGATGTTGGCCATTATTTCAATTTTAATAAACCTACCAAGAAAAAACCTTGAAATAGACAATTAAAATAAGGACAATATTCCTTTAGCCCAAGTTTTGGCAAAAACTGGGGCTAATTTTTATATAAAAAACTTTATAAATATTGAAATGATAAGGTTTTCCACCCTTGATAAGCCTTCAAAGTAGTAATATAATTTCGCTTAATTTTAATTTTATATTATTCTGCGCAGGATAATAAAGATTGAAAATAAATTTTGAGGAGGCAGAAATGGAATCATTACTATCACTATCATTTGTACTAATTGTTTATTCAATCGGAGATTATATTTCACAAAAGACTAAGTCTATAGTTTCAATGATGTTTACGGCCTCAGCCCTATTTCTGGTAGGATTTTGGCTAGGAGTTCCAGAGACTCTATTTGAGGATGCTCAATTAATGGGAATTGGTTCTTTATTAATAGGACTCTTAATTACTCATATGGGGACCTTGCTTAATTTTGAGGATTTAAAAGTTCAATGGAAGACAGTCCTTATAGGCCTTAGTGCAGTTGTTGGCATAGGTGTTTTTCTTTTTGCAGCAGGTACACCTATTTTAGGAAAAGAGTACGCCGTTGCTGCAGCACCACCCATATCTGGAGGAGTAGTTGCAGCAATTATAATGGGAGAGGTTGCTACAGCCAAAGGCTTTAACGATATAGCAGTATTTGCTACTATATTGGTTGTTGTTCAAGGTTTCTTTGGTTACCCAATAGCCTCATATTTCTTAAATAAGGAAGCTAAATTAATATTAAAAAGAAAAAATGAATTTACTCAAGAAAATTTAACTACTAGCAATTCTAAGGGACAAGCAGTTTCAAGGAAAAAAATTATTCCTCCTTTACCAAAGGAGCTGCAAACTAGTTTTGTTTTATTGGCTAAACTGTCTTTAACAGCTTTACTGAGCTTTAAGTTGGCAGAGTTAACAAATAATATAATACATCCTTATGTAATGTGCTTATTAGTTGGTATTGTAGCTTGTGAAATTGGATTCCTTAAAAGAGATATACTTACCCAGTCTAATTCATCTGGCTTAGCTATGGTAGGTTTAATGGCTGTAATATTTTCAAGCTTGGCTAAGGCTACACCTGACATGATACTTTCACTTTTGTTCCCAATAGTGGCAAGCTTGACCCTTGGAACTATTGGTATAATAATTTTCTCTGCAATAGTTGGTAAGCTATTGTGTATTTCACCTTCCATGTCAATTGCTATTGGTTCTTCAGCCTTATTTGGCTTCCCAGGAACCTATATAATTTCTAATGAAGTAGCCACTGCAAATGCTAAGAATGAAGAAGAAAAGCAGATGATACTGGCTGAGATCTTACCTAAGATGTTGGTTGCAGGCTTTATTACTGTAACAATTGCATCAGTAATATTAGCAGGCGTTATGGCTAAAATGTTTTAATTATAGGAGGTAATAAATGAATATGAAAACACTATATAAAGGCTTTACATTAATAGATGGAAATGGTGGACAAGTACAGGAAAACTCCTACTTCATAGTTGAAGATAAAAGAATTTCAAAAATAGGTAAGGTAGATGAATTACAAAACATTGAGGGCATAGAGATTGTTGATTTATCTGGAAAATATGTTATGCCTGGATTAATCAACTCACACGTTCATATAACCCTGGAGCCAGTAGGAGATCCCTTTGGTCTTATTAACAGTGAGTCCCATGCTAAAACTACAATAAGGGCAGTTGCAAATCTGAAAAAACATCTATATTCAGGGACTACATTTTTCCGTGACCTGGGTGCTCCTGCTGGATTGGATTTTGCATTAAGGGATGCTGTAAATGAAGGTTTAATTGAAGGTCCCCAATTCCTTGCTGCAGGTAAATGTATTACCATGACAGGTGGTCATGGTTGGTCTATTGGCAGGGAAGCTGATGGTGTAGATGAACTAAGAAAGGCTGCAAGAGAACAGTTAAAGGCTATTAAAGATAATGGCAACTGGTGGCGTAACAACTCCTGGTGTTGAACCAGGAAGTCCACAGCTTTCAATGGAAGAGATGAAGGCAGCTGTAGAAGAAGCCCACAAGGCAGGTAAAAAGACTGCTTCTCATGCTCAGGGAACTCAGGGTATAAAGAATGCAATCCTGGCTGGAATTGATTCAATAGAACACGGTATTTACCTGGATGATGAGGCTATTGAATTGATGATAAAAAATGATGTATATCTTGTGCCTACCCTAGTAGCTCCCTATTTCATTGTTGAATATGGGACTGAAGCAGGTATTCCTCAGTATGCTGTAGATAAGGCAAAGGCCGTTATGGATACCCATAGGGAAAGTTTTGCTAAAGCATATAAGGCAGGAGTAAAGATTGCCATGGGTACAGATGCAGGTACCCCATTTAATTTCCATGATGGGGCACCACATGAGCTAATTCTTATGGTTAAGTCAGGCATGAGCCCTATGGATGCAATAGTTTCATCAACTAAAGGTAGTGCAGATTGTTTAGGCATATTAGATGACTATGGAACCTTAGAGTCAGGGAAGTTTGCAGATTTTATAGTATTGGATGATAATCCTCTAGACAACTTAGATACCTTGTTTAATATAAATTCAGTTTATAAGTTAGGAAAAAAGGTAATTTAAGATGGTAGCATGTCTACCATCTTTTTTATTACTATATTACTTTTAGGATTATTGTCCATACTTGTATGTAAATAAGTATATAAAGTCCTTCTTTTCTTGTAAAATTGGGGTGTGGATTGGAATGGCAACTCTGCCAGAGTAACTTGTGGAGCAATAAAGGTATTCTTTGGTATTTATGAAGGTATTATTATGGTAGATAGATATGACAATATATGAGCTGCCATACTGGATTATGATAATGGGATAATAAATTATTTAACTAATACTAATCAAATTGACCTTGTCCCTAGAACTATTGATAACTGGGCAAATAAGGTAAGTTGCCTGCATAGCTGTAAAATCCAGTATGTGGATAAAAATGATAATAAAACACTTATTAAAGTAACTTCAAAGCAGTTTTGATTAGTTTCCTACTAAATTATGGCTAAGGTTATGACTGTGTCTGGCAGCTTATCACTATAAGATTAAATATATTGTAATTATTTCTTGTTTTTGATACCTTTTTATGGTAAAATTATAACAACATAATAGGAGGCTACAAAGTATTTTTTAGCCCTTGTCATAAAGACCCGGACTTAATATGCCTTGCTAGAATTGATGGTCAAGCTTGTATCTTACTAAATTTTTGCTGGCTGAAGTCAGCGAATGGAGGATTACCAATGAAGGGCGAAAAAAACTTTTCTTAAGGTACCGGGCATTTAATGTATCCTTTATAGTTGGCATGTGTATGTCCTTTTCTTGTAGTATAATGAATTATTTTCTTGATTTAGGTATTATACCAACCATAATAACCTTTGTCTGTGGACTTATTACTTTAGGCTTATACATAGTTTTCAAAATTACCAATAATTATGATCAGCTTTCTTTGATAGTTTGTGCCTTTTTAAGTTTTGTTTTTTTTCCAACCATGTGGCTTGTCTCTGGAGGGTCTTACTCCAGTATTCCATATTATATGATTACAAATGCTGGAATAATTGCCTTATTGCTTAGTGGATTAAAAAGAAAAATAACTTTTATACTTTTTGCTTTTGTGGTTGGTGCTTTAATGGTTATTGAGTATCACAGACCAGAATTGGCAGCAGTATATGATTCACAATTTATTAGATATGTAGATTTATCCTTTGGTTTATTTACTTGCTTGTTTTCCGTTGTAATTTTAATTTCAGTTTTGATTGATAGCTATGTGGAAGAACTTAATAAATCTAAGAAATATCTGGCTGCCCTTGAGGAAAAGAATAAAGAGATTGAGGCTAAGAACAGGATGTTGACAAAAAGTAATGAAGAGTATATGAAGGCAAAAGAGGAGGCGGAAAGACTTAATAGGTTGTTAAATGAAGAAAAGCAAAAACTACAAGAGCTATCAATCACAGATTATTTAACAGGAGCCTTTAATAGAAGGTTTATTACTTCCTGCTTAAGTGAGGAAATTGAAGCTTGCCATAATAGCAATAAAAATCTAACTATAGCCATGATTGATATTGACAACTTCAAGAGTATAAATGATACATACGGACATGTATTTGGTGACTACGTATTAAAGAGGATTGTTAGCACAATAATAAGCAATTTGAGGCAAACTGATATAGTAGGTCGTTATGGAGGCGATGAGTTTCTAGTTATAATGCGTAATACCAATATGGAAGAAGGATATTCTATAATGGAGCGTATTCGTCAAAAGATACTGGAGTTAGAATGGGAAGATGAACTGGTAATTACCATAAGTGGTGGGATCATAGAAGTAGGGGATAGCGAAATAAACAGCACATTAAAGAATGTTGATAAGCTATTGTACAGAGCTAAACAAAGAAGCAAAAACCTAATAGTTAAGTAGATTAATAGAGAATTTAAACCTGCCTCGTGGGAGTAAATAGTAGTCCCCACGGGGCTTTTCATTTGGTTTATGGAACAATCAAATTGTGCGTATATGGAAAGAATAAGATTTATCAGCTATAATGTATTTATGAATTAAAAAATTTCAGGCAGGTAATAATTTTTCACAAGAATGTGATGCCTTAAGTTGAATAACTATGGGAGGGATTTGATTGGACAGCAAGTTTAAGGAAATTTTAGAGGAAGTTTTGAAAAAGGACCATAGGCTTTGGAATAATGAAAAGACAGAATTTAATATTCCCCTTCTTTTTAATTTAATAGATAAGATGGATGAAAGAATTATTGGATTATTGTTGGATAGGGAAGAAACAAGAAAAAAATTTTTCTTAAAAGTAAAGGATGCCTATATTTTTAAAAGTAAGGAATTTAAGTTTTTCATTGAAGAGCATAAGGTATTTAATTCTTACACCAGCTATCCTAATAGAATAGGATTATATGATGGCAAGGAATTTATAATGGATAGGACAGAGGTGGTAATAAATTTTCCTTTTAAGGATTGTATATTAGAAGGAGGACAGACTACAGAAGAAGGAATAGACACTTATTTTGAATATGATGAAAAGGTAACTAAGACACAGGAGAAACAAGGTTGGGAGGCAGAAACTTACAATAAAAAGCAAGACAAGAGAAAAGAAATATTTTTCAATGAAATATTAGCACAGGATGAAATAGATAGATTGTTAGATGAAAAGGCATTTGTAAATTGGAGGAGATATACTAAAAATGGTGTAGAGGAAGTAGAGGAAATAAAAAGGGACAAAAATGGACTGATTAGAGAAAATTTAATAATTAAGGGCAATAATTTATTGGCCTTAGAGAGTTTAAAGTCACAATTTAAGGGACAAATTAAGCTTATTTATATTGATCCACCCTACTATTTTATGGATAACAAAGATCAGGATTCTTTCAGATACAATACCAATTTTAAATTATCCACCTGGTTAACATTTATGAAAAATAGATTGGAAATTGCAAAGGAACTATTGAAGGATGATGGCGTAATTTTTGTTCAAATAGATGATGACGGTCAGGCCTATCTGAAAGTATTAATGGATGAAATATTTGGTCAAAAAAACTATTTAAATACAATATGTGTAAAAATGAAAAATATAGCAGGAGCCAGTGGAGGAGGGGAGGACAAAAAATTAAAGAAGAATATTGAATTTATACTTTTATATTGTAAGGATTATCAATTTGTAAAATCCTACAATCCTGTGTATGAATATACAGAAATATACGATTTAGTTCAATACTATAGAGAAAACAATATTAGTTGGAAATATACCTCTGTTCTATATTATGAGGGGGATAAGGAATATCTTTGTTCAACAGTTGATGGTAGTGGGGATGAGATAAAGATATACAAAAGAATTAATCCCATATTTAAATCAGTTAGCCAAATTGCAAAAGAAGAAGGCTTAAGCGAAAGAGAAGTCTACTACAAATATATGGACAGGATTTTCACTACTGCCATGCCTCAAAGTTCTATAAGGGAAAGGGTTTTAGAAGTCATAGAAAGGGAAGAGGACAGGTTAGAATTATATAGTATAGAATATATCCCTAAATCCGGGAAAAATAAGGGAAAAATATATGAGCAATTTTATAAGGGTAAAAAACTGAGATTGGTCACTTGGTTAAGGGATGTAGTTGAGAAAAAGGGTGACCTATACTATAAGAAGGACCTAAAAGGAACTTTCTGGGATGGAATTAACCTGAACAACCTATCAAAGGAAGGAAATGTTAGATTTCCCAACGGGAAAAAACCAGAGCAGTTAATTAAGGATATAATGAAACTATATGTTGAAAAGGGAGATATAGTGATGGACTTTTTCCTGGGAAGTGGAACTACAGCTGCAGTTGCCCATAAAATGAATATCCAGTATATAGGAATAGAGCAATTGGATTATGGAAAGGAAGATGCCGTCACCAGGTTAAAAAATGTAATTAATGGAGATGAAAATGGCATTTCAAAGGATGAGGATATAAATTGGCAGGGCGGTGGAAACTTTATTTATTGTGAACTTGCAAAGTGGAATGAAAAGGCCAAGGAAGAAATAATGAATTGCAATAGTTTGGAAGAACTAAAAGAGCTTTTTACAAGCTTATGTGATAAATACTATTTAGATTATAATATAAGGGTAAATGAGTTTAAAAATAAAATAATCGAGGAGGAAGAATTTAAAAAGCTTCCTTTGGAGGAACAAAAAAAGATGTTTCTAACAATGCTGGATCTTAATCAGTTATATGTACAAAGAACTGAAATGGAAGATAAAAAATACGGTATTAGTGAAAAGGATCAAAGGTTAACTAGGATGTTTTATGGGGAGGAATAATATTGGTTGATAACAAAAACTTACATGAGATAATTTCTGAAAGGATTAAGGGTGTAAAAAGCTTTGCTCCAGAAGCCATAGCTATTCCTCAATATATCAGAGACAATTTGAAACATGATTTATTCTACTGGCAAGAGGAGGCCCTAGAGCATCTGTTGTATTATGAAAATGAAAGGTCTGGGCTAAAAAAATATCCAACCCATCTAATGTTTAATATGGCAACAGGTTCAGGCAAAACCCTAATTATGGCTGCAGCCATGTTATATTATTATAAACAGGGTTACAGGCATTTTATATTTTTGGTTAATCAAAATAATATTGTGGACAAGACCCAAAATAATTTTATTAATAAGTCCCATACTAAGTATTTGTTTAAAGATAAAATAGTTATAGATGACAAGACAGTCAATATAAAAGAGGTAGAGAATTTTTCTGATAAACCTAAGGAGATAGAAATAAAATTTACTACCATTCAACAATTACACAACGATATTCACATTCAAAGGGAAAATCAGCTTATATTAGAAGAGTTAAATAAGAGGGATATAGTAATACTTGCAGATGAGGCACATCATTTAAATGCTGATACAAAAAGGGATGACATGCAGTTAGAATTACTTAACACAGAAATTTCCGAAAGGGCTGGAATGGAAGAAATAGAAAGGAAGGGCTGGGAACATACAGTTATAAATCTTATTTTAAATAAAAATGGGCAAATAAGTGGAAATAAAAATGTGTTGTTGGAATTTACAGCAACAATGGATGAGGATGAGAGGGTTGTAGAAAAGTATAAAGATAAAATTATATATAAATTTACATTAAAGGAGTTTTTAAGTGCAGGCTATACTAAAGAAATAAATTTAATCTCTTCTAGGTTTAATAAAAAAGAAAGAATTTTACAGGCTCTTCTATTTAACTGGTATAGGGAACAAATTGCTTTAATATACTTTAAAGAAGGAAATGAAAGTTTAATAAATTTTAAACCGGTAATTCTTTTTAGAAGCAAGAAGATTGAGGATTCAAAAAAAGATTATAAAGAGTTCCTGAATATTGTTGCAAATTTAAAGGTAAGTGACTTTGAATTTATAAAGGATATAGAAAGCAAGGTAGATGAGGGGGATAGCCTATATGAACAGGGAAGATCTAAAACATTAGAAATATTAAGATTTATTGAAAGAGAAAATATTTCTTATTCAGAGATAGTTGAGTGGATAAAGGCAAAGTTTGTTGAGAAAAATTGTATCATTACAAACTCTGAGGACAATAAATCTACTAAAACAGAAAAAACAACTGAAGAACAGGAGAGGCTATTAAATAGTTTAGAAGACAAAAACAATCATATAAGGGCCATATTTACAGTCAAAAGATTAACAGAGGGATGGGATGTACTAAACTTGTTTGACATTGTAAGATTATATGAAAGTCAAAACAAGGGTGGCAAAACAAAAGGAACTCCTGATGCAACAATTCAGGAAAAGCAACTTATAGGTAGAGGAGTAAGATATTATCCCTTTGATTATAAGGACAAGATAAGAAATAAGAGAAAATTTGATGATGATATGGACCATGAATTAAGAATATTAGAAGAGCTTAATTATTATACCTATGATGAAGAATCAAGGTATATCTCACACTTAAAGGAAGAGTTAAGAAAAGATGGCTATATAAAGGATAATAAGGTAAGAAAAATTTTCAGAATTAAAGATGATTTTAAAAAGACCCCCTTTTACAAACACGGGAAAATATGGCAAAATAAGCAAGATACAAATCCAGATAGGAGAAAGAGGACTTTAGAAAATATAAAAAGAGATTTTTATAATGGGTATGAGATAAGAAGATTTGGCTTTAAGGAAAATAAGTTTGGGTTTAATAAAAAAGATGATATTGAAAGATTGGATATAAAAGATGAATTACAATGGACTGTAGATCCTACACCTAAATTCAAATACTTTGATAAAAATATTATATATAAGGCAATAAATATTAAGGCAAAATCTGAGGATTCTATATTTCAATTTAAAAATTTAAAAAAGGAATTCCATATAGGGACCATAGACGAACTATTAGAGGATAAATTTTTGGGCGATTTTGAAATTCCAATATTTACAGGAGAAAAAATAAGTTTTGATGATATTTCTAATGGTGAAAAATTAAACATATTACTTGATTTCTTAGGTAAATTTGAAAAAGAATTAAGAAAGATTATTAACCCTCACATTGGTACTCCCTTCCAGCCTTTAAGCTTTGAAGAAGTATTTGGAAAACCAAAGGAGAAGGTAGTGGAAGTAGATGAAGAATCGAAAAATCTGGAAATTAAATTAAAAAATACAGATTGGTATATTTTGGATTCCTTTAATGGAACTAGTGAAGAAATAGCCTTTATTAATTATTTTGAAAGCACCTTAGGTAATTTAAAGGATAAGTATGACCAAGTATATTTATTGAGAAATGAAGAAGTTTATAAAATATACGATTTTGAAAAAGGAAGAGGCTTTCAGCCGGATTTTATACTCTTTTTAAAAGAAAAAAATAAGAGAATGTATTACCAGATTTTTATAGAGGCTAAAGGAGACTACCTGAAAGAAAGAGATGAGTGGAAAGAAGAATTTCTAAAAGAAATTACAGAAATATATGGAGAAAAAGATAAATTAGTATATGAAGAAGATTTATACAGATTGATTGGACTTCCTTTCTTTGATAGTAAGGATACTAGTAAGTTCCATAAAGAGTACCAGAAGTTATGGCAAAAATAAATAGGTCTAATCCCCTACTGTGGTATTTAAATTATATAGTAGGGGATTATTTTCATCTATTATGGGCGAAATTTATTTATTTTTTTAGGTATATGATTAAGCTCCCTGGGTCCCTGCCTGTAATTATAAAATTGAGCCCTATCTGTATAGTTTAATAACATCTGCATTAAGTCGGAACCATACATACGAATACTGCCTCTGGCACAGTTTCTTTCCCCAAAGGAGTCTACATGATCCACCCTTACATTTTTGCCAATGAACATAATTGGCAAGGGCTCTCCCGAATGGATCATGGGGCCACAGCTAGGGGTTGTATGGTCCCCAGTAACAACTAGGAATATTTCTTCCCTTAGGGCACTTTCAACCAAAGGGCCTATTTGGCTGTCTATTTCCTCCAGTACTCTTACCTTGTTTCGAGGGTCTTTTGTATGAGCTGCTTCGTCTGTTTCCTTAGTATGTAGGTGGATAAAATCATAGTCGGATTTCAATGCCAGCTCTACTCCTTCTTCAAAGTTTCTATATCTTATAAAGTCCATACCCAGCAATTTAGCTATGCCATACATTAATAATCCAGAGCCAATTATACAAGCCCTTAGCCCATGCTTTTCTTCAAAACTAAGAAGATTAGGTTTTTTGCCTGCCCATTTAGTTAGTAAAAAGTTAGCAGGTTGCTTGCCATCCATTAATCTTTTTTCATTAACCTTGGAATTTTTTAAAGCCCTATAGGTTTTTTTCAAAAATATATTTAGTGCTTCTGCAGTCTTATAAGCTTCAATACTGTTGCTTTCAAAGGGTTCCACTGTCATTACATAGCTATTATCGTAAAAAGGATCGCTATCGGAAATATCACTACTTATATTCTTCCCTTTAATTTCAAGAACACCGTGAATAGATACAGACTGCTGCCAGCGAAATGAAAAATCATTAATTGATTCAGGTAGCAATTTTGCCAGTTCCATGATTTCTTCTGTAGACAAATCCTTAGTAAATCTTTCTTTAATAGAAAGACCATCTTCCTCTTCTTCAACCCAAGCCCAGGAGGTACATAAGTAGACTGCATTATCTTCTATTTCCACATCCCTTGATAGGGCATTTATAATGCCCCTTCCTGGAAATTCCTTCATATCATAACCGAATAGGATGAAATGAGCTACTTCAGTACCCAAGGGGAGTCCTTGTTTCCAAGGAATCATTATTCCAGTTTCAGCTTTTTTACACAACTTATCCAGATTGGGGGTATTTGCATATTCCAATGGCGTTTTTCCATCTATAATACTATGAGGCCTGTCTCCCAAGCCATCTAATAATAAGAGTACTATTTTCAAAATATACCACTCCCATTCACTAATGTGTCTAACATTTCAACTTTGCTAACTTCCCCTTTTTCAATTAACAATTTTCCCAGGGTAACACCTACGGGATAAAGGTAGTTATCAATATAATTTTGTACCTTATCTTTATTATAAGCAACTTCACCTTCTGGGCTGACATAATTCTTGCTGAAGGCACATGTCTGATGGCCTTTTCCTTCCTTCCATTCCCAACCAATTATATTTTCTATTTCGTCTCCATCTTCTATGTATCTGATAGGCATGATTAGGTCTACATCTAGTTCCCTTGCTATTTTCTTGTAGCCATTAAGACATTCAGCAGTTTGATTAATTTTAACCCTTCCATCATGGCTTTCTCTTTCCCCAGTTATTATTTTTTTGTTCAGCTTTAAAGCTATAGGAATCCGAATAAGATGAAAATATGCATGGCATCCAATACAAGTTGTATAGAAACCAAATTTCCTAATAATGGAATCAACAAATCTACCATTTATGATGCTCCATAAATCAAAATTACTGTAATAAATAAGGGGATAGATGGTTTTTTTATTGCCATATAAATCCTTGCTTCTCTTAACCATCTTTTCATAATTAGATTCAAGTATTTGAAAGTTTCCATACTCAGTAGGTGCAAAGGAGGCTACAGGCAATATATTGTTTATAGACTTATCCTCCATGGCCTTTAAAATGGCTGCTACACTATCCCTTCCTGCAAATTCTCCGATAACAGTATCCTCCGGTAAATCCTCAACAAAATCGTATATTCCCCACAAATCTTTTTCTTTCATAATCTATTACCCCTTCAAATAATCTTTATTGTATATAATACAACATATATTTACCCAATTGTGGAATAAATTGTCGATAGATAAATAAATATATTATTTTAATTTTTAATATGAATAAAAAAAATCTATAGAATATAATTTATTATAAATTTTTTCTATATTAAGTAAATTTTATCAATTTAATGGTAGTATATAGAAGGATAAAAGAGTTTGAGAGGTAGATTAAGATGAGTAAAAGCAAGAATATGGTATACAAAGCTATAGATTATTTTATATTTATTGTTTTAGTAATGCTCCTGCTTATATTTATACTGAGACCAATATATGCCATTATTAGGACAAGCTTTATATTAGATGGGAAATTTACCCTAGATATATATAGAAATTTATTTAGGGACAATATTAGGCTTATTAAAAATAGCTTATTTGTAGCCACTCTAACTACCATAATCTCAGTAATAATCTCCATCAATGTGGCGATTTATGTAAGCCTTTCAAAAGGCAGGATTAGAAAGATATTAATATTGCTATTAATGTTAACAATGATATCACCTCCTTTTCTTTCATCTTTAGCCTATATAAAGTTATTTGGTAGAAGGGGATTTATCACCCATGACATTCTAGGTCTGACTCTTAATACCTATGGCTGGCAGGGTATTGTTTCAATGCAGTCATTAAGTTCTTCATCCATGAATGCCTTTATATTAACTGGCATCATAAATAGGATAGATAAAGATATTATAAAAAGCTCCTTGGATTTAGGTGCAAATACTTCCTATACAATAAGGAAAATTATACTTCCTATGATGAAACCAGGTATATTGAATGTTGCTCTTCTTACCTTTGTTAGGTCTTTATCTGATTTTGGGACTCCCATGACTATTGGTGGGGCATTTAATGTTTTAGCAACACAGGCATATTTAAATGTTATAGCTTATTCAAAAATGGAATTAGCAGCAGCAATCTGTGTTTTGATATTGATTCCAGCTGCTATAGCTTTTACCCAGTATAGAATTTTTTCCCGCAAAAATGTCTTATATACTCAAAATACAATAGCAAATGAAATGCTGGATGAAGACCAAGATGAAAGTATAAAGCCAAAGGGACCCTTGTGGAGGTTTATTCAAATTTTTGCAAGTTTGTTTTTATTTACAATGATAATTCAGTACTTAACAATTTTTCTAACTTCAATTACACAATACAGTTATGGGAAGATGTATTTTACAATAGAGCATTTTGTACACTTGAGAAAATATTTAGGGGACAGCTTCATACGAAGTATTACATATGGGTTTATTACAGGAATATGTGGAGGTATTTTAAGTTTCTTTACTTCCTATTATGTTGAGATTAGAAAATTTAGAGCTTCCAGGCTGTTGGATTTTGTAGTTACATTACCTAGTATAGTACCAGGCGTCTTTATGGGGATAGCTTATATACTTGCTTTCAATAATAAACCTTTGGAGCTTACAGGCACATCTGCAATAGTTATATTAAATATCATGTTTAGACAGTTGCCATCTAATACCAGGGTCTATAATGCTAACTTATCACAAATAGGGACACAGGTTGCTGATGCAGGAAAGGACTTAGGTGCTCCCAGCATTTATATTGTTAAAGATATCTTATTTCCCATGAGCAAGACTGCCTTTATGACTAATTTTGTAAATAATTTCAAAAATACTATGACAACTGTTGGAGCCATTATATTTTTAGTATATCCTGGAAAGAAGCTTGCTACACTAGAAATGTTTTCTGCCATTAGAGAAGGTAAATACGGTGTTGGAGCAGCAGCTTCTGTCACTATAATCTTAATAACTCTGACCATAAATATATTAATGTCTAGGTTGATTATGAGGTGGAAAAATGTTCGTTAAATTAGAAAATGTTACAAAAACTTTTAATGAGGTAGTTGCTGTTGATCAATTAAGCTTAGAAATAAATAAGGGACAGATACTATGTTTGTTAGGTCCATCAGGATGTGGGAAAACAACTACATTAAAGTCCATAGGTGGATTCCTAAGGATAGATGGTGGAAGAATAATCATTGATGGGGAGGATATTACCAATATGCCTCCGGAAATGAGGCCAACATCTACAGTTTTCCAATCCTACGCCCTATTTCCCCATATGACAGTACTTCAAAATGTAATCTATGGACTAAAATTTAAAGGTTATTCGAGGAAAGAAGCAATAAAAAAAGGTGAGGAATACTTAGAGATAGTTGGCCTACTACCCTATAGAAATAGGAATGTTCAACAGTTAAGCGGGGGACAGCAACAGAGAGTTGCCCTAGCTAGGGCACTTGTTGTAACTCCCAAGGTGCTTTTATTAGACGAACCTCTTTCAAATCTGGATGCAAAGCTTAGAGTAAAGATGAGGGAAGAGATAAAGGATATACAGTCTAAGCTAGGTATAACTATGATATTTGTCACCCATGATCAGGAAGAAGCATTACATATAGCAGATGTTATTGCAGTTATGAATGAGGGTAAGCTGGAACAATTAGGGACACCCCGGGAAATTTATTGTAATCCAAAGAGTAAGTTTGTTCTAGATTTTATTGGGAATTCTAATGTGATAGAAGAAAATTCGGGAGCAATTAGCTTTGTAAGACCGGAAGAAATAATTATGGACAGGCATGAAGGCAATATTTGTGGAAAGATTGTTAAAAAGACTTTTTCCGGTCCATATATATCCTATGTAGTTCAGACTGATAATAATATATTAAATGTTCAAGGCCAAAATACTGGCAATGAAGAATTTGAAATGGGTGAATATGTATACCTTACTTTTAAAGAAAGACATATACATTTAAAGAAGCATAGCAGTGTTTAGTACTTTGTCAATAATATTGTTAATTATATAAAAAAAGGGAGGAATTAAGGATGAAAAGATTAAGATTAATGGTGATTATGCTATTGATATTAGCATTATCACTTACTTTAGCAGCCTGTGGCAGCTCAGATACGGAAGATGCTGCTGGAGAAGAAGCCCAGGAGGAAGTACAGGAAACTGCGGATGAAGAGGAAGCAGTTGAAGAAGAGATTAATTTAAGTGGGACTACACTTAATGTAGTTACAACATCAGGAGGTATGTATGCACCATTATTTGAAAAGTTTGAAAAGGATACTGGCATAAAAATTGAATTTCTAGAAATGTCTTCTGGTGAGGTTTTGGCCAGGACAAGAGCAGAAGGCGGAAAGCCAATGGCAGATTTATGGTTTAGTGGTGGAATAGATGCATTTATGATGGCTAAGAATGAGGGGCTTTTAGAACAATATTTCCCAGAAGGCTATGAAGAAATATATCCTCAATATAGGGATGATGATGGCTACTGGTATGGTAAGGGATTAAACATAATAGCTTTCATAGTTAATAATGATATTCTGGAAGAGAAAAATTTACCTGTTCCTAAGGCTTGGCCAGATCTGCTTAATCCAGCATATGAGGGAGAGATAATGGCAGCTAATCCAGCTATTTCAGGTAATGCTTTTGCTTTTGTGGCTGGAGTATTGGAGACTATGGGAGAAGAAGAGGGATGGAAGTATCTTGAAGAGTTAGATAAAAATATTCCCTATTATGGTAAAAGGGGAAGGGACCCCTATACAAAGGTAGTTGAAGGGGAAGTGGCAATTGGTATAACATACATAAATAAGTCTATATTGGAGCTGGAGGAACAATACAATGTATCTATAATTTATCCTGAAGATTTTATACCCTGGATTGCTGAAGGTATGGCCATATTTAAGAATGCCAAAAACCTGGAAGGGGCTAAGGCCTTCCTCGATTGGGTATTGAAGGATGAAAACATGCAAATGTTGGCAGAAATCGATATGAAGGATACCAATATGATGGTTAAACCTGGCATAACGGCTTATGACTTAGGAGTACCTATGGACAGGTTTGTAGAACAGGATTTAAGTGTATTTGGAGAAAGAAGAGAAGGAATTATTGAAAAATGGGTTGAATTGGTAGGAGATAAATAGTGTAGAAAAGACAGGCATATTGAAAAAATAATATGCCTGT
>ERZ773359.3827-NODE-3827-length-16647-cov-5.523807_pt1 | contig 16647 bp, 13 predicted proteins | sample MGYA00374955_ERZ773359 | MGnify/ENA primary metagenome ERZ773359 (study PRJEB29098, sample SAMN04486028) | biogas fermenter metagenome | study: EMG produced TPA metagenomics assembly of the Biogas fermentation microbial communities from Germany - Plant 4 DNA1... | reverse complement strand
AGCCCGCCACTAAAAACAAAAGAATTTGAAAAACTACTAATTGCCTAAGTAACATGGAACAATGTTCTATGTTACTTTTTCATTACCCGGGCAATATCAGGCAATAATAAGATAAAAACGAAAGAGGGTTGTCATGTCTCAGTGGCGTGCTTGCGGCGTTTTACTACATCTAACCTCCTTGCCAAATCAATTTGGAATCGGTGATTTAGGCCAAAGTGCTTATGATTTCATTGATTTTTTGGCTGCTGCTAAACAAAGTTATTGGCAAATCTTACCTCTTGGTCCAACTGACCAGTTTCATTCACCTTATACACCATATTCAGCCTTTGCTGGTAATCCTCTGCTGATTAGTTTAGAAAAACTAATTAATGAACAATTACTTTCAGTTGCGGATTTACAAACCGTCCCAACTAATTTTTCTCAGCAAAAAATAGACTTTGCCCAGCTTCTTCCTTGGAAAAGCAAATTGCTGAGCTTAGCGTTCCAAAATTATCTTCGCCGCAAACCAACTAAACTAGTCGAAGAATATACTGCCTTCTGCAAAGACAATCAATTTTGGTTAATAGACTTTGCCCTATTTATGACCTTAAAGCAGCAATTTAATAACCAGGCTTGGTATAATTGGCCCCCAGAAATAGCTAGGCGACAAACGCAAGCAATTGAATACTGGAGACAAGTTCTATCTGATGAAATCGCTTACCACCAATTTATCCAATATCTATTTTTTAAACAATGGCAGCAATTAAAAGCCTATGCCCATAAACAAGGGATAAAAATAATCGGCGATTTGCCTATTTTTGTTGCTCATGATAGTGCTGATGTGTGGGTTCATCCCTTCTTGTTTAAGTTAAATAGTGATGGACAACCAACAGTAGTAGCTGGTGTTCCTCCCGATTACTTTAGTCCTACTGGTCAATTGTGGGGAAATCCGTTGTATAAATGGGAAGCACACCAAGAACAGAACTATGACTGGTGGTTAAAACGTTTATCTTTGTTACTAAGTCTTGTGGACTTAGTTCGTATCGATCATTTTCGTGGTTTTGAATCAGCCTGGGAAATTCCTCATGGAGAGACTACTGCTGTTAAGGGAGCTTGGCAGAAAGGTCCAGGCTCAAAATTTTTTCAAGTGGTAGTGGATCAATTTGATGACTTACCCTTTATCGCAGAAGATTTAGGTTTTATAACTGAGGAAGTTATTCAGCTGCGAGATCAATGGAGTTTACCTGGTATGAAAATACTACAATTTGCTTTTGATAGTCTGCAGCCTAATCCCCATTTACCCCATTACCATCAATATAACTCAGTAGTCTATACTGGTACTCACGACAACGATACTAGCTTCAGCTGGTATCAGAAGTTGTCATCAGAGATTAAAGCCTATGTAAAAAACTATTTAAACTCTGATGGAACAGATATTGTCTGGGATTTGATTCGAGCTGCTTACGCATCACCAGCCAAACTGGCTATTATCCCGCTGCAGGATCTATTAAGACTAGATAGCCAAGCTAGAATGAATCGTCCAGGACAAGCAACGGGCAATTGGACTTGGCGCTATGATCCCCAATTATTAACCGAGCAGTTAATTGCTGACCTGAGCCAATTAGCAACCTTATATCAACGTGTTCCAAACAAAAAATAGGAGATCATTGATTGATCTCCTATTCTTCTTTTACTAATGCTCTGCCAAAATCATAACCAAATTGGCGACAACGTTCTTCATCTGCTTCTGTTAAACCAAATCTGAGCTTCAAGTTGGGTTGCACAATCGCCAACCGCATTTTTTCTAAACGTTGTTCAATTAATTCCGCAGCTTCACCACTCCAACCATAATTTCCGAAACTAGCCGCCAGCTTGCCCCTGGCAGTAATACCGCTTAAATGACTTAAAGCACGCCACACTGGTTCTACAGCATCAGCATTAATTGTCGGCGAGCCAACAATTAAGCCCTGAACTTTTTCGAAGTTATCAGTTATTTCTGCCAAACTCGTATTGGCAAAGTCAACTAAAATAGCTTTTATTCCCCGATGTTTTTCCACACCTTCGGCTATTAGCTGAGCCATTTTTTTAGTATGACCATAAGCACTTACATAACCAACTAACACATATTTTTCTTGATCATTTGACTCTTGACTACTCCATTGCTGATACAAATCTACTACCCGCCAAGGGTCTCGATCTAAAATTGGACCATGACCAGTAGCAATTAAACGAATTGGCAGATCACGAATTTTATCAATAGCTTCTAAGATTTTTGGCTTAAAGGGACTCATAATATACTCATAATAATGTTTGGTAGCTTCTGTAAAATCATCTAACTGACTTTCCAACATTCGACCTTCTGGATCACAATAGTGGGCACCAAAGCCATCACAAGTAAAGAGAATTTGATCTTCTTCTAAATAAGTAAACATCGTATCTGGCCAATGCAAAAATGGTGCCATAATAAATCTTAATTTTTTATCGCCTAAATCTAACACATCATTATGACCGACTACTACAGCATTGAAGTCCATATTCACCTGTTCACGTAAAAACTGAATCCCAGCTCGCGAACTATAAACTTGTAAATGTGGCGCTAACTCTAATAAGGCTTTAATGCTGCCAGAATGATCAGGCTCAGTGTGATTCACCACTAAATACTTTAAATCTGTCAAATCAATTTCATTAGTCAATTTATCAACAAACTCTGTAGTAAACTCGAATTTCACATTATCTATTAAGCAGGCTTGTTCTGCTTTAATTAAATAGGAGTTGTAAGTTGTGCCCCATTCTGTCGGAACCACAACATCAAAAATTCTTAGATCTGGATCCAAGACTCCAACCCAAGTTATATCTTTAGTCAATCTCATAATTGCTTACCTCCTAACTTATATATTGATTAAATTATATCCTGTTTAGTTCTATATGACAATTACTAAAAATCCGTTTCTGACTCAATTTTCCTGCTCAAGCTTATATGTAATAATAATTACTATTGTTTACACAAAAAAACGGCAAAGCTTCTTGCTTGCCGTTAAAACTCGAATTTGACCGAGCGCATAAATAAATCTAATAAAACCTCTTTTGCGGGTTTTTTCTTATTAATTGCAATATACACACTTTCGCAAATTGGTAATTCTATCTCATACCGTTTAGCTAAGACCATTAAGGCCTTAACAGTGCTTACCCCTTCTGCCAGCTTTGGAAATTCTTCTCCCTTCACAAAGCTCTCTCCATAGGCTCGGTTATGACTGTATTTAGAATACAAGGTAGCAGAGTAATCACCAAGATGGCTGAGCCCATAAACCGTTAGCTCATTACCTCCCATTGCTCTAACTAAACGAGAAATTTCACGAGCACCACGAGCCATTAAAGCACCTTTTAAGCTAGAATAACTTAAGCCATCAAGCATACCTGCGGCTATACCAATCACATTTTTAGCAGCTGCTCCAATTTCATTACCAATTAGATCTTGTCCATAATAAAAACGAATTAGATCACTAGCAAATTCTTGTACCAACATTTTAGTTGTATTAATGTTGTCAGAACCAATTACCATACAATTTGGTATTCCGGCTAAATAATCTTGCACATGACCGGGACCGACCCAAATCGCGACTTCGCACGGGGACAGGATTTCCTCTTTAATGATCTGAGTCAACCGTTTACCGGTTTCCTCCTCAAGACCTTTCATGCACAGTACAATAGTTTTCCCTTGTAAATCAAATTCATTTAACTGTCTAGCTAAATTACGCAATTGCTGGGAGGCTATGGCAATTACTAGGACGTCTCCATGGTTAATCGCCTGATTTAAATCACTCGATAATGTAATTCGGTCATCAATCGTTAAGTAATCATTTTTTCTTGTGCGAGATAATTCTTGAAAACCACGAGAATCGGCTTTACCCCACAGTAATACGTCATGATTTATTCGATTAAGATACCACCCTAAAAATGAGCCCCATCTTCCGGTACCTAATACTGCAACCTTCATGATAATACTCCTTTCACCTAAACGACAGTCATAACTAATAATGCCAAATAAATGCCTTTTTTATTATAACACAAAACGGTCCTGCTTTCATAAAAATCATGAACACAAGACCGTTTTTATTCTTCCCTATTCAATTGCAACCATGAATCCATTCATCGTCCTCCTAAGTATTACATTACCAACTTTTCCATAAGTTGGAAGCACTTCCTTAACCATCTGAAAAAACCTACTACATTTTCTTGCTCAATCATTATCTTTTGATCAGCTTGCGAAATAACTAACACTACATCTCCTTCAACAATATCTGATACCCAGCTGTAAAATATACTGCCTCTTTGAGAAAGTACTAAACCAATCATTAGTTCCTCAGTTAGTTCTCCAGAATTTGTAATTAAGGCTTCTGCAATTCCCTTGATAACATCATCGCCTTCATTCCACCAAAACTGTATTCTTTGTTTATTTAATGGATCATCGCCTAGCTCTGTGACAATTAGCGGATTTCCACCTGTACCTTCAATCATAAATAATTGTCCTAATTGTTCGCCAGCAGACCACTTACTTATTAAATTTTTACGCATAATATTACACCCTCCTATCTTTCCACTTTGGAAAATGGAACATGGAATCCCTCCTATGAAATCCTAGAATAATCACATCCAGTGTTTGATAAATTCTATCATATATACTAAGTAACTGTCAAACAAATTAGGATTGTTATTTATGGAAAAACCAGAGCATAATATTGCCCTGGCTTATATATTAGTTATTCAATTAGTTTAGTTAAATCTAAACTAAATTCTGGGATACCTGTTGAATATGGAGCAATTTCATAAAGGTCGAAATACACCACAATCTTGCCCTCTGTGATATAAAATGATTGAATCCTACTTAAAATACTTTCATCAACCTCAGTAATAAAATAATTAAAGGGATCCTGGTTAATAGCTGTTTGAATCGTATCAATTAAAAATTTTCTAGCCTGAGCGGAATCAAACAAATCATTAAATTCTATACTCCGGCCAGTAGTTAAATCTAAATTCACTGTTTCAATAAAACTAAATCCATGGGCTCCGCCAGTATATTGATAAAAATAAACTTTAATACTTAATAAGCCACCAGCGTTAAAAGGCACTTCAAAACCAACAATTACATCATAGCGAGGGATAAAATCACGGGTTTCAAGCAATTCTTCTAAATGAGTTTCAGAAAGAGACTCGATCTCGTGAGAAAAAAAAGTAATTCCATCATAAAACATTTTATTTAATTGCTTAAATAGTTCATTCTCTGTTATGGAATGGAGTACTGGAATTGATAATTTACTATAAAAGTAAGGTGATTCTTTTTCCATTATTCTTTCAATTACTATTACATCACGATTGGTTTTCCCGTTAATAATTCGATGATAAAATGGGTTGTTTACCACACTTGCTGAAATAGTTTCCGTAAATATGAAAAATACAGTAATCACAATTAATGACAAATAACTAATTTTTGGTTTAACTGCTTTGATATCCATTCACCCACCTCTCATCAATTAATTTCGCAGTTGCTACAACTGTTTTGTCCGTATAAAAATTAAATAACCTTCCATGTCCTCGGACAGGAAGGTTATGAAAATACTACCCATAATAGGCTTTATTCCAACGCAGTTCCTGTTTGAACCGGCGTAAATCAGTCTCAGAATCAATTACTAAATACTCGATACCAGCAATTTCAGCGAAATCTTCTAAATGAGCTATGGTTAAGGCTTGGCTAAAAACAGTATGATGGGCTCCGCCAGCTAGTATCCAAGCAGCAGCAGCGACTGGTAAATCTGGTAATGGTTTCCACAATGCCCGTGCTACAGGTAATTTTGGTAACTCTCTTGCGGAAACCACTTCCACCTGATTAACAATCATTCGGAAGCGATGACCTAAATCCACTAAAGTAACATTGATGGCTGATCCTTCTTTGGCAGTAAACACCGAACGAACAGGATCAGCTTTTCCACCAATTGAAAGCGGATGAATCTCTAGTGAAGGTTTACTGGCAGCAATTGATTCACACACTTCTAACATATGAGCGCCAAGCACTAAATTACTTCCTGGTTCTAAGTGGTAAGTATAGTCTTCCATGAAAGAAGTACCACCTGGTAAACCACTAGCCATTACTTTCATAACTCTTAACAAAGCAGCGGTTTTCCAGTCACCTTCTGCACCAAAACCATATCCTTGAGTCATTAATCTTTGAACAGCAAAGCCAGGCAACTGATTTAAACCATGTAGGTTCTCAAAAGTAGTAGTAAATGCAGTATAGCCTCCATCATCTAAGAATTTCTTTAAGCCTAACTCGATGCGGGCTGCTTCAACTAATGAATCTCGTTTAGCTCCACCAGCTTGCAATGCCTCAACTACCTGGTAATTTGTATCATATTCAGCTACCAAAGCATCTACTTCTGCTTGACTTACTTGATTTATTACCTGCACCAAGTCGCCAATTCCATAACCATTAACCGTATATCCAAGCTGTAATTGAGCTTCAACTTTGTCCCCTTCAGTAACAGCAACTGAACGCATATTATCGCCAAAACGGGCAACTTTGGTAGTTTGCCATACTTGCCAGCCAACTGCAGCTCTAGCCCAGGCGCCTAATTCAGCTTGAATTGCAGATTCTTGCCAGTGCCCAACAATAACTTTACGTTCAATTTCCATCCGAGTAGCCATAAAGCCAAATTCCCGTCCACCATGGGCTGATTGGTTAAGATTCATAAAATCCATGTCAATGTCCTGCCAAGGGATATCTCGATTAAACTGAGTATGCAAATGGACAAAAGGCTTCTGTAAAGATTTTAAACCAGCAATCCACATTTTGGCAGGAGAAAAAGTATGCATCCAAGCGATCAATCCAACACAGTCTTCCGCTAGGTTGGCTTCCAAACATAATCGCTTAATGTCTTCGGCTGTTGTTAATACGGACTTAAATACTACTTGTACTGGAATCAAACTACTTTGATCTAAAGCATCAGCAATATGACGAGCATGCTTTGCTACTTGTTGGAGTGTTTCCTCTCCATAAAGATGCTGACTTCCAGCGACCAACCACACTTCATAATTTTTTAAGTTAATCATCCTAATTCCTCCTCCATCATTTTATTTTTCGTAAACTTCTTCCAGTTTGCTGTAATAATGCAGGCAAGACAATTACAGCTGCTAAAGAACTTGTAGCCATAGTAAAGGCCATTAATGAACCGAAAATCGAAACAGTAGTAAAAACAGAAAATGCCAAAATGCCAAAGCCACAAATTAGTGTTGAAGCATTAATTAATATGGCACGACCAGTAGTTTGAATCGTTCGCTCACAAGCTTCGGATAATTGCCATCCTAAACTTTCCTCTACAGCGACTCTATTAATAAAATGGATTGAATAATCAATGCCGATGCCAATAGCAATACTACCAATCAAGATTGTGGCTGCATCTAACGGTATATCGAGCCAACCCATTACCCCAAAATTAATACCAACAGTAAATAACAAAGGCAAGATTCCTAATAATCCTAGTCTAAAAGAACGGAAAAATAGAATTAGTAAACATAAGACCGTAACAGCCGACCAAAACAAACTTACTATTTGACTTTGGGAGAAGCGTTCCATGTGATACTGAATAATTTTTGGTATACCCGCAACTGTAATCGATAGCTCATCAGGGGCGAGCTCTTGCAAACCATTTTCTAATTGATTTAAAGTAGCAGAAAGCTGCGATGTTCGAGCACTTTTTATATTTACATGAATAGCTGTTTTGCTTTGATTGTCACGGCTGAGAAAAGCTCTGGTATACATTTGTGGTAATTGGCGATATACCAGTCTAACTAAACTAGGGTATAACTGACCATCAGGCGTAAAATCTCGGGCAATAGAAGCGATCGACATAGTATCGGTGACTAAGGAAACAGTTCGGATATATTGTTCCAACTGATCCAGAACTGGCAGAAAGTCTGTATCAACTGCCCCTAGACTTTTGCCTGTGTCTACAATTACCAAAACCTTAGAAGACCCAGCAAATTTCTCTTCATATAAGTTAATTCCAGCAGTTACTCGACTGCCACTTTTAAAGTAACGAGCTACGTTCGATTCTACAGTTAAGTTTCTCATACCATAAGTACAGAATAGCAAAATCACTATACTTATAATTCCAACAAGATAAGCTCGGCGACTAACAAATCTACTAAACTTAACTAACAGCTTATTATCATAATTTACTTGCTTTTGTCTTGCTTTCGTTCGATATAAAGGAGGTAAAACAGCTAATAAAGCTGGAATTCCAAACAAGGCAAAGAATAGAGCTACAATAACCCCTAAAGCGGAAAATGTACCAAAATCTTTTACGGGAATTACTGTTGAGCTGCGCAAAGAGATTAAACCTAAGGCTGTAGTTAAGCTGGTCATAATTACTGGTCCAGCTAACTGATTCATAGTTACTAAAATTGCTTCCTCTTTACCGCGAGCAACCGTTAACTTTTCTTGATAGGTATGGATAATGTGAATGCCGTCAGCTGATGCTACTACCACCAGCAACACAGGCATAATCGCACTCACCATAGTAATAGGATAGCCTAACCAGGCCATCATCCCCATACTAACCACAATTGCTATAAAAACGGTTAAAGCAGGAGCCCAGATACACCACCAATTGCGAAAACTCAAATACAAAACTACAAGTACAATGATTGCTGCAAGCGGAAAAAGTACCATAATGTCACGAATAATGCTTTGTTCAGCGGCATAGGTTAAATAAGCACTGCCGGTAATAGCATAGTTATCTTTACCCCATGTCTCATTAAGCAGCTCTTCAATCTTAGCAACTACTCGGTTTCCCCGTGTTCCACCAGCACCTTGTATATATGCTTCTAATAACAAGGCATCACCATCGGCGCTAATCATCATTTTCCCATTTGGCGACATCGCTAATTTATTTTTAAAAGCTTTAACTTCATCGCTTGTTTCTGGCACCTTTGGTGCTACTGGAAAGGTTTGTAACAGAAACCCGACTGCTGAAAAATACGTAGTATCAAAGGGACTTAATAACTGAAAAACATCTGGTAAAGCTCGGATTTGATAAACAGTATTAGCAGCTTTTTGCAGCATTTCTGGGTTATTAGTATCACCAAGCAAAATTATCTGTAAGGGATCACTAACAGCAAAATCTCGGGCTGCTTGTTCAATAGCTTTAGCCTCTTCTTCACTGCCAGTCGTTAAATTAGTAACATTGGTGTCTAATTGAAGATTAAATAAATGATAGCTAAAAAAAACCGTCACCAATGTAAAAAAAAGCAATACTAACCAACGATATTTAACAACTGATTTAAATATTTTAGCCACAGATATCGCTTCCTTTTCAAGTTTATAACATTAACAGCTATTTCTATTATTCAATTTTTCAAACTTTCTTTCCTGCTAGCAAACGGAAAAAGCTGTCTAGCATTATGCTAAACAGCTTTATAATAACTACTTCTTCGGTAAGGATAATTGAGCCCGATAGTTGGACATGTTATAAGATGGTTGACGTACTGGCTGATAACCAGTATTCTTACTTGGTTGGTCCTGCGTGTAAATCCAGATTTCGTTTTCATCCCATAATAGGATTTCATCCAGGCCATCACCGGTTAAATCCATTGGTTCACAACAGAGATAAGGATGTCCATCATCTGGGAACATTACTACTCGATGCCCATCCTCATCAATTAAACCGCCAAAAGTTGGGTGACCGGATAATAAAATCAATTCTCTACCAGACCCATCCCAATTCACTGGAGATAATGGAGTACCAAAGGGGGCTATTAGCTCCATACGTTTGAGAATGTTACCTTTAGCATCAAAGTAAATAATAATTCCAGGATTGCCCCAGAAAGTTACTGTAACAACTTGCAACTCGTTTGACCCTTGATAAAAAGGTGCGATAGTTGCAGTTTGTGCATGACCAATCCGATGATGTTTAACTATATTTCCATGGTAATCTACCCAGTACATACCTTCATCACTAGCTGCAATAATAAACTGCCATTCGTCATCACCAGCAAATTTACCAATTGCTACACCATCAGCATGATCACCAATATCCAATGACCACATTACTGTACCATCATGGTCTAATAATGTGTAACCAATCAGGATCTCATCTTTACCATCTCCATCAATATCACAAGCCATTGGGAAATGACCAGAGTTACCCTGATAATGCCACAACTGCTTTAAATCCCAAGTATAAGCCCAAATATTATTATAACGATCTTTAATAATCATATCGCGCGGCTCACCTTGAGCAGTCAGGTCACAAAAGTAAATGGAATCTCCTGTAATTCTATGATACTGAGTTTCTGGCATTTTATCGCCTTTATGAGGCGGTGCAACTGGAGTAGGTGCTTCATATTTTAACTCACCTGTTTTTCCATTCACAACTTTGATTTTAAAGTCTTTACAGAAGATAACTTCCTGCTCTCCATCTCCATCAATATCATGAATTTGCATCGGTAAATCATTAGAAACCAAGGCGTTCGCTGGATTAGGTTCACCAATTTGCCATAACACGTTACCGTCTAAGTCAATAGCTGTTAGACAACTAATCTCACTAAAATTGTCACCGCGCATCCGACGAATATTTTGCGCTAATAAGATCTCTTGTCGCCCATCATTATCTAGATCGCCAAAACGAATACTCTTACCAGCACCAAATCCAGGGGTCGGAATCTTTTTCCATAGCTTTGGCTGGGGTAAGGATGCCCGTTTTTTTCGGATTAATTGTTCTTCTTCTTCTTGCTCTTGTAAATAGGCTTCATATTTAGCAGATTCCATTTGAACTGAGATCTTGCCAAACCGCACTGGATGGGTACCAGCAAAACCTACCTTTCCGGTGGTGTAACGTTCATCCGCAGCAGATAATTCTATACCATCAACTATGGCCGAAAACTGGTTTCCATCTACTTTGATTGTCACAGGATAATACAGATCACAACTTGGTGTCCAAGCTGTTTCTGATAAGACTTGAAACAAGTCATCCTCTTTCACTACAATTTGCAATTTTTCATGATCATACCAAAGTGCATACCAATGACGACTAGTTTGGTAACGGAATACTATCCCAAATGCACCATTTAAGGACAAAGGTCTAAAAACTGTGTCAATTTGATAATCCTGCCACTTAAAATCACCAGTAACCAGCATTGGCAAAAACTTTTGGCGAATACAAGCCTGTTCTAAGACCTTTTTTCCATTTTCTGTAGTAATAATCCATGAAGGATTTCCACGCCAGGAATGGTGAACAGTGGAAGCAATCCAAGGTCCTGTTCTGCCAGGTGGAAAAGCCAAATGGTACTCTCCTAACGCAGAATAATCATGGGGAAAAACTCCAACATCCAGTTCAGCATAATCATTTTCAAAAACTGTAATCACTTTCCTGCTCCTTCCGCAAACTAATAACCCATTTCACGTAAAATTCTTGCTAAAGTCCGTAAACGTTCTGCCAAGAGCTCATCATCTTTAATAAGAGCCTCTTGGAAAAGCTGAAGATCTTGATCAATCTTCTCATTCTCTGTACACACAGCTACAGTCATCGCATCCCCTTGTAAGCCAATCCGATCTATTACTGGATTGTCTGGATCATATAATTTTTCATAACGATAAGCATCACGAAAATGCAATTTTGTTCTGGCTATGAGAATGGCTAAGTCTAGCACACGATGTAATGGCAGTTCTTCTGATTGGCGTGACCATTTTTCGCCAGTATGTCGCCATACTTTAGCTGAAATATCTACATTGCCTCGATCATTCCATTGAGCCAAACCTAGAGAAAGGCCTTTTGCATCTGATTCATAAGCTTGTCGCCCATCTACATTACTGTAATTTTCCGAAACAATAACCGGCTTATGCTTTAAACTCGTTGGGATCTTCATTCAATCACCTCATTCTACTAGTTTACTAAACTACTAAATTACTACTCTGCCCTTTTAGTATAGTCTAGTTCACTAGTAAAAACAATGGTGAAAAAGCCGGTTAGATTGACTATCCAACCGGCTTTAATAAAATCTAAATCTCTTCCACAATAAAGTATTGGAAATCAGCTGAGCCTTCTCCTGAATTTTCATCAATACAGTACAAACCGACTTTGGCTCCAATCCAACGTCCTTTAACAGCTTGGAATTGTTCACCTATAGTGTAATATTCTTTGCCATCTAAGCTATATTTGAAGGTGCATAAAGCGTTTTTGACAACTTCTACCCTTAAGTACACTTCATTAGATGGTAACTGCACAGAACTAATGAACTTGTCGCCTTCCTCCTGTTGATCTTTATTGCCTTCAAAACGGCTTAAAGTCCAACCATCTTCAGTCTGATGAACTGCTAAGTAGCAATACTTATCCCCTGTAATTACTAAACCAGCTTTTTCACTTGGCTTTTTCAAATTAGCTGTCATCTTGGTTGTTACACTAAACTGTAGGGCTGGGAATTTTTGAGCTAAAATATTTGGTACACTCCACATAGTTTTTTCCTCTAGAGGTATACCAACTGCATGTAAACGTAAACCGAACTCTCCAAGCTCGTACCAATCATCTTGATGATTAGCAAACCATTGCCATTGTAATCCCAGTTGATCACCATCAAATAAATCAGATGTGTCAATTACTTCGATTGGATATTCTTTGCCTACCTTCGGCTTTTGCCAGCGTAAAACTGGTTCACCAACATCATTTTCATCCTGGTTATGCCCCATTAATGGCCAATCATCTTCCCAGCGAACTGGTTGCAAATGAGTAATTCGACCGTAAGCACCTTTATCTTGGAAGTGAATAAACCAAGATTCACCAGATTCTAATTCTACCCAACCACCTTGGTGTGGACCATTGATTTCAGTATTACCTTGAGCCAAAACAATTTTATCTTCGTAAGGTCCCCAAACATCTTTTGAGCGGAAAATGGTTTGCCAGCCAGTAGACACACCGCCAGCTGGTGCCATAATGTAATAGTAACCATTACGTTTATACATTTTTGGACCTTCAAGAGTTGGATGATCTTTAGTGCCATCAAAAATAATCTTACCTTCATCAAGTACTTTAGTACCATCTGGAGCCATCCGATGTAAGATCAACTTACTCTTCATATGTTGACCAGCACGACTAGCAGCAAAAGCATGGACTAAATAAGCTTGACCGTCATCATCCCAGAATGGACAAGGATCGATTAAGCCTTTGCCTTCTTTAACTAAAAACAGCGGTGACCATTCGCCAAATGGATCCTCAGCTGTAGTCATATAAATACCTTCATCAGGTAAGCCTACGCAAATCCAGAATTTATTGTCATGATAACGAATGGATGGAGCCCAAATCGCTTTACCATGACCTGGTAGCTCATAGCCTGGTAAGTCTACATTTTTAATCGCATAGTTCACTAATTTCCAGTTAACTAAATCTTTAGAATGTAAAATAGGTAACCCAGGTGTGCAGTTAAAACTAGAAGCGGTCATGAAAAAATCATCACCTACTCGAATCACGTCTGGATCCGAATAGTCAGCATGAATTATCGGATTAATATATGTACCATCACCTTGGTCAGCCACCCACACTTTTTTCAACTTCTCCATTGTCTAGTCCTCCTAATCCAGAACAATCAAATATTAATCACCCTAGTTATTCTACTATTATTATTATAAAATCCTGCCATAATATGTTAGTATACAATAAAACAACAAATAATTAACCTCGAATCCAAACATATCGTTAAATCTCTGTTCTAGCAGGTAAAAAAATACCAAAAACGAATTATACAGCAAGGATGTGAGCAATATGAATAAAATTGAAGTAAATATCATCAAGTTATTTGAGATGCAAAATGGTAATTTATCAGGAGCACAGCTAAGTCAATTGTTAGGCGTCAGTCGAACAGCAATTTGGAAACATATCAATAATTTAAGGGAGCAAGGCTATATAATTCAAGCGATACCTGGGCAGGGTTATCGTCTTATAAACAAACCAGATAAATTAACCAGTAGTGAAATAAGAGCAGTCTTAGAAACTCAACTGTTAGGAAATCAAATTATTGCCTTAGAAGAAACGGATTCAACTAACGATGTAGCAAAAGATTACGGTAAACAAGATACTGCAGAAGGTTTGCTAGTTATTGCAGAGCGGCAGACGAGAGGCCGGGGACGGCGAGGACGGAATTGGCTGTCAGAGCCAGGTGGTCTATATTTTTCGCTGCTACTTCGACCAAAGCTGTCATTAGCAGAAGTTTCTACAATTACTTTATTAGTGGCTATTTCCATTGTTCAAGTACTGCGAAAAGACTATCAACTGCCTGCTGTCATCAAATGGCCTAATGATATTCTGATCGATAATCGCAAAGTTTGTGGTATCTTAACTGAACTCTCAGCTGATCCAGAAACTATCAAATACCTTGTTCTCGGCATTGGTCTTAACTGTAACAGCGCAACCGATAACTGGCCTGAGGAAATTAAAGCCATAGCAACATCTTTAAGCCATGTACTTGGCTACCACATTGATCGAATCAAGTTATTGAATCAATTATTGCTGCAATTAGAAACTAACTATTTAAACTTTATCAAAGGTGAATTTGGACAACTGATTCCATTGGCCAGAGAATATTCGTGTTTGTTAGGAAAAAACATTACCGTAAATACTCATCACCAGACTTATACCGCCAAAGCTATTGATATAAACTCTGATGGTTCCCTTTTAATTCAGAAAGAGAACGGTAAATTAACAAATCTTTGGGCAGCTGATGTTTCTGTCCGTCAACCATAATCGCAACTTGGTTGACAGGATTTGCTCTATCAGCTATAATCAAAGCAAATAACTAGCCACGAGGTGAAGAACTTGAACCAAACACCAATAGTCAAGCTATGTTACGTTAGTTTATTTGCTGCCTTAACAGCTATTGGCGGATTTATTTCCGTACCGATTCCTTTTTCACCAGTACCCATTACCTTACAAATAACCTTTACAGCTATGGCTGGATTAGTTTTAGGTAGTCGTTATGGTGCTTTAAGTCAATTAATCTATTTGTTGTTGGGAGCTCTTGGCTTACCTGTATTTTCCAATCGAACTGGCGGCTTTGCCATGTTATATGGTCCAACAGCAGGTTTTCTATGGGGTTTTGTAATTTGTGCTTTTGTTATCGGACTAATTCAAGAAAAACGGAAATTTACACAACCCGGTGCTATCTTCTTAACTCAAGTAATTGGCCTTATCATTACTTATTTTTGCGGGGTAATTGGTTTAATGCTAGTTCTTAAATTTAATGCCCTTCAAGCTTTCTCGACTGGCGTAGCACCATTTATTTTGCTTGATACTATTAAACTAGTCATTGCTACCTTATTAGTTATCCGTTTGCAGAAAGCTAAAATCGGTATATAAATAAAGCGACAAGGGTCGCTTTATTTTTGTCCATAATAAGCATTTGCTCCATGTTTACGTAAAAAATGCTTATCTAACAAGTATTGAGAAATTGGCTGGACTGTTGGATTAATTCCAATAGTTAAACTTGCCATAGTAGCAGTTTCTTCTAATACAACTGAATTCATTACTGCCTCTGTAGCACTCTTACCCCAGGTAAAGGGTCCATGTTGTGCTACTAAAACAGCAGGCATTTCTTGGTAATTTAGTTTTTGAAAATGTTCTACGATCACTTTACCCGTATTTAGTTCATAATCACCTTGAACTTCTTCTTGGGTTAATGGACGGGTACATGGTACTTCACCATAAAAATGATCAGCATGAGTCGTGCCTAGACATGGAATTCCTGTCTTAGCTTGAGCCCAAGCAGTAGCATAAGTAGAGTGAGTATGAGCTACCCCACCTATTTCTGGAAACTGCCGATAAAGCTCTAAATGGGTTGGCAAATCAGATGAAGGGCGCATATCACCTTCTACAAGCTCACCTGCTAAATTCACCACCACTAAATTCGCAGCAGTCAACTCCTCATAAGGCACGCCACTAGGTTTAATTACCACTAAACCTAGTTCCCGATCAATACCGCTTACATTCCCCCAAGTGTACACTACTAATCCTTTATTATTTAACTCCAGATTCGCCTCTAAGACTTCTTTTCTTAGCTCTGTTAACATATTAAGCTCTCCTTATAAAGCTCTTAAACTATCTTCTAATAGCTTGCCAATAGATAAGTATTTATCATAAACCGCCAGATACTTTTGAACTTGATCTGCTTCAGGATAGTAAGTTCTAGCGTATTTGCTGCTCATCACTTTTTGTGCAGCATTCACATCTAGATAAACACCAGCAACGACCGCTGCGAAGATTCCGGCTCCTAAAGCACAGGCTTGCTCAGAATCTACTACTTTAATTGGCATGTTAAATACATTAGCTGTTACTTGCATTACAAAAGGATTCTTCTTAGGAATTCCGCCTAAAGCAATAACCTGCTCAATCTCTACTCCTTCATCACGGAAGCGATCAACTACAGCTTTAGAACCAAAAGCTGTTGCTTCAACTAAGGCACGGAAAATTTTCGGTGCAGAAGAACCTAAAGTTAAACCAAGTACAGCACCTTTTAAGGTTTGGTCAGCATCAGGTGTGCGTCGACCATTTAACCAATCAAGAGCGACAAGTCCAGTTTCCTCAACTGGAATTTTAGCTGCTGCTTCAGTTAAATTTCCTAACATAGAATCAAAAA
>ERZ773359.3826-NODE-3826-length-16655-cov-4.575663_pt1 | contig 16655 bp, 18 predicted proteins | sample MGYA00374955_ERZ773359 | MGnify/ENA primary metagenome ERZ773359 (study PRJEB29098, sample SAMN04486028) | biogas fermenter metagenome | study: EMG produced TPA metagenomics assembly of the Biogas fermentation microbial communities from Germany - Plant 4 DNA1... | reverse complement strand
CGCCTAGCAGGTTTAAGCGGTAGCGGCCTCCCGCTTCATAAAACACCAGCGAGCAGGTTAGGCCGTGGGTAATGGCAGTCTCACGCACCTCCCGCATATCACTCGCCATTTCCCTGACGGCTGTCTGCAGCCGCCAGGAAGCAAGCGCCGACACTGCCGGCACAGCCAGTGCCGCCACTATTGCCAAGAGAAGTAGCACCACAAGTATTTCCAGCAAGGTAAATCCTTTTTTGCCCATATGTCATCTCCGCGGTTCCGGATCGGCCCACTCCAGGTCAAAAGTTGCGCCCAGCCGGAACAACTCTTTTGGCAGGATCTCCAGGTAAGCCCAAACAGCTTCGTCACAATAGCGCACATGCAGCTTGTTTATCTCCATCTCGCCCGCCACCAGGCAGCCGGCAAAGTAAAGCATTTCCTCGCCGCTGCGCAGCATGTCCCCTGCGGCATAGAGAAAGAGAGACCCCTCCCAGACGGAGACAGGCGGCAAGATGACATCTCCCGCCGCCAGGGCAGCCACGCGGCTGCCGGGAGCCACTCCGGCCACAGTAATGTCACCGTCAGCCACAAGAAAGCAGTCTGCCGTCTCCTGCAGGTCAATGACAGCATCATCCGGGGCAAAAAGAGGCCCTGCCGCGGGGCCTGTCATGATGTATTCCCCGCCGGCGGAAAGCGGCGGTTCTTCCCAGTTTTCCACCTCTGCCCGCTGCCGCAGGGCGCTGAAATCAACAGCCGCAGATTGTTGAAGCCAGTCCGGGCAGAGATGGCCGCTCACAGTATAGGTTGCCCCGGCGGCAGTCTCCACCCGTTCCGCTCGCAGGTCACCGTCAATGCTGCTTATACCTGACGCAAAAAACACCTTCCGGGCAGTCACATGCCCTTCCGCGGACAGTTCGCCGGCAGCAAGCTTCCCCGCCACCAGTACCTGCCTGCCCAGCGGCCGGTAGGTTGCCGGCACTTCCACTTTCTGAGCGAGATTACCCGCATATCCGACGGAGGTAATCAGCAGGGTGCGGTTGTCCTTTTTTTCCGCCTGCACGGCAAAAGCAGGATCATGAGCATGCTCATAAAGCCAGCCCTCTTCCCCTAAATCAATAAAAGACTGCCCCAGATATGCCACGGCCAGTTCTACCCCCGCCTCGGCCGCGTACTGTGCCCTGGCTGCATTAAGCAGGTGGGCGCTCACTGTAAGCTCCGTACGGGACAAGCCAAGGAGCGATGTTCCCAGAATCAAAAGCAGAGCAACCAGAAAAAGCAGCCAGAGCATGGCTGCACCGCGCCCGCATGTCATGGCACCCCACCTGCCGAAAGATTCCGCGGCCGCACGGCAGAGCGGACGACTGCCTTCTGTCCCGCTTCTGAAACTTCCAGTGCCACAGTCAAAACCCCACCCGCCGCAAGCCGCCCGGCAGGTGCAAAAGATAAGCTATCCACACAGGCGGCCAGAGGCACGGACACTCCCTCCGGCAAGCGCAAAAGCAATTGCCGCCCGGAGGTATACAGACGGTAACGCTTTTCCTCACCCGCTATTTTTTTGTAATATGTAAGATTCTTCCCCGCCGCATCCACTTCCACGCGACAGGCATAAAGCAGCTCATGCAGCACCTCTTCCATGGCAATTCGCAGGTGCTGCTGCGCTTCCGCCCGGCCGGCTCCCTCTTCCCAGCCCTGTGCCATAAACTGCAAAAACGGCAACAGGGCGGCCACTGTTACCGCCAGCAAAGCTGTGGCGACTAAAAACTCCGTTATGGTAAAGCCTTCTTCCCCATGAGTTTATTCTCACCTCCATGTCCGCCACGTCAAAAGCTGCACAGACTGGCGGCGTACACCCTGCTGCCAGGAAACGGTCACGTTTACCTCTTTCAGCGGCAGGACGCCGGCGGCAGCAGCGACATCCCTTACTTCCACAGCCCTTGTATAACCGGCAAAACCGTCCACCTCCGCTTCCCCGGCACTGCTGATTTCACAAAAATGACAACAAGCCATTTCCAGTCCCTCAATTGCCAAATTGGCCGCAACAGTCCGCCGTCCAGCCAAAAGCAAGCCTTCCCTGCCCGCAAGCAACAGCGCCGTTAGAGGTGGCGCCAAAAGCGCCAGCAGCGCCAGAACCACCAGCAGTTCCAACAATAAAAAACCGCTTTCTTTTCTCATCTCTCAGTCTCCAAAGCAAATCTTTTCCAGCAAATACCAGACCTTTATGTTTGACCGGACAAAAACGCAGATAAAAATTCAACAAATCCGCCGGTGCGCAGGTACCAGGCAATAATTTGCTTGCCCCACATGCTGACGAGAAAAGCTGCCAGCACCAAAAAGGGGCCAAAAGGGATTGCGTCTTTGCGCCTTTTTACTTTCAAAGCCAAGAGAATTACTCCAAACGCACCGCCGCCAAGAAAAGCAAGAAAAATTAACGGCAGCAGCAATTTCCAGCCATACCACAGCCCCAACATAGCTGCCAGTTTAACATCTCCCTCTCCCATGCCGCCCCGGCTGAGGGAGGCCAGCAGGAAAAAGAACCCGCCGCCCAGCAGCATACCCGCCACCGCCTGCAGGAAAAATATTTCCCCGGCCAGCAGGCGGGCAGGCAGAAAAACGGCAAGTAACAATACCAGGCAGTTGGGAATTACCATGTGGTCCAGGTCAATAAATAAAATAACAATAAGGACGGCAAAAAAAGCGGCATGCCATAACAAGGCGGGCCAGCCGAAACGCCAGGCTAAGGCGGCAAAAACGAGGCCTGTTAAAATTTCCACCAACAGGTAACGCGGAGAAATTACAGCCCCGCAGCCACGGCAGTGCCCCCGCTGCCACAGGTAGCTAACCACCGGTACAAGTTCTGCAGCCTGCAGCCTCCTGCCGCAGGCGGGACAGTGCGACGGCGGATATGCAACAGACTCTTTTCGGGGCAGGCGATAAATACAGACATTCAGAAATGACCCGCAAAGCAGACCGCAGACAAACGCCATTAACACCGGCAGCATTTTGGCATCCTTCCCGGATCGGAAAGATTTATCGCAAGTTTCCGTTCCATTACATAACCACCCTCAATATTTCTTCAATCGACGTAATCCCCTGCTTTACTTTGTACAAACCGTCCTGGCGGAGTGTTATCATGCCCTCTTTCACCGCCAGGTTTTTTATTTCCGCCGCCGACCGCTGCTCCAAAGCAAGCTTTTGAATACCCTCCGTCACAAGCAGCAGTTCAAAAATACCTATCCTTCCGGCATAACCTGTGTTGCTGCAGCAGAGGCAGCCGTTTTTATGCGGGCGGAAGAGCCTGATCTTATCTTCACCCGGTTCCAGCGGAAAGTCGGCAATTATTTCCGCCATCTTGCGGGTGATAAAGTATTCTTCCTTGCACTGCGGACACAGTTTGCGCGCCAGCCTCTGGGCCAAAATTCCCACAACCGAAGAGACTGTCAGGTACGGCTCCACTCCCATTTCCGTCAGGCGGCTGATGGCTCCCGCCGCATCATTTGTATGCAGGGTGGCAAACACCAAGTGTCCTGTCAGCGCCGACTCAATGGCTATCTGGGCAGTTTCCCTGTCCCGGATTTCCCCAACCATAATAATATCAGGGTCGCTGCGCAGGATGGACCGCAAGCCGGAGGCAAAAGTCAGCCCGGCTTTGGGATTGATCTGGATCTGGCTAATACCTTCCATCCTGTATTCCACCGGGTCCTCAATTGTAACAACATTTTTGGCCACTCTGTCCACCGCCGCCAGGCTGGCATAGAGGGTGGTGCTTTTACCGCTGCCCGTTGGTCCCGTCACAGGGATAAAACCGTAAGGCAGGTTGATCAGCTTTTTATATTTCTCAAGGATTTGCGGCGCTACCCCCAGTTCTTCCAATGTGATTGCCCGGTCGCTGCGTTCCAGCAGGCGGAGTGTGACCCGCTCGCCGTAGCTGGCAGGCAGGGTGGCAACCCGCACGTCTACTTTTCGCCCTTCCACCTTAATCGACATGCGCCCGTCCTGAGGAACCCGCCGCTCCGCAATATCCATATTGGCCATAATTTTAAAACGGGTAACCAGGGGGCCATGCATCCGCCGCGGCGGGTGCATCACATCATGGAGAACACCATCGATACGAAAACGTACCCTTAATGATTTTTCATCAACTTCAAGATGGACATCGCTGGCCTTTGCATTCACTGCCTGTGCAAGGATAATGTTGGCCAGCTGCACGGCCGGTTTTTCCGCATCAAAAGACGCTATGAGCGCTTCTTCCGCCGGTTCTTCCTCCGGGCTAAAATGGTCTCCTGTTATTCCTTCCACGCTGACACTGGCCTGGCTGTAATTGTTTATTACCGCCTCCAGCTCGCTGTCAGTCACCACCACTGCCTGAATGTTGTGTCCCGTAAGCACCCGCAGGTCATCCAAGACAAAGATATCCAGCGGTTGCTCCATGGCAACCAGCAGACGCCCGTCTTCCGTAAAATCAATAGGCAGCGCCTTGTACCGCCTGGCAATTTCCGCCGGGATGGTCGCCATGGCCGCCTCTTTGAGCGGGTATTTTTTCAGGCTGATAAAGGGAACACCGGCGCGCCGGGCAACTGTTCTCGCAATATCCTCTTCCGTGCAGAACCCCAGCCGGACAAGAACACTGCCCAAAGACAGCCTGTCGTCCTCATGTTCTTTCAGATAGTGCATGGCTTCCGCCAGCTGCTCTTCTGTAACAATCACGTCCTGAACAAGCTGTCTCCCCAAAGAATCATTCAGACCGTATTGCCTCATACTCGCAAACCCCCCGTTAATACCATCCGCTTCGGGCCTGAAAAAATCGCGACCGGACTTCGGCCTCGCCGCCGGTTTCCGGAAAGCAGCCTCCTCTTGCTGGAGCAGGGGAAGGTCGCTTTAAGGCTGGAAAAATGTGCTTGCTTTGATGCTGATAGCAAAATTTCCCTGCTGCTGGCGCTCATTGATGCGGAGTTCCTGCAGGCGGACGGCCCGCTCCGACAGCCTCAGGTAATCAAGAAAAGCCAAAAGACAGGAATACTTGCCTTCAAGCTGCAGCTCCAGCGGGATTTCTCTATACCCCTGCCGGTCAATATGCTCCCCGTAACTGATCTGCAGCAGAGTCATCCCTGATAGGTCCGCCCCGGCCTGCAGATCCAATAAAAGCCTTCCTTCCGCAGGCTCTTCCGGCAAAAGCCGGGTCAACATCTCCAGTTCTGCTGCGAGCTTCTCCCCGATCAGCCTTTGCCCTTGCAGCATGGCCAGTTTTCTTTCACTTGCCAAAAGCACTTGTTTTGCCGCAGCCAACGCCTCTTTTTGCCTGCGCCATTCCTGAAACTGCAGCCAACATAAAACAGCTGCTGCCGCCAGGAGAAAGGACACAACAAGCAGTACCGGAGGAAGCTGTCTGCTTCTCATCACTCTTCACTCCTCCCGGCCGGCTGAGGAAGTTCCCCGGTAAACACCTCTGCCTCAAGCTTAAAACGTACAAGCTCCCCGTCTGCACCCTGCTCCAACGAGGAAAAGTTGATCCGTACGCCTGAAATATTGGGGACAGCTTCCAGTACACCCGCCCAGTCTGCTGCAGCGGAATGACTGTCTGCCAACCCGTGCAGTGTCAAAGTACCCGATGCACCGTCAAAAACAAGCTCCAGGTTTGTCAGCCGGACACTGGCAGGGATCTGTCCCCCCAGTTCGGCAAGCGTCTCCCGCCAGCCAAATTCAGCCCCCATGGCTATAGTCAACAAGTTTTTTTTCACGTCGAGACTTTTCTGCAGTTCCGAAAGCGGTTCGTACTGCTCAATGTCCCTTTCTACAAATGCACGCTGCTTCTGTATACCGGCAATTTCAGCCGCCGTTTGCTGCGCAAGACAATCCAACTTGCCGAATATACCTAACAGCAGCGCCGCCAGGAGAAGAACCGCCAGGGAGCACCACTTCTGCCGGGACTTCCGCCTTTGCTCAGCCGCAATTTCAGCAGGCAGGAGGTTGATTTTAATCATACCTACACCTCCAGCCCGCGCAGTGCCAACGCCAGGCTGACGGCAAATTCCGGCTGCGAAAGGTCAACACCCGGTTTTCCCTGTACACCGGCGGCAGCTTGAGGTACAGCCACTTCAGCCGGCAATTGCAGTTCATCCTGCAAGAGTGTCGCCAGCCCGTGGACACGCGCCCCCAGGCCGCTGAGAACCAGCCTGTCCACTTTCTTGAACCGGTCATGGCGTACATAATAACCGAGGGAGATTTTAATTTCACGGGCGACTATTTTGCACCAGTGCCGGACGTACATATCCTCCCCCGTACTCTTTTCCACTGCAGCCGCCACAAACTTGTCGTGCCGCCGGTCTCCGCCTGCCGCCACTTCCAGGTCTTTCAGGCACTGCTTAAGCGACACAGGCAGCATGCGGGCAAAACGCGGCATACCGTTTACTGCTATGACGATACTGCTCAACCCCAAAGCCAGGTCAACCATTACAACAATCCCCTGCCTTTTTGCCGGCGGCAGGAGCCGGGGCAGTGCCAGCGGCGACGCATCAACCACCACAGGCGTCAGTCTGCCGTGCCAAAAGGCTTGCAGGCATGCCATGAGCTGCTCCCGCCTGGCAGCTACCAACAGCACTTCATTAAGCAGCTCATTGTCAGCGTATGCCTCACCAACAACAGCAAAATCCAGCACCGTCTGTGAGACGGGAATGGGCAGATGCGCCCCGGCCTGCAGGCGCAGTGCTTTTTTTATTTTCTCCCCCGGCAGCCTGGGAAAAGTAATCATGCGTATTAACACGCTCCGGTTAAATATTCCCGGCACTACCCGGCGGCTGCCAAACCTTGCTTCCTGCCAAAGGCTTTGCAAGGCTTTGCCCACCGCAGCTGCATCATTGACAACCCCGTCAATTATTGCCTCTTCCGGAACCTGCACCCGACCGGCTCCCACAACAAACGGCTTGCCGCTTTCCCCTTTAATTTCCACCGCCCGGAGTACTCCCGTGTCAAGTTCCACACCGACAATTCTGCTACTTCGCAGTTCCATAATCTACCCCCGGTCAGACTTTTAGTATTTTCGCCAGCTGCTGCAAACTCTTGTGTAAAATTCTGGACACATGCCGCTGGCTGATTCCCAGCAATCTGCCTGCCTGCGACTGGGTTAAGTCCCTGTAAAACAATAAATAAACTACTTTTTTCTGCAGCCTGCTTAACCGGCTGAAAGCTTCCTCCAGCCAGATTTTTTCTTCAATGGGCAGCCGGAAACTTTCATAAGACAGTGACCGGATCTGCTTCAGATCTATTTCTTCCAAAGAAACCAGTCCGGCCCGCATGGTCTCGATAATACCTTCCTCTTTGACATTCAGGCAAAGGGCAATCTCCGCAAGCCCCGGCGGTTCCCCCTTTTCTTTCACCACCGCTTCCACATAAGCATCAATTTTATGCTGCAGGTCTTTTATCACACCGGGCCGGTAATAAGCCGCCTCCCTGCGGATATAATGCCTGATCTCGCCCATTATACAGTGTGACGCATACGTGGAAAATGCCACTCCCCTGCCGGCATCAAACCTGCGCACCGCCTTCAGCAGTCCTTCCCTTCCCGCCTGCATCACATCTTCCGCAGCGCCCCCGGTATAAAGGCGGGCAAAATGCCGCACCAGCCGATCGGCCGCAGCAACAAGCTCTGCCAGGTCATCGTTGCTAAAACTGCTGCTGTAGCGATAATACAGGCTGTCCAAATTTTCCCGCCGCACCGCCATGCCAATCTGTCCCCTTATTGCTGGTAAGTGGAAATTACCAAGAACATGGGAAGATAAAGGGCAATGACCATCACTGCAATTATTCCGCCAACACCAATAATCATTACCGGCTCTATCAGGCTTGTCAGCCCTTTTGACAAAGCCGCCGCTTCCTGCTCGTAAAAATCGGCTACCCGGTTTAACAACCCGGGCATATCCCCTGTTTCCTCCCCCACCGAAATCATTAGCGTCACCATAGGCGGGAAAAGGCCGCTTTCCTTTAGAGGCCGGGCTATATTCTGACCTTCCCTGATACAGTCCATTGCATACCGTACAGCTTCCTGTACCAGACTGCTTCCTGCAGCCGGTCCTGCCGTCTCTAACGCCTGCAGGACAGGTATTCCCCCGGCAAGCAGGGCGGACAGCGTTCTTGTAAAGCGGGCAATTACGGTTCTCTGAACAAGGGGACCCAAAACCGGGATTTTAAATTTCAGCCGGTCGTAAACATGCCGGCCGGGGCCGGCAATATATACCCGAAGTCCCGAGACAAGCAGTACCCAACCTAAAAAGTAAAAATACCAGTAAGCTCGCAAAGTATCACTGAGGGCAATAAGAAAGCTCGTCAGAAATGGAAGCTCATAGCCTTCCGGGTAAAACCCTACAAACACCGGTACGATAAAAAGCAGCATGGCAATCATCAGCAGGAAGGCAAATACCAGGACTAATACAGGGTAAAACATGGCGGCACGAATATTGTCTCGCAGCATTTTTTCGCTCTCCAGCTGCTGCGACAGCTTGACCAGAACCGCCTCCAGCGTGCCCCCCACTTCCCCCGCATTTACCAGTTCGACATATATCCCGGAGAAAATGTCCCGGTAAGCCCGCAGCGCCTGGGAGAGGCTCATACCGCCTTCCACGCTCCTTGCCACTGCAGGAAGGACCTTGCCTAAAACAGGTGTCGTCGCCTGCTCCCCCAGGATATAAAGGCATCTGGTGAGCGGAATACCCGCACTTAGCATTGCCGCCAGCTGCCGGCTGAAAAGTGCCAATTCCCCGATACTGACTTTCCTTTGCAACGGGAAAACTTGACCCCAGGCTGGAGTTTTAACTTCATTTACTTCTAGCGGGATGTAGCCAAGTTTAAACAAACGTGCAGCAGCAACCAAGTCGCTTTCCGCTTCCAGCTTTCCTGAGACCACCGCACCACCCTTATCAAGCGCCTGATATGCAAATAGCGGCATTAATGCCCTCCATTTCTATTTTTATTCTGTATATACAACATTTTCCATATATATTTCGCCAATAAAGCCGATTCCCCTTCTGGATATCATACATATAAATACATTTTATGTAATATTTTATCATTATGTCTAAATTTGCTTTTTACAGGTATAACAACATTAAAAAGTTGAGTTTAAAGGAGGAAGACAATAATGGGCAGACTGATTCGCAGGGCACAAAAAAATCAACAAGGCTTCACCCTTGTTGAGCTGATGCTGGTCGTTATCATTATTGGTGTACTTGTGGCCATCGCAGTACCCATTTATGGGAATGTAACCCAACAGGCTGCAGACAAGGCCCATGAAGCCAACAAGAGAGTATTGCTAGGTGCAGCACAAATGTTGTATGCCGATAAGGGTCCGGCTGTTGCCGGAACATTTACGAAAGAAGAACCAAAAGAACTTGAAGATTATATCGAAGAATGGCCTGAACTCCCTGAACGTCGCAGCGAAGATACCGACTGGACAGGTTATTCTGTAACCCTGAGCGAAGACGGCACTGTCAAAGTGATTAACGCAGGCGGCAGTGAAAATTAGTACGAAGACTTGCTGAGGGCTTTGCTGCTACTCATGCTGCAACAGGTTTCACAGCCGTCACGCCGGAATTAACAAATTTTTCTTTTATTTGCCGAGCGAAAGCGTCAATAAATTACTTCCGCATAATGCTTTGGCTGCTGTTTTGGAGTATGGTTTTTACGTAAAACGGCAAGATACTAAAACCGGAACAGCTGATGTCAGCTGTTCCGATCAATTATTGTCTCACCGGCAATTAAGCCGGTCTGTTTTTTAGTTTTCTTCCTTATCACGTATTCTTGTAAGCAGAAAGCCTGTTCCCAGGAAGAAAGCACCGAGTATCAATAAGGCAAAATTATATCCTCCGGTTCTGGGCAGGTCGACCCCGGGAGTTTCCGGTGGCAACTCAAAATCAACGTCTTCTCCGTCATCTGCACCGGCAGGCTCTTCCCCGCCGTCTTCCCCATTGCCCGTATCAGGAGGTACGGGCGGTGAATCTATATCTCCGTCTTCGCCATTATCTTCACCGGGAGGTTCAGGCGGGTTTTCGCCATTATCGGGAGACACAGGCGGCGAATCATCACCATCAGGCCAGGCGGCAATAAACTTCCAGGCCAGGTCAAGGGATTTCCCCTGATACTCATTGCCTGCATCCTCTTTTAGGCTTACGGTAAAAGCAAGGTTTTCCGAAGTACCTGCCTGGATTTCTCCAATCTTGATACTGCTGAGGCCACTGATGGGCCCGCTGTAAAAAGTCTGATTGCTTCCCTGTTGCGAGATGCTGATATTGACCCCGTGGAAAAGCAGGTCGTCTCCTGCTTTCTTTTCCACTTCAATAAACAGCATAAACTCCCTTTGGCCGGTGTTGGAAATTCTCAGCGGCGAGGTTTCCGCTTTGCCTGGATACAGGTTGTTAATATTGAAGAACTGTTCTTCTTCCGGCACTACCTGAAGCCCCTTTTCTGTCCCGATAATCTCCAGGGAAGAGGCAAAGGAATGCTCGGCAAGCATCAGGCCGGCGGAAACAACAATGGATAAAAGCAATAAATATGTAATTGTCCTGCGCAAGCACACGGAAAATGTTTTCACATTTTCACCCCGTTGTTTGATTTTGGTATCCCGCTTTTGTCTTGTATTTCAACATCGAAAGAGAAAGGGGCACAACATCAATAAAGTAAGTATAGATATACTCTGCAGACAGCACAAAGAATGAATGCCTGGCACCTTTCTCCAAATCATTTTTATAGTAGACGATTGGTTTCCCAAGTTCATCCGCAGTTTTCAGCAGGTCCTCAAAAGAACTGACAACTATGGTTTTCTCCGGCACAATAGTTGCCTGTCCGGTACATGAAACAATCCTGTCCTGATGTTTTTTTAATATCATGTTCACTTCTTTTTCCTGCAGGTTTATCGCCTGTTGCACCGGGAAAGTCATCAGTAGAAATGCCAGGAGCAAAACCAAAGAGACACCTGCGGCAATAACAAATCCAAACCGGGCGGTTTCCACGTACGGCAGGAATACGGTTATATCATCGGTAACGTTACCGGCTGTCTGTTTTTTCAGTTCACCGCCCACTGTAAATGTATTCCCCCGCAAAGGAATAATCATGGTGGGAACAAGCTCTTCCCTGATTACACTGGGGCTTGTCAAAGCCTCAATCCTGACTTTATACTGAACCTCAAGGTCAAGGTTTTCGGGAGAAAAATCTGTTTCTTCCCTGATCACACGCGCATACTCAAGGTAGTCGGCAATGGGGACAATAACGTTTTTACGGATATAAACACTGCCTGAGCCGGAAAAACTCTGAGGCGGCAAAAGTTCATCCGTCCTTTCCCAGACAACAAGATTTTCACCGCCGACAGAAGCCTTCAGGGCGGCAATAACGCTATACTCCCCCTTTATCGCCACATTGTCGTCCACATGAAAACGGTATGATAAATCTGTGGAAATGTATTCAGTCCAGTTGGCAATGTACGCCCTTCCCGGCCCCACTACCGATTCAGGCAGTGTTGCACTGGGCAGCATCTGAACCTGGTAATCCACCCAAGCTTCCTGGTTATAGGAATAAAGGGTGGTTTCCTCCACCTTTTCCATGGGAATCAGGTAGCTCCACGAAAGCCCTGCAGCTGATAATACCAGCAGGAAAAGAAAGACAACAATAACGCTTTGCCTGATTCTTTTTTTTACTTTATATTTCTTCATGTCTGCATCCCTCTCTAGTGTTCATTGCCGGCAAGAAATTGATCTGTACTGCGCCACCCAATAGTAATCCAGCCTGCCCGCGGAATCACATGTATCACTTTCCCCACCACCTGCTCAGCAAGCACAGGCTCGCTGTCTATTCTTTCATTGGCATCACCTTTGGTAACGAACATGGGAAGTCCTCTTTCATCTTTCCTGATGTCCACCACACGGTGGGCAATTCTGGCTCCCTCCATCCGAAAAAGCAGTATGTCGTTCAATTCCACTTCATCAGGTTTAATGCGCTTGATGATGGCGATATCGCCCTGCTCTATAGCCGGTGACATGCTGCCTGAGACAACAGCCGTGGGGAAAATGCTAAACACGCCAATTGCAAACCATACGATAAGAACGGATAGAACACTTGCCACAACCCATCCCATGGGACTTTCGCTGTCTTTTTTGCGGACCCGCAGCACCTCTGATTGGTGCAACTGATAAATCAGCACCAGGCAAAAAACCGTGACAAAAGTACTAACCATGGCATGTGCAATCCAGTTTAAATCCGGTAAAACCGGAGAAAACCAGTGAAAAGCCGCAAGCACCCCCCGGTAAATGATTGCCGGCAGCGGCCCTGCTAAAGAAGCAAGGTATGATGCAAGAATATTTTCCGATAACACGGGAATAACGGTATTGCCAACAAACTGGGCCGCTTCCTGAAACGTTTTCAACATAACCAAGCGCCTGAGGGAAAAGCCAAATAAAGAATAAATGATACCGGTAAGAACAATCCCTATTACTTGGCGCTTGGCAAATAAAGAATTCATCAACCACGAACGGCTAAGCTCCATGCCCGCCAGCATAGAGCAAAGATAAAAGAGATTTATTATGATGCCGGTAAAACTGTGATCATACGGGCTGCGCCCCAAGCCTGTCATGAAACCAACAGCAAAAACGGCCACTACAGTCGCTATCCCGCAAATCAGCCCTGCCCAACAAAACATTTTCCGGTGGCGAGCTTTCACCATAAGCCTGACCTGGTCCAGCCGCAACCTGATGATAAGAGCAAGCAAACCCCAGAAAACGGCAGGCAAAATATAATTTCCCCACAGCCCGGTTAAAAACCGCCCGGAAACAAGATTGCTTGCAAGCAGCATGCCTATAAAAAAAGCAGGATTCCCATACCCTGCCAGGTACGGGCACCGGTAAGCTTGCACAACAGGGAAGACACCTCCGTTATCCGGCTACTCTGCTTCCGCTTCTATTGCATCTGCTCCATTGTTACTGCTTGTATCCCCTGCTACCTGTTCTACTTCCGTCTCCATGACGACCTCGTATTCATCGACTGCTTCTTTTCCATTGCCGTCAATTTCTTCTACGCTCTGCTCACTCTCTATTGCTTTATTTTCTTCAATGATTTGTCCGTTCTCATCTTCTTTTTTTTGATCTGTCGTTCTTTCATATTCTTCCTCAGCATTTTCTCCTTCTGCTCCTTCTTTTTCTTCTTCTTTAACACTGTTGTCTGCTTCTTCTATATCAACGGCATAGCCGACCCCCGGTTCAGTATCATTTTCAACAGTGCCCGTTTCCGGCCCGGTCTCTGTTTCCGGAACTGCCCATTCAGTGGTTGTAATGCTTCCCTGCACCCGAAGCGAGTCCTGCCAGGAAGACAAGCCCACGGGAAGCAAAAAAAGAGCAATAACAAGCCAAAACAATACAAAGGGAGCTTTTTTCAGCAAAATTCTCACCTGACCAGTGTTTTTGTTTTGCGTTCTCACTTTTCGGCAAGGGAGAGCAGCCCGGGGAAAGGGTAAACCCTTCCCCCGGGAGTGTACACTTAAACATTAGGATTAGGTTCTACATAATTCCATTGTACGAATTCAAATTCAATTTCAAATTCAACGGTTTGATTTTGCAGACTTACACCATTAAGTGTATTAGGTGCTTCAGGGTTTATCCGGAAATAAAGTGTGTTCTCGCCGCCTTCTTCATCATCAGCGCCGAACCTGATAGTCCACCCCGGGTACAGTACAACATTTACCAAAGCATTGTACAATGTATTTTCAAAATCAGAAAGATTTTCCCAGTTATTATTTATTGGAAGCAAAATTTCTCTGAGAACATTATTATTATCATAAAGCATTATATCAGCTTTGCCTTCTAAATAGTTGTATAGCTGACCAGGTCCGCCAGTATGCTTGATATTAACAGCCTTTACTTTTGACGGCACAGTACCGGTATTCTCAATCCGGAGAGTATATTTTGCCACCGCGCCTGGATACATGTTGTACATTCCAATTGGGAGAGCATTGCCGATAAAAGTTTCGTGATCGGGATACCACGATGTAGGGCCATCGAAATTGTCAATAGAAATGTAATGCCACTCAGGTTGATATTTAAAAGGATATGATGAAGCATGCTTGGAATATATCCAAGTGTGTTCAAGCTTACCGGTCTGAACTGTTCCATCTAGCATCATAGTATTTGCCCAATATGCATACGCTCCGCCCATTAAACCGAACAACAATACCAATGCCAAAGCAAGAAATTTTACCTTTTTCACTTAACCTTCCTCCCTAAATCTGAACTCTAACGCTACCACTGTTTACAATCCGCAAAGCTTACTTAGCTGTTGAAATATTAACCTTTTCCCTCACTCCCTTCAAAAAACTGTGCGGAACGTGCTCGCATACTGTGTAAAAAGCCCCACTGCATTAATGTAAATGATTGAAGATTATAGGGAGTTAATGGATGCAAGTCCCCGCACTGCCGCTAACACTGTTTGACAGGTTAGTGGTGAGTAAATTACAATTGCACAAAATCCAGACTAAAGCTAAAACTGCACCGACCGGGCTCAGCCACATCCTGGATTGTGATTTGAATACAGCCGGTGGCTGTTTCTCCGCTTTTCAGAACTTCCGGTGTCAGTGTATTTCCTAATACTATGGCGCCGGGCTCAAGCAGGATTTCAGGTTCAGGAAATAAGGACTGCAGCCTTAAAGGCAAACTGCCCCGGTTGACAATCTCGTAGGCGAACAGGGCATTGTACCCGGGATAAGCATCTTCAATGAGAATTGAAATTGTTTTTTCGTCCCAATCGATCCGGAAAGTTGGGTTTTTCAGGCCATCGGGTGTTTTGCTGTGGTTATCAAGCCAGCACCTGGTAACTACAGGGTCAATCTTCCCGGTGGATGCGGTAACATTGATTGCGAGTTGGTCCCGCCATACAGCGTAACCCAACCCTAGTACACTGAATACCGCTGTAAGGGTGAAGCAAAAAAGCCACCCCGGCAAGATTAGCTTTTTCGCGCCTTTATTTCTCACAAGCAGCTCTCCCAAAAAACAGAATTATTATTATTAAAGAGCTTTACTTTTTGGCCCATGCATGCTTTCTGTTTGCCAGGTTTTCACTGCTGTTTGTTACAAGTGCTTCATGCATGAGCAAAATCATTTCCAACATACTGCGGAAATGAGCAGTTTTCTTTTCATCAAGCCATTGGATGGTCCCCTGCCAACTGGTATTTTGTCTGAACTGAATTCTGATAAGGAAAGCCGCCCCACCAAGCTTGCGGGCGTTTTCCCTATCAATACTAATGTCCATGAATGCCTGCCTCCAAAAAAAGCCGAAGGCAATGGCATCTTCTTGTCAGGTACGCAACTCCTTTGGGGATCTGGATTCCTCCGGCTTTTTGTTCATGGCTCAACTATAACAATCTGGAGACTACAACCTGGTCACGGCCAAATCACGTTTGCATCACTTTGTGGTCACAACTTGATCAAAAAAAGCCTGCTGCCCTAGGCATGCTTATTAAGGCAAAAAAAAAAGAAACCCTCACGGCTTTCAAGATTTGTGATACTGTGGAAATGTTACTGCATAAAGTGAAAGAGGCGCCATCGGCTGAAGTTTGGTGTATAAAACAACATCAGGATGAATTTTTTTAAAATCGCTGCAGATCCGGTTTAAGACTTTTTCTCCCTGTTCAAAGCTTAGGCCGGGAAGCAGAAGCAAAAACTGCGTATCGTTCCACTTTGTCACCACATCACCCTTGCGCAGACTTGCAAGCAAGAAGCAAAGCAGGCTGTCGGCTGTCTTGTTGATGTCCGGAACTTTTTGATTGACAGCCGCCAATGTCAGCAGTGCCAAAAACACCGGATTGCCTGATCTTTCCAGCCTTCTGCGCTCCAACCTGTAAAACTCACCAAAGATGTCGGGTTCACAAAAGTAGGCTTTATCAAATACATGTTCTGCCAGCCGGTATTGAATTGACAATAAATCAGCTTTAACATTGTCATATTCCGCCTTTAATCTTTGGTAAACATTTTTCATGGCCAGAGACGGTTTAATGCCCAATTCACGGTAAAAAAGCGATGTTATGTAGCCATAATGGGATTTGGCTTCTTTAATTTTACCCAATGCCAAGAGGGCATCAATAAAGTAGATATGGAAATCCTCTTCAAATAACTCGAGAGCAAATACTGATTCGCAGATTTTTATGATTGCATGGTATCTTTGCTTGTTGTGCAACAGCTTTAACAACTCCAGGGCGCCTTGCAGATAGATATGGCGATAATAGCTTCTTGCCGGATGCGCCCATTCGTCATACGCACACTCGGGGAGGTAGTCGCCCTTATACAAGGCAATGGCTTCTAAGTAAACTTCGATGGCTTTTTCGGGGTCACTTGCGGCTAAATCCTGTCCCTGCTTGCAGAGCATCTCAAATTCATCGGCGTCAAGCCAATAATCCCCGGCAAGGCTCCACCTGTAGCAATCCTGTGAGTAAACTATATTATCACTGTACTTTGCATTGTTTTCATGAAGCAGCTTGCGCAAGCGGTAGATAGCAGTCCGAAGCGCCTTTTTGGGGTCGGAGTAATTTTTTTCCGGCCATAGCGTATCCATTATCACTTCAGGGAGAATGTTTTTGTCGCGATTTGTTAAAAGATATTTGAACAGTTTCCACAGCTTGTACGACTTGTTGGCATGTTCGGAGACAATTCTATCGCCACATT
>ERZ773359.3825-NODE-3825-length-16659-cov-10.294327_pt1 | contig 16659 bp, 17 predicted proteins | sample MGYA00374955_ERZ773359 | MGnify/ENA primary metagenome ERZ773359 (study PRJEB29098, sample SAMN04486028) | biogas fermenter metagenome | study: EMG produced TPA metagenomics assembly of the Biogas fermentation microbial communities from Germany - Plant 4 DNA1... | reverse complement strand
AAAAATAAATGTTAGGGTAAATTATTTTCCACCCCAACATTTATTATAGAACCATAAAAAGATAAGCTGGTCTATAGGTGTTTTATATTTAGCTTTTTTACTAGGATTCATTATTTACATAATAATAACCTCCTATGAATAATTATATTGTAGGAGGTGACTTTTTTGCGAAAAATCATTTCATTTATTCTACTTTGCTTTATATTGATTTGGACTTATAATCTATTTATAGATAATATTATACTTTTAGAAGAGGAAAAAGAAGAACCCTATAAAGGGGTAATTAAGATATGGGATATTCCCTGGGAAGATATAACCAGAGGTAACCATTTTGCTTGGTTGAGAGAGAGGATTCATGTCTTTGAAAGGAGAAATCCTGGAGTATATATAGAATTTACTACTATGGATGAGGATAGTTTAAATTTAAGCCTAAAGGACAACAATCTATCCATGGAGGATATGCCAGATATAGTTCCCGTTAATCAAAACTTTAGAGATTTTAATATACTAGAACCTTTAGATGATTACTTTACTAAGGAAGAGTTGGAAAAGTTTAAACATCATGTCCTTAGGTCTCGTAGATATAATGATAGTCTTGTGGCAGTTCCTATAGGAATAAGCACCAATGTAATGTATATTAATTTGGATAAATTCTATGAAAGGGGCGTATCCCCACCGACAAATGGTCTTTGGACCTATGAGGAGTTTGTAGAAAGCTTAAAAGAGCTTACTTATGATTCGGATGATGATGGCATTATAGATGAATATGGTTTTTTGGCAGACATTGGCGATAGTTATCATATCTGGGGTATGATACTATCCGATGGCGGTGAGCTTTTTAACTATAAGAGGATGGAATATAATTTTTATGGAGAGAAGGCCATTAAGGGATTGGAAAGGGTTATAGATTTAAAAGAAAAATATAGGGTGCTACCAGATTATTTTGGTATAATAAATAAGAAAGATATTTGGGAGATGTTTTATAAGGACCAGAAGATTGCTATTGCTATTAATGGGGCTTGGGCTTCAAATTTTTTAGAAGAGCTATATAGCAATGATGAAGGTTTTAATTTCGATATAGTCAACTTTCCAGTAGGAGACAAAAAAATCCCCATAGTCCTTAGCGATCAAGTGCTTTCCTATGGGGTTATTAAAACTCAAGACCCTAAAAAGACGGAAATGTGCGTTAAATTCCTCAAATATCTAACCAGTGAATCCAATCAAAGGTCTTTGGAAAGTTTGGGATTATTTTCTGTAAATCGTGGAATAAATGACATGTATATGGAAGATATTAAGATGAAAAAAATTGAGGAAAGTTTACTATATACCGAATATATACCCTTTATAGAAAATTGGCCAGAATATTATGCTATAATACAGGAAGAGTTAAGGAATGCTGTTCTAGGGAAAAAAGCTTCCTACGAGGCAATAGAAGATGCTAAGTTTAAAATAGATACAATTAGGAATAAAAATATTAATTAGGAGTGGTATTTTGGAGAAATCAAAGCTTTATGAATTATTTAAAGATAAATCCTTTGGTGATATTTTATTCGATGAGCCTATGAAAAACCATACTTCTTTTAAGATTGGTGGTCCAGCAGATGTCATGATAATAGCTAAGAAGGAAGAGGATATCATAGAAGCTATAAAGTTTTGTAGGACTAAGGAGATAAAGCATTTTGTAATGGGCAATGGAACCAATCTTTTGGTTAAGGATGCTGGCATTAGGGGTGTGGTTATAAAAATTGCTAATGGTTTTGACAATATAGCAATCGATGGTAATAAAGTAGTGTGTGAAAGTGGAGCCTTATTATCAGAAGTATCTAAGAAGGTGATGAGAAGCTCCTTAACTGGATTTGAATTTGCAAGTGGAATTCCTGGAACCATAGGTGGTGCCATTACGATGAATGCAGGAGCCTATGGGGGGGAGATGAAAGATGTAGTAGCTAGGGTAAAAGTACTAGACAAGAACGGAGATGTCGTGGAACTAACTAATGAAGAGATGGATTTTAGATATAGGGGTAGCAGGGTAGTAGATGAGGGCTTAGTAGTTTTAGGGGTAGCACTTGAATTAGAAGAAGGGGATTTATCTGAAATAGAGGAGAAGATGAAGGACTTAACTCAAAGGAGAGTTTCAAAACAACCCCTAGAGCTTCCAAGTGGAGGCAGTACCTTTAAAAGACCAGAAGGGCACTTTGCAGGGAAACTAATAGACGATGCAGGTCTTAGGGGTCTTAGGTATGGCGATGCTCAAGTTTCTGAAAAACATTGTGGTTTTATTGTAAACAGGGGAGAGGCTACATTTGAAGAGGTCTTTACCCTTATTAAAACGGTGCAAAAGATTGTTTACGATAAATTCGATATTATGTTAGAACCAGAAATAAAAATAATTGGAGATGATTAGAGGGATAGGATATGAGAATTATTGGAGATTACCATACCCATACCATATACAGCCATGGGAAGGGGACTATCAGGGATAACGTAGAAGCAGCAATAAAAAGGGGATTAAAGGAAATTGCAATATGTGACCACGGTCCTTCCCATTATCTATATGGGATGGGAAAGGATAAGATTTATAAGATGAGAGAGGAAATAGACCTGTTAAATCAGGAGTATAGGGACAAAGGGATTAAAATCCTTCTTGGTGTGGAAGCCAATGTCATTGGATTTGACGGTACTATTGATGTGGATGACGATATACTACAAATTATTGACATATTGTTATTGGGTTACCATTATGGAATAACTCCCAAGTCTGTGAAAGATGGATTGTTTATGTATGTATTAAATCCCTTAACCAAGCTATTTCCCATATGCAGAAAGAAAATGATAGATATGAGTACAGAAGCCTTGATAAGAGCAATGAATAAGTACCCTGTAAAAATCATTACCCATCCCGGTTCTAAAGTAAGACTAGATATTGAAAGGCTTGGAAGAGCAGCCTTTAAAAAAGGAGTTGCCTTAGAGATCAACTCAAGCCATAGTCAACTATCTGTAGAAAATATTAAGCTTGCATTGAAAACAGAAGTTGAATTTTATATTAATAGCGATGCTCACAGGCCGGAGGATGTTGGTAATGTAGAAGTGGGTATAGAGAGGGCAAAAAAGGCGGGTGTACCCTTATACAGGATAAGAAATCTGGCTTATTAGATTTAGGAGGTGAACCTATTTGGAATTTGTAATAATCACAGGAATGTCAGGAGCAGGTAAGAGCCAGGCTATGAAGGCTTTAGAGGATATGGGTTATTATTGTATGGATAATCTGCCCCCAGCATTACTTACCAAGTTTGCTGAACTATGCAACCAATCTAAGAGGAATATAGATAAGGTAGCAGTAGTGGTGGATATTAGAGGGGGAGTATTTTTCGTAGATTTATTTAAAGGGTTGGAAGAACTAAAGGAACAGGGTATTAAATACAGTATTCTATATTTAGATGCCCTAGACCAAGTCCTAATTAAGAGGTATAAGGAACTTAGAAGGCCCCATCCTTTAAACCCTAAAGAGGGGATACTAGATGGTATCCTTGAGGAAAGGGAGCTTTTGAAGGAAGTGAAAAAAAGGGCAGATTATATCATAGATACATCTAATCTTTCTGTGGGAATGCTGAAGGAGGAAATATATAAGATATACTTCGAGGGCTTAGAGCTAAGGCGATTGACCATATCGGTAACATCCTTTGGCTTTAAGCACGGCATTTTATTGGATGCAGATTTGGTCTTTGATGTGAGATTTATTCCTAACCCTTACTATATACCCGAATTAAAGGACTTAACGGGGGTAGAAGAGGATGTTAAAGATTATGTATTCCAGTGGGATCAAACCAATTTATTCGTAGAGAAATTGATGGATATGCTAGAATTTCTCATTCCCTATTATATAAAGGAGGGTAAAACCCAATTGATTGTGGGAATAGGGTGTACCGGAGGGAAACATAGGTCTGTTGCCATAGCAGAGGAGGTAGCTAAAAAACTTGAAGAAAGCGGCCACAGGGCTATTGTTAGCCATAGGGATTACAAATTATTGTAAAGGAGCATAAGCTTATGAAGAATAAAAGACCTAGCTTGATGTTTTCAAGTTGGCTAATTTTAAGTGTTGGTGGAGTAGTTTTATTTTTGATTGGACTTTCCAGTTTTCTATATAAATTTCTTATAGACCTTGATACTAGTGTGAAAATTATACTTACAACAGCTGGGATTATCCTAACCATACTCTCCATCAGACGCTACCTTATCCAATTAAGCAGTATGGCAAGTACGAATAGGCTAAGTGGCAATACGGTTTTAAGGGATAAGATTCTCTCCAAAGGGCCAAAGGTAGTAGTTATAGGAGGAGGAACGGGTCTTTCAGTATTGCTAAGAGGTCTTAAGGAATATACATCTAATATTACGGCAATAGTTACTGTAGCAGATGATGGCGGTGGTTCTGGAATATTAAGGGAAGACCTAGGCATGCTACCTCCTGGGGACATAAGGTCCTGCATATTGGCTCTGGCCAACACAGAACCTATAATGGAAAAGCTACTTCAATATAGATTTAATGATGGAATGCTTAAAGGCCAAAGTTTTGGGAACCTCTTCATAGCCGCTATGAATGAAATATGTGGAAGCTTTGAAGAAGCAATAAAGGAGACCAGCAATGTATTGGCGGTAACGGGGAAGGTTTTACCCATGACACTAGAAGATGTGACCCTATATGCAGTTTTAGAAAATGGGCACACCGTAAAAGGGGAATCAGCAATTCCTCTAAAGAATAAGGAATTAGATAGTAGAATAAAACAAGTCTATATGGAGCCTAGAATAAGCTATCCTTTAGTTGAAGCTGTAGAAGCCATACAAGATGCCGACCTAATAGTATTAGGACCAGGAAGCCTTTATACTAGTGTTATTCCTAATCTATTGGTTAATGGTATGGTAAAGACCATCTACCATGCAGAAGCTCCAAAGGTATATATTGCAAACATAATGACTCAACCAGGAGAAACCGATGGCTATACAGTCTTAGATCATGTAGACGGAATTCTTACCCACAGCAGAGATGACCTTTTAGACTATGTAATTGTAAACACTGAAAAAATCCCAAGGGGAATATTAGAAAGATATACCTTAGATGGTTCTGAACCTGTAATTTTAAAGGAAGGTGAAGAGGATATATTAAAATCTAAGGGAATTCAAGTAATAAAGGAAAATCTAGTGGATATTAAGAAGGACTATATCCGCCATGATGCTCTTAAATTGAGCAGGATATTAGTGGAAATTGGAAAGAAAAAAATCCAAGGATGTTAGATTAAGTTCTTTTAACTTCATCTAACATCCTAGAGATTAAACTACCTGCTGACTTTTTTGTTAGATTTTCATAATTGATTGGGGTGTTTAACTCTTCTGCCAATTTCTTAATGGTTTCCAACTGCCTCTTAGTTGGGGGATCTAATTGCTGAAGTGTTAAATTTTCTTCTATATTTTCTACACTCTCTAAGGATAATTCTTCAAAAGCTGTCATGCCTATATTGGTCAAATCCCTTAAAACTCGTGCCTTTGCCCGAGTTGAAGCCATTCTGATTAAATGGGGAACAATGGTAGAATTAACGGATTCGGGACTAGCATCCCCTATATCCGTGTAGGTTGCGTTTTCAGTTGTGGCAGTAGCCTTGCATATGGCTGTCATATTATTTTCAGTTGTTGGAATTTGAATCAGTTCCACCTCAATGGATTTCAAATTTCGCTGATGAGCCAAATCCAGTAGGCCTTCATAGGTTACATAGGATTTGCCCTGTAAATTTATTATAAACTTTTCATTAATAGCCATTAAACCACCTCATCTATATTTTATAAATATTAGCTAAAATTAAACCTGGTAATATTAAGCAGTTGCTAGGGATAAGGTGGTTTGTTGTAATTTTAGATTAAGTATAATAAGCTTAATTTTATGGTGTTTTCTATTGCCTCCTTATGAGTTCTCTCAAAGGAGTGGGAAGCATCTACTCCGGGGCCGATTAAGGCAACTTTAAAGTCATAACCTGCTCTTAAGGCTGCAGAACCATCGGATCCATAATAGGGATAAATGTCTATCTTATAATTTAAGTTGTTTTCCTTAGCCAATTTTACCAATCTATTTTTCAGTTCTAAATCATAGGGACCAGTGCTATCCTTGGCACATATGGTAACGCTAAACTCATCCGAGGTTTGACCTTCTCCTGGTGCAGCCATGTCTATGGCGACGAATTCAAAGGTCTTTTCTGGAATAGCTGCACTAGCCCCATGGCCTACTTCTTCATAATTGCTGATGAAGAAGTTAGTGGTGTATTTAGGCTTAATATCGTTATCCGTTAAATACTTAGCTATTGCTAGCAGAGCAGCCACACCTGCTTTATCGTCCAAGTGTCTAGACTTTATAAATCCGCTTTCGGTAACCATAACTCTTGGGTCAAAAAATACGAAATCCCCTACATTGATTCCCAATTTTTCCACATCCTCTTTAGATGAAACCTTTTCATCTAGTCGAATTTCCATATTGTCCATATTTCTCTCTAGGGTTTCAGAATCTTTTCCATGGACATGGGAAGAGGCCTTTGTAGTTAATATGGTGCCAGAATACAATTCTCCTTCGCTGTTTTCAATAGAAACGTATTCTCCTTCCACGGTACTCCAAACATAGCCTCCAATCTGGGTTATTTTAATCCTACCATTGGATTTTATCTCCTTTACCATGCCGCCCAGGGTATCCACATGAGCAGATAGAGTTACCTCCTTTTCCTGATTTTTACCAGGAATAGTAGCAATTAAAGCTCCCTTTTCAGTTTTTACAGTAGAAAGCCCTAATGAATTGAACTCCCTCTCTACAAAATCTATGGCCTTCTTAGTATTGCCTGAGGGGCTGGGTATGTTTAGTAATGATACCAGCACATTTATGGTATAGTCCATGTCTATTTTCATAAACAAGACCTCCTTTAAAGTATTTCCCTTTTATTTTATACCATCTAAATATTGAATTAAAGAGAATATTAAAAAATCTTACCAAAATACTCGTATTTGTAGTATAATAGGTATAATATCCATATATTTAATACAATGGGAGTGGTTCTAGTGGTTGAAGAGGTAAGTGCAGGGGGGGTAGTAGTTTTTGGAAATGCCATACTATTATTAAGGAGATTTAACGGAGATTGGGTCCTGCCAAAGGGGAGAGTGGAAAAAAACGAAAGCTCAAGGGAAGCAGCAGTTAGAGAAGTATTTGAAGAAAGCGGTGTAAGGGCTGAAATCATTAGATATATAGGAATGGTTCATTATACTTATAAAAACATAAAGGAAAACGAAACGGTGTTTAAAACGGTCCATTGGTACTTGATGAAGGCCAATAGCATGGAATCGGTGCCTCAGAAAAAGGAAGGTTTTATAGAAGCAACTTTTGTCCACAAGGATAGAGTTAAAGATTTGGTTAAATATGAGGATGAAAGAAAAATATTAAAAAAAGTACTAAAAACTATCGACATTTAACATTATTTTAACAAAATTATTATAAATTTAAAGTAGGGTGATATAATGTCCTTTTCATCTATGACTAAAAACGAATTATCCAGATTACCCATTGAAGACCGAGCTTGTGCAGTAGCAGAATTGGCAGCTATAATTAAGATGAATGGTGCTGTTCAGCTTAATAGTAAGAAAGGTATTAGCTTACGTTTCGAAACGGAAAACGCTGCCATAGCAAGGCGAATTTTTTCTTTATTGAAGACACTATACGATACCAATGTGGAAGTGATGGTAAGAAGGAATAGGCAGCTAAAGAAGAATAATAGCTATTTGATAATGGTAAACAGTACCAAGGGGACCAAAAAAATACTTCAAGATGTAGGCATTTTAACAAACAAAAAAGGTACTAGCTTTCTATTCGATTATAAAACCCCCAAAGAATTAATTGAAGATATGAGTAACAAAAGGGCATATATCAGGGGCGCATTTTTAGGAGGAGGTTCTATAAGCAATCCCGAAAAGGCCTACCATTTGGAGTTTGTCACCAGTAGTGAAGAACATGCTGAAGAACTATCACAGATAATAAACTCCTTTGGCCTAGACTCTAAAATTGTAGCTAGAAAGGGTAATTACGTAGTCTACCTTAAAGAAGGACAACAGATAGTAGACATACTAAATATCATGGGAGCCCATCAGGCTTTGCTTAAGTTTGAAGATATCAGAGTCTTTAAAGATGTAAGAAATAATATCAATAGACTTGTGAATTGTGAAACCGCTAACCTAGGAAAAACCATAGAAGCATCCATAAGGCAAGTAGAGAGTATAGAATATATAGATAAAAAAATTGGAATTGACAAACTCCCCAAAAATCTACAGGAAATTGCTAAATTGAGGTTGCAGAATAGGGAGGCCAGTCTTAAGGAGTTGGGAACTATGCTAAATCCTCCAGTAGGCAAATCTGGAGTAAACCATAGATTAAGGAAAATTGATGAAATTGCTGAAGAATTAAGAAGAAAGGAGAATGAGCTATGATAAGAAGAACTGTGGTATTAAATAATGAAATAGGATTACATGCTAGGCCAGCCGCTCTATTTGTTCAGACCGCCAACAAATTTTCTAGCAATGTATATATTGAATTGGATGGAAAAAGAGTAAATGGTAAAAGTATAATAGGCGTTATGTCCTTAGGGGCATTCCATGGAGAGGAAATTACCCTAATCGTTAATGGGGCAGATGAAAAGGAAGCTATAGAGGAATTATCTAAATTGATTGAACATGGACTAAAAGATCTCTAGATGATAAAATCCCTTCATTGAAGGGATTATTTTATATTATATGAGTTTTGCCATAACATTATCGATTAAGGATAGATCGATAACCCTAAAGTCGTCCAGCACTTTTTCCGGCCAATTAGGAGTAGGTTTATTTTCAATAAACTTTTTAGCCGTTTGAATGCTTTCCTCTATAATCATTAGGCTATCGTAGTCCATATGGCTTTTATCCTTACTTATCATTATGGTTTTATAAGGAGTTTCATTAGGTTTTACACTACCCGATAGAGGATGGGTAAGCAATTTATAGCCTTCATGGACCCTATCCCTAACATATTCTAAAATATCTAAATAGGTAAATTCCTCATCATATTTGACTTCAACAGTATCTTTATACTTATCGTATACATATTTATTATTTGTAACTAAAATCTTATCCATTTCCAACCTCCAAAATTTTTTGATATACTTATTTTATCACAAACTGGCACTTAGTAGAAGATTGGTATAGGTAGTTTTATTTTTTTTCTAGTATGGTAGAATAAAGGTATAAATACATTTAGAAAGGGTTTTATTATGGCAGCTGGCAAGGATTTTGTCCATTTACATGTGCATACCGAATACAGCCTATTAGATGGCTCTGCTAGAATAGGAGAGCTTTTAGATAGGACAAAGGAGCTAGGTATGGATACCATAGCAATAACGGATCACGGTTCCATGTTTGGAGTGGTGGAATTCTATAAACAGGCTATAAAAAGAGAAATAAAGCCTATACTCGGCTCCGAAGTCTATGTGGCCATAAATAAATATACGGAAAGGGAACCAAAGGATAAGAATCAGTACCATTTGGTTCTATTAGCCGAAAATAATACAGGCTATCAAAACTTAATGAAGATAGTTTCAGAAGGATATGTAAATGGATTTTATTATAAGCCTAGGATAGACCATGATGTATTAGCTAGATTTAGTGAAGGCATAATCGCTTTAAGCGGCTGTTTAGGGGGAGAAATCCCCAAAAGCCTATTAGATGGAAATTATGAAAGGGCAAAGGAAATTGCCCTTAAATATAAGGATATATTTGGTCAGGATAATTTTTTCCTAGAGATACAGGACCATGGAATGGAAGAACAAAAGACCATAAATGAGCAGATTATAAGATTAAGCAAGGAGACAGGAATTCCTTTAGTAGCTACCAATGATGTCCATTATTTAAAAAAGGAAGATGCAATAGTCCACGATGTGCTATTATGCATTCAAACGGGGAAAACCATCGACGATGCTGATAGGATGAGGTTTCCTACAAATGAATTCTATTTAAAATCCTACCATGAGATGGAAGAGATATTTGGACATGTTAAGGAAGCCTTGGAAAACACCCGTTGGATTGGAGACAGGTGTAATGTTACTTTAGATTTTGACACCCTACACTTACCCGAGTTCCAAGTGCCAGAAGGCTATACCAATGTAGAATACTTAAGAAAGCTCTGTATGGATGGATTAGAAGAAAAGTATGAAGAAATTACTCCGGAAATAATGGAGAGATTCAATTTTGAATTCAATACCATAGTGGATATGGGTTATGTAGATTATTTTCTGATAGTTTGGGACTTTATCAAATTTGCCAAGGATAATGGGGTAATGGTAGGGCCTGGGAGGGGTTCTGCTGCAGGAAGTATCGTATCCTATGCCCTAGGAATTATCGATATTGACCCATTGGAATACGACCTATTATTTGAAAGGTTTTTAAATCCTGAAAGGGTATCTATGCCGGATATAGATATAGATTTTTGTTATGAGAGAAGGGAAGAGGTAATAGACTATGTAGTAGAAAGATATGGAGAGGATAGGGTAGCACAGATAATAACCTTTGGAACCATGGCTGCCCGTGGGGCTATTAGAGACGTAGGAAGGGCTATAAATATGCCCTATGGGGAAGTAGACTATATAGCTAAGCAAATTCCAATGGAATTGGGCATGACCATTTCAAAAGCCTTAGAGGTAAATAAGACTTTAAAGGAGCTCTATGAAACTAGGGATGAAGTGAGGCATCTAATAGATTTAGCCATGGCAGTTGAAGGCTTACCAAGGCATACCTCTACCCATGCAGCAGGAGTGGTTATCTCAAAGGAACCTATTACTAGCTATGTCCCTCTAGCTAGGAATAACGATGCCATAACCACCCAATTTAACATGATTGAACTAGAGGAATTAGGCCTTTTAAAGATGGACTTTTTGGGGCTAAGAACCCTGACAGTAATAAGGGATGCAGTAAATCTAATAGAAAGAAATCACGGTGTAAAGGTGGATTTTTCCAACTTTACCTATGATGACCCCAAGGTCTTAGAATTGTTTGCAAAGGGCGAGACTTTAGGAATATTCCAGTTTGAGTCTGCTGGTATGAGGCAGTTCTTAAAGGAATTAAAGCCTAATATGTTTGAAAACTTAATAGCGGCCAATTCCCTATTTAGGCCAGGACCCATGAATCAGATTCCTCAATATATTCAAAACAAGAACAATCCTGAAAGGATTGAGTACCTACATCCTAAATTAAAGCCCATTTTAGAAGTAACCTATGGTTGCATAGTATACCAGGAACAGGTTATGCAGATAGTTAGAGACATAGGTGGATTTACCATGGGAGGGGCAGACTTATTAAGACGGGCTATGGGTAAGAAAGAAATGGATGTAATGGAGAGGGAGAGGAAGAGATTTATCTATGGCGAGACCAATGAAAAGGGCGAAGTGGTAATAAAGGGAGCCATAAGAAATGGAGTAGATGAAAAGACGGCTAATAAGATATACGATTTGATGTTGGATTTTGCTAAATATGCCTTTAATAAGAGCCATTCAGCTGCCTATGCGGTAGTGGCTTATAGGACGGCTTGGCTCAAATACTACTACCCGGTAGAATTTATGGCAGCCCTTATAAGTAGTGTTATGGGAGATACCAACTCGGTCTCCTTATACATCCAAGAGTGTAAGAGGTTAGGCATAGAGATACTGCCACCCGATATAAACGAAAGCTATAAAAGGTTTACCGTTGTCGACGGGAAGATTAGATTTGGATTGATGGCTATAAAAAATGTGGGAGAAAACTTTATAGATGCAATCATTAAAGCCAGAGAAGATGGACCCTTTACAAGCTTTACGGATTTCTGTGAGCGAATAGAGAGTATCGACTCTTCCGTTATGAATAAAAGAGCAGTTGAAAGCCTTATAAAATGTGGAGCCATGACTAGCCTTGGAGGAAACAGAGCCCAACTTCTAGCAATCTTTGAAAAGACTATGGATGGAATCCATGCAGATAAAAAGAGAAATATAGAAGGTCAGTTTTCCATGTTTGATACCATAGATACCAAGATGGCCAAGGATAATCTACCCGATTTAGAGGAATTTCCTCAAAGGAACTTATTGGCCATGGAAAAGGAAACCCTGGGAATCTATATCAGTGGCCATCCATTAAAGCCCTATGAAGAGGAATTAAAAAAAATATCTACTTTAACCACTTCTGAACTATTACAAGCCCAAGAACAATTGGAGAACAATATGAATGCTAATCTAGATGGAAAAAGGGTAGTAATTGGAGGTATTGTAGTTGCTAAAAAGAATAAGATTACTAAAAACAATAATATGATGGCCTTTATCACCTTAGAAGACCTATATGGGGCAATTGAATGTATAGTCTTTCCTGCTACCTATGATAGGTACAACCGCTTAATTGAAGAGGACAGTTTGGTGGTAATTGAAGGCAAGGTAAGCCTAAGTGAAGAAGAGGAGCCTAAAATAATATGTGAAAGAATTACTCCATTAAATAAGTACAAGACCGGAAAGCTTTACTTGAGGATACCCAATGGGGAATCTCTAAACACCTTCAACGCCATTAAAAGAATATTATCAAAATATAGGGGTGAGACTCCTGTATATGTATATTTAGAAAGGGGGAATAAAACCGTAATGGCCAATAGGGATTTATGGGTAGATGTGGAGAAAGACCAGCTATTCTCTGAATTAACGGAAATATTAGGTCAAGATAATATAAAAATATCATAGGACATTAATACGTTAAAAATAATCGGGTTTTATGTTATAATTTAAGATATAGAAAAGGGTCTAAGCTAGACTAAAGTTGGGAGAGTGTAACCATGTGGACAGCGGTTTATTTGGCTACAGGTTTTGATAAGGCAACAAGCATAGAGAATAAGCTGTTGGAAGAGGGATTCTTAGTAAAAAAACGACTGTTTTCAAAAGAAGGTGATGAGGAGCTTTATGAGATATTAGCTCCTGAATTTGAGGCTAGTGAAATACAAGCCGTATTATATGACTTAGGTATTATTTAATCAATAATAAAATAGTTGGGAGGAAAGCAAGATGAAGACAATAGGCGTACTAACTAGTGGTGGAGATGCTCCAGGTATGAATGCAGGCATTAGGTCTGTAGTAAGAACATCTATCTATAATGGTGCTAAGGTATTAGGAATTAAACAAGGATTTAATGGACTAATAAATGGGGATATAGAAGAGATGAACTTATCCTCTGTAGCTGATATAATCCACAGAGGAGGTACTTTCCTAAGAAGTGCTAGGTGTGAAGAGTTTAAGACAGAAGAAGGTTTCAAAAAAGCCTTAAACGTAATAAAGGTCTTTGGAATAGACGGATTAGTAGTGCTAGGTGGAGACGGCTCCTTTAAGGGGGCACAAAAGTTAAGTCAAGCAGGAGTACCAACTATTTGTATTCCATGTACAATAGATAATGACATGGGTTATACCGATTTTGCTATAGGATTCTTTACAGCCGTTGAAACGGTAGTAGATGCCATAAGTAAAATTAGGGATACCTCTGCTTCCCATGGAAGGGCTAACATAATAGAGGTCATGGGAAGGGAATGTGGAGATATAGCCTTGTACTCAGGTTTGGCAGGTGGAGCGGAAAGTATTATCGTTCCAGAAATAGAATTTGACATAGATGAGGTATGTAGAAAGATTATACATGGTAGGAATAGAGGAAAACTTCACCATATCATAGTATTGGCAGAAGGAATAGGAAATGCATATGAGGTAGGAAAGGAGATAGAGGAAAAGACAGGGGCGGAAACTAGAGTGACCATACTAGGTCATATTCAAAGGGGAGGAACTCCTACAGCTTTCGATAGAATCATAGCCAGCAAAATGGGACATGAAGCTGTAGATTTGTTGCTTTCAGGTGAAGCAGGAAAGGCTTTAGGCATTAAATGTAATCAATTGATTAGTATAGACATAGAAGAAGCGTTGAACACTAAGAAGGAGTTTGACAAAAGTATGTATGAAATTGGGAAAATACTATCTATATAGGGATGAGGTGTAATTATGAAAAAAACCAAGATAGTTTGTACCATTGGACCAGCTTCCGAAAAGGAAGAGATTTTAAGGCAGTTATTCTTAAAGGGAATGAATGTGGCAAGACTTAATTTTTCTCATGGCAACCATGAAGAACATAAAAAGAGGATAGATACAATAAAGAAATTGAGGGAAGAACTGGATTTGCCCATTGGAATTATGCTGGACACCAAGGGACCAGAAATTAGATTGGGCAGCTTTAAAGAAGAAGAGATAGAATTAAAAGCTGGAGATACCTTTACCCTAACTAGTAGGGAAATATTAGGAGACAATACAATAGCAAGTGTGTCCTATGAGGGTTTAGCTCAGGATGTTGAAGTAGGCAACAAGATTTTAATAGATGATGGTTTAATTGAGTTGGAAGTTGTGGAGGTTGTTAGCGAAACGGATGTAAGATGTCTTGTTCTAAATGGTGGGACAGTAAAAGACCATAAGGGCATTAACCTGCCCGATACATCCGTCAACTTGCCAGCTATAACGGAAAAGGATATTGAGGATATCAAGTTCGGAATTGAAAATGAAGTAGACTTTATTGCCGCCTCTTTTATAAGAAAGGCTGAGGATGTTGTAGAAATAAGAAAAATTTTAGAAGAATATGGTGGAGAACATATAGATATTATTTCTAAAATAGAAAATAGAGAAGGTGTAGAGAACATAGATGAAATCATAGAAGCTTCTGACGGAATAATGGTGGCTAGAGGGGATTTAGGAGTGGAAATAGAAACAGAAGAAATCCCCTTAATCCAGAAGCAGATAATAAAAAAGTGCAACCTAGCAGGTAAACCGGTAATTACTGCAACCCAGATGTTGGACTCTATGATGAGAAATCCTAGACCTACAAGGGCTGAAGTAACCGATGTGGCCAATGCTATCTTGGATGGAAGTGATTCCATCATGCTTTCTGGAGAAACGGCAGCAGGAAAATATCCAGTGGAAGCAGTGAAAACTATGCATGATATTGCCATCAGGACTGAAACATCGGATGAGTATTTAGAAGTTCTAAAACGCCGTCCAGTGGATAAATATATTTCCACTACCAATGCTATAAGTAAGGCAACCTGTACAACGGCGGAAGATTTAGATGCAAGTGCAATTATTACTGCCACCTCTTCTGGATATACTTCTAAAGCCATATCCAAATTTAGACCAAAGGCTCCAATAATTGCAGCAACTACAACGCCAAGAATAATGAGAAAATTATCCTTGGTATGGGGAGTTTATCCTGTTCTATCCGTAGAAAGTGATGTTACAGATGAGGTAATAGACAGGTCTATCCATAGTGCTATGGAAAAAGGCTACATTAAAGAAGGGGATTTAATAATAATTACTGCAGGTATCCCAGTAGGAGTTAGTGGTACCACCAATTTGATTAAAGTCCATACAGTAGGAAAGGTGCTAGTAAAAGGAACTGGAATAGGTAAACAATCTGTTGCAGGAAAGGTGTGCATTGGGAGCAGTAAAGATCAATTAGCAGATAAATTTGAAGAAGGAGATATCCTAGTTAGCAAGTTTACCGATAAGGATATGGTGGAATTTATGAAAAAGGCTTCGGCTATTATAGTAGAGCAAGAGGGATTAACTTGCCATGCAGCAATAGTAGGATTGAGCTTAGGAAAACCCACTATTGTTGGAGCTACAGATGCTACAAAGATATTAAAAGAGGGAGAAATAGTTACCGTAGATGCTGTTACCGGCCTTGTTTACAAGGGCGAAGCCAGGGTCTTATAGAGGTGAAATCATGGAAGTAGAAACATCCATTAGGGTAAGATATAAGGAAACAGACCAGATGGGAGTTGTATACCATGGCAACTATTTCACCTGGTTTGATATAGGTAGGACTGAATTTTTTAGGAAGTTAAATATGGATTATGGGAAGTTGGAAGAAAATGGGGTGCTTTTACCCGTAGTTGAAGCAAACTGCAGGTATATAACTCCTGCTAGATATGATGATGAGATAATAATAAATACTAAATTGGTAAAACTAAAGGGGGTAAGACTAGAATTTGAATATAGCCTATTGAGGAAGAAGGATAACGAATTGATCGCAAGGGGAAATACTATCCATGCTTTTGTAGATAGGGATTTGAAACCCATAAATTTTAGGAAAAAATATAGAGAAATATGGGCCCTGCTAGAATCAAATATTAATATATAAGGTTTCATTAGCAATGAGGGTAATTATGAAGAAAATAATATTATTATTGATATTATTGCCTATTTTAGATCTATATATTTTAGTAAAAGTTTCTCAAAATATAGGTTTTGTAACCACTTTTTTGGCCATCATATTGACGGGAATTATAGGACTTTTTCTAGCCATTTTATAAAAGATATATTAAATCTAAACTATACAGAATGGCTAAGAAAGGCTATAGCGGCATATTTATAAGGTGGTAGAATCATAAGTATAAATTTAGAAGTTTATGGATAAAATTTAAAATAAAAAGGAACTGATTCTATTAGTTTTTCATCTTTGGGCACAAGCTGTGCCCTATTTTTTGGCTTTGTAAACTAAACATGAAAAAATAGCACAATGTTTTATAGAATT
>ERZ773359.3824-NODE-3824-length-16660-cov-5.598555_pt1 | contig 16660 bp, 17 predicted proteins | sample MGYA00374955_ERZ773359 | MGnify/ENA primary metagenome ERZ773359 (study PRJEB29098, sample SAMN04486028) | biogas fermenter metagenome | study: EMG produced TPA metagenomics assembly of the Biogas fermentation microbial communities from Germany - Plant 4 DNA1... | reverse complement strand
ATAGCCAACAGGATTCCCGACAGATAATGTGGTATTACTAGGTAGGAGGAAAGGGAACATGGTGCTGAATGAAATAGGTAAATATTATGGAGAGCAGCTAGTTTTTAGTAATGTAACTGCTAGTATTGCTGCCAAGGATCGGATTGGTCTAGTTGGTGCTAATGGTGTAGGTAAAACCACATTACTGCGGATAATTGCTGGATTGGAATACCCAGATCAAGGTGAAATAAATCAAGGCAGTACTTATCGGGTTGGTTACTTAGAACAAGTTTTAACAAACAAAGATCTGTTATTGAAGGATTATCTTGAACAAGCTTTTGCTGATTTATTAGCTCTTAAAGCCCAGATGAAGCAGTTAGAACAGGACTTAGCCAATCCTGAGATATATAATGATCCGGACCAACTGGAGCAGGTAATGGCTCAGTATGGTCGAATACAGGAACAGTGGGAAGAACAAGGCGGTTACAATTATCAAGTGGAACTGAAAAATGTGCTTTTTGGTTTAGGTTTAAGTGAGTTTGATTTGGATAAAACCCTAAGCCAACTAAGCGGTGGACAACAAATTCGCGCCCAGTTAGGCCGCTTATTATTAGAAAAACCTGATTTACTTTTACTAGACGAGCCTACAAACCATTTGGATACAGAGGCAATCCAATGGTTAGAAAGCTTTTTGCCTAGTTTTCCTAATGCCATTATTGTTGTTTCTCATGATCGTTATTTCTTAGACCGAGTGGCTACTCGAATTTGGGAAATAGCTGATCAACAGTTATATCAATATCGTGGTAATTATACAGAGTATCAAAAAGCTAGAAATTTACGGATTGCACAACACCAGGAGGCAAGGGCGCAGCAAGAAGCAGAAATTGCTAAAATGGAAGCATTCATCCGGAAGTTTGGTGCAGGAACTAGAGCAAGACAAGCGAAAAGCTTAGAAAAAAGACTGGAGAAGATGGAACGGCTTCAAGGGATAGAAACCGATCATAGTTTTAATTTTACTTTTAAGTCTGCTAGACAAACTGGAGAAAGAGTCCTCGATATCGAATGCGTTTCCAAGAGTTTTGATAAACCAGTGTTGAAGGAAATTACTGGTCAAATCAAGCGTGGTGATCGGATTGCACTCATTGGCCCCAATGGCTGTGGTAAGAGTACTTTGTTAAAAATTTTAGCTGGTGAGCTTGATTATCAAGGTCAGCTCAAATGGGGGGCAAATGTAGATATCGGTTATTTTGCTCAGGATATTCCATTAGAACACAAGGGTACTGTATTAGATGAATTATATGAGACACATCGTTTAGATCTAGGTGTATTACGCAATGTTTTAGCCCGTTTCCTCTTTAAAGGTGATGATGTTTTCAAAGCTGTTGCTGTATTAAGTGGCGGTGAGCGTAATCGTTTAGTATTAGCCAAGTTATTACTGGCGGCACCAAACTTTTTAATACTGGACGAGCCTACTAATCATTTGGATATTTACGGTCGGGAAGCTTTGGAAAAAGCTCTGTTAGATTATGGCGGTACTATTATCTTTACTTCTCATGACCGTTATTTTGTAGACTTATTAGCCACTAAATTATGGGTTATGGAAAATGGTCGGGTGCAAGAATTTATTGGCTCTTTATCTCAGTACTTAGAGCAGCAAAAAGTTCTTGCGGCTCAAGCACGTGCCAAAAAAGAAGCTCAAACTAGAGCAAGTCAGCAGCAGCGGAAGCAAGCCCAGCAACGAGCCAGTAATCGGAAAAACCAAGAGCGCTTAGCCAAGTTAGAGGAGAAGATCTTTGCCCTTGAAGAAGAACAAGCCAGATTAGATAAATTATTGGCGAGCGAAGAATTATATCAAGATCAAGAAAAAAGTAAAGCAACTGTGCTATTATATAATCAGATTCAGCAAGAATTAGTTGACTGCTATGAGGTATGGGAGTCATTAATTGATGATTAAGGAAGGTTGTTTATGAAAAGTAGTGAAGGTAGTGGATTTATTGTTCAAGGTTTAATGGAACTGCCGCTGCAAGTGCCGATAGAAATTTTAAAAGCCCAAAAAAGCTTAGGTACTACAGCTGTATTAGTTTGGATTAATTTATTAATGTTTGTACAGAAACAACAACCTGTAAATATTAGGATGATCAGTGATATAATGGGAATAGATTATCGGGAAGTTAATAAGGCACTAGCTCGGCTAGCTGATGCAGGCTGGATCAATGATGAAGGATACGAGATAAAACTTTGTATCCCATCTATTAATCATAAAATTGAACCTCAGCTTGAAGTTAGTGTTTTGGATCCAAGTCAAAAAGGATTTGAGTGGCTAATTGATTTCTGTACTAATCGGGTAGCACCACCTACCCCTGAGGAAATGAAGAAACTATTATTTTGGGTGGAAAAGAAAAAGGTTTCTCCCGAGGTTATTGCAGTAGCTGTTGAAGAAATGTGTGTATCAATTGATAATCCCCATTTTGCTTATTTAGAAGGTGTACTGCGCAACTGGGTTAATGAGGGAGTTTATACTTATTCTCAATTATTGGAGAAACCCTATTTAACTAAAGTGTTGCCACAGACTAATCAGCCTTCTATTCATCCTGAGGCAGAGCGCAAGTGGAAGGAGTTATTCCCTGATGAGTTCGATTCCTGAGTTAGTAACATATGATGAAAATGCAGAGCGACGTGTTCTGGCAATTTTAATTAAATATCCGCAACGGGTAGATGAAGTGATTGATAAATTACGACCAGAACACTTTCACAATGCTGATTACCGCAAGATTTATGAAACAATCTTAGCTCAGTATAATCAATCTGGGCGCATTTCTTATACGCAGATTTATAATCGCTTACGACAAGAAGGCACTGTTGAATCGCCAGGGGAAGTTTTGATCGGTTTAACGGAGGCTTATGTAGCAGTAAGCGAACTAGAGCCTAGTATAGAAATTTTGCAGCATAAAGCAGGAATTAGAACATTATTAGATGCAGTTGAGCAGATCAAAACTTTGTTAATTACCGAAGGCGATCAGGATCTAAGTGCTGTGCAAGCGAAGGCTCAAGAGATTATCTTTGAAGCTACGCAAACTAATACTACAGGAGAAGATGATGCAAAATCACTACTAGAAGTGTTGAATAAGTGTTATATTAATTTAGTAGAACGTCGCCAAGGTGTAGATAATGCTTATGGCTTATCTGTCCGTTTTCCATCAATCGATGGAATGACAACAGGATTTAAGAAAAAGGACTTAATTATCTTAGCTGCTCGTCCTAGTATGGGTAAAACTGCATTTGCTTTAAATATGGTAGTGAATGTAGCTAAGAGAAATATTCCCTGTTTAATTTTCAGTTTAGAGATGGATGATGAGCAAATTGGCGATCGGATAGTTTTATCTGAGTTTTTTCCGTATAAAGAACGAGGAGATTTCGAAATTACCTCCCAAGAATATCAAACTAAATTAAGTGATGAGCAATTTGCCCGAGCACAGCAGGTTTTTAATGAACTATATCAATTACCGATTACCATTATCGATCGGCGTGGTTTAACCTGTGCTGAAATACGAGCTAAAGCTAGAAAGGTAAAAGCTGCTTATCCTGATTTAGGTTTAATCGTGATTGACTACTTACAATTGATTAAACCGCCAATTAATAGTGGAGGACGAAATTGGACATTAATTGTTGGAGAGATTGTACGCGAACTTCGGGATTTAGCCGGGGAACTTGATGTGCCAATCATTCTATTATCTCAGTTGAACCGTTCTGTAGAAAGCCGGGATAACAAACGACCAATGATGTCTGACTTACGGGATTCTGGAAATATTGAGGAATTTGCTGATTCCGTTATTTTCCTATACCGTGATGACTACTATCATCCAGATCAAGCCAAGGAACAAGGAACTGAAGGTATAGTAGAAGTGATTTTTGCTAAGCAGCGTAAAGGGCCTACCGGAACAGTAAAGCTAAGATTTATCAGAGAATATACTCGCTTTATTGACGAATTTACTAATCAGGTAGGTGAATAAGGTGGCGCTGTTTGAAGAATTGGAACGAGTTAAGCTGCGGTTTGTGATTACTTGCGAAGCTTTAGTAGAGAAACAGTTGCTTTCAGAGGAAAATTTTAATCAGATTATTGAACTTTTAGATAATCTTGATAACTATACAGAGGAAGAATTAGATCAACAATTAAATATTTTAACTGAGGGTAAGTTAGATTTGTTATTTTGGAAAGATGATCTATTTCCCGGGTAATAAGAAGGAAGTGCTATAGTGGATTATAACAGCTTGGTCAAGCCTAGTTATATTAAGAAAATCATGGATGAATATCAGTTTCGCTTTAAAAAGCGCTTCGGGCAAAACTTTCTGGTAGACAAAAACATCCTAGACAAAATTGTTGATAGTGCGGAATTAACAGCGCAGCACTATGTGGTTGAAATTGGTACTGGTTTAGGTACTTTAAGTTTAGCTTTAGCTCAAGTTTGTGCCAAGGTAGTCACTTTTGAAATTGATCGAGATTTAGCAATTATTTTTAGAGAAAAGCATAGTAAAGATAATATAGTGCTTGTTGAAGAAGATGCTCTCAAAGCAGATTGGAAACAAGTTTTGCAAGCTAATGGCTGGAGTAGCCAGCCAGTAAGCTTAGTGGCGAATTTACCCTACTACGTAACTACCCCTTTGGTTATGAAAGCTCTCGAGGGTGATCTAGATTTTGAACAAATAGTAGTTATGGTTCAGAAGGAAGTGGCTGAGCGAATGTTAGCTGAGCCAGGAACGAAAGACTATGGTATTTTAAGTTTAGCAGTTCAATATTATGCAACACCAACAGTAGTAACACAAGCACCAGCTTCTGTATTTATGCCTGCACCTGAGGTAGATTCAACAGTAGTTAAGTTAACCCCTATTAAACGAGAAACAGATTTGCCGGCGGAGGATTTATTTGCAGTAATCCGAGCTGCTTTTAGTCAAAGGCGTAAGACATTAAGAAATTGTTTAAGCAGTTTATGCCGTCAATGGGGAATTACTAACCAGCAGCTCTTAGCAGTTTTTGCTGAGCTAGATATAGAGCCCACGATCCGTGGTGAAGTTTTGTCTTTAACTCAATATCAGGAATTGACTAAAAGATTATTGAATCTACGCATTAGCAGTTAGTCAGGTTAAATAAAAGAAGGTGGTTAACTGTGGTGTTTTTTAGTCCTAGTCGAGGAGCAATGGATATTGATGAGGTCTTTGCCGATTTGTTAGAGTATGCTTCTAAGCATCCTGAAGATCAGTATTCTTTGATTATTGGTACAGACTCACAAATCAAAGAAAGTAAAAAAGAAATATGTTATGTAACAGCTCTGATTGTCCATCGAAAGGGCAAAGGAGCACGGTTTTATTATACTAGAGAGTATGACCAAATTATCCGCAGTTTACGACAACGCATCTTTTATGAAACATCTCGCAGCTTAGTCTTGGCTAGCCAAATTATGGAAAAATTAACTGACTCTGCCCAGGATTTTGATGTTGAAATTCATTTAGATGTTGGGAATAATGGTGCAACCAAAACCCTAATCAAAGAGGTTGTAGGTATGGTGGTTGGCTCAGGCTTTAATGCAAGGATCAAGCCTGATTCTTATGGCGCCTCATCGGTGGCAGATAAATATACTAAGTGAAAGCAGTGGAGAATAACGCTGCTTTTTTTGTTGCTTTTAATAGAAAATGTATCTCATGGATATAATATTGGCTAGTGATATAAATCTCCCCTTGACAAAGCAGGGCTTATCCTGGTAAAATATTTGGTTATTGACAAGCAATAAACTTAGTGCTATAATAAGGAATGTATAACAGTACAAGGAAGGTGAGCGCAGTGGCAGGAAAGAACATTAATCCGATAGAACAGATTAAGCTCAATCTTGACGCTTGTATTGGTAAAAAAGTTAAGTTAAAAGCAAACAAAGGACGGAAAAAAGTTGTTGAGGCTGAAGGTGTTTTAGAAAACACTTATCCAAAAATCTTTGTGGTGAAATTAGATCAACCTCATCATATCAAAAGAATGTCCTACACTTATGCTGATGTGTTAACTGAAACTGTTGAATTAATTATAGATGACCATAAGATTAGCAGCGCAGTAATGTAAGCGTTCTTAAAAAGAAAGCATCGTTTAAACGGTGCTTTTTTTTTGTCTTTTTTCATAGATTGCTATGAGAGGAGACGTGACTAGAATGCTGCGGCGAAGAAAAGGAATGAAATTTGGGCGTCGGCTCTTAAAATTAGGTTCTTCTGGCGAAGATGTGTTGCAGTTGCAAAAATATTTAACCAATTTTGGCTATCAAGTAGGTCCCATAGATGGACATTTCGGCTATTTAACCCAAGAAGCACTCCGTTTTTTTCAGCGAGATTTTCGTTTGCGAATTGATGGGATTGCTGGTCCAGAAGTTTTTGGTTTATTAAAAGAGACTAACTTGCCAATTAGACGGCGGGTTCATCACGTTCAACCAGGTGAAACCCTGGAAAAAATATGCCAGTTATATGATGTTGGTTCAGCAGCTTTTGGTCGGCAAGTCTGCAAGGCTCCTCTTTATCCTGGACAAAGCTTAGTCTTTTTCCATCGCGAAGTATGGGGTATTCCTGTTTCACCCCAAGTAGAACCAATGTCTATAACTGGAGTGATTCATCCTACTACTTTATATGAAGATATTAAGCTGTCTGACACTAAGACCAGTGATCGAATAATTGCTGTGGATTTAGGTACTGAAAATCCAGGTCTTAGACTTCATCAGGTGCTGACAAACCGGAAACAGCGCAAGGCTAGTAGGTCTTATTTGCAAAAGGCATTAGCTAGGGCTAAAGGTCTGTACTTACCATGGGAAGAGTTCTCGCGGGTTGATGGAGTTCGCTATTATAAATTTTTACGGAAATTAAGGCGGTTAGCTAACGATAAGCGCTTAATGATTGGATTAACCGCTGCTACACCTAGGTGGAATGTCTTTGGCGGTTTAGATTTTAAGGAAGTTAGTAATATTGTTGACCAAGTAGTAATTAGAATACCGTTGCCAACTGAGCCAGGGCCGATAATTAGTAAGTTGCGTCTAGAGTGTTTAATCCATAAAATGCTGCGCGATATTCCTTCCTATAAAATTCTTTTGCGGATTCCTGTTTATGCCATGAAATGGACTTTTACAGAATCGGAGGTGACTTCTGAAATTCTAAGTCATTCAGCCGCCATGTCGCAGGTTTTTCGTTATGGGGCAAGGTTGGCTGCGGATCAAGAAAATAGTTTGTATTATCGTTATCGTCGGCAAGAAACAGAAACAGAAATTCGGATTACGAGTCAAAGAGAATACAACCAAGTGCTGAGCTTAATTAATCGCTATAATCTAGCAGGTGTTGTTTTAGACGGCTTGGGATTGGAAGATCAACGTTTATGGCAGACCATTCGTTCTCATTTTGTAAATGTTTCAATGGGAGAACATTTTTTCTAGTTGTCTTTCATATAAATGGAATTGTACAGCTATGGTAAAACAAGGGGGGGAAATAATGAGCCTCAAGATAAAAGAGGAAGTTTTACAGGTAGAGAATCTGGTAGGTAAAAATTCAGTACAAACAGTGCTTCAGTCGTCACTGGTCTTACCGGGTGCCTTGCCAAGTATCGAAAGAATTGTTTGGATTAACGGGGAAGCAACGGTAATAGACATAATTGTGGCTGAGGATCGGGTTATTGCAGAAGGATATATTGATTTACAAATGGTTTATTTAGCAGATGATTTAGAACAGGATTCAGCTAACTATCAAGTAGTGCCATGGCCCCAGGCTATTGCCTTTAGCGATTATGTAGAAGTAATTGGTGCAGAACCAGGAATGCTTGGCAAAGCGAAGTTGGAGTTATTAGGTATTGAGTGGGAATTGCAGCCTGATCAACGTACAATTAATGTAGATGTGCTTACTCAATTAACTGCCCTAGTTAAACAGCAGGATTCACTAACAGCAGTAACAGGAGTAACATTAGTAGGACCGCAAAAAATAGTTGTAAATGATTTGCCCTTAAATATTCAGGCCCTGATCGGTCAGGAAACAGGAAAGCTAGCCTTACAAAAAACATTAACCTTGCCAGAAAACTATGAGCCTATGGATTTAATCTTAGAACTAAATACTCAATTAATAGGAATTGAAACTACGGTGACTAAGGAACAGATCAAAGTAGAAGGTAAATTAGGAGTATCGTGGATTTATGCTGCAGACACAGGTGCTGTATACAGTTTCGCTGCTGATGAACTAGTGCCCTTTGAAACTACAGTTCCGAATAACACCGGGCTGGAGGATTTAATAGTAGTTCCTGATCTTCGAATATCTAATAGCGCAACGATTGAGTCGGGCAAACAAGCATTGACTTATACAGCTAGTTTATTTTTAGCAGTGGACTTGTATCAGATCAATCAAATTAGAGCTATTGTTGATATTACTGGTTCTAGTGGTTGTGTTGTAGAAGTTCGCAAAACCCAAATTCAATTAGATAATTATATTAATGATAAAACTCAGCAAGCTTCAGCACAAGGAGTTTTAGAAATTACCGATGGTTACCCGCCAATTCGTGAAATCTTAAGTTCAAAGGGTGAGGTACAAACAACAGATTGCCGAATCGATGAGGATAAGGTTATTCTCGAGGGAACGATTAGTTTAGAAATCGCTTATTTAGCCTATACTGATGAAGAATTAAAACCATTGTATTGTAAGGTGTTTCGGAATGCCATTCCCTTCCAGCAGGTCATTGCTTTAGGCGGTGTTGAGCCCGGCATGACTGCTGATGTAACCATTAATATTCGGGATATTCGCTTAGATTTAATTAATCGAGAAACCATTGAAGCTGATGTAGTATTTCGTTCTACCGTCAAAGTGAGCCAGCCTATCCAAACAGACATCGTGGTAGAGGCCTTAGAGGTGGCTCCGCCTGAGGAAGACCCACCGAGCATTACTTATGTTTTTGTCCAAAATGGCGATACTTTGTGGAAACTGTCTAAGAAATATCATACATCGTTAGAGGCCATTCTAAACGCTAATTACTGGCTGAAGGAACGTGAAGAGTATCAGCTAAGAGTAGGCGATAAAATTTGTATTCCACGAAAATCATAATTTCTAATCAGGGTCGAGTAATCGGCCCTTTTTCTGGACAAATTTGGGCATACTAGGAAGAAGAAATAATCCGGAGGTTATGATATGACAATAATAGCATTAGTTATTGCAGCATTATCAGGGATTGCTATGGCAGTTCAAGGTTCGCTAAATACCACCTTAGGCGAACATATCGGCTTATTAGCGGGAACATTTTTAGTTCATGTTATTGGCAGTATTTTCGCTTTACTTCTTCTAGTGATCGGTGTTGATAGTGGGAAATGGGACATGCTGGCTAAAGTGCCCTGGTATGCATATTTAGGTGGGATTATTGGTGTGGGGATTGTTTATGGCGTGGTAGCGAGTATCTCCAAAGTTGGCGTAGCGAATGCTACTACAGCTATCATAGTAGGTCAAGTATCAATGGCTTGTGCTATTGATCATTTTGGTCTATTTGGCTTAGATACAGTTCCCTTTAATATTTGGAAAGGTTTAGGCGTGATTTTAATGGCTACTAGTGCCTGGCTGTTATTGCGAAGATAAAAGGCAGGATTTTACATATTTATGGGGAATAAATCTTTCTAGTGAGGTGAACACATGCAATCTATAGTAGTAGATGCCCATGGAAAGATTAACTTAACCCTGGATGTGCTAAGACGACGGGAAGATGGTTACCATGATATAAAAAGTGTTATGCAATCCATTGGTATAGCCGATCGTTTGATTATTAATAAGCAGAATGAAGGTATTGAGCTAGAAACGAATATTCATATTACTACTGAACGGAAAAATTTAGCATGGCGGGCTGCTGAGTTATTCTTTGAAACCATGGATTTGAAAGCTGGAGTAAAAATTAAGTTGATCAAAAACTTGCCCCTGTCGGCAGGTTTAGCTGGGGGCAGCGGCAATGCAGCAGCCGTTTTGTGGGCATTAAATAAATTATATAAAACGGACTTGTCTTTAAGTGAGTTACAAGAAATAGGCGCAAGTTTAGGCGCAGATATTCCTTTTTGTCTTCAAGGAGGTACTTTGTTAGCTGAGGGTATTGGCGACCAATTGACTAAATTACCTGATTTGCCTCAGTATTATATTGTCTTAGTAAAACCAAATCAGTCTGTAAGTACGCAAAGAATATATCAAAGCTTGACGAATGATATGTTTGGAGAACGCTATTCTTCAGGTTTAATACAGCGTTTGCGTGCTAATCTAGATATTTCGGCTGCTTGTGGTAATGTATTACAAGGGGTTACTAGTATGATGATAGCTGAAATCGATCTTTGGCAGGAACGAATGCTGCACGAGGGGGCTAAGGCTAGTATCATGTCTGGCAGCGGTCCGACAGTATTCGGATTATTTGCAGAAAAAACTGATGCAATCCAGTTTTGCCAAAAATGGAAGGACCGAAAGCGTTGGATTGCTTGGACTACCCCAGTGTCAACTGGACTTAGCCAAGTTAAGGAATAGGGGGCAGAACAACGTGCAGATAGATGTAATTGTGTTAGCAGGGGCAAAAAATGATGGGCGATTGCAGGAAGTTGCCAATTGTGAGTATGAAGCTTTAATACCGATTAATGGAAAGCCAATGATTAATTATGTTATTCAAGTTTTAAAAAGCTCTCAATGGATTAATCGGATTATTGTAGTTGGTTATCCAGAGATGAAATCAGAACTAGATCCCAGTGTTATATTATTAGAAGCTGGTGAAAGTTTAGCCGATAATCTAAAAATTGGGATTGATTATTTAAATCATCGAGAACATGTACTGGTAATCACTTCCGATATTCCTATGCTTAATGTGGAAGCATTAGAAGACTTTCTAACTCGCTGCAGTGAGTTAGAAGGTGACATATTTTACCCGATTATTTCTCGGGAATCTAATGAAAATACTTATCCAGGAACAGAACGTACCTATTTTCATTTAAAAGAAGGTATTTTCACTGGCGGCAATGTTGTGCTGATTGGACCAAGTGTAGTGGAAGCTTGTTACGCAATGATCAATCGCGTGTTGAATTTACGGAAAAAACCATGGCGTTTAGTACAGTTATTAGGTTTTAATTTTATACTTAAATTTATTATGCGCAATCTAAGTATAAGTGAGATTGAAAAACGAGTAGCGCATTTATTTGGTATCAAAGGAATCGCCGTGATTTCGCCGTATCCAGAAATAGGTACAGATATTGATAAACCCAGTGACTGGGAATTAGCAGAAAGAGTATTATCACAGCAGGATTAGTAAGGAGGACAGTTCATGCGTAGGAGCCAGAGAATTGCGGCAATTACCAAATGGTTGGTAGAAAGACCATATCAAGTGGTGTCCCTTACTGAATTTGCAGAGAGATTTAATGCGGCGAAATCCACATTAAGTGAAGATTTGGCAATCATTCGTGAAACTTTTGCTGAATTAGAGATTGGCAAAATTCAAACATTGCCTGGAGCCACTGGTGGAGTACGATATATTCCAGAGTTAACGATTCAAGAGATTTCCCGCCGAATTGCAGCTATATGCGAAAAATTAGAAGGAGCACAACGGATTTTACCTGGTGGTTTTATATATCTCAATGATTTATTAGCTAGTCCAATGGCAATTGCCGAAATTGGAGAAGTATTTGCTACTAAATTTGCTAGCAGTAATCCTGAATATGTAGTTACCGTTGAGACCTCCGGAATCCCCATTGCTTTAATGACTGCTCGCTCACTGAATATTCCATTAGTAGTGGTGAATCGGATTAATCGCCCGGCAGATGGTCCAGTATTAACCATGAATTATTTATCTGGTTCATCTCGACAGCTGCAAACGATGTCCCTTTCCCGTAGAGCTTTACCAAAGGATTCGCGTGTTTTGATTATAGACGACTTTATGAAAGCAGGCGGTACTTTGCGCGGCTTAACTGATTTAATGGGTGAGTTTGAATGTGAGGTAGTTGGCACAGGAGTTTTAATTGAAACCACTGAACCGAAAGAGAAATTGATCTCTGATTATGTTTCATTTATTTTATTAAGGGTTAATGAGGAAGAACAAAAAATCTATGTCGAGCAAGCAAAGTGGATTAAGGATTTGACTGCGGTTGACGCTAACTCTAATCTTTGATATACTTTTTTATTAGGGGTGTTGAAACAGCACCCCACTTTTTCTATGCTCTCGTCTCCCAGGGAGGGAGATTTTTTATTATTGTTTTTGCCTCTTGAGATAAGGCGTTTAAAAGGTTAAGATAATATAGGTGGTATTTTTATTTGTCAAGAAAGCTAATATATTCATATAAGAAGATGGTAGGAAGGAGGCGAGAAGGTGAAAGCGTCGGTTATTATTTTGGCAGCAGGACAAGGTCAAAGAATGAAATCTAACATTCCGAAACCTTTGCATAAAATAGCGGGGGTCCCCATGGTGGAACAGGTCATAACTAGTGTAAAAGCTAGTGGCCAGATTGATAATCTTTACTTGGTGATTGGGCATCAAGGGGATTTGGTTAGGGAAGCGGTTTCTCAAGCTTTTTCTGATATTAACTTCGTTGTGCAAGCTGAACAATTAGGTACTGGCCATGCTGTAGATCAATGTCGGGAACTATTAAAAGATTTTAAAGGAACAGTTTTAGTTACTTATGCAGATACTCCTCTCTTTCGACCAGAAACTTTTCAGCAATTATTAGATTATCATAAAGAGCAAGAATTAGCAGCTACAGTTATTACAGCACAAATAGACGATCCGACAGGTTATGGAAGAATTGTTCGGGGTGATGATGGATACTTAAAGAAAATCGTTGAACAAAAGGATGCCACAACAGAAGAACTACAAATTACAGAAATTAACACAGGAACTTATTGCTTTGATAGTGAATTGTTATTTAAATATCTGGCACATGTTACTCCTGACAATGCACAAGCAGAGTATTATTTGCCTGATGTATTGCCACTTATGATTGCCAATGGTTATCGGGTGGGTGCTTATTGTATTGCTGATCCACAAGAAAGTATGGGAATCAACGATCGTGTTCAATTAGCTAAAGCTGAGGAAATAATGCGGCAGCGTATTTGTGTAGAACATATGCTAGCTGGAGTCACTATTATTAATCCTAGTCAAACCTATATTGAACAGGGATGTCAAATTGGATCCGATACAATAATTTATCCAAATACTTATATTCAAAAAGGCACTATTGTAGGCAGTAATTGTATAATTGGACCTAATGTTCGTTTAACGAAAGCAGTTTTAGCAGATAATATTCAGATAGAACAAGCCGTGGTAGTGGAAAGCTCCATTGGCGAGAATACAGTTGTTGGGCCATTTGCCTATATTCGACCAGGAAGTGAGATTGGTGCTAATTGTAAGGTTGGGGATTTTGTAGAGATTAAAAATACATCGGTTGGCGATCGCAGTAAAGTACCACATCATAGTTATATTGGCGATGCGGAAATTGGTTCTGGTGTAAATATTGGTTGTGGTACAATAACATGTAACTATGATGGTAAGAAAAAAAGTAAAACAGTGATACAAGATAATTCATTTATTGGAAGTAATACAAGTTTAGTAGCTCCAGTGACTGTCGGTGCTGGTGCTTATGTTGCTGCAGGTTCTACAATCACTGAAGATGTCCCGGCAGGCAGCTTAGGAATTGCCAGAGCAAGACAAGTTAACAAGTTGGGCTGGAAAAAAACGGAGGGCTAAGAGTGATCTTAAGTCATTATGATAAAAAATTAAAATTATTTTCTGGTAATGCTAATCCGAAATTAGCAAGTGATATTGCAGCTTGCCTCGGGGAAGAATTGGGAAAAGCTCGTGTAGGAAGATTTAAAGATGGCGAAATTAGCGTACGTGTTGACGAAACAGTACGTGGTAAAGAGGTCTTCATTATTCAACCTACTCATGCTCCTACTGACACCAACTTAATGGAATTACTCTTAATGATTGATTCCATGAAGCGTGCCTCTGCTAAGATGGTAGCTGCAGTTATCCCCTATTATGGTTATGCTAGACAAGACCGAAAGACTCAACCGCGTGATGGTATCGCAGCTAAGCTAGTTGCTAATTTGTTAGTGGCAGCAGGTGCTGATCGAGTTTTAACCATGGATCTACATGCGGGTCAAATTCAAGGATTCTTTGATATTCCAGTTGATAATTTGAAAGCATTACCAATTATTGGTGATTATCTAATAAGTAAAAAGTTAGTAGATCCGATTGTTGTTTCCCCAGACGTTGGCGGGGTAGCCAGAGCCCGTGAATTAGCTGATCGGCTTAATTGTCAACTAGCAATTGTTGACAAAAGGCGACCAATGCCTAATGTGTCTGAGGTTATGAATTTGATTGGCAACGTAGAGAACAAATCTTGTATTCTTTATGATGACATGATTGACACAGGGGGAACTATCGTTCAAGCGGCTGAAGCATTATTAAAAAATGGTGCAAAAGAAGTTTATGCTTGTTGTTCCCACCCAGTCTTCTCGGATAATGCAGCAGAAAGACTGCAAAATAGTCCATTGAAGGAAGTCATTGTAACCGATACGATTAATTTGGAACAAGAGAAGTTGATCCCGAAACTAACTGTACTATCTGTGGCTCCTTTGTTTGCAGAAGCCATTAGTCGTATCTTCGAAGAGCTGTCAGTAAGTAAGTTATTTGACTAGAAATTAGCAAGGGTGTTATAATATAACAGTTAGAGGTGAAAAGGAGGAAGAGTAATGGCAAATTATCAAATAAATGCCGAAGTACGCCAAGGAACAGGTAAAGGCGTTGCTCGAAGATTACGTCGGGAAAATTTAGTTCCGGGTAATGTTTACGGTAAAGCAGATGCTAACCTGCTTGTTTCCGTAAAATTAGGTGAGCTGAACAAAGCTGTTCAAACGGGAGCTAACCTAATTGACCTTAAGCTAGGAGAAGAAACTCGAATTGTAATTATCAAAGAATTGCAGTATGAACCAGTTAAAGGTCGAATCGAGCATGTGGACTTTTATGAAGTAGATATGGATCAACCAGTTGAAACAGTTGTGCCAGTAGTGATCACAGGTGAAGAAAACCGTGAATCAGATGGCGGTATTGTGAATCAGGTATTAAGAGAAGTAACTGTTTCTTGTTTACCAGCAAATATTCCTGATGCGATTTCAGCCAATGTTACAGAGCTGGTAATAGGTGATACCGTGACGGTAGCTGATTTAGAGGTGCCAGAAGGTGTTACGTTAGTTACCGCAGAAGATGAAGTAGTGGTTACTATTACAGCTCCCCAAGCTGAAGCTGTTGAAGAAGCTGCTGAAGTAGCAGCAGATGAAGATGCAGCTGAAGAAGCCGAAGAACCAGAAGTAGCGGAAGAATAATTTACTTAATAGATTTCAAAAGAATGCACAGTGAAAGCTGTGCGTTCTTTTACAATTGGCGGGTGTTAGATTTTGAAAGTCATTGTAGGATTAGGCAACCCAGGTTCTCGTTATGAAAAAACACGTCATAACGCAGGTTTTTGGGTAATCGATTATTTGAGCAAAGCTTGGAATATCCCCTTAACCGGGAAAAAGTTTAATGCTATTCTTGGTCAGGGAATGTTTGCCGGTAAAAAGGTTATTTTAGTGCAGCCACAAACATATATGAATAAAAGTGGAGAGTCTGTCAGGAAAATAGTAGATTACTGGCAAGTAGATTTACGAGACTTAATGGTTATTTTTGATGATTTATCATTACCACCAGCCCAAATTCGGCTTAAAGCCCAAGGAAGCTCTGGCGGACATCGTGGAGTTCAAAATATAATAGATTTATTAGGAACAAATGAATTTCCACGACTCCGAATCGGAATTGGAGCAACTCCTGATTACATGGATACTGTAGATTATGTGTTAGCAAATATTCCAAAGTCAGAATGGGAAGCTTATCAAGAGGCAGTTATTGAAAGCGTCAAGGCCATAGAACTGTGGATGGAGTTAGGTATCGATCAAGCTATGAATCGTTTTAATGTAAAAAAAGACAGGCCTTAACTTCAAGTTAGGTTTTTTTGTTGTTGTTTGAAAGGAGAACGGGTGTGTCGTTACAGGGACTGGTTGAGTTAATTGACCAATCAAAAGAGTTTCAAGATATCAAGCAAAAGGCCGTAGCTGGCGACGAACAGTTTTTGGTAGGCTTATCTGGATCGCAAAAAAGTCTATTAGTAGCAGCTACAGCTAACCCACAGCAAATAACTTTATATATCACTTACAACCACCAGCAAGCCGAGGCGACAGCGCAAGATCTGCGAAATTTAATTCCAGACTTTAATGTGCTGGTTTTTAGCCCAAATGAATTTATGCCATATGATGAAGTAGTGGTTGACTGGGAGTTAAAAAAGTCCAGGATAGAAGTTCTGACTAATCTACGAACTCCTGGGACGATTGTATGCACCTCTGTACAAGCCTTAACAGAGGTTTTTGTCGATCCTAAAATTCTAACTGAACAGAAGTTAGTAATTGATTTAGATAGCCGAATTGATTTACAAAAGCTAAGTAGTCAGTTGGTAGATTTAGGTTATGAGCGAGTGGATATGGTTGAGGGTTATGGACAGTTTAGCATTCGTGGTGGAATTATAGATGTTTTTTCTTTTACTATGGATAATCCAATGCGGATTGAATTATTTGATGATGAAGTTGATTCAATCCGCAGCTT
>ERZ773359.3823-NODE-3823-length-16668-cov-5.355324_pt1 | contig 16668 bp, 17 predicted proteins | sample MGYA00374955_ERZ773359 | MGnify/ENA primary metagenome ERZ773359 (study PRJEB29098, sample SAMN04486028) | biogas fermenter metagenome | study: EMG produced TPA metagenomics assembly of the Biogas fermentation microbial communities from Germany - Plant 4 DNA1... | reverse complement strand
AAAAATTATCGGAACTAGCTAAGGTTATGCCAGTTTTTCCACAACTGTTGGTTAATGTGCCAGTTGCCAATAAAAATGGCTGGGATCAAAATGCACAAATTAAAGCAGCCATAATGGCCGCAGAAGAAAAATTTGGTGAACAGGGCAGAATATTTGTGCGTGCTTCCGGTACAGAATCATTAATTCGAGTAATGGGTGAACATCCTAATCAAGATTTACTTGCTGATGTAGTAGAGCAAGTGGCGGAAGTGATCAAGCAAGAACAAGGAGTTTAAGACCATGGTTCAGGTGGTAAAAGGCTGTGGTGTCGATATAATCGAGATTTACCGCATCGCCCAAGCTTTAGAGAAAGACCGGTTTAAAGATAAAATATTTACCAAACACGAGCAAAAGATTCTTCAAGGGAAAGCTGCCCAATCCTGGGCAGCTCGCTTTGCTGCTAAAGAGGCAGTGATGAAGGCTCTTGGATCGGGATGGCAGCGGGGAGTAAGTTTTAAACAAATTGAGATTGGGAAGGATCAGTGGGGTAAGCCAATCGTTCAACTATTTGATCGGGCTCAGGAAATTGCAAATGAACGAGGAATCAACGAAATTCATCTAAGCTTATCCCATAATCGGACGACAGCAATCGCGTATGCAATAGCTGTGGGGGAGGAGTAAAATGTTTGTTTTAACTGGAGCGGAAATGCAGGCCATAGATGCCAAAGCGATTGAGGAACTTAAAATTCCTAGCTTAGTGTTAATGGAAAATGCTGGCGTAGCTGTTGTAAACCAGTTAGAACAAGAATATGGCGATCTGACTGATAAGCGGATCATCATTATGGTAGGTAAAGGTAATAATGGTGGCGATGGTTTAGTTGTTGCCCGCCATTTATTAAACCGTAAAGTTAAAGTGAAGGTTTATATATTGGGCGAAGAAAAAGAGCTTAGTCCTGAGTGTCGGCAAAACTTAGAAATATTTTTACGGTTGCAAGGTGAAGTTCATCAAATTACTCAGAGATCGTTAGCGAAGTTAAAAGTGACACTGAATTTACAAGATTTGATTATTGATGCTTTGTATGGTACTGGCTTTTCAGGTCAGCCAAAAGGAATAGCAGCAGAAATTTTTAATTTAGTGAATAACTGTCGGACTCCGGTGGTATCCGTTGATTTACCTTCTGGTTTAAATGCTACTACTGGAATGGTTGAAGGAAGTGCTATTCGAGCAGACTTAACAGTGGCCTTAGGCTTTTTAAAAACTGGTTTATTATTATACCCAGGACGAGAATATTGTGGTAAAATAAAACTAGTGGACATTGGTATCCCACATAGTCTTGCTAGACACATTAAACGTTATCAGACGACTGAGCGAGTTTTAGATTTATTACCTAGTCGACCAGCGTGGGGTCATAAGGGAACTTTTGGTCATTGTTTAGTGGTGGCTGGCTGTGCTGCTTACGCAGGTGCAGCTTATCTAACTGCTATGGCCTTGTTACGTACTGGTGCAGGTCTGGTAACGCTAGCTGTTCCACAGAGTATTGCATCACGATACACTCCAAGTGAAATAATCATCCATCCTATTCCAGAATTATCTTCCTCCGGTTATTTTGATACTGCAAGTATCGAACCACTACTTAATTTATTACCTGGCAAAGATGTTTTGATACTTGGTCCAGGTTTAGGTCGTAGCCCTCAGTTAGAACAAGTAGTTCAGTCTCTCATTAACAATTGGCAAGGCCCCTTATTACTAGATGCCGATGGTATTAATAATCTAACTGATCGGACTTGCTTAGCAAATATTCCTGTTTCCATTAAACGTCGGTGGGTATTTACACCTCATCCAGGTGAATTAGCTCGGTTAATTGATTCAGAACCAGCAGCAATAAATCAAAATCGAATTGAGCTTGCTAGTGAAACAGCTCAACAGTTAGGTGTTAATCTGGTTTTAAAAGGGGCACCTACCGTAATTGCTGGAAATGGCCGGGTTTATTTAAATAGTACTGGTAATGCAGCTTTAGCTACAGCTGGTACAGGAGATGTTCTTTCTGGAATAATTGGGGCTTTGCTTGGTCAAGGGATGGATCCATATTTAGCAGCAGTTGCTGGTGTCTATATTCATGGTAAGGCAGCTGACCAAATTTTAAAATCTGGTGTTAGCGGTCGGAGTGTAATTGCCTCTGACCTTTTACAGGTGTTGCCTCAGATTTTACCTTAGAAGACAAGCTATTATAAAGAACATGAACTTTTAATTGGAGTGAAAAGAATGCGAGGCATAGATCGGCCAACTTGGGCTGAGATAGATTTAAATAATGTAGCTCATAATGTCAGGCAGCTGAAGGCGGCTATTGGTGCCGATTGTCAGTTGTTAGCAGTGGTTAAGGCTAACGCTTATGGTCATGGTGATATTGAAGTCGCTACAACAGCACTAGCTAACGGTGCTTCTTGGTTAGCGGTTACTATGCCAGAAGAAGGACTTCGCTTACGCAGAGCTGGTATTGCAGCCCCAATTTTGGTTTTAGGCGGTTTAATTAGCTCACAGTTAGAAACATGTGTCGCCAAGGATTTAGTAATTACTGTTTCTCAATGGGATATAGCCCAGGCCTTATCTAATATTGCAGTTAGATTGCGAAAAAATGCGAGAGTTCATATAAAGATTGATACTGGTATGGGTAGAACTGGATTACCGCCTGAACAAGGTTTGAAGTTCATTCAGCAAGTGCGGAATTTACCTGGTATCGAAGTTCAAGGCATTTTTACTCATTTTGCTACTGCAGATGAACCTGAAGGAGAATACGTAAAGTTACAATGGCAAAAGTTTTCCTGGCTATTATTAGAGCTTAAGAAGGCAGGTATTCATATTCCCATTAAACATTGTGCTAATACAGCGGCAACCATGCTGCTACCAGAAACTCATTTGGATTTAGTCCGCGTTGGTCTTGGTTTATATGGGTTATATCCTAGTCATCACCGGCCTTTGGAATTAAAACCAGCTTTATCTCTGCATAGCAAAGTAGTAGAAGTAAAGCGGGTTCCGGCTGGTACAGGCGTAAGCTATGGTTATAATTATGTGACTTGGAGAGAAACAACCATTGCTACCTTGCCGATTGGCTATGCTGATGGAATGTCTCGCCTATTAAGTAATAAAGCCCAGGTTTTAATTAATAGCAAACGTTTCCCTGTTGTTGGAAAAATAACTATGGATTATTGCATGGTGGATGTAGGTGATTGTGCGGTTCAAGTAGGCGATCGAGTTACTTTGATTGGCAGTCAAGGCGATCAAAGTATTACTGTGGATCAGTGGGCAGACTGGTTAAATACGATTAGTTATGAGATTACCTGTATGCTAACGGATCGGGTTCACCGTGTTTATCTGAAATAGGGCATTATCACCAATAAGAATAATCACCTATTATAGGAGGTGTTGTTCAAAAGTGGAACATCCAGATATGCACGATGTATTACAATTGTATCAAATGCAAATTGGGCCACTTTCTGGGGCTCAACGGGAAAAGTTATATCAAGCATATGATGAAGGTATGTCACCATTTGTAATTGGTTGTGCAATTTTAAGGACTAGTCAAGAACAAAAGCGTCGAAACTTACAGGGTCAACCTAAAAGAATTTCGTTTAATTATTTATGGGGAATTATTCAAGATTGGTTATTACATGGAATAACGACGGAGTCAGCCTTTAGAGCCTATTGGCAGGGCCAACAAGGGAATAGTAGCCACCACGCTAAAGGAGGAAAAACTGGTGCGGTTCAAAGTAGTAGACAAGTGTTTGGCAAAGACTATCAATATACTCAAAGAACGTCAGCAGTGGAAGGATTCTTCTCCTTCGTGGATGATTAGAAACGGTGTTAGACGTTTCTATCCTGATTCCTTTGGGTTAAAATGTGAAAAGTGTGGACAAGCATATAACAAAATTTATCGTTTACATCCTTTTCCCATGCCGCCTAGTTTTGGTAAAGGTATGTGGTTAACAACAGATTGCCAATGTGCTATTAAACAACAACAGGAAATCAGAAGTCGGATTGATCAGATTCGAGTTGATACAATCCCTGGACCGGTTTTACCAGCTGCTTTACAAAATCATACTTTTAGCAATTTTCGGGTAGAGAGTTTTAATAAAGATGCTTATACTCGCTGTAAACAATTTAGCACTCATTTTTCTAAAATTACTGATGGACGAGGACTTGTCTTATGCGGTAAATCTGGGCGTGGTAAAACTCATTTAGCCTGTGCAATTATTAATGATTTAAAAGATAAGAATACAGTAGCCTTTGCCCATATTCCGACACTGTTAGAGAATATTCGTCAAGGACGTGGCGATTTAGAGCGATTATTGACCGTAGATTTGTTGGTGATGGATGATTTAGGCAGTGAGCGAGAATCAGATTGGGCTTTAGAAAAACTACTAATTATTGTTGATGGTCGCTTAAATGCTTATAAGCCAACAGTGTTTACCACGAATTTTAATTTGGAGGAACTGGAAGTACGAGTAGGATCCCGCTTAGCTTCACGGATTTTATATAATTCCTTAGACCTTGTAGTGCAGGGTCCGGATTGGCGAGAAATTAAGTTTAAAGAAAAAACTATGCAGAAATAAATCTGCATAGTTTTTTTATTACAGTACTTTACTTAAGAACTCTTTTGTACGGGGATGTTGAGGATTAGTAAATAACTGCGCGGGAGTATTTTCTTCAAGTAAGAGACCCTGATCTAAGAAAAATACCCGATCCCCAACTTCACGAGCAAATCCCATTTCATGGGTAACAACTACCATGGTCATGCCTTCTTTAGCTAATTCTTTCATTACATCTAATACATCACCAATCATTTCTGGGTCTAAAGCAGAGGTTGGTTCATCAAATAGCATTACTTGCGGCTGCATGGCGAGAGCTCGAGCAATAGCCACCCGTTGTTGTTGTCCGCCAGATAATTGTTCTGGATAGCTATCTGCTTTATCTCGTAGACCTACTTTATCTAATAAGGTATAGGCTCGTTCAATTGCTTCTGCTTCAGCAAGGCCGCGAACCTTCATTGGTGCAAGGGTAACATTATCGATTACTTTCATATGAGGAAATAGGTTAAACCGCTGAAAAACCATACCCATTTCTTGCCGGATCACATTCAAATTTTTATTGGGAATAATTTCTTCACCGTTAAAGAAAATTTGACCTGATGTTGGTGTTTCCAAAAAATTTAGACAGCGAAGAAAAGTACTTTTACCACTGCCAGACGGACCAATAACTACAACTACTTCTCCTCGATGGATTTCCGTAGAAATTCCTTTTAGTACTTCTAGACTTTTAAACTTTTTATGCAGGTCTTTAACTTGAATAATTGGCATATTACTCACCTACCTTTAAACGTCGCTCTAAGTAGCTAACTAATTGCGAAATTGAAACGGTCATAATTAAAAACATAATTGCTACTACAAAATAGGTTTCGAAAGGACGGAAATTCCGACCAATTACGATTTGGGCTTTTCGTACCAGTTCTTCCAAGGCAATGACTGATACTAGGGAAGAGTCTTTTAATAAGGCGATAAACTCATTACCTAACGGTGGAATGACCCGTTTAAAGGCTTGAGGCAAAATAATATGCCGCATAGTTTGACGATAAGTCAAGCCAAGGGAAAGGGCAGCCTCAGTTTGACCGATTTCAATGGATTGAATACCAGAACGGATAATCTCTGCTACATAAGCGCCACTATTTAAACTAAGGGCGATTACAGCTGCTATATAAGCTGGAATTGGTCTTTGAATTAGTGGTGGAAATCCGTAATAAATGATAAAAATTTGGACTAACAGTGGAGTACCCCGCATGAAATCAGTATAAGCAATTGCTAAGTATTTAAATGGGCTCTTAGTTAAACGCAATAAGGCGGTAATAGTACCTAAGATAATTCCAAAGAATACGGCAATTGTAGTTAGCTGAATTGTTAGCCAAGCACCTTGTAATAAGAAAGGTACTGAGTTCCAGGCAACTTGCCAATCAAAATCCATAATTAATCCTCCTCAAAACGAAAAGAGTGCGCCTAAGATAGGACAGCACTCTTAGTGGTATACTTCTAGTTTAGAACCACTTATCCATAATTTGCTGATAAGTACCATCTGCTCTAATTTGAGCAAGAGCTGCGTTGATTTGCTTTAATAAATCGGTATCCTGTTTTCTAAGTGCTAGACCAAAAAATTCATTCATGGCAATTGCACCTAAGTGTTTTAATGGCGCATTTGGATTTTTGGCTAGATAAGTTTCAGCAACAGGTAAGTCAATAATTGAGGCATGGGCAGCGTTCATGGCAACATTTTGTAATGCTTCAGGTGCTGTATTATAGCGAGCGATTCTTGCACCAGCAATTTCTTCGGCAACAAAGTCTCCTGTAGTATTTAATTGAACAGCAATTGTTTTGTTCTCTAGGTCCTCGAAACCTTTAATAGTATTATTATCTTTTCTAACTACAATAGTTAAAACGGATTCAAAATATGGGTCGGAGAAGTTAACTACCTTGGCTCTGTCTTCTGTAATAGTCATACCAGCTGCAATTACATCAATATTGCCATTGAGCAGACTAGGAATTAATCCATCCCATCCCATGTTATAGAATTGAATTTCATAGCCAATGATGTCTCCAATGGCTTTCATTAGATCGACGTCAAAGCCAATAACTTCGTTTGTTTTTTCATCTACTGTTTCAAATGGAACAAAAGTAGCTTCTGTTCCCACTTTGAGCACAGGTTTAGCAGCAATGCTAGTAGCGGTCATAGTTAACATTAAAGAAAGAACTAATAATACAAATGCAGTCTTTTTCAAGATATTTCCACCTTTCAAGTTCTGGATTATAAGAATTATAATAAGTTAATTGTAGCATCTATTGCATTTTTATGCAAGGAATAAATTGACTTTTTGTATATTTATACTGTGGTATTTTTATCCGGTAACGGCAAAGTAATAGTAAACAAGGCTCCAGAATCAGTGTTACAGGCAGAAATAGTTCCCTTATGCCGCAGGACTAGATTTTTGCTAATAGCTAGGCCTAAACCAAAACTTCCTTTTTTACCTTTATAAAAGCGATTGAATAAGTTCTCAATTTCATGTTCTTCAAAACCAGATCCATCGTCGGCAATTCGAATAACTAGGTGATTATCTTCAACAGCGGCAGAAATCTGAACTACTGTATCAGCGTATCTCAGACAATTAGTAATTATATTGGTGAATGCCCTGATTAGCTTGGTTGGGTCAATAACAATAGTTTGATCTTCTGGCAAGTAATTAACTTCTAAGGTTACTTGCTGGCTGATTGCTGCTCCATAACAACGTTCTACACAAGAAGCTAAAAAGTCATTTACCGAAACATCCTGCATATTAAAGTTTTCTTCAATAGTATCTAAGCGTGATAGATATAATAATTCCTCGATCAGCTGAGCCATTCTGTGAGATTCTTCTACAATAATATTGGCAGCCACAGTTGGCTCTACTAGTGAATGTTGAATGCCTTCCGCATAACTTTGCATGGACATTAGTGGGGTTCTAAGCTCATGCGATACATTTTGAAAAAAGGTTTTTTCTGCTTGGTCATAGCTAGCTAGTTTTTCTGACATTAAGTTAATGCTGCTAACTAATTCTTCTAGTTCTTGGTAAACTGGAAGTTCAATTTTTTCACCAAAATTTCGTTCCGCAATTCCCCGAATATGTTTTGTTAAAATGGAAAATGGGGTAGTGATTTTTTTGGTTAGTAAGGATGAAATCAGCATGGCGATTAATGATGTAAAAAGCAAAATTGCAAATAATATTAGATTAATGCTTAATTGAATCTGTTGGATTTTGCCAATAGGTGAAAAAATAATTAGCCAGCCTAAGTTGGTAAGGCGATTTTCGATTGGTTTGACTAAAGCAATATATTCTTGGCCAGCTACCGAAAAATCAAGGTAGGTTTCACCTGAAAAATCAGTTAGCTTGGTTACCTCAGCAAGGACTTGAGCAGCAGAAGGAGTAACCTCTTGAAAGAAGTCGTCAGGGAATAAAGCAACCCGATTCATATTGCGATCGATTAAGATGTAATTGGCATTGAGCAAGGTTAAAGGTTCCCGTAACGAGCGTTCTAACATCAAATAATAACGAATTAATTCTATATCTAGATTTGGTCGGCTGCCTCTAGCATCAGGCAGCATCCAAAGCCCAGGTATATTAGGTGCTGGCCTAAATATTTCATATTCAGTTAGAGTGGCTATCCGCTCAAGTTGATCGATCATATCTTGTTTTAAATACCAGCGAATTGACATATTGAAAATAATGCTAGTTAGAATTATAAGTGCAACTATTACAATCAGGTTGTACCTTAAGACCCTTCCTTTAATTGTTTTTGTCATGACTTTCAGCCCTATCTTTAATAATGAAACCATAACCCCATACGGTATTAATTAACACATTGGAATTAGCCTCTGCCAGTTTTCTCCGGATCCGCTTAATCATATCATCGGTAGCGCGGGTATTAACTTCATTGCTAAAGCCCCAAACTTTATCCAGCAATTCATTGCGGCTAACCGCTTTATGGCGGTTGAGCGCTAAATAATACAAAACATCAAATTCCATTTGCGTAAGCCCAATATCTTTCTGATTGATAGTGGCCTGCCTTGTATTTGGACAAAGAACTAGATCTGAGAAAACAATTTTAGGGCTGATATTCTCTTGCTTGTCCAGTTCTATGCGGCGAAAAATGCTTTTCACCCTAGCTACTAACTCGGTAGGACTAAAAGGTTTAGTTAGGTAATCATCGCTGCCAAGAGTTAAGCCAGTAATCTTATCAAATTCCGTATCTTTAGCGGAAACGAAAATAATAGGGACACTGCTTTGACTACGAACTAGGGAGCAAATGGCGTAACCGTCCATATCAGGCATCATAATGTCTAAAATTAGTAAGTCGGCTGGTTGAGTCATAAAGGCTTCATATACAGAACGACCATCATAGAATGAACGAACTTGATAGCCTTCTTTTTCTAAGAAGGTAGCAATGATATTACATATATTTACTTGATCATCAGCTATATAGATTAGCTTTTTTTTCATCAAGCTCACCTCACTTGTTATTTTACCTTAGATTCAGAAAAATTAAAGTTTAAAAAGGCCTTTGCCACAGTTCTGCCACAGTTTAGCCAAGATCTTTGTTAAAGTTCTCGGTAAAATATGATTTAGAGAAAGGTGGTGTAAAAACTGAGTAGATATCGTAAGGAATTGAAAATTAAAATTAATTACATTGATAAAATAGCTATTTCAAGCCGTATATCCAGTGTTTTACAGAGGGATCCTTATACCGGTTCTAAAGGTTATTATATTGTCCGCAGTATTTACTTCGATGACATCAACAACAGTGCCCTACATGAAAAACTGATGGGCGTGAAAGACCGGGAGAAATATCGGATACGATTATATGATTATTCTACCGCCACTATTCGTTTAGAGAAAAAGGTGAAAAACAATGGCTTTGGCTACAAAAAAACAGCTTTATTATCTTTAGCAGAATGCCAAGCTTTACTAGCCGGGGAGTATGATTTTTTAAAAACCAGATCAGAAGCAGTTTGTAGAAGTCTTTATGCTAAAGTTGCAACTGGATTATTTAAACCAAAAACCATCGTTGAGTATCAGCGAGAAGCTTATATCTGGGAGCCAGGACGAATCCGGATTACTATTGATAGCTTTCCAAAAACCGGAATGGGCTCGACAGCTTTCTTAGATTTTTCAACAATTCTAGTAAGCACAGGAGAACCAGGATTTTCAATTTTAGAAATTAAGTACGACCATTATTTACCTAAGCATATTTGTAATCTTGTCCAGTTACAAAATCGGGATATTACTTCAGTCTCTAAGTATGTTTTATGTAGAAAATATGGTTAATTAAAGGGAGGAGCTAAAAATGAATTTCGGCAACACATTAACCTTTTCGGATTTATTTAAAAGTAATGCTGTAAAAACGTCATTATCTAGCTTTTCGATTACTGATGTAGTTTTAACGCTAGGCATAGCCTTTTTAATTTCATTGTTTATTTATACTGTTTACAAAAAGACTTTTAATGGCGTGATGTATTCGAAGAACTTTAATATTTCTTTGATCGGAATGACCCTAATCACTACCTTCATTATTATGGGTGTTACCTCTAATTTAGTGCTCTCTTTAGGTATGGTAGGTGCCCTTAGTATTGTACGTTTTAGAACAGCCATTAAAGATCCCACTGATATAGTTTATTTATTCTGGGCTATTTCAGTTGGTATTGTAACCGGTGCTGGCTTATATTTACTTGCTATTTTCGGTTCCTTATTTGTAGGGTTAATGCTGGTATTCTTTAACTGGAGAACTACGACTGAAATCCCTTATTTGATCGTGGCTAACTGTCAAGACCAAGAGGCGGAAAATCAATTTTTGGCTAATTTGGCAGATGACGTAAAAAATATGCAGATTCGTTCTAAAACAGTACGAGCAGGTCAAGGTATTGAATTAACTATTGAAGTTCGGTTAAGAAATTCTGATACTAGCTTTGTTAATTATTTAGCTCAACTCCAAGGTGTAGAAAATGTAGTTTTAGTAAGTTATACGGGTGAATTAGCTGTTTAAGTTAGGCGGGTAGCTGGGGGAGGTGATTTGATGGATAGAAAGTTTATTGGAATGTTTTCTTTAATGGTTTTAGCGGGATTAGGTATAATGGGGATTCTGTTTGCAGAAGAATCCCCTTGGCAGCTGGTTTCAGCAAGTAATGCTTATGTGGAGCGTTATTTCCCACAAGATCGGGTAATAGACATCTATGTAACCATTGATCCAGATGACTTTGCAGATATGTTGGCGAATCCGCTTGCGGAAGAGTATAAAGTGGCCAGTGTTGTTGTTGATGGTCAAAAGGTTGATTATGTTGGTATAAGAACCAAGGGAAATTCAAGCTTACGTTCTGTAGCGAGCAGTAGTTCGCAGCGCTATAGCTTTAAAATAGATTTTAATCAGTACATTAAAGTGCAAAACCTAGACGGTTTAACAAAACTCAATTTAAATAATTCATATAGTGACCCCTCTTTTATGCGAGAGTACTTGTCCTATAAAATTTTAAGAGAAATGGGAATCCCTACACCAGCTGTCACATATGCTAACCTGTATATAAATGATCAATTATGGGGTTTGTATTTAGCTGTTGAAGGTATTGAAGAACCATTTCTTCAACGGTATTTTGGTCGGGACTGGGGTACTTTGTATAAAGGTGAGGGAGGACAGGGCAGTGATTTAGTCTATATTGATGATCAGATTGAATCTTATAGCGGTATTAGACGGATGACTACCCTAAAACCAGGTGCCGACGAAAAACTATTGCAAATGATTAAAGCCTTAAATCAAGGTGAACAGCTAGAACAATACTTGAATATCGATCAAATTCTCCGATATTTTGCGGTAAACACAGTCTTAGTCAATCTGGACAGTTATGTAGGACAATTTAAGCACAATTACTATCTGTATGAGGAAAATGGGATCTTTACTATTTTGCCTTGGGACTATAACATGTCGTTTGGTGGTTTTGGCATGGGCGGTGCACAGAGCAGCGTATCACTGCCCATCGACAACCCTGTATCTGGAACTACTTTAGCATCCCGACCACTATTAGGCAAATTACTAGAAGTGCCTCAGTATAAAGAGTTATATCATCAATATATTCAGGAAGTAATTGAGGGACCGTTTTCTTTAGAAGAACTGTCACAAGAAATTCAAAGAATTGGCACGATGATTCGACCCTATTTGGCAAATGACCCGACTAAATTTTATACCATGGAGCAATTTGAAGCAGCAATTAGCAGCAATCCTGTTAGTCAACAAAGTACCTTTAATAATCAAGGGTTCGCTGGTCGAGGCGGCATTCCGATGATGGGCGGCAATGCTGTTAACTTGATTACCTTTATCAAAGATAGAATTGAAAATCTTACCAAGCAATTAACAGGAGAATTATCTACTACTGGAACAAGTTATCAGATGAATCAAAGAATTATGGGAGGCGGTGGTCGTTTTATACCTGAGGGTGGCGGATTTGACGGTGAATTTCCACCAGTTTTTCCTGATAGAGCCGAAGGAGCTGCCTTTGGCCGTAGAATGCCAGAACAGAATAGGGAAATTTATCCTGTAGAACAACAATCAGTGTCACTAAATGAGCTTTACATTCTCGGTTTTTCAGTATTGCTGCTAGTTATAGTTACAGTTTTATTGCACTTTAAAAAAACAAAACATTCTATTCGATAAGCGTCCTAAATGTGGGCGCTTTTTTCACCACTAAGTACAATCCTTCATATTATGTTATGGGAGCTAGAGTCAGGAGTGGTGGATGTGGGATTGACAGTTTTAATTTTAGTTGATCAATTAAACGTGGGTGGTACTGAAACTCATGTATTATCCTTAGCAAAACACCTAGTAAAAGTAGGCCTTCGAGTAATAATTGGTACTAGAGGCGGTCCCCTATTAGATTTGTTTCAAGCAGCCGGTTTGGAAATAGCGTATTTGCCTTTTAGAAGCGATGACCCTTTATCAGATGAATATTTAGAGTTACTAAACAAGACTCGGGAATTAGTAATAAATGAACAGGTAGATATAATCCATGCTCATTTTATTGCTGGCTTGAAGATTGCTGTGCAAATTAGCCAAGAATTATTGATTCCTGCTGTGGCAACAATTCACGGATTATTTTACTCGCCTAGACAACTAAGAGGCTTAATTGAAAGATGTCCTTATGTAATCGCCGTTAGTGAGCCAGTAGTGGAATGGTTGAATAAAAAAGTTGACTATCCTTTAAGTCGGATTGTGATGATTCCTAATGGGATTGAGACCGATGTTTATACTCCAGTAGTCAGTGAAAATACTTTTCGGGAAGAATTAGGGTTGAGAGACGATGAGAAATTAATCCTGTTAGTCAGTCGCTTAGAATGGACGAAAACCCGAGTAGTAGAAGTAGCTATTAATGCAGCTGTAGAATTAGCTAAAGACTACAATCTCAAATTAGCAATTATTGGTGGTGGAGCCAATTCGTCACTAATTCATGCAGCTGCCTCCTTAGCCAATCGGGTTACCCAACAAAACTTGGTGACTATTTTCGGATGGCGTTTAAATACAGTGGAATGTTATCAAGCGGCAGATGTGGTTATTGGTACAGCAAGGGTAGCCTTAGAAGCCATGAGTTGTAAACGGCCAATTATTGCTGCAGGTAATGCTTCTTATTTCGGTATTTTAAAACCTGATAATCTAGGAGCTGCTTGGCAAGTCTATTTTGGTGATCATAAGTGGTATCAACCAGTTACTGTTTCCCAGTTAGTTGATGATTTAAAAATCTTATTAGATAATCCAAATTCTGCTGAGCGGATCGCAGCGCAAAACCGAAAAAGGGTAGTAGAGAACTTTACCATTACCAAGATTGCTGAGAAGACCAAAGAATTTTATCAAGTAGTTTTAGAAATGGGTCAGATGGCTGTTGATGCACAAATACCAATTAGTTCCGGTGAAACTAAGACTGCCATTGAAAAGCAAACTAAGGTGGTTCCCAAGAAATCATCTTCCGCTTTGCTGTTAGCTGAGAAACCTTTAGTTAGTGTAGCAATTCCTGCTTACAACACTGGAAAGTTTCTAAAAGACTGCTTAGACTCAGTAGCTAAGCAAACCTATCGACCTTTAGAAATTATCTTAGTCAACGACGGTTCTACAGATAATACTGAAGAAGTGGCGTTAGCCTGGTGGGAGCAATTAGAAAACAAGGATAATTTAAGCTTTATTTATCAAAAACAGGTAAAAAATACAGGCTATGCCGGGGCTCAAAGTACTGCTTATCATTTAGCATCTGGTGATTATATCGCTAATCAGGATTCTGATGATCTTAGCCATCCAAGAAGAATTGAAACGGAATTATTCTTTTTATTAGCTAATCCTAATTATAGTTTAGTGGGCTGTAATTTTAATAGTTTTAAAGATAGTCTAGATAATCAGTTTCGCAGTTATTTATTGAAGTATGGTTATGAACAAATAATCAACACTTATCATGATGGCGGTCATTGTATTTGTTTTGGCACTTTATTATTTAATAGACAGGTTTATGATCGAATAGGAGGTCTAACTAACTTCCTCAAAGGTGCTGAAGATTATGAATGGATTACACGCGCAATTAATCAAAACTTTTACGTAGACAACTTAAAGCAAGTCCTTTATTATTACAGATCTCATGAAGGCCAAATATCACGTTTGAATCGAGAATTACGGCGCAAGCTGGAAACAGCTGGCCGCACTAGTTATGTAATCAGGTCGGAAGGTGATTAAATGGCCAAATATGTTATAGGTGTCGATGGAGGCGCCAGTAAAACTGAATGTTGTGTTGCAACTTTACAGGGGAATATAGTTGGCTGTGGCAAAGCTGGTAGTGCCAATCCACTGGTTACTAGCTGGCAAGATGCTACTACACAGGTTAGGTTAGCTGTAATTCAGGGGCTAGAAACAGCTGGTATTTTGCCTAATCAAGTAATAAGTGCTCATTATGGTTTAGGTGGAATTAATCAAGAATCGGTGATAAATAAATGGCAGCAAGAATTATTCTATTTAACACCAGATGCTAAGTTGAGGGTAGAAAATGATGTGTTCTTACCGCTCTATGCATTAACAAAAAACTGCCAAGGTGTAGCGGTTGTCAGCGGTAGTGGAGGCAATATCGGCTTAATAGATACTGCGGGTAACCGGATTCATGTAAATGGCAGGGTTAGCTATTCTAGTTCACAATTGGGAAAATCAGCTTTAAATATTGTAGTTCGAGAAATTCAACACAAAAACCTTAGTTCGTTTTCCATGAAGCTGTTGGACTTAGCCGGATGTAGCAAAGAAAAGGAATTTATCGATCAGGCGCGAGTCAATGCCTTAGAAACACAATTTAAACTAGCTCCCTTAGTTAGTGAATTAGCCAAGTTGCAGGAAAAAACAGCCATCTCTCTGGTTAAGCAGTGGCTTTCTGTAGTAAAAGCGGATTTAATAAAGTTTTTGCAAGCATATAAAGTGAAAGAAATGCCTGTTTGCTTTGGCGGAAAAACCTTTGCTAGTATAGAGCAATTACTGCGACAGCAGTTAGAAGCAGCTTTAGCTAAGAAGGCAGCTTGTTGGTTAGAAGTAGAGACACATCCACCAGTACACTCAGCTGTTGCCGCTGCGTTATCACAGATCGATGGGAAAGGATGAAAAACTTGCTAAATCGAGCAGATTTAAATAAAAGAGGTTATGAATGGTATGTGAGGCAGCCTCAAACACTAGCTCTTTCTGAACCGAGCTTAGCTGTGGCTGAATTAGTTGCCAGCCCGAATTATCCGAATATTAGCGGACGAATCTTTTTTCAAGGATTAACAAATGGGACAGCTATTTTAGGTTTTATTACTGATCGATTTCGTCTTAGGGATGTGATTGGTCGTTCAGTAATTATCCATGAAAATCCAGATGATTATCGAACTCAGCCCTCAGGTAATTCTGGTAGAAGGATTGCCTGTGGTGTAATTCGTAAGCTTTAGCTGTTAATCGTTAAAACTCTAGGCTAGCTTGTAAGATAGTTAGCTTAGAGTTTTTTGTTTCTGATAGTTTTAAAGGGAATGATTGATTAGTTAGCGAAACAAGTAGGCAGAATAAGCCTTACCAAGAATAGGAAAGCTAATTGAAGGTTAGTAAAGGAGGAATTTTTATGTCGAAGGATCCGAAGTTGCAAAGAATGCAACAAACCGAGGATCAGGAGCTGTTGAAGCCACCTTTGCCTGGAGCAGAGTTCACTCGTTCTGATACTTGGAGAGTATTACGAATTCAATCAGAAATAGTTTCTGGTTTTGATCACTTGGCTGGAATTAGCAATGGGGTAGCAGTATTTGGTTCTGCTCGAACACCAGTCGAGCATCCTTATTATCAGTTGGCTTTAAAAACCGGTAGAGAATTAGCCCGGGCTGGACTAGCTGTTATTACTGGTGGCGGTCCTGGAATAATGCAAGCCGCTAATCAAGGCGCTCGTGAAGAAGGTGGTCTTTCAATTGGCTGTTGTATTGAGTTGCCATTTGAACAGGAAGCCAATCCGTATTTAGATATCAAAATTGATTTCCATTATTTCTTTGTGCGGAAACTTATGTTAGTCAAATATTCCAGAGCTTTTATTATTATGCCTGGTGGTTTTGGTACGATTGATGAATTGTTTGAAGCGTTAACACTAACTCAAACTAAAAAAATGAAGCGTTTCCCAGTAATTTTAATGGGTAAGAGCTATTGGCAAGGATTAATTGATTGGTTAAGAGATTATATGTTAGAGCAAGAAATGATTAGTCCAGAAGATTTAGAGTTAATGTATATGACAGATAGTCCGCAGGAAGCAGTAGAAATCATCAAAAAGACGATCTAAAGACCTGGGTATCTAAATGATACCTAGGTCTTGTCAATTTCTCGAAATAGAATTGCTTGAAACTCTTTGGGAATAGGAAAGCGTTTATCATTGATGGTGATTTCATCTAAATCGCCCAGAATTGTTCCATTCGCTTTTAATCTGAGCATTTCATGATGGATATTTTCCATTTTTCGATCTAGTTCGATTACGGAATCTGCTGCCTCTTTAAGTTCCTTTAATAAACGCTCAGGTACTTCGTACTGGTATTTGTAATAGATTTTATGTTCTAAACT
>ERZ773359.3822-NODE-3822-length-16671-cov-4.514384_pt1 | contig 16671 bp, 15 predicted proteins | sample MGYA00374955_ERZ773359 | MGnify/ENA primary metagenome ERZ773359 (study PRJEB29098, sample SAMN04486028) | biogas fermenter metagenome | study: EMG produced TPA metagenomics assembly of the Biogas fermentation microbial communities from Germany - Plant 4 DNA1... | reverse complement strand
AGGGTTTCAAATGCTTCCGGGAATACCGGCCCTCGTCCCATTGATATTTCATCTGCCATGATTTCAAGACTGGTCGCAGGCAGGTTGCTTTTCAGAAATGTATCTTCCTCTACGCTTTTGCCGCTTCCGATTGCCTGTGACAAATGCTGCCGGATTGCGGTAGCGCTTGAAAAGGAATTTGCGCGCTCAAGGCTGTTATAGCCTTGACCAACGCGTTTTATGGTGACAGGTTTCATTCCGCATCCAAAACGCCTCAGAGCCTTCATATATTCTATGCTCAGAATGTTGTTGGGCTTGTCCAGAACGGAGCTGATACTTTCCGGAATGTCCGAACAGCGGCTTACGGCCAATTGCCTTGCTGCCGCGAAAGACATGCCTGAATCAAGAGCACGCCTGAGTTCGGTCTTGAATTCATCGCTTTCATCAACAAGAAATGCGGCCGCTTTCTCAAGGTTTTCGATTTTTCCTTCTTCACTTCCGAAACAAAGATAATCCACGCAATTGAGACTGTCCAGAACCCGTACTGCCCCTGAAGCAAAATACTCGGCAGAGGCGCTTGAGAGCGCAACAGGAAGCTCCAGTACAAGATCGGCACCGATATCCAGAGCCATCCGGGTGCGTGCCCATTTACTGAATATTGAGGGTTCTCCCCGCTGGACAAAATTGCTGCTTAATACGCAAACGCAATAATCAGCGCCGGTTTCCTTTTTTGCACTTTGCAAATGAAACAAGTGACCCTCATGGAGAGGATTATATTCGGCAACAATTCCCACTACTCGCATAACAGAATAACCCCGTCAAGTTTTTTATATATAGCGCTCGCCGCAATAATCATAATAATTATCAGAATTTAATAGTTACCAATTTTTCAACCGATAATAAACCTGATATAAACCTGATATTTGTTTAATAATATATACTATAATAAAAATATGCGAAAAATAAAATACAGCAATAATATTCAACAATATTATTGGGCATATTAATTATATAGTTAAACCCTGCAACCGTATGGTGATAATGGATATTGGCATTTATGCAAAAATAGGTTGAAAGGGTTTGTGTTATGTGTTAGAATAAACTTGTTCGATGCGTTTTTACACAAAGAGTGGGGAATTCCCACTCTTTGCATTTGTAAGCGGAGGTATCAATGGCTAAACAAAAAATTACCGATATAGTAGCTGAATTGGCTCAGCCTGTTGTAGAACAGGCTGATTGTGAGCTTGTAGATGTTGTATATGAAAAAGAAGGAAGCGATTGGTTCTTAAGAGTATATATTGATAAGCCCGGCGGTGTTACCCTGGATGATTGTGAAAAAATCTCAAGGCCTTTGAATGAAATACTGGATGAGAAAGATCCAATCCCTCAGGCCTATTACCTTGAAGTCTCATCCCCAGGGCTGGAGCGTCAGCTTAAAAAACCAAGGGATTTTGAAAGAGCGCTGGGCAATTTGGTGGAAATAAAGCTGTACAAAGCTGTTGACAACCGCAAACGATATGAAGGCGAATTAATTTCCTATGACGGTAATGTTCTTGCAATCAAGACAGAAAATAATGAAATACTGGAATTCAAAATGGAGCAGATTGCAAAGGTTAAAACAATAGTGAAATTTTAATATGGAGGTATGAAAAAGATGAGCGTTGAGTTACTTCAAGCTCTCGATCAACTTGAGAAAGAAAGGGGCATAAACAAAGAATTATTGTTGGAAGCGCTGGAACAGGCGTTAATTTCAGCTTATAAACGGAATTTTGGTTCTTCGCAGAATGTTGAAGTAGGTATAGATAAGACTACGGGTGACATCAGAGTTTATGCTTTAAAAACAATAGTGGACGAAGTTAAAGATATAGCAACCGAGATGTCTCTTGAGCAGGCAAAGAAATTTGGCGCCGACTTTGAAATTGGCGATATTGTTGAGGTAGAAGTAACACCCAGAAAATTCGGCCGTATTGCAGCCCAGACAGCCAAGCAGGTTATTATGCAGCGTATCAGGGAAGCAGAAAGAGGAATTATATACGAAGAGTTCTCAAACCGCGAAGAAGATATTGTAAACGGCATAGTCAGCAGATTTGACCGTAAGAATATCATAATTGACCTTGGACGTGCAGAGGGCGTGTTGCCACCTACAGAACAAACTCCTGGAGAGCGCTATAATATCCATGACAGAATCAAGGTTTATATAATTAATGTAAAAAAGACAAACAAGAGTCCTCAGATATTTGTTTCAAGGACCCATCCCGGCCTTGTAAAAAGGCTTTTGGAACTTGAAGTCCCTGAAATAGCAGATGGAACTGTTGAGATAAAGGCTATTGCCCGTGAAGCAGGTTCCAGAACCAAAATAGCCATTGCTTCACGCAATGAGGACGTGGATCCCGTAGGCGCCTGCGTCGGCCAGCGTGGAAGCAGAATCAGGGCTATTGTGGAAGAACTCAATGGCGAAATGATAGACGTGATAAAATGGAGCAGCAATGCCGAAGAATATATTGCAGCAAGTTTAAGCCCGGCAAAGGTTTTGCAGGTTGAGGTTGATGAAGAAAATAAAATGGCAAGAGTTATTGTTCCCGATTTCCAGTTGTCATTGGCCATAGGCAAGGAAGGCCAGAATGCGAGATTGGCTGCAAAGCTGACAGGCTGGAAAATTGACATAAAGAGCGAATCTCAGCTAAAGAACCACCTTGAGGAGCAGCTCTTCCATCCTATTTCTGAAGATGGTCAGAATGACTACGAAGAGGATATGGAAGTATATGAAGAAGCTGAACCCGGTGAAAATGTGGAAGAAGCAGTTTCTGTCGACGAAACGGCAGAGACAGAAGACGGGGCAGAGGAATAAGACATCCGGCAGGTTTGCCGAAACTTGTGACAGATGCAGAACGAACGAATAATATGACTTTGTAAACATTTAAAAAATCTTTTTAAGAGGTAGGTAAATGAAAACAAAAAAGATTCCCGTGAGGCGTTGTGTAGGATGCCAGGAAAAATACGACAAAAGAGAATTGCTGAGAATTGTTAGAAACAATGAGGGGGAAATTTTTGTTGATCCTACAGGTAAAAAGAACGGACGCGGAGCTTACATCTGTAAAAAAATGAGTTGTTTTGAAGCCGCCCGGAAGTCAAAAGCCCTGAATCGGGAATTTTCCTGTGATATTCCCGAGGAAGTATATAATGAAATAAGCAAACAATTGGAGGAATATGTCGGAAAGTAAAATATATTCATTTATTGGACTTGCAAAAAAAGCCGGCGCTGTGATTGCCGGCGTGCCGCTAACCGAGAAAGCTGTAAAACAAGGAAAGGCACATTTGGTATTAGTAGCTAAAGATGCGTCCGGTAATACCGGAAAAAAAGTTGAAACTGTTTTATATGGTACGGATGTTCCTTTAAAGGTTTTTGGAGACAAGGAAAGCCTGGGACAAATCCTTGGAAAACCTTTCGTATCGGTTATTACCGTAACTGATATGAACTTTTCCAAAAGAATTCAGGAAATGATTGAAGAAGAAAAAATACTCAACACAGCATATGGGGGTGGCGTTTTTGAATAAACCAAAAATTCATGAGCTTGCTAAGGAACTGAATGTTGCCAGCAAGAGGCTCATTGAAAAACTGAATGAAATCGGTATTTATCCGAAGAGCCATATGACAGCTCTTGAGCCGGATGAGGTTGAAAGGCTGTACAAGCATATTGGTGTGGTTCAGCGTGATAAAAATGAGGATGATTCTTCCAAGAGTGATCCGGATTCAAAAGCTGAGCAAGCGGAGACCTTAGCAAGAAAAAATGCTCCCCGTATTATCAGAACAACAAAGGTCATAATCCATGACGAACCTCCAGAGGAAGAAGTCAAGCCTAAACAACAAAAGCCAATTGTGAGATCATCCAACAGTAATGATGGTCTTATGGCGGGTTTTGTCAGAGGTAGCAATGATACCTTGATTACTAATGTAAGAAAGCGGACAAAGACAAAGGACAAATCAAAAGGTCATGACGAAGAAAATGAAAAGCCGGAAAGTGCTTCAATTCTGGAGACTGTAATGGAACGTGCCGCAAATATTCCTAAAAAGCCGATGGACGATATAATAAGCATTAAGAGAGTAATAAAAAAATCTGAAGTGGAAAAATCTGAAGTCGAAAAACCCGAAGCAGATTCAGACAATAAAAAAATCAAAGAGCAGGAAGATATGCAGAAAGTAAGTATGTTGTTAGAAAAACAGGTTGAGCCTGAAATCAAAAAAGAGATTGAAAACAAAGCATCTGTCAAAACAGTGGATACTGAGGATACGGATTTAAAAACGGCCGACAGGGCAATGGATGACAATATCGGGGAGACTCCTGATAAACCGTCAATTGACAAGGAAGAAAAAGCTGAAAAAAAAGAGGAAGTTGTTGCTTCCGATACTAAGGAGCCGGCTCAGGACACTAAGCCCGAGCGCCGGGATACTGCCGCCAAACCGGCGGGGACTGCTCCTGAAAGCAAACAGGTTGTCACTGACACAGCTCTTGATGACAAAAAAGGCAAACAAACCGATACACGTGGTGCGAGGCCCAAAGAATCAGCTCAATTCCAGGATGCCGCTAAAAAACGCGCTCCGGCAGCACCGGGAGCCAATCAGGCACAAGGTCAGCGTCAGCGTGACTTCAGATACAAGGACGGTGCTCCGCAACAGCGCCAGAGACCCGCGGATTCACAGCGGGATGACCGTTCAGGTGCTGGAAAGAACAAGAACCTTGTTATTCCCAAAGCTACTGTTCCTCCCGGAACTGTGGAAGAAAAGGTTAATCTTCGTGGCGAAAGAAGGAACTTCCAGTTAGTTGACAAGCTTAAGCTTGAGAAGAAGGAAGAAAAGCGGACAGTTAGTCGCCTTCCCGCACAGAAAGGGGCAACCTTTAAGAAAAAAATTGATACTGTTATAGGACATACAGCGCATGTCAAAGACATGATGTCTGATGACTTTGTTATTGATACATTCTATGATGATGTTGAAGAAGTAAAACAGGTAAAGAAAGTTGAGAAAAAGCTTAAAAAGAATAAGCAGAAAGAAAAGTATATTCCCCCTGTTGCAGTACTTACTGATATTACAATAGGGGAGACCATTACGGTAAAAGCTCTTGCCGAAGCACTTAAAAAGACGGCTGCAGAAGTAATTAAGAAGCTGTTTCTGATGGGTGTTGTAGCCACACAGAATCAGGAAATAGATTTTGAGACTGCAGCAATTATTGGCGATGAGTTCGGAGTAAAGGTCCATAAGGAAGTTGTGGTCACCCAGGAAGAAATCCTGTTTGACGAATCAGAGGATAATCCTGAAGATCTTGTTCCGCGCGCTCCGGTTGTAGTTGTCATGGGACATGTCGACCATGGTAAAACGTCACTTCTGGATGCAATCCGCAGCGCCCATATTGCTGAAAGTGAAGCCGGAGGTATTACACAGCACATAGGTGCTTATACCGTTAACTTAAATGGCAGGGATATTACTTTCCTGGATACTCCGGGTCATGAGGCGTTTACTGCGATGCGTGCGAGAGGTGCCCAGGTAACCGATATTGCCATATTGGTTGTAGCTGCCGATGACGGCGTTATGCCCCAGACCAAGGAAGCTATAAGCCATGCCAAGGCAGCAGGTGTTTCAATTATAGTTGCTATTAACAAAATTGACAGACCGGGAGCCAATCCGGATCGTGTTAAACAGGAGCTTGCAGAAAACGGCCTTCTTGTTGAGGAATGGGGAGGAGACGTTATTGCAGTACCGGTATCTGCAAAGAAGCATCAGAACATAGACCAGTTGCTTGAAATGGTTCTTTTGACCGCTGATATACTTGAACTTAAAGCTAACCCGAATAAACAGGCCAAGGGTACTGTTATAGAAGCACGCCTTGACAAGAACAGGGGTCCGGTTGCAACACTGCTTGTACAGCGCGGAACTCTGAGAGTCGGGGATGCAATCCTTTCAGGTACGACATTTGGACATATTCGTTCCATGACCAACGACAAAGGTCAGAAAATTACCGAGGCCGGGCCATCCATACCGGTTGAGGTCTTCGGTTTGTCCGAAGTTCCTGAAGCAGGCGATCTCTTCTATGTTGTAACAGATGAAAAAGTAGCTAAACAGCTGGTTGAAAAGCGTAAGGAAGAGCAGCGCGAAAAACAGATTGGCAGGGCAAGGATTTCACTTGATGACCTGTTCAACCAGATTCAGCAGGGTAATGTTAAGGATCTGAACCTCATTGTCAAAGCGGATGTGCAAGGCTCTGTCGAAGCTATATGCCAGAGTATGATGAAGCTTTCCAATGACGAGGTTAAGGTCAATATCGTCCACAGCGGTGTAGGTGCCGTAATAGAAGCTGACGTAAAACTTGCCGAAGTGTCCAATGCGATTATTATAGGATTTAACGTAAGGCCTACTGCTAACGTTGCCGAAATGGCAAAAGCATCAGGCGTGGATATGAGGCTCTACAGAGTTATTTATGATGCCATCGAAGATATGGAGAAAGCCATGAAAGGTATGCTTGCTCCTACTTTCAAGGAAGTTGTCGATGGACATGCAGAGGTTCGTCAGATATTCAAGGCATCCAATATTGGTACAATAGGCGGATGCTATGTAACTGACGGTAAGATATTAAGGAACTCTGAAGTGCGTGTGGTTCGTAACGGCATTGTTGTCTACGAAGGCAAACTTGCCTCCCTCAAGCGCTTCAAGGATGACGTCAGGGAAGTTCAGTCCGGCTATGAATGCGGTATTCTCGTTGAACGCTTTAATGACATTAAAGAAGGCGACGTAATTGAATCCTTCCACATGGAAGAGGTTGAAAGAACATAAGGTATTACCTGAAAAGAATATACTGAAGATTTACAGCACCGTCCCGTTAACGCGGGGCGGTGAATTTAAATAATACGGATATTTGATAATAATACTTGCGAAATGCAATTGGTTCAAGGAGAATAGGGTAATATATAATTTATAGAAATGAATTTAAAGAGGTTGATGCTATGGACAGAACCGATAGAATATCCGAAGAAGTAAAAAAAGAGCTCAGCGATCTTATTCAGAATCATATAAAAGACCCGCGCCTGCCTGATTTCGTATCGGTTACCGAAGTCAGTGTTACCAAGGACTTGAGATATGCAAAGGCATATATCAGTGTGCTGGGTGATGATAACCTGAAGAAGGGAGCTCTTAACGCGCTTAAAAGCGCAAGCGGTTATATAAGACATGAAATTGGAAAGAGAATTAACCTTAGATATACCCCTGAATTCAGATTCGAGCTGGATCAGTCCATTGAACATGGAATGTATCTCAGCAAATTAATTGATGAGACAGTTGGACGCAAAAAAGATTCAAATAGCGGCGAAAGCCAAAAGAATGAATCGTCTGTTGAAACTAAGAGTGACGGGTAGAGCCTGTTGAAGGAATGAGGAAATCATGGTTGATAAGCTAAGAGTAATAACCGATTATTTGCTGAAGGCTGAAAGTGTTGTAATTCTTCCCCATATAAATGCGGATGGAGACGCCCTGGGCGCATCCATCGCTCTGGCTCTTGCCCTGAAAAAAATGAACAAGGAAGTAAATGTTCTGACCGAAGAAGAAATACCAAACAACCTGAACTTTCTTCCCGGACAGGATCTGGTGAATCAAAAGGGCCCTGAAGTTTATGATGTCGCAGTGAATATTGACAATGGGGATATTACAAGACTTGGTTCCCGTGAGCATTACTATCATAGCGCCCGGATACGCCTTAGCATAGACCACCATTCCACCAACAAAGTTGAGGCCGACTGCTCATATGTTGACACAACTTCAAGCGCTACCGGTGAGATAATATATGACCTTCTTACAAGGTATATGAATGCAGAGTTGAACAAGGATATCGCACTTTGCATCTATACTGCGATAGTTACCGATACCGGATGTTTCCGGTACACCAACACAACTTCCAGAACGCTAAGCGTTAGTTCAAAACTGCTCGAATATGAAATAGATTTTCCTTTCGTTATTAAAAAGGCCTTTGATACAATGTCGCTTGCAAAACTTTCAGCCATAAGGCAGGTCATAAACTCTTTGCGGCTGTACGAAGACGGCAAGATTGCAGTATCATACCTGACCAAAAAAGATATTGAGATTTACTCTCTTAAACCGGATGACTTTGAAGGATTGGTCAATATCGGACGTAATATCGAGGGGGTAGAGGTGTCTGTCTTTTTAAGGGAGGACGGGCAGGACTTATTCAGAGTCAATTTAAGGTCCAATGATTATGTGGATGTTTCCAAAATTGCTGAAGGTTTTAACGGTGGCGGCCATAAGAGGGCTGCAGGATTAAATATCAGTAAAAAACTTGAAGAAGCAATTTCCGCTTTAGTTGATGCAACCATAAGTGAGATTCGAGGAAACGACTGATGGATGGAATATTGAATATCAATAAACCTTCCGGCATGACTTCTTTCGATGTGGTCGGTCGGGTTAGGCGACTTGCCGGAACCAAAAAGGTAGGTCATGCCGGCACTCTTGATCCGGATGCGAATGGCGTCCTGCCTGTCTGTATTGGCAGGGCTACAAAAATAATAGAGTTTTTAATGGATAAAGATAAAACATACAGGGTCGGGCTTTTGCTGGGCACTTCAACAGATACCCAGGATTCTTCAGGACGGATAATCTATGAAAAGCCGGTTACAAGTACCGAAGAAGAAATTGAAAGAATAATAAGGGGATTTGTCGGTAAGCAGGAACAGATTCCACCCATGTATTCCGCAATACGTGTTGACGGACAAAGATTGTACAATCTTGCCCGAAAAGGAATAGAAATTGACAGAAAACCCCGTATAGTAACATTCCATAGAATAGATATCATATCAATTGAAAGGGAGCAGGACAAAGTCAAAGTTCAGATGGAAGTGGAATGTTCAAAGGGCACATATATCAGAACTTTATGCCATGATATAGGCGAGAAACTCAATTGCGGCGGCCATATGTTTTCTTTGACAAGGACTGTCTCAGGTCCCTTTTCTATTGCTGAATCCTATACACTAAAAGACCTTGAAGAACTTCAGAGCCAAAATAGTTTAAATAAGGCTATAATAGAAATGGACAAGGCTTTGATGCAGTTTCCTGCCGTGGATCTTCCAAAGAAAGATGCAAAAAAGCTTAAAAACGGACTTTTCCTTCCCGCCGGCAATCTGAATTCAGGTTACTGCAGGTTGTATAATGAAGGTATTTTTCTTGCCATAGGGACAGTTTTCGAAAAGAACGGAAATAATTTTTTAAAAAGCTACAAATGGATAAATCTTGAGATGGACTTATGAAAGGATGAAATTAATTGCAAGTCGTTACTGATATAAATTCTGATACATTTAAAAGCAAAACTGGGGTAGGATTGGGGAGCTTTGACGGACTCCATATTGGCCATATGGCGCTTATCAATACTTTGGTGAGTGAATGCCGCTTAAATGGTTTGGATTCAGTTGTATTTACCTTCAAAAACCACCCTGAAAGCATGCTCAGTAAAAATGCAGTAAGCCCCCTTATCACTTTGAATGACCATAAAACAAGGCTTCTTGAATCCACCGGCCTTGACTATCTTTGCTACCAGGAATTTGATGAGGCATTTTCAAAACTTGAACCCGACGAGTTCATTAAAGAAGTTCTCTTAAATAAGCTTAACGCAAGGCTGATTGTTGTCGGCTTCAATTACCGTTTTGGCCATAAGGGCAGGGGAGATGCGGAATACCTTAAAAAACGGGGAGAAGAGTGGGGATTCAGGGTGATTGTCGTACCGCCTTTAAGTGTGGATAATGAGGTTGTAAGCAGTACCCTTATAAGAAAATATATCATGGAAGGAAAGATTGACAGAGTCTTTCAGCTTCTTGGAAGGCATTTTTCATTAAGCGGTAAGGTCGTTTCCGGAAAGCGTATAGGCAGGACCCTTGGTTTCCCGACAGCCAATATTACTGCCCATCCGGATATGGTCGTACCTGCCAACGGCGTATATATAACCAAGACCAGGGTAAACGGCAACTGGCTGAACGGCGTTACCAATGTCGGGAATGCTCCTACCATTCGCAATGAAAATCTTTTCAGCATAGAGACACATCTTCTTGATTGGGACTTTGACGAAGAACTTTACGGAACTCCTATCGAAGTATGCTTTATAACCAAACTCCGGGGAGAAAGGAAGTTTGAAAATGTAGAGGCGCTTAAAAAGCAAGTCGAAGAGGATATCCAAAAGGCAAGGCTTTACTGGGATGTCTTAAAATAAGTCTGTTTCATGTTTCCATTAAATTATGGTTAACTGGTAAAAATAAAGTATTCAAAAACACTTTCTTGGAAAAACTCTTTCAAGAGGTGTTTTTTTTGTTAGAAAAGCGGTTAAAAACAATTCGTTTTATCTTTTTACTCTGTCTAATTCTTATTACCATCAGGCTATTCACTATTCAGACAGTAACCGGAAAACAGTATTCTGTCGCGGCAGCGCTTCAGCAGACCCGCAACCGCGTCATATACAGGGAGCGGGGAGACATCCTTGACAGAAACGGGATACGCTTTACAGGCCGAAAGACGAGCTGGCAGGCAATATTACAGCCTGAAACACTGCTGACTTCGCCCTCCATGCTTCGCACTGTCGCCGAATTGCTTCAAACTGAAACAGCAGATCTCACCGAAATCCTTTCAAAAGATAATCTGCCCGTAATCGGCGATATCACTTCAGCCCAGGCCATGGCAGCCATGGATCTGACTCTCCCAGGTCTGAGCGTAATGGATTATAGGGTGAGAAATGATGAAGAAACGCTGGCGTCACATATACTTGGCTATGTGGATGAAAAGGGTGAAACAGGACTTGCAGGACTGGAAAAGTCATTCCAGGATACCCTTTACAGCGGCGCAGGGGTTTTTGCCGGTGTGATTGCAGATGCCGGAGACAGTTTTATGAGAGATTTTGGATACCGCATCTGGAATAACATGGGCAGGGAAAAGCTAAATATTAAACTCACCCTTGATTATCATATGCAGAGTATAGTGGAAGAAACAATGGACCGGATGGTTGACAAAGGCGCAGTAGTACTTGCAGATATACTTACCGGTGAAATACGGGCAATTGCCTCGCGTCCTGATTTTGACCCGTCAAATATAAAGCCATACCTGGATGATCCTGATAAGCCTCTGTTCAACAGGGCATTGGGGGCGTACACTCCCGGATCAATATTTAAGATTGTAACGGCGGCGGCCGCCCTCGAAGCGGGAATTTCGCCGGATGTTTCCTATGATTGTCCCGGATATGTGGACTTTGACGGCGTCCGGATGAAATGCTGGAGTTATGAACAGGGTGGGCACGGAACATTAAACATGGCGCAGGCCTTCGCCCAGTCATGCAACTCCTATTTTATCAAACTGGGACTGGAAGTTGGCCGTGATGCCATCCTTGAAATGGCCGAAGAATTTGGTTTCGGACACAGGACGGGGCTTTACTCTCAGGGAATAGAAGAACCGACAGGCAGGGTTCCGAGTACCATAGGGCCGGGGTATCCCGCAGAAACAGGCAATATATCAATTGGACAGGGAGAGCTCCTGGTTTCTCCCATTCAGGCGGTAAATATGACTGCTGCCATAGCCAACGGAGGCATTTTAAACAGGCTTTCTCTTGTTGATTCAGTTGTAAATGAGAAGGGGGAGAGAATAAGAAATATTAGTACTCCGTCCTGGAAGAGGGTTATATCGAAAGAAACCGCAGCAAGTCTTCAGGGTATGATGCTTCTTACAGTCCAGTCGGGAACAGGTGAGCTGGCGAATGTCAGGGGTTATGGTGGAAGCGCAGGTAAAACCGGAAGTGCGGAAACAGGCTGGATTGAAAACGACAGAGCTATTTTGCACGCATGGTTTTCAGGCTATTTTCCCGTTGATAATCCAAAATACGCTTTATGCGTTTTTATTGAAGACGGAAAGAGCGGAGCAGGAAGCGCAGCCCCGGTATTTGCCGAAATTGCCGCTAAATTGATGGATGCAGGCTATTAACATTTCAGCCAAATTTATCGATAATCTTCGCCATATTTCCCTTGCAGGAATAGACAGGCCGTTGAAATTACCCTATTTATGCAGGTTTTGTACATCTGTACAGGTAATAGTAAAACTTTCCTTGAAAAATGTGGAATCGAAACTTATAATTATCACATAGAGAAAAAGGAGGTTTTCAGTGTGAATAACAAAATTCGTGTACTTGTTGCAGATGATAATGTTGCTTTTGGCCTGATTATCTGTGAGTATCTTGAAAGTCAAAATGACATCGAGGTTACAGCAAGGGTTGAAAATGGCGAGGACGCCATAGAAATGATTGAAAAGACACACCCGGACATTGTTGTTTTGGACATTATTATGCCAAGACTTGATGGTTTAGGTGTGTTGACAAGATACAAAAATGTCAGCCCTAAAGAAAAACCAATATTTATAGTGCTATCTGCGGTTGGTCAGGACACAATAACCCAGCAGGCCCTTAATCTGGGAGCAATATATTATATTGTTAAACCTTTTGATCTAAGCGTTTTGGTTGACAGAATAAGGGAACTGGTAAGAACACATAATCCGACAGTACTTAGAATGGATACTCAGGCTACTCAAAGCAATCCCGCCAAGTCTGCCAATAACGGGGACAGTGTTCAGGCAAAAGTTACACAGATTATGCGGGACGTAGGAGTTCCTGCACACATCAAGGGATATCAGTATATGAGAGACGCCATATTAATGGCGGTTGAAGACAGGGAAGTTATAAGCGCTGTAACCAAGAGACTCTATCCCGAACTGGCCAAAAACTACAAAACCACACCAAGCCGGGTTGAAAGGGCAATCCGCCATGCAATTGAGGTCGCATGGAACAGAGGGCGTGTGGATACTATAAATGACATCTTCGGATATACCATCAACACACGTAAAGGCAAGCCTACCAATTCAGAATTTATAGCTATGGTTGCTGATACTCTCAGATTGAACGGTATGGCTGAAAAACATGCTAATTGACGAAAAATATATATGAAATAAAACATAAAACCATTGTCATAATACTAATAATACTAATGTTTGAAATGTGCTAAGCAGATATAACCTCTTTTATACTGACAGTATGCCAGTATGAAAGAGGTTTTCTGTTTGGGAAAAGCGCTGCAGGCAGCCCGAAAGAGGTGTTGCCAGAAAAAACTTAATGGAATTGTAAATTATTTATTAATCTTTGCTTGTAATATTGCTCACGCCGTGTTATACTTATTCCTGAAGTCAAAATACATGGATTATCTGTCTTGTCCCATCTCTCCTTAACTTATTTGGAGTGTATGAAAAAAAGACCAGATCCAAATATTTTAAGGAGGTATTTGACTAATGGCTGATAAAGTTATCACTTGCAAAGATTGCAACACCGAATTTGTTTTTACTGAAGGCGAACAGGCTTTCTACAAAGAAAAGGGATTTGAGAATGAACCTCAGAGATGCCCTGAATGTAGAAAAGCAAGAAAACAGGCAAGAAGAAACAGAGAATTCGGCGAAAATCGCTGGTAATAAAAAAGAGAGCTAATAGCTCTCTTTTTTGTTTGCATCAAAATGAAAGTAAACTATTTATCATTTCATTATATTCTAAGGCAGTGCAAATCCTGCCAAACCGCTTATTTAGTATCGTATAAACTCATATCCAATGGTGTCGAAGCAAGTATAATAATTAAAAATTTAATTCTACTGTGTCACTTTTTGTGCATCCGGAATATTATGTAGCAGGAGCTTGTACATAGGAGAAAAATCATGTGTTGTTTAAATTTTTGCAGATGCAGGTGCATTTTTTGCAGGAGGTGTTGCTGTAAACGCAGATTCAGAAGACGTTTTGGTTGCTGCTGATCAGAATGTAAGGTTTTACTGGTAGCTGAACATAAACAATAGCCCCTGATTTTATTTTACTGAACTCCCCTCAATAATCTGCATGACACCCCTTCCAAGCCCCCATGCTTGATCCGGTCATGAGATATCTGAATTTATGAGCTGAAGAAATTCAGCTCTTTTTTTGCAAAAAGAACTTTTATTTCTCACAAACTTGGTGCATAATAAAGTTGATAAATGCAAATGCGAATTATTCCTATTTGGAGGTATTATGATAGAGAATAAAAACATAAGAACGCTTGCAGTATTGATTCTGGCGCTTGTACTTGTTGTGTCCGCCTGCGGCAAAGAAAAAAACATGGCGGACGATAGTGACCTTCTTATTGTTACTTCTTTTTATCCATTATATGTGTTCACATCAAACATCGCTGACGGTATTCCGGGGGTCAAAGTCGTGAACATGACCGAACCCCAGACGGGTTGCCTTCATGACTACCAGCTTGTACCGGGTGATTTGAAGACACTCAGCAAAGCGGATATTTTTGTTTACAACGGAGCGGATATGGAATCTTTCCTTGACGAGGTAATAAACCAGCTTCCTGAGCTCAAGCTTGTAGAGGCTTCAAAGGATATTCCTCTTCTGACCGATGAAGACGGTGAAAAGAATCCCCATGTTTGGGTGAGTATAACGGGAGCCATATCCGAGGTAAGAAATATCATGGAGGGTTTGTCCGAAGCAGATCCGGCCAACAGCGAAAAATACCGTAAGAACGGCGAGGCTTATATCCAAAAACTCACTGCGCTCAAGGATAAGATGCACAATGAACTGGACAGTATAACAAACCGGGATATAGTAACTTTCCATGAGGCTTTTCCCTATTTTGCCCAGGAGTTTGATTTAAACATTGTCTCGGTCATTGAAAGAGAACCAGGGACTGAGCCAAGTGCCGGAGAACTGGCGAAATTGATTGAGACAATAAAGAAAACCGGCGTAAAGGTCCTGTTTGCAGAGCCCCAATACTCTCCAAAGGCTGCTGAATCAATTGCAAACCAGACAGGAGCAAAGGTGTATTATCTGGATCCTGTGGTGACCGGCCCCAAAGACGCTGAAAAGGACAGTTATGAACGGATAATGGAAGAAAATCTAAATGTGTTGAAAGAGGCGCTAAGATGATGCATGAAATAAGACATAAAAATCATACTCACCATAATTGCCAGAATTCATGCTGCGGACTTTGCTGCACCAAGATTGAGAATTTTGGCGTAACAATCGGCAATGAGGAAATACTTCGGGATGTCAATCTTCACATACATTGCGGAGAACTTACAGCGATTATTGGTCCCAACGGCGCGGGCAAAACTACTCTTATTAAAGCCCTGCTTGGACAGGTTCCCCATACCGGAAAGATTAATTTTATGCAGGAAAATGAAGTATCCCTAAAGTCACCTGTCATGGGATATGTACCACAGAGCCTGAGCCTTGATCCCACATCTCCGACAAGTGTTCTGGATTTGTTCCTGTCTTCTTCATCGACCTGGCCGGTCTGGCTTGTTAAGCCCCGCAAGGAAGTGGAAAAGATACGGGAGAGATTGTCGGCCGTCAATGCTGAGCATTTACTTCACAGGAAGCTTGGGGCCCTTTCCGGAGGTGAGCTTCAGAGGGTATTGCTGGCACTTGCCCTAAAACCGGTGCCTGATATTCTGCTTTTGGACGAGCCTGTATCGGGTATAGACCAGAATGGCCTGGAACTTTTTTACAAGACGGTTTCAGCCCTTCGGAACGCTTATGACCTTTCCATTATATTAGTTTCCCATGATATGGATATGGTACGGAAATATGCGGACCGGGTTGTTCTTTTAAATAAGACGGTAATTCTGTCAGGGCCTCCTGATAAAGTCCTTGAAAGCGACAGCTATTATGAAGTCTTCTCTCTTAAATGGCAGAAGCGAAAGGCTTCAGAGGGGGGTGAAGGCTGATGGAATTATGGTACAGAATACTGGAGATTCTTCCCTTTGAATGGGCAAGAGAGGGGCAGATGATTTTTATGAAAAACGCCCTTCTCGCAGTTATCCTGCTTACCCCTATTTTTGCTTTGCTTGGGACAATGATTGTAAACAACAATATGGCATTCTTTTCCGATGCCCTGGGACATGGAGCCTTTACCGGGGTTGTAATAGGCGGGCTTATGGGGTTGATTAACCCTGTTGGTTCAGCCGTAGTATTTTCAATATTGTTTGCCATTATCATTGCGATAATAAAATACAGGAGCAAGATGTCCAGTGACACGGTAATAGGGGTTATTTCGTCCTCTGCCATTGCCCTTGGAATTTTCCTTGTCACTCTGGGAGGTAAGAGCTTTGCCAAGCTCAACTCATACCTTGTGGGCGACATACTGAGTATTTCACCCAGGGAAATCGGCTTTTTATTTCTTGTGCTCATTGGAGTAATTTTGTTCTGGTCAGTATTCTTTAACCGCCTTTTGCTTGTGAGTGTAAATCCTTCTCTGGCGGGAAGCCGGGGAATAAATACTTTCTGGTATGAAGTGCTGTTCAGCTGCGCGGTGGCGGTTACTGTTACTGTATCCATGCCGTGGATTGGCTTGCTTGTAATAAATTCTTTTTTGGTGCTTCCTGCGGCGTCTGCCCGGAATATATCCCTCAACCAAAGGCAGTATCATTTCAGGGCTGTCATTATATCGGTATTTTCAGGTGTCTTTGGACTGATACTGTCCTACTACATTGAAACGGCTTCAGGGGCAACTATAGTTCTTGTTCTGGCAGTGATATTCTTTATATCCTATTTCATGAGAAAAAGGATCTCTTAGGACCGGAGGGGGCAAACATGCCTGTCA
>ERZ773359.3820-NODE-3820-length-16671-cov-114.970751_pt1 | contig 16671 bp, 16 predicted proteins | sample MGYA00374955_ERZ773359 | MGnify/ENA primary metagenome ERZ773359 (study PRJEB29098, sample SAMN04486028) | biogas fermenter metagenome | study: EMG produced TPA metagenomics assembly of the Biogas fermentation microbial communities from Germany - Plant 4 DNA1... | reverse complement strand
CCGTCTGGAGGACCATCACCTGGTAGGGGGTGCCGTCCGCCGCCGGGCCGGCGATGCCGGCGATCAGGTCGTACGGTTGGAAGACGATGGAGGTAAAACCGACGAACCGATCCTGACCGGTAACGATCGGCGTGGAGATAACCACCGCCGGGATGCCCTCCGCGACCGTGATCACCTCGCTCATGATCGGCCGTTTCGACGCGAGGATATGCCGGACGTTGGGTTGATCCCTGAGGTCCGAACCTTCGACGCCGTGGAACTCTGCCGGCTCGGCAGCGAGGAGCGTGCCTTCCATGTCGGAGGCCGTGCAGTCGACGATCGACGGGTCGGCGCTGCTCAGGTTTATGAGGACCCCGCGGGCGGCAGTGTCGTTGAGATCCGTCTTCCCGAGATCGAACGCCGCATGCGCCAGGCGGCTGTCCAGGGCCTCGAGTGCCGTGGTGATATCGGACTGCAGGCGGATGAGGAGCACCGTCGCATCCTGCTCAGTCGCGGAGACGGGCGCCGTTGTCGGCTGGCTCAGCGCTGAAAAGCCGGCGACGACGGCAACGAGGACTGCTGCGACCGCAATGATCCATGGGTATGATTGAGAATCCATCTGCTCACTTAATAAAAGAGATCGAGAGATCTTCATTTAAAGTATCCGAAATCTGTCAATTTATCTTGCGGGGTGAAAGAGTCGAAGAATCGGCAGAAAGCAATACGGAGACTTGTTCGATGCCATGAAATGGTCGCCGACCAGAGGAACGGTTTGGAATACAGGTGTGCGAGGTGGGATCTTCGGCTCGTAGAGCGAGAGTGGATCTGTCCTGACTGTGGTAACCATCATGACCGCGACATCAACGCGGCGATCAATATCATGGAGTTTGTCCTGCAAGAACAGAATTTTGTTGGAATAGCAGGTGCGGAACGCACCGTAGAGTTTGTGGGCCTGCCTCAAGAGAGGAGGGATGAAGCAGGAAGCTCCGCTCGAGAGCGCGGGGTAGTTCACGACGTATCCCACCGGATATGAGCATAATCCCCTCCGTCGGGGAAGGCCAGCCGTCCGTCTTCACGGAGGAGAAGTGTTTTTTGCAGATACTCCAGGACAACCTCCCGTTGCCGGTCCCCAGCAGCAAACAGACGATCCGCAAACTCTTCGAGCGCCTCTATGTGGTTGGAGAATGTACGGGAATCTTTCAGCGGGTACACCGAGAGGTCTGCCATAATGCCCGCCTGATACAATGCATTCCAGATAAGATCTGCGTACGGCCGCCCGATGTACTCCTCGTTGTGCAGTGCCTTCCACAGGTCCGTGTTGATCTGTGCCCACGACGGCGTGGTTAAGAACCAGAAGATGTGCACCTGCTTGTTTGCAACCGCGTTCATCTTCAAGAGCGCATCCCGCAGATCCGGCACCGCAATTGCAAACGAGGAGATTACGTAATCGAACCTGCCGATCGAATTCACATCCACATCCTCCCAGAGCTGCGGCACAACGGCGATCCGCCCAGAGACACCCAGACGCGCCCTGTACTTCTCCATGGAGACCGTCATCGGGTGCGACGGTTCGACAACCGTCACCCGGCACCCCCGTTGTGCAAGCGGCACAGCGAGTGTTCCGGGACCCGCGCCGATATCCAGAACCGTTGAACCCGCAGGAAAATCCAGGCAGGCAAGCTGGTCGGAGACGCGGTCGATCGTTCCCTTGATCAGATCCTCTGCCATCCGGTCGACATTCTTCTGGATCGAGAAGAGTTCCGCGCAGGACCTGTAACCCGTAATCCGCCTCTGCAATTCGCATCGCTCATTCCATCCCTTATTTGCATCGCTCATTCTTAGTGCTCCTCCCGCTTGAGGTCCGATGCTGTCGAGGGATCCGCCGTTCCCCTCGAACGCCGGCCTCCTCACGGCAATGATCAACCCATGTTTCACATCGTAACACAATAAAGTAACACCAAGTGAGATGAGAAAAGGATTCGGTAGAAATAAATAGGCACATGTACAATCCGGAATAGGAATATCATGACGCTTTCCGGATCCAGCAGAAGACTCCGTTATTTCACCATCGGTTTGCTGATTCTCATCTCCTGCGCCTTTGCCGCAGGATGTATTGGTACTTCGGCCGGGGGGGAGACCGGATCAAAGACCATCAAAGTGGCGACCCTCAACGTCATCAAGGCACCGTCATACCTCGGGGACTATAATTTCGGCCTGATGAACGCCATCGCTAATCCGGCACTTCTGCAGATGGACAACAACAGCAATATCATCGGCAACGTCGCGAGAGAATGGTACGCAAACGACGATTGTACCGAATGGACGTTTGTCATCGACGATAGATATCACTGGAGTGACGGAACCCCGCTGACAGCCGAAGATGTCGCTTTCACCCTCAACTACCACGGCGAGAAGATTGCCTCATCCGCCTGGATCGCAGATACCCTCATCGATACCAGAGTTGACGGCAACACCGTCACGTTCACCTTCAACAAGCCCTATGCCCGACTTGATCTGGAACTTCTCTCCTACTTTATCATTCCAAAACATGTCTGGGAGACGATCGACAAGCCTGAAGAGTACGCCAGCACCGGCCCCTACGTCGGTTCTGGTCCATACTACATCGAAAATATCGACATCAACGCTGCGGTCCTGAAGTTTGCCAGAAACCCGTACTGGAAGGGAGATGAGCCCTACTACGATACCGTTGAAGTCCACTGGTTCGCCAATGCCGATGCCGCAAGTCTTGCACTCGAAAACGGCGAAATGGACACTTACTGGACGTACGCGGCTTCGTACCCTTACGCATCCGTTGCATCCCTGGAGAAGAACGATAGGTTCGGTATCCTTGAAACTCCGTCCATCGGTCTCTGCTTCGTCGGGTTCAACCTCAAAGAAGGAGCAGGCGCTGATCTGAACTTCAGAAATGCCGTCAGTTCAGCAATCGACTACGACGAACTCGTGACCATCTGCACGCTCGGTTACGGTGCTGTCCCAACCCGCGGATTCGTGCCGGAGGGGATGTCGTATTACAAAGAGATGCCCGCATTAACCTACGACCCCGAGTCCGCCAGAATGCAACTGGAAAAAGCCGGATATCTCGATGTGGACGGCGATGGATACCGGGAGAATCCCGACGGTTCCGACCTGAAACTCAGACTCGTCATCCAATCCGCTTACGACCGCGAGGGCGAACTCGTGGCTGAATACCTCAGGGACGTCGGCATCGACGTGGATCTCAAAAACGTCGAGGCAACCACCTGGTATGACATCAAAGACAACTACCAGTACGACATCACCATCACCCGCACGACCCCATGGGGTATGCTGATGCACGCAAACTGGGGAACCGGCTACTTTGATAGTAGAAGAACCGGCCAGGGTGTCCTGCACAACCTCGACGACCCGGACTTCCTCAACCTCTGCGACAAGATCCTTGCGACGACCGAGGCTGCAGACCTCGAGCGCTATGCAGAAGAGTTACAGCAGTACTACTCCGACAACCTGCCCGGCATTGCGATCTACTGGAAGAAGGACGTAACCCCGATCAACAGAGAGATCACCGGCTGGTACTCATCGCAGTTTAAGGGGATCTTCAACGAGATCAACTTCCTGAGCATTCACCCGGCAACTTAACACTCAATTTTTCCGGTACGGACATGACCCTCCAGAGAAAAATTATCCGCTACGCCGCGTCACTGCTGGTTATCCTCCTCATAGTCTTCGCGCTCCCTCGTATCATGCCCGGAAATCCGGTGATGTTTCTCATCGGTGAGGATGTGATCGTGACCCCGGAAGTCCTGGCCGATCTCAACGCCCGGCTCGGTCTCGACAGACCGGTTCCCGAGCAGTTCTATCTCTTCCTGCAGGGACTCTGTGCCGGCGACCTCGGCTACTCCTACCATCTCCACAGCCCGGTTGTCTCCCTGATCGGAGACCGCGTCGCCTGGACATTGCTTCTGGTCGGCACCTCGCTCCTCATCGGTTATGCGGCAGGGATCATACTCGGGACGTGGGCCGGGTGGATGAGCGACCATAAACCCGCAAAAGCCCTGACGGGGGCAAGCATCTGTATCTCCTGCATCCCCCCGTATCTGCTCGGTCTGACTCTCTTCTCGATATTTGTCTATCACCTCAACTGGTTTCCGTACAAAGGCCTCTACACAACGCCTGATATCTGGAGCGTGATGCATCACCTGGCGCTGCCGGTCGCAACACTCGCCCTGTTTGTCTTCGCCCGCAACCTCCTGATCATGCGAGGCTCGGTTCTGGCTGAAAAAAACCAATTATATCCGCAGTTCGCCCGATCACTCGGCGTTCCCGGCCGGAAGATACTTTACGGTCACGTGATGCGAAACGCCATCCTGCCGATCCTGACGCAGTTTGCAATTGATTTCGGGTTTCTCTTCTCCGGCGCATTATTCATCGAGATCATCTTCTCGTTAAACGGGCTTGGAACGCTGATGTACGATGCCATCCTCACCCGCGACTACCCGGTCCTCTCCGGTCTGTTCCTGGTGATTGCGGTGATGGTAATCCTTGCAAACGTGATCGCCGACATTCTCTACGGGGTGATCGATCCGCGGGTCACAAGAGAGGGAGTATGAAGCACCGCTACTTCCTTCCGTTTGCGCTCATTGCAATCTTTGCAGCAATGGCAACCTTTCCTGACCTGATTGCACCGTTTACACCGACAGAACGGTTTTCAGCATATCAGGCGCCGGACGCGGCGCATCTCTTCGGGACGGACGACATGGGTCGAGACATCTTCTCATTGGTTGTCTATGCGGCACGGTTGTCGCTGCTCATCGGGTTTGCCTCCGGTGCCGTGGCGATCGTGATCGGGGCGGCGATCGGGCTTGCCGCCGGGTGGCGGACCGGCATCCTCGACGATCTTCTGATGGGGACGACGGATATCGTGCTGATCCTCCCCAAGATCCCGCTGGTGATCATTCTTGCGGCGTATCTGACGCCGGGACCGTGGCTGCTGATCCTGGTGCTCGGCCTGCTGTCGTGGGAGTCGGTCGCCCGGGTGGTGCGGTCGAAGGTAATGCAGGTACGGTCGGCGGATTTCATACTGGCGGCACGTTGCCTTGGGTTCTCGGAGGCCAGCATCATTCTGCGCGAGATCCTGCCGGTGGTATTTCCGGTTGTCGTACCGAAGTTCGTCCTGGTGACGGCGTCGGCGATGATATCAGAGGCGTCGCTCTCGTTCCTCGGTCTGTCCGATCCGACGATGCTCTCATGGGGTGTGATGATCTCGGATGCATTCAATCACGGCGGGTTCATCCGGGAGATGTGGTACTGGTGGATGCCGCCGGCGATCTGCATCATCCTGGGTGTTCTGGCGATCACGAGCCTTGCGTTTCTGCACGAACGCGGGAACCGGGAGGTGATGCAGTTATGAAGGACGAGCCGCTGCTCGAAATCGAGCGCCTCTCGGTCTCGTTTCCTGGTGCAGACGGCGGCCGCATCCGGGCGGTGCGGGATGTCTCGTTTGCGGTTTCCGCAGGCGAGACGGTTGCCATCGTCGGGGAGTCCGGGTGCGGAAAGTCGGTTATCGCACAGGCGGTGATGCGGCTTCTTCCACCGGGCACGGAAGTCTCCGGCTCGGTGGTCTTCGGCGGGCAAGACATTCTGGCCGCTTCCGAAAAGGAGATGGAAAAGATTCGCGGAACACGCATGGCGATGGTATTCCAGAACCCCGAACGGGCACTGAACCCGGTGCTCCGGATCGGGCGGCAGCTGACCGAGCCGATGGTTCTGCATGGACTATGCCGTCGAGAGGAGGCAGAGGAGAAGGCCCTTGAGGCCCTTACCGCGCTCGGTCTGGATGCGGCGACGATGCGGGCGTATCCGTGGATGTGTTCGGGCGGAATGTGCCAGCGGGTGCTGTTTGCGGCGGTGTCTCTTCTGCAGGCGGAACTGGTGATCGCGGACGAGCCTACGAAAGGGCTTGATGCGGACCGGATCCGCGATCTCGAGGAGATGCTTGCCGGGATCACGGCGGACGGCCGGACGGGCCTGGTGCTGATCACGCACGATATCGGGCTTACGGCGCGACTTGCTGATCGGGTTCTGGTGATGTACTGCGGGATGATCGTTGAGGCGGGATGGGCGACGGACGTTCTCACGGCTCCGGCGCACCCCTATACGCGGGGGCTCCTGGGTAGTCTGCCGGAGAACGGGTTCCGCCCGATTCCCGGGATCTCGCCGGCGCTCTTGGATCTCCCGTCCGGCTGCGCGTTTCATCCCCGGTGCGGCGGTGCGGACGAGGAGTGCAGGCGCTCTGTTCCTCCGATGCGGGAGAACGGCGGCCGGCAGGTGCGGTGTTTCCGATGCTGATCCTGCGTGCTGAAAAGATTTCAAAATCATACGGGGATCAGGCGGTATTTGAGGATTTTTCGTTTGAACTTGCGGTGGGGGAGACGGTGGGGCTGGTCGGGCCGTCGGGGTGCGGGAAGAGCACCTGCGCCCGGATCCTCGCGGGACTTGAGAGGCCGCAGTCCGGGACGGTGGAGTTCCGCGGGAAGGATATTACAGGGATGAGCCGCCCGGAGTATGGAAAGTTCCGGCGGTCGGTGCAGATGATCTTTCAGGATCCGGCAGGGTCGTTTAATCCGGTCAGGACCATCGGGCAGTCGATGTCGGCAGTTCTGACGCTTACGGGCGTTTCAAGAGCGGATCATGCGACAGTCCTTGCCGGGGCATTGCAGCAGGCGGGCCTGCAGCAGGAGATCCTGTCGCGGTATCCCGATCAGATCTCCGGCGGGCAGGCGCAGAGGGCGGCGATTGTGCGGGGGCTGCTTGTCTCGCCGTCAGTGATGATCCTGGACGAACCGACGAGTGCGCTGGATGTCTCGGTGCAGGCGCAGATTCTGCATCTGTTAAAAGAGGTTCAGCGGGAGCGGGAGATTTCGTATGTCTTCATCTCGCACGACGCGGCGGTCGTATCGTTCATGGCGGATCGGGTTGTGCGGTTGTGAGGGGGCGCCCCTGCTCATCCGACCCCGCCCCATCGGGAGGCCAGGGCAAAAAATTACTGCCGGAGTCCTTCCGCATACCCGGAGAACGCGCTCATATCCATCAACGTAAACGCACCCTCCGCCAGCACCCCCACGCGGTCGCACATCGCCTGCATCACCTCGGGATCGTGCGATATGAAGACAACTGCCGTGTCGTTCTTCCGCTGGAGGTCTTTCATCAGCGAGAGCACCTGCGCCTGCACCGACATGTCCAGCATCGACGTCGGTTCGTCGGCAACAATCAGCTTCGGGGAGAGCGAGTAGATCTTCACCATCATCGCCCGCTGGATCTCGCCGCCGGAGAGCTGGTTAGGGTAACTGTAGAACTGATCGGGCCGGAGACCGACAGCCGCAATCAGCGGCTGGAGTTCCTCAAAGACCTCTTCCCGCTCCTGCCCACGGTGGTAGACAAGCGGCTCGGTCACACTCTCGATCAGACGCATCCGGGGGTTCAGCGAGACCTCAGGGTGCTGGAAGATCATCTGCATCCGGGGCCGGATCGCCTCCAGACGCCGGCCCCGGATCTTTGAGATCTCCGTTCCTTCAAAAAACACCTTTCCTCCCGAAGGCCGTTCGAGCAGCAGGAGACAGCGGCCGAGCGTGGACTTGCCCGACCCACTCATCCCAAAGAGGCCGATCGTCTCCCCGGAATCCAGCGTGAAACTCACGTCCCGGAAAATATCCCCGTGGCCGTAGGTCTTGTGGAGATGCTCTACACGGAGAAGCGGCGGCACCGCACCCACCTCCCTGAGCCATCCAGCATTGCAGGATGGCTGTCTTCTCCTTCGGTGCAGGGGTGGGGACAGCGGTCACGGAAATAGCATCCCTTCGGCAGCCGGGAGAGTCCCGGACAGGTGCCCGGCATCGGCTTCATGCCGTTCTTTGGCAGAGCTGCAATCAGCCCCTTCGTATACGGATGCCCGGGATCTTCGAACACCTCTGCCGCCGGACCGAACTCCACAAGTTCCCCGGAGTACAGGACACCGACCGTATCGCCGATCAGCCGGGCAAGTTCCAGATCGTGCGTGATCATCAGGATTGAGTCGTGTCGTTTCTCTTTCAGCGTACGAAACATCGCGATCGAAGCGTTTCGTGCCGCGTAATCCAGACCCTTCGTCGGTTCGTCCGCCACCAGAAGCCGCGGCTCCGATGCAAGCGCGATGCCGGTCGTCAACCGCTGGCGCATGCCGCCCGAGAGCTCGTGCGGATAGGACGCCGCCGTCAGTTCCGGGTCCGGGAAGTTCAGGTACGAGAGAATCCGGCCGGTCTCCCCGCTCAGTCTTTCCCGAGGGACTTCGCGGCACTCCAGAACCTCGGCGATCTGCCGGCCGCACCGCATAAGCGGGTCCAGCGACCCGCTCGGGTTCTGCGGGATGAGTGCGATCTCACGGCCCCGGAGATGTGCATACGCCGCCTCGCTCATCGAGAGGATCTCTTGCCCTCCGTAGCGGATGCTGCCCGAAACGATCGCCGTCCTGGGCAGCAGGTGCAGGATCGCCTGGCCGATGACCGATTTCCCGGACCCGGTCTCCCCCACGAGCACGCAGACCTCCCCCGTGTCGACAGAGAAACTGACATTCTGCGAAGCCCGGATCATTCCCCGGCGGGTCGGAAACGTCACGTTCAACCCGGCCACCTCGAGGATCTTCATAGCGATCCTTCCCCGTCGGACTTCGGGTCCGTGATATCCCGCAGTCCCTCCCCTGCGAGGTTGAAGAGCAGCGTTACGATCGTGATCGCAATGCCCGGTACGATCACGTTCAGAGGCGCAGTCCGCATGGAGTCCAGACCTGCATTGATCATCGAGCCCCATTCGGGGATCGACGGCGGAATGCCGAGCCCAAGAAACGACAGCGTCGAGATCGTCAGGATCGTATGTCCGAGGTCCATCGTCGCCAGGACAACCACCGGCATAATGCAGTTCGGCATGATGTGTTTCGTCAAGATCCACCAGCCCGGAAGCCCCGACGCCCGTGCGGACAGAACATACTCCTGGTTCTTCTCAGAAAGAACCTGCCCCCGCATCAGCCGGGCAAACGAAGCCCACTGCGCTACCGCAAGCATCAGGATCATGTTCACGATGCCCGAACCGAGGAGAGTGATCAGGGCGAGAGCAAGAATGATCGACGGAAACGCAAGAAACACATCGATCACCCGGGCGACGACGTTGTCGACCCAACCCCCTCTGTACCCCGAGTAGCCGCCGATGGCGGTCCCGATGACGAATGTCGCGGCGATCGTCGTCAGGGCGATGGTCATCGAGGTCTGCAGGCCGCAGATCACCCGGCTGAAGAGGTCGCGGCCCAGATAATCCGTTCCAAGGATATGGGCGGCGGACGGACCCTGATTTTTCCCGTAGAGGTCGGTGGCGTTCGGGTCCTGCGGCGCAAGCATCGGCGCAAATGCGCTCGCGAGGATTACCGTCGCGAGCAGTGCGAGCACCACCTGCAGACCGGGTCGCTGCATCAGCCGGGAATACCAGTCCGATTCAAGGACGGATGCCCGCCATCTCCGGAGTTTTCTCGCGCTGCCCACTTCACTCATAGGTAATCCTCGGATCGAGTGCGCGATAGAGCAGGTCGATTGCAAAGTTCACCAGCAGAAAGAGAAGCACGATCACCATGATCGTGCTCTCGATCAGCACAAGATCGCGGGCGGAGATGGCCTTCATCAGCAGGCTCCCGATACCGGGCCATGCAAAGATCGTCTCGATCACCACCGAACCGGCGAGCAGAGCGCCAAACGACATGCCGACGACCGTCAGCACCGGCAGCAGGGCGTTTTTACAGGCGTGGGAGAGGAGCACCGCCCGAGCCGGGAGACCTTTTGCTTTTGCAAACACCACAAACGGTTTCTCCATCGTATCGAGCATGCTGGTCCGCATGATCCGGGCGATGGAGGCCATGGTATGCAGGCCCAGAGCGATCGCGGGCAGGACGATGAACTGCGGGCCGCCGTATCCGGCGACGGGTGTCAGGCGAAGCCAGATGGAGAAGACCAGCATCAGCATGACGGCAACCCAGAACCCGGGCATTGAGACGAAGAAGATCGTGACGATGCGGATGAAGTGATCCCGGAGCTTGTTCTGGTGAAGAGCCGAATAGATGCCAAGGAAGAGTCCAGAGATCACGGCAAATGTCATGGATACGGTCGTCAGCAGAAGTGTCGGCGGCAGATACAACATCAGCAATTTATCCACCGGTTTATTGAACAGGATCGAGTAGCCCAGGTCCCCGTGAAGAACACCCCCCATCCAATCGAGATACTGTTCCAGCAGCGGCCTGTCGAGATTGTAGCGGCCGGAGACCTCGGCGATCAGTTCCGGAGGGGCGACCTCTTCCAGCCCGAGATACAGGTGCCGGGCGAGAACCTCGGCCGGCTCGCCCGGGGTGGCGTTCACTACCACGAACGTAAACATCGACGCGATCAGCAGCGTCAGAATGAGGTATGCGGTGCGTTTGATGATGTAGTGATGCATATCTTTACGCCTGCTTCGTTCCTGAAATGAGATAATAGCACCAGTGATGGTTGATCTTCTGGTACCATTTCAGATATCGCCGCTGATGCTCGCGGATATGCATCAGGTCTTCCAGAGAAATGTCTGTAAGACCCGCATCCGCAAAGTATCTTCGTGCCGTATCCTCCGGAACGCCCCCGAGGTTCGGCAGGGCGGCCGAGACCTCTTCATCGTATGAGGATGGTGCAGGGAGAGGATCAAAGACGTTACTAAGAACCTGACTTACGGTCCTGCGGATCTTCGTCGTTGTCTTTCCGTCGTCCCAGACACCATCGATGACGATGACCCGGCCGCCCGGCCGGACCACGCGCTTCCACGACGCAAGGGCGACATCCGGATGCGGAAGCGTCCAGAGAAGGTGGCGATTGACCACCGCATCGAAACTCCCATCCGCAAACGGCGGGTTTTCCGCGTCCCCCTCCAGAAAGATCATCGAAAGCCCCCGATCGGCGTTTTTCTTTCTGCCGACCTCCATCATTCCTTCCGAAAGATCGATGCCGGTGACGCTATGACCCATCTCCGCGAGGATCAGTCCCATCGCGCCGGTCCCGCATCCGACATCCAGGATGGAGAGGTGATCCCCCTCCGGTAAAACATTCTGGAACACGTCCATCCAGAGTTTTTTCTCCTCGTCGGTCTGAACCCCGTGAGACACATGATTGTCATAGTATCCGGCTTCCGCACTCCAGGTCTGTGCAATGTGCGATTTCATCGCGTTGTCGTCCATGTTCTCTCTCCTGTAAAATCCCTAATTACTCGCTTCAACGGTCTTTTTTGCTCACAGATTCTATAAATCCGTCGTCGGTATCTTCATCTTCGCGTCTCCTACGGTTACGCGGGCAGCGGGCATTCCCGCCGCTCTGTTTGAGAACTTTCTTCCTTCATGCTTCCGCCCTTCCCGGTTCTTTGCGATCGAAAAATGGGTTCATGCCGAGATGGACATGAACGGATCGATCCGGTAGTCGTGTGCGGTCGGATCGAACTTGTAGCCGTTTACGGTATCTTTCATGACGACGGCGACGCCGTAATAGGCGACGTTGATCGTCGGCAGGTCATCGTAGACGATCGCCTCGATCCGGCGGAAGTGGTCGTAGCGTTCGTCAAGATCGCTGATATTGTGGCCCTCCATGATCATGCGGTCGACCTCCGGGTTGCTGTAGCCCGCCGTGTTGCTGGACCCGGTGGTGGTGTACCAGCCCTTCAGGACATACTCCGGGTCGGGGACCATCGCAAGGTTTGTCGCGGAGAGATAGAGGTCCCAGGTGCCGTCGGCCATGGCAACGGTCAGAGCGCTGTTTTCCATCGAGAGCGTCTCGACTTCGATGCCGACGGACTTGAGGTTTGCCGCAATGGCTTCAAGCATCGGCGGCAGTCCCGGGCGCTCGGTATAGGTCACGACCTTCACCTTGAGGTTCTTGCCGTCTTTGTCGACGTATCCGTCGCCGTCCGTGTCGGTCCACCCCGATTCTGCAAGATACTGCTTTGCAAGCGCCGGATCGTAGGTATAGGGTTTCAGGGTGGTGTTCGCCCAGGTCATCGTCGGGAGGAAGACGCCTCCGGCCGGACTCCCTACCCCGTAGAGGACGTTGTCGACGATCCCGTCGCGGTCGATTGCGTGGGATATCGCCTTACGAACGTTCTTATCGTCCATCGGAGGGCGGTTCAGGTTGACGTCGAGTTTGTAGATCCTCGGCGTATTGTACTTCTCCACGTGAACCCCGTCGAGAGCGTCCAGACGATCAACCTCGCTATAGGGCGGATCGACGGTGAAATCGACCTCTCCGCTCTCGGCAAACATTGCCCGGGTTGCCGGACTCTCGTAGCCGCGGATGATCATCCGATCAAGACCGGGCTCTCCGCCCCACCACTCGCTGTTCTTGACGACGACAACCTCCCCGGTCTGTTCGTCGAAGGACTCAAGTTTCATCGGACCCGTTCCGATCGGCGTTATAAACTTCCCGGAGGCATCGTATGAATCCGGGTGGATGATCGCCGTGTCCGGATGGTGCAGCGTTCCCGGTACAAGCGGGTTCAACGTGTTTGTGTGGATGCGGAGAGTATAGCGGTCCACCACTTCACACGATTTGTAGTCGAGCAGTGCTGCGATGCTGGGGGAATTTTCGGCGATGTGGTCCAGAGAGAACACGACGCTCTCGGCGGTCATCTCCTCCCCGTTGTGGAACAGCACCCCTTCTCTGAGGTCGAACTCCCACGTCGTGTCGTTGATCTGCCGCCATTCGGTGGCAAGGCTCGGCACGAGGGCGAAGTCGGTGTCCGCCCCGACAAGGGTCTCGGTTACAATTGCCTTCTCCGTGATGAAAGTGCCCCTGCCGTACCCGTCCCCGGGCTCGATCGACGACACGCGCCACATCTCCCCTACGACAAGGGTCTTCCCCGGATCGGATCCAAATGATTCGGTTGATGTGCATCCGGCAGCCAGCAAGCATGCTGCCAGAATCAGAGTGAGTAACAGCCCAATGATCTTCTTCATCATATTAGTGGATAGAGTTCCTTCAGCCTTAAATGTTACGAAATTATAATCTTGTAGCACTAGATGGCATGCAATTCCATAATTTTGTTAAAAATGGCCAAATAATTGCAGACATTTGTTATGTTATACTATGATTCGTTGAATTTTTCTTCCGAAAATCGGTATATTCTCCGGTCCGCCCCCTATAATCCGTCGCAGTGCCCCACACCACTGAAGGCCTCTTTGCAGCGTCCCGCGACGGACCCCCCATGGCGGCCGTGCAGGCAGCTACGGGACTGCGTTGCTGCCGGGAACGTCTTCTTCATGGCTCACTTGCCTGTCCTGGTGCCTCACGGATAGGATTTGACCCGGATCGAAAAATAGATGGCGTATCTGTTGGATTTAACTGCTCCCGCGGTTCCGATCCACAGCGTTAGAAATATCCACGAAGACCGCGGCGCTACAGGATTGGTTCGCGGCCCCGGCCGAGCCCCGGGTGACCGGGTGAAGAGTGCTTGTGCCGCGCGACCGGGTTATCTGGGCGTCCGTCCCCGGAACCGCTTCCGATACATCCACCAGCCAATGATCGCAGCCACAACGGCAACAACGATCCCGACCAGGATGCCGATGCCGAGCGCGGGGTTCTGCCGGTAGACGTCCAGGAGCATGTCGGAGCCGAGGGCAAAGATGAGGCAGGAGGCGAGCGACCCGGTGCAGACGCAGGCAAAGACTCTGCCCATCTCCAGCCCGAGCAGCCGGCCGAGGATTGCCCCGTTCATCGCCCCGGTCCCCTGGAGCGGGAAGAAGACAAAGAGGATAAGTCCGATCGTCGAGAATCGCCGGAGCCAGGGCTGGCTCTCGGTATAATTCCTGCCGATCGTCATCCCGCTCTCGAGCAGGCGGCCGATGAGCGGGATCTTCAGCGCCAGGTCGAAGTTCCAGACGACAAAGAGAGAGACGGCGACGTCGAGGAGGAAGATAACGAGCGTGATAAGCCACCAGGGGTAACCCAGGACGACCGCGAGCGGGATGATCGTCTCCTTCCCGGCCGGGGGGACGAAGTAAGCGGCGACCAGCCCGGAGATGATGAGGAACTGTTCATAGGGCTCGATCAGATAAAGGGCTGCAAAGACGGCCGGGATGAGGGCAAGCGGGAGAACGAACTTTATGGAGCCGACAAGGTAGGGGTTTGCGACGAGGTCTTTGTAGCCCTCCGGTCTGGGTGTATCGGTCATATCGTCTGCGCTCATAGGTGGATCCCCGGCGGGGAGATACTCAATTCAGGTTAGGATTTTGGGGTTAATACGTTATCTACAGAGATTCCAGCAGGTTCAAGTTCATGAAGCGCAAGGAAGGTAGCATGACCCCTGTCCCCGTCACCCGGCCGCCCCGCTCCCTCCCCGTCGTCGATGCCGGCACCCGGGAGAGCGCGCTCTGCACGATCGCGAACGTCGCGACCGCGCTCGAGACCCTGCGCGAGGTGAGAAAGCACGTTCGCGGCGATCACAAGCGGCGCCTCGACGACGTCGCGGTGATCCTCCGCGTCGTCGCGCTCGATGCCCAGGCGACCTACGCGATCACCGACGAAGACGCCCGGGAGTTCATCCGGGACTGCCGCTCACGGTGAGGTCGCCGGGCAGCATCGGCTCGGTGAGGGTGCGGACGAAGCGTTCCCAGCGGTCGGCGCCGCCCCCGACGTAGTCCCGGACGAGCCGGTAGCCCCGGGAGAGGGCCACCGGGTATGCCCGGTACTCCTCGATGGACCGAAGACGCGCCTCTGCGGCCTCCGCCTCGAGGAGCAGGGCGTCCTGGAGGAGCCGGTATGCCTCCTCCCGCGAAAGCTCACCGCCGAGATACCCGCGGGCAACCCGGGCGTTCCCCACGAGGTTCAGGGCCGTGGATGCGGCAACGACCGCATCGAAGACCCCGGCATCCGCCGGATCGAACCCGGCCAGGGGAAAGAGCGTCTCCTCGAAGAACCGCACGCGCTCGGAATCGGGAAAGATCATCTCCTCGCCGAGCACGGCGGCCCCTTCGGCGACCGTCGCGAGCGGTGAGGCGAGGGTGACGACCGAGTGCTCGATCCAGCCTCTGGCACGGACGAGCGCCGCTTCCCGGACCGCCCGCATCGTGTGGCGGCCGGGGTAGCCCTCGTGGCAGGCGTAGGCGAGTGCCCGATCGACGGTGACCGGCAGATCGGCGTTCACCCGGACGAGGCTTGCCGCGTCCCCGAGGTAGCGGATGAACGCCTCCCACGGTTCCCCGGAAACGTAGCCGATCTCGAGCCGCTCGCCCGCCGGGAGCGATAGGTGTTCGGTGGTTCTGCGGCGGCTTTCCGCAAATGCTGCCGCAAAGACCGGTTTCAGCCGCTCGGGCGGGATGACGAACGCGTCCATGAACGCCCGGTAACGGCTGGGGAGATCGGCGTCTCCGGGGAGAAGGGCGTCGAGGGCTGCATGGAGTTCGCCGTACCGATCAGGTTCGTCCTCCGTCGCCGCGATCCCGTAGAGCGCCTCGGTCTCGGCATCGAAGGCCGGTCTCTCCCCTGCGAGGATTCCGGCACGTACTTTGAGCGCCCGGATCATCTCCCGGAGGCGAGTGTGGCGCATGCGTCTGTCTCCCTCCAGGCGGTCCGGGTCGATCCTGTCCAGGGTGGCGAGGAGGTCGGCGGCGTAGGTGGCGATCCGGTCCGGCGGGACCGTCACCGTGAGCGCCTCCTCCTTCACCGCCGCCGGGCCGAAGTAGGCATCCACGAAGACCGGATCGTGTACCCCGAGCCAGAGCGCGCACTTGACGTAAAACCGCGCCACAGCATCCATATCGCCGGAATCGGCGGCGCTATCCCCGGTGCGGGCAAAAACCTCCATCATTACCTCCTGCTGGAATATGCACTCCCGGGCTACTTAACCGCCGTGATCCGCACCCAGAGACAGAGGATTTAACCGGTTCCCCGCCAACCTCCTGGAGTGATGCACGAGTCGCTCCGGCAGGTCGTCCACCTCATCTTCGGTCTCGGGATCGCGGGTTTCGTCCACCTCTTCGACCGCGATATCGTCCTCTCCGTCCTCGTGCTTACGCTCTTTGTGGGGTTCATCCTCTCCGACGCCGTCGCCCGCGGCTACACCGTCCCGGTCGTCTCGCCGATCATCGCGGCCCTCGAGCGGCGCGACGCCGCCCCCGGGAAAGGCGCGCTCTTCTTTGCGCTTGGTGCCCTCTTCTGCATCGCTTTCTTCGCAAAAGAGGTCGCGTTCGTCGGGCTCGTCGTGCTCGCGCTCCTCGACAGCGTCACCACCCTTGCCGGCGTCCGGTTCGGCAGAACCCGGATCTACAACCACAAATCGCTCGAAGGCACGCTCGCCGGGTTCGCGGCGACGGCGATCGCGCTCTCCTTCCTTGTCCCGCTTGGGGCAGCCCTCGCGACAGCGGTTGCCGCTGCCGTCGCCGAACTGGTAAGTCCCGTGGACGATAACCTCGTCATCCCGGTCGTGGCCTGCCTCACCCTCACGGTGCTGCTCTGAGGGCGCCGAGCCGACCGGCTCTTTCGTGTAATTTTACTCCTCTTCTTCTCTCCCGCAGCGTGAGAGCCGGTCGCACGCCGGGCAGGTGGTGAAGATCCCGCAACTGGAGCAGTCCTCGCCGGTGCAGGGCTGGACCCGGATCGTGACGCTTGTCCGGGGGAA
>ERZ773359.3819-NODE-3819-length-16674-cov-5.439497_pt1 | contig 16674 bp, 6 predicted proteins | sample MGYA00374955_ERZ773359 | MGnify/ENA primary metagenome ERZ773359 (study PRJEB29098, sample SAMN04486028) | biogas fermenter metagenome | study: EMG produced TPA metagenomics assembly of the Biogas fermentation microbial communities from Germany - Plant 4 DNA1... | reverse complement strand
CCACCCCGAGGACCATGAATATGGCGGGGGCTTCGAGGTCCTTGATGAGGAATCCCAGCTCATTTTCCTCAGAACGGTGTTCTATAAAATAGGATTGAACCGCTACATGAAGATGGGGGAGGTGCACAGGGCCATCGAATTCTTCAACAGATGCACCGAAAACTGCATTGAACCCGGGGAGCTCATAGACGCCCTCCGGAGGAAATATCCTGACAGGGAAAAATACCAGGGCATCGCCGGGTGCTATGCCCGCTACCTTGAACTCCTCAGGGAGCAGAAGAAGATAGACTTCCCTGGCCTTGAAAAGGAGGTCTACCTCCTCCTTAACTCCAGCGAGAGGGTACTCGAATCCGTAAGGAAGAGGTACAGGTACATAATGATAGACGAGTACCAGGATACAAGCCCCATACAGGAGCTGATATTCAGGAAGATAGCGGGGAAAAACTCCAGCATCTGCGTGGTGGGGGATGAGGACCAGAGCATCTACGGCTTCAGGGGGGCCACACCAGAGAACTTCATAAGGTTCCGTGAAGAGTACGACGCAGAGGTGGTCACCCTGGAGGACAACTTCAGGTCCCGGGCAGGGATAGTCCTGACTGCAGACAGCTTCATGAGGGGCGAGAGACACTACGAGAAGACCATCAAACCTGTAAGGGACGGCGGGACCGATGTTGTTATACTGAAGAGCAGGGACGTTAACTCAGAGGCCAGGAACATAGTATCACTAATAAAGAAACTGAAAGCCAGCGGCAAGATACCTGAATACGGATACGTCGCACTCCTCTTCAGGAGCGTCCGCAACCACGCAGATAAGGTCCTTGCAGAGCTCAGGAGGGAGGGCATACCCTACATAGTGCGTGGAGACGGCTCCTTCCTCAAAAGGTATGAGGTAAGGAGCATGCTCTACTTCCTCGCCTACGTGGACCCACCGGACTATGGAGGAAAATTCAGGAAGTGGGATGGCTGGTGGAACATATCCAGGTTCAGGGGCGAATTCCTGGACCTCACCGCTGAAACCCTCCGGGCCCTCGAGTCCCTTGACAGGAACTGCAGACTCTCGGACTTCACATCAAGGGGGGAACTTGAGGAAATCGGTGTACACGGGGAGGATGCAGAGAAGATCCTTGGCCTCAACAGGATACGCCATGAGGTTGGGGAGGGATCACTGACAGTTCTCAAGACATTCTACAGGATACTTGAGGTTACAGGGTACCTCAGGAGGCTCATAGAGGATGGGAGTGACAGTAGCAGGGCTAAAATATTCAACCTCGCAAAGTTAAGCTCACTGATAGATAGATACGAGGCCATAAAGCCTGGGGCAAGGATACAGGACCTGTTATGGTACCTCTACCTCCTACCCACCCACCTCCACCACGACGAGGCAGCCCTGGAGGACCCGGCGTCGGTGAAGATCATGACGGTTCACCAGGCAAAGGGCCTCGAGTTTCCTGTTGTCTTCATCTGTTCGGTCATAAACGGCAGGTTCCCTGTTAAAAGGCGTAAGGGGAGGGACATCATACCCATACCCAGGGAACTCCTGCTATCACCCGGGGAGGTACCTGATGAGGACCGGCGCCTCTTCTACGTTGCAATGACCAGGGCCCAGGACGCCCTCATAATATCAACGGCCCCCCGGATCAACACCAGAAAGGTTGGAATATCGCCCTTCATCACAGACCTCAGGGAGAAGTGCGGCATCTACGAGTGTGACTGCACCTCCATTAGCAGATGCCTCACCAGGGAGTGGAGTGAGGAGCCCCTCAGGATCAACTTCTCGGCCCTCTTCACCTACGAGGAGTGCCCCTTCAGGTACATGCTCATATACCACTACGGCTTCGTCTACCCCGAGACCTTCATGCAGCGCTATGGGATCATACTGCACAGGTGCCTTGAGGAGCTCCACCTGGCCATGAAGAACTCGGAGGATATAAACGGGGCCCTCATAAGGAGAATCGTTGAAAGGTGCTGGATACCCATGGGGAGAGACGATGATGTCAAAAAGAGGCGCCTTGAGAGGGACCTCCTCAACTACTACCACGACAGCCGGGACCACACAGAGGAGGTCATATCGGTGGAGGAGCCCTTCTCCATACCCGATGATGACATAATAATCGAGGGAAGAACAGACCTGATAATCAGGACCCGGGATGGTGGACTGGAACTCGTTGACTTCAAGGCCCGTGAGCACGGCGGTGTTGAGAGGATGGCCCTGGAGTACCAGCTTCGGACCTATGAATACGCACTAAGGGAGAGGTACAGGTTCGACAGTCTCTCCGCCTATGCTATAAAGGACTCCATGAGGATATCCTTTGACTCCGACCCTGAATTCAGGGTTAAGGAGAGGATCGCTGAAACCGTCGCGAGGATAAGGGATGAATGCTTCGAGCCACGGAAGAACCCCTTCTGCAGCAGGTGCGTGTTCAGGACCTTCTGTGGTGTGGGGGAGTGATTTCTATGGTGCAGGGTGATAATATGGATATGGAATTCACAGACTTCTATGATATACTCCGCGAGAATCTCAACAGTTACCGGGGAGAGTATGAGCGGATTGTTGACTACGCCCCTGACCTCTTCAGGCTACTATCAGACCTCCTGCAGAGCAGGGATATACAGAGGGAGGACCGGCTGATGATCTGCGCAGCCATGGGCTACCTTGTGGCCCCAAATGATATAATACCCGAGGAGATATTTGGCCCCCATGGCTACATAGATGACGTCTACCTCTGCTCTGTGGTTATTGATGAGCTTGCAGGCAGAATGGGCTACACGTTCCTTGAGGAGTACTGGAGCGGCGACGAGGACCTCGAATCGGTGGTGGATGAATGCATCTCCAGGGCCTCTGAGATACTGGGTGATAAGAGGTTCAGTGTCCTTGAGTATACGGGTCTCAGATGAGCTCCACATTCCCTCAGTTCTTTTAATCACATTCTCTCATGAACAATTTTATATATGATGAGATACAGAAAATAACGTACCGGGACAAGGACGAGTTATTTTTGTAACTCAGGTTTTTATTTTATAACAGGCCCCTGAGCCCACTGGGTTATATCTATAACTCATGTTGGGGGGATTTAAATCGTATCCGGAACTTTTAACGTGAGGGCCTTGCTTTTCACATGTCTGATCCTTTTTATAATAATTCCTGGATCTGTATATGCAACTGATGGTCCGCCAGATGATCCTGGACCGGACCCGGATCTCTCTGATTACGGTAACAGCTCATCATATTCCGCTGAAACTGATTTTATAGACCCTTCGGGGAATGTGACCACCTGGATGGGGGATCCTGTCAGTGGGGCCACAGTTTCTGCACTGCAGGACGGTAACACGGTGGCTGAAACCCTGACTGATGAGAATGGTCATTACAGTCTACCCTTAACACCGGGACTGTACACGATGCTTGTCACAGCACCTGCTTACATCCCGGAAACCGCTGAAGTTGATATTGATGAACCTGTAACCATGAACTTTGAACTCAGGAAGAAGAGCTCCATCTACGGGGAGGTCACCGATAGGATGGGAACCCCCATTCCCTGTGTAGATGTTTATGTACTTGATTCTGATTATAACCCGGTTACAGACACCGTCACAGATTCAGAGGGGAGGTACACCGCCCATCTCGATGGTGAACTTGAAGGTGAGACCCTCCTCAGGGTCATGTTCAGCGGTGACATGTTATATGATGCTGCTGTGGTGGTTTTCATGGGCCCTGATGACGCTGTCCGTTTAGATTGTGAGATGGAGCGCCTCACAATCCTCAGCGGCACCGTGAAGGCCCCGATGACAGTAGCATCATCCTTACCAGTCCATATTTACTGTGAGGATGAATACGGGCTTTATGATGAACTGACCGTATTTACTGACAGTTCAGGTTACTACATTGCTGAAATCCATGAGGACACGGTCAGCTATGTAAGGGCCGTTGGTATTAACACCTACGGATACCATGAATACTTTGATAATATAACCCTCAATGCATCTGAGGTTAACGTAAAGGACATTGAACTCTCAGAGAAGGCGGTCCTCCGTGTCACCGCAGTCGGCACGGATGGCTCCCCCCTTGATGATGTATACTTTTCAGTTATGAACGATGAGATCTACCGGGAGATGTATGGTCCCTATGGAAACGCCACCTTTGCGGTTGAGGAGGGTGAAATCCACCTGACAGCTTCAAAGGAGTCATACGCGGAATACCATGAGACCCTGAATATCACAGAGGAATTCAGTGATCATACAGTAACCATGATAAGGATGGGGTTACCCTCCGGTCTGGAGGGCCACGTCACCGATGCCAGGACAGGAGAGCCCGTTGCGAATGCCCAGGTAACCGTGGGGGTCTATCCACTCACCATCTACACAGTTACAGATGAGAATGGTTATTACTGCTTCACGAGCACGGAACACCCTGCACTTGTATCCGGGATCCCCGTCGAAGTAGACATACAGGGCTATACTTACAGGGACCATCATGGATCCGTCCTACTTCCCGAGGGTATGATGGTGTATGATGTTGACCTTGAAAGGGTCACCACCCTCAGGGGACGCATCACCGACCCTGACGATAATATGGTCTTTGCCACCCTGAAACTGTCCTACCTTATCAATGGTTCAGAGCAGCTGATGTACGGGGATCTCCTATATGAAGAAGATGGTGATGAGGGTTACCTCTTCTATGACATACCCGAATCAGATGATGGTCTGTACCTCTTAAGGGCTGAACACTGGTTCTACCGCCCCTTCACCCGGATTTTAGGGCTGAACTCATCAGAGGATAACATCCATGATATCATCATGGAGTTCTATGATGGACAGCTGAATATCACGGTCACGGACAGGAACGGTACACCACTTCCAGGAGTCATTGTATATCTTCAGGGACCCGGATACCTTCATGAAATAACCACCCAAAACGGAACCGCAGATTTTCTGCATCTCCCTGATGGTGAATGGATGATAACCACCCTCTTCGGTGGTTATGTGCCAGCAAACCTCACAGTTAACATTACAGGGGGAAGTTCAGAGCAAATCCTGATAGAACTCATCAGGAAGGGGCTACCAGCCACCCTCCAGGGTCACGTATATGACATCAGCGGAAATCCGTTATCAGGTGCAAGGGTCTACTTCTGGCCATCAACTCATCCGACTTGGACCAGTATCTCCGCAAGGACGGATGGCACAGGATTCTATAACCTCTCCACAAAAAATTTCCCTGAGATGGTCTCAGGACTCACAGGTACCCTTGAGATCTTTTTATCCCATTACAGGGGCATTAAAACCTGGATGATAATCGATGAGGGTGTCAGTGTATATGACTGGTACCTTGAACCCTGGTCATCAAATATAACCTTCACGGTGAGCGACAATAAAGGCAACCCGGTCTCCACCACACTCTATGTATCATGCGGTGGGGATAGCTTCGGTGGGGATAGCTTCACTGTCACCACATCCCCTGAGGGGACGGGAGTGCTGAATAACGTCCCCCCGGACGAGTACTGGGACGTGATGTGTTACGATTATAACTACTTTGACTGGGATGGATATTATTATGTCCTGGAGGAGAACCAGAACCTCACCGTGGACATCATACTTGTACCAAGAACTGCTTCACGTCCCATACAGGGCAGGGTAACCGATGCTGGTGGCGTCCCCATTACAGGTGCACGTGTTGAGATCCGGTACCTGAACGGTAACACACCCTACATCAACACCTTCAGCACCAATTCCACCGGGGAATTTAGATCCTATTCCATTACAGCAAACCTCATGAAAATCATCATCTCAAAGGATGGCTATAATACCCTTGAAAGGGATATGACCCCCCAGGATTTACCCTTTGACGGTGTTTTCGTCCTTGAAACTGACTCATCCCTGACAGGTAGAGTTGAAGGTTATGTGAGGGACTTCCTTGATTCACCCCTCGAGGGTGTCCCTGTTGTGGCTTCAAGGCCAGGCTTTAGCAGCGTATCCACATCCACTGATTCATCAGGGTATTACAGGTTCGATTTACCGGCGGGTAGCTACACCTTCACTCCCAGTGACACACGTTACATAGCCACATACAGTGTGGGCGCCACTGTGGCTCCTGATACCATCACAGGGGCAAACTTCACCCTCCTTATGAAAAATTCCATCTACGGGTATGTGAATCGCATGGTGCCTGATAATATCCTTCCAGCATCAGGGGCCACCATTGAACTCTATAATTCCACTGAACTCGTATCAACAGCAGCCCTTGAGGATGGAAGGTACCAGCTTCAGGCGCCGGGTCAGGGCGAATATAACGTCAGGGTATCCTATCCATTCTATCTGGATGAATACAGGATGGTGAACCTGGATGGAGACGCTGTGAACGAGGATTTCATACTCAGGTACGGACCATTCTCAGGAATACATGGGACCGTGACCGATGAATCCACAGGAGATCCCCTTGAGGGTGTGCTTGTGACCCTGATTTACTTTGCCGGGGAGTATGAGTCCTACAGTATAACAACCCTCACCGATGAGGACGGCGCCTACAGTTTCACTTCACTGCAACCCATTGAATATTATTACAGCCTTGATTTCATAAAGGACGGGTATGCTCCATTATATGATTTCTGGGTCGGGACTCTCCAGATAGGTGAGAACCGACCCGTTGATGTTACCCTCCAGCCGCTGATGGAATCCTCTGTCTCAGGGACCCTCAGGTGCTGGGCAGGTCTTCTTGAAGGGACAGTCACCCTTGATGATAGCATATCCCTCTCAACAGTGGGTGGATACTTTGAGTTCAGGGACATCATCCCGGGATGGCACTGGCTCCAGGCGTGCGTCAATGGCTCCGAGGAAATACGCGACTTCAACCTGCTGAACGGTCAGCACCTCAACATCGACATATACTTCATTACGCACATTCTCGGGAGAAACCCCCTCCCGGGATCAATCTTCAACAGGCCCTTCAATGTCAGCGCCCTGCTTTTCGGTGCAAGGCCAGGCGCCACCGGTGCCAGCATTAAGCTTTACAGTAAACAGGGCGAAGTGCCAGGGACATGTGCCTGGGACGGTGAGTGGCTCATATTCACACCATCAGTCATTCTGAGCGGTGGTCAGTACACCGCAGAGGTCAGGGTGCCAGGTGAGCTCCTGGAGAGATGGAACTTCACCTATTACCCCATAACAGACAGCCCTCCAAGGGTTACAGCCGTGAACCCGGCTGATGGTTCATTCTACAGGATGCCCTCCGGTATTGATGTGACCGTGAACGTCAGTAATGATCCAGGTAACGGTCTCTCAGAGCTATCCCGGATCTACATGGATGGACTTCCACTGCAGACAACATTAACTGGAAGTTACGGTAACTGGCAGCTGAGGGCCAGCATTACAGAGATCAGCCATGGATGGCACAACCTCAGTGTGGTGGCCGTTGATGATCAGGGACTTGAGGGGTACAGGAACTGGCAGATATTCATCTCAACAATGAACCCCCAGATCAGCAATCTGAATGTAACTCCAGCCTTCTCCCCTGGAAGACAGTCCATGCATATAACTGCAGATATCAGCGAACCCCTTGAGGTGATTGTAAGTTTCGATAATTATAATTATTCCCTCAACCTTGGTTCATTCACTGAGAGGATAGATGGGTACTGGGATGGTTTTATCAGGGATTATCTGGGTCCGCGCGTCCCTCCAGACGGTCCAATAAATTTCAGGGTCACAGGTTATGCCAGGGATCACGCCAGAACCCCCACTTTGAGTGCCACGACTCTGATTGATAGGACAGGGCCGGAGGTAATCGCAGATGTGAAGGAAGTATGGAACACAGGGCTCATTGAGATAACGGGCCTTCTACAGGACCTTTCAGGAATATTGAGTCTCAAGGCCACAGCATCAGCTGGTAACATTACCTCATGGATGGGGGATGGGGGCCTCTTTGGTGTGACACTCTCTGTGCCACAGGATGGTAAATACAATATCACCCTAAACCTCACCGATCGACTTGGTAACACCGCTCTGAGGAATTACGCCCTGACTGTTGATAGGGTAGCACCTGAAATCGCCTTCAGTCTCCCTGTGCCAGGTTCAACGGTGAGACCGGCTCAGGTAATCACGTTCAGTATTTCAGATTCATTCTCAGGGTTTTCAAGGGGATACCTCATGTACCATTCAGTGCGGTACCCTGAACTCACCCCCTGGAACCTTGAGGTCCTCCTGGATGGGCACAGTATAACTGAAAACCTTATCTACTCACAGCATGTTTACGCCGATATCCTGGCGGGCAATACACCCTATGGATATAATTACCTGGCCTCCCTTGGATCCGTTCAGGTGACATACAGCCCCCGTGATCATGGATTCCTCCCTCAGGGCACTCATACCGTGACCGTGAGGGTCTCTGACAGGGCAGGTAACAATGCAACACGAGAACTTTCCTTCTCAAGCATAACAGGCCCGCCTGATATCACAGAAAGGTATATGAACATGACCGGCAGCGGGGAAAATGAAACCCTCACAGTATCCTTTGATGTTCAGGAGAACTCTGATAGAGGATTTGCTTCCTTCAAACTTGAAATTGATGGTGTGACCATAAACACAGATCCGACCGTAATAATGGACATTGTCCCCTACAGGTGTACCGTTATCTACAATGTAAAATCAGGATTCCAGCAGGGACCGCACACCATAAACTTCCATGTCGTTGATGGTCATGGACTCTCACGGACACTTAACACAGGATTCTACCACATTGAAGCGGTTCCTGTACCCCTTGAGAACATCATATCCTATGGTCTCTACAGGCCCGATTTAATTGAGTACTCAGCATCACACAATCACCGTGTGGTATATGATAACTCAACAGGATTCATGGGTGACGGTTCGATTTATGGATACTGTGACATGAATGGACCTGATCGCAGCCTTCTATCAAGATTCAGTACCCGTTCAGGTAACTATATCCTGCCAATGGGAGGACAGCTATCATTCACAGTCGCCGAGACGCCCTTCATGGATTCCCGTGACGCTGATTTTCTCTCATTATGGATGACAGATGTTAGCGTGAAAAACCGTGTCGGCTGGGGCTGGGGTGGCGCAGTTCTCGTATACTTCAACGATGGTCGGGGCTTCAAACTGGTCGAAGATGACCTTAAAGCCATAGCAGGCTTTGATAAGCTCTGCAGCCTGCAACCATCACCCATCCTCTATGCGCGGCATGAAGCCCCATGGGGTACCCGGAGCGGGATTCTTGACACGGCTAAAACCTCTGTAATCGGGGCAGATGGGAAGACCTGGAAACAGTATATTGTTAAAATACCTGATGACCTGGATAAAAGCCACCTGAGCGTGGTATTCGTATGGGAAACAGTCAACTGGTTCCAGAACAGTGTCCCGCAGAATTCAACAGTCTCAGTATCATCAAGAATCTCCAGCCTGGAGTTCTTAAAGACAATAGTTGATTACACAACACCGGAGGATGGAGCCGTCTCTGTGCCCCTGAATTACACCATAAGGGCGTACTTCAACGTCCCCATAGACCCCTCAAGCATCTCAAAGGATGTATTCCATATCATGAGGGATGGCTTCACTGTCAACGGAACAGCAGGTTACATTGAATCCCTGAACTGCGCATACTTCAAACCCTCAACTGAACTTGGAGGTTTAAAGCTGTTCACGGGTTACATCGGCCCGGATATAAGGACGGTGTATGGAAAAATTCTGCCGTCAATGAAACCATACACCTGGACATTCACCACCGCCAGGGGTTACCCATCGGTATGGGAAGAGATATTCTACAATGGAGAAAAGTATCAGATATTCCTTGTCTGGGGTCCTGGCTATAATGGCGGAAAACCCGCCTACCTGGGGTCACCAGCCTACCTTTCCTCCATCTACGGCCAGCTACTCGAAATAGATGTTGTAAAATACGTCAATGGTAAATACTATGAGGTTTCCAATCCTGATATCAGGGATATTGTATTCCTTGGGGCACTCAGAAAATCCTTTTATGAGAGCCTTACCTCAACTGGTCTTTCTCTCATCGACCAGGTCCAGGTTGATTATGTTACAGACGCCGCATCATCAATAATTTCAGATATAGCATACTACAGCTGGCTGATAGCAACATTCGGAAATATCCCCAGAACTCCGGATGCTGATGATGTCATAAGGGCCTCCATCGCCAGGGCCATTGGAAGCGGAGTTTACCAGATCCATGTACCCGGATATTATGATAAGTTGCTGAACACCTTCAGCACTACCCTGACGGGTGTAAATGTCCTGAATGATGCATACATCAAGATAAATAAGTGGCTCGGGGGTATCCCACCGGGAACAGAAAAAAACGCCCTCTCAGATGTTCTTAGTGTCCTGGATGTTGTGGATAAAAGCCTTCAATTCCAGAAGGACATGGTGGAGTATATCTTCACCCTCATGTGGCAGCTTGAAGTCGCAGACACATACAGGCCCCAGCTCATGTTAATCAGGGATTACACCTCAGGGGACACGAGGGAGGCCCTCACAGAGCTCCTGACATGGGACGAAAGCTCCATCATGTCAGAGATATCAGGTCTCATCCTGAGATTCTATATTGAACAGGGTCTCAGCCTCCTGAAGGATGAGGTCAATGACGTTCTCATGAAGACACCTGCCATGCCCGCAGTTCTTATCATGAAGGTCCTCGAAAAGGTGGTCAGCTATCTGAAAATCTTTGACTTCCGTTCACAGGCATGGACAGCAAAATACATTGCCGACGCCAGCAACCAGTTCATCCAGGTAAGGGAGGGATTAATTGAGGCCCTGAAATACCATGCCCAGAAAACACCATGGGACTACTCACTGATTTCAATGGCCTCAGGACTCTGCTATTCAACCGCCTCTGATTTCTTTGAGACAAGGACGGAGATGGTAAAGATACTGAAGAGATGGCCATCACTTATAGCGGGGACCGACCCCGCCAGACTCGATTACCTCCTTGGAGTGTATTCTGGTCTTGCAGCAGATTACAGAGGACATGCATCAAATATCATACCTGAACTGTCCTCTTCAAGCAGAGATCTGTCTCTGCTACTTCCACTCATCAAGAGTCCGGCCACCGCGAGCCCCACCTACATCCATATAGGAGCATTTTCTCCGGTTACGCTCCTTATAACAGCACCTGACGGCAGGAGAATAGGATATGATCCATTGAATGGTATTGTAAATGATTTTGGAGCTGAGGCCTTCTACAACAGCCCCTACAGCGAACCACAGGCAATAGTTCTCCCGATGATTGAAGGAGAATTCTGGATCCAGTTATACGGCGTTGATAGTGGAAGTTACAGAATAATTCTTGAGGTCCTTGATGAGAATATGGAGCCACTTTCAGGTTCAGAATGGATAGGGGAAGCAGTTCCAGGGATGATGAAATCCTTCAGTTGCTTTGTTGATGAATTCGGTTCCTCATACAGGTACGACGCAACCCCTCCTGTTATAACGGTCACCGGGGTGAGGAACGGTGGCGTCTACACTGGCACGGTCAGACCCGTGATAACCGTCAGTGATGATAACCTTGAATCATGGATTTCAATCCTCAACGGTGATCCATATACCGGTGGACCGGTAACTGCACCCGGAACCTACTACATGATAATAAGGGCAAGTGATGGTGTTAACATCGTCTATTCACTGATAGTATTCACAATAAAAGCAGCTGCGACCCAGGGAGGGACCGGTGTAACCCCCGGCGGAGTATTCATAGAGCAGATGAGCCGTTTAAGTGCCGGACCTGTTTCAGCAGGCGGAAGCATCGCTGAAAGCGTCATCAACATGACTGCCGTCCCTGGGGGACAGAAAAAGGTGGCTGATTACACCTGGCTCCTGGCGGGCCTCCTTGTATCAGTTCTTATTGCAGGTTTATACTCTGCAATCAGGAAAATGAATAAATGATGGTTCATCGGCACCATAACTTCGATCCGCACATTCCACAGAAGTTCTCATCACCATTGAGGGTTGTTCCACATTTGGGACAGTTAAAAGCTGTTTCGAGCTTTTCGCTGGTGTGTCTCTCCAAGATCTCACTGTATGCCCCGGATTCAATCCATTCAAGAATTTCGGATGCCCTCATAACAGTCCATGGATGGGTGTTATCCATTACAAGAAGCGCCTTCCCTATCTTATCAAGGCTGTCATAGTCATAATCCCTGAATTCCCTTGCCTGTTCAAGGAATGCATCCCTTTCAATCCTGTCAAAAAATTTTTTTGGAGCACCCGCCATTTTGATCAGGGCATTTATCACGGAATCTTCGTCCTGGCATGCCAGTAGCCCGGCCCGGTCAGCTGTAAACTCTGACATGCGCCACCAGTAGAGCAGAGCAAGTTGAAGTCCTGTACCTATAATTCCACCTATGCCCAGTGTTGCTGTTCCAAGGATGTCACCAATGATGGGTATAACCTCTGCCATCGTCTGGTAGAGCACATGCCCACTTTTTATATGTCCAACTTCATGACCTAGCACGTATCTGAGTTCATTGTCTGTTAGTAAGTCTATGGCGCCTGAAGTTAAGCCTATTATTGGGTTTTCCGATCCAGCTGTAAAACCGTTAATACTGTAATCCCATGAAATGTAGAGGTCGGGTATCTTTTTGAGATGAAGAGTGTTGCACACGTCAACAAGAATGTCGTAAACTTCAGAAAAACTTCTTTCATTGACCTTTATGTAGCTTCCAGTATATTGCAAACGTAGGTCCCTCTCCACACCATGTTTGAACAACTTACGTGTCAGGCTTTCAAGACCAGGTGTTCCCTCAAGGGCTTGAAGGGCCTTACGGTCAAGAGGATGCTCATATTCACTGGGATGGAGAAGTTCCAGTTTCTTTATCTCTCCCACATTATCATCTCCGGAATTTTTCAATGAACCTCAGCTTTCCTCCACACTCGCATGTCCCTGAAAAATCAGACAGATCATCCAGTGGTCTGACCCTGTAGTGAGCATCGCACCTATCACATACAAGATAAGTGCCACCGTCCTCCCTTGAGCCATTTCCACCAGGGCTCAGGAGTACGCTTCCTGCAGAATCAATAACATTATCGACTGCACTGAAAAACTTTGACTCCAGCTCATGGAAATTCCTCTTTAAATCTTCAAACTGGACTTCAGTATCTCTACCACCATAATCTGTTCCCTGTTCCCTTCTTTTCGCTTCGAGGGCCTTTTTTATCTGGGCAGATGTTGGTCTATCAAATGATTCGCCGCACTGGGTGCAGAATCTCTGGCCGGGAGTGAGCTTTGCACCGCAGCAGTAGCATTCATCAAAGCTCCAGGCTGTGACCGTACCTATCCTTTTTCCGCAGACCGTGCAGAAACGTGATGGAGGGGATAGCTCAGCACCACATTCAGGACATGAAACGCTATGCACATATCCGTCAGTACCCTTATCCCCAGGATCAGCAGGACCCTGTCTAATAGGGGCGCCGCAGCTGGTGCAGAACTTAAACCCGGGAGAAACCTCTTCACCACATTTCTCACAGCAAATACTATCTGTGGTTTCTCTGGACATTGAGACCTCCCCAAAAAAATGTTTAACTCTAATTCATAATTTGCCTTTTAAATTATAAACCTTATCATTTGTGGTTCACTTAATTAATTCAGATTCTCTTTTCTGCAGAAATCATATAACAATGAGAATATCCCTCTAATAACTAATCATGGAAATGAAAACAGTATTCATAGCTTAAACTAATGCCAGACTCTGAACCATCTGAATAAGATGTGAGGGTCTATCTTTAAAGGATTCACATCAACCAGATACTCATAAAAATGAGGGTGTTCAGATAATAATTTATAATCCAGAATTAAATAATAAATCTGGAGGTGCTTTAATGGACTACACTCAGATCGGTGAAAGGTTCAGGGAACTTCTGAAGCTCGAGAATGAACCTGTGGCCATAAGGTGGTCAGTGAGGGAGCCACAGGACATCGAAAGGGAGGAAGGTAAATCGAGGTTCTGCAAGAAGCTTGAGAAGGCCATGAAGGGGGAGGTTTTCTATGCAACTGCAGATGAGGAGGAATGTATGGGGGGTGCAAGATACACAGGGTTAAGGGACGCGAAAGAGTTCCCGGCCAACATGAGAAGCGGGGCATTCCTCACGGTCATGGGAGTCTACCGGGACATACCTGCAGTCCAGCGCTCCTGGAGAAACAATCTTAACATTGAACCTGGCATATTCAGGGCCCTGATATTCGCACCACTCGGAAGGGCTGAATTTGAACCAGACGTCATATTCATAATCTGCAATGCCAGGCAGGCCATGGAGATACTCCACGCCAATGCCTACGATTCCGGTTCACATGGACTGGGGGCTGACTCAGGACCCATATGCAGTTCAATGGCTGCACTCCCATATCTCACAGGTAAGGTAACCTATGGCTTCGGCGACACAGGGTCAAGGAGGCACATGGAGATCAGGGACGAGGACGTCATGGTGAGCATACCAGCAGGCGACCTTCCAAGGATAGTCTCAAACCTCGAGGAGATGAGAACCAGGAGGTCCTTCAGGGAGGAGTGATGAAAACAGGGAACCCATCATTCCTGAACACAGAATCACAATTAACTTAATAGGCATGTGAATCCCACTGAAGACCATGGAGGGCGTGTGAGGAATGCTCAGGATTCTCCTCGTAAGGGACGCTGAATTTGATGTGTCTGATCTCCCTGAGAAGCTCAGCTCCCCCGGAGTTGAGGTGACCGTCACTGACACCATTGAAGGAGCCGCCGAGGCCGACGCCGTACTGATATACACAACCCCTGATAGGGTCAGCCGGTGGGCTTCCTGTGACATCAGGGTACCATTCATGTACCTCCTGGACTTTGATGAGAACGTTGTTGTAACCTGCCCCCATGGATGCCTTGAAAAGCCAGCGGGAACAGAGGAAATTAAGGCTTGTATGGACTTTATCATCAGGAGACTTGTTCTGGAGGAGGAGCGCTACAGAGAACTATTTGAGAATATCAATACCTGTGTTGCAGTCTACGAGGCCGTGGATGATGGTGAGGATTTCATATTCACTGACTTCAACAGGGCCGCTGAGGAGACTGAGAATGTTAAGAGGGAGGAGGTCCTTGGAAAAAGGGTGACTGAGGTGTTTCCAGGTGTGGAGGAGTTCGGGCTCCTTGGTGTCCTCAGGAGAGTATACAGGACGGGAAATCCTGAGCACTACCCCCTCACACAGTACGAGGACGAGAGAATAAGTGGATGGAGGGAAAACTTCGTGTACAGATTACCCTCAGGTGAGGTGGTAGCAGTTTATGAGGACCGCACAAAGGAAAAACAGCTTCAAGAGGAACTCGAGGAGAAGGAAAAACTCTACAGGACCATATTCGAGAACACCGGGGCTGCGACCACCATAGTGGATGAGGACACCACCATAATCCTTGCCAACAGAGAATTTGAGAGACTGAGCGGCTACTCAGGGGATGAGATAGAGGGGAAGAAGAGCTGGACCGAGTTCGTGGTGGACGAGGACCTTGAAAGGATGACGGAGTATCATAAACTCCGAATAAGGGACCCGAGCCTCGCACCGAGGAGGTACACCTTCAGATTTCAAAACCGGCATGGGGAAGTCAGGCACATGCAGATGATAGTGGACATGATCCCGGGTACCACGAAAAGCGTGACCTCCATGATAGATATCACAGAAATCAAGGAGGCTGAGGAGAATCTCCGGAGATCCCTCAATGAGAAGGAGATCCTCTTAAGGGAGGTGCACCACCGTGTCAAGAATAACCTCCAGATAATATCAAGTCTCCTGAACCTCCAGAGTCTCGGAACAGAGGGTGAAGATGTCCGCGAGGTGCTGATGGAAAGCCAGGGACGCATAAAGGTGATGGCAATGATACATGAGCACCTCTACCGTTCAGAGTCCCTTGCCAGCATCAACTTCAGGGACTATGTAGAGAGGCTTGTGGAGGATATAATCATCTCCCATGGGACCGGTATAATGAAGGTTATTGAAGTTGATGACATAAAACCGGATATTGACACCGCGATACCCCTTGGCCTCATAATAAATGAGCTTGTGACAAACAGTGTCAAGTACGCCTTCCCTGATGGGACAGGCACTGTGACCGTCAGGATCAGATCCCATGATGATGAGGTTTCGCTGGTGGTTGCTGATGATGGTGTTGGTTTACCTGAGGATATTGAGCCTGAGAACACTGATACCCTGGGTCTCAGCCTGGTGAGTATACTAACCGCGCAGCTGGATGGAACCCTCACCATCAGACGGGATCATGGCACTGAGTTCAGGATAAGCTTCCCTGCGGAACATTAGGGTACAGGAAATGGAGCACTGCTGGAAGTGGTACTCTGGCTAATAAGCAGGTAAAGCAAGGACTGAAGGATAATTCTTAAAGCGTCTCCAGGATTTTTTGCTGAGTTTTGCTGGGCCCTGAAAAATTCTTATGTAACTGTTACATGGATGCCTGTTACATAAGAATCAGAAAAACACCCTGCCACCTGAAGGAACCCTAAAGGAAACAGAAAGCATCATTCCGATTCTCTGATAGATACATACTCCTCTCGCGAGGGTGAACAGGGTATGTCAGCAATGTGTTCTGATAAACATATACTCCCTCCACCTCCGCGACATGAGAAGAAATATTTACCTTCGTAATATTGATGTATAGCGAAGGTGCCGTGCTGAAGATCTTATTTTTATACACCTCC
>ERZ773359.3817-NODE-3817-length-16684-cov-7.789043_pt1 | contig 16684 bp, 11 predicted proteins | sample MGYA00374955_ERZ773359 | MGnify/ENA primary metagenome ERZ773359 (study PRJEB29098, sample SAMN04486028) | biogas fermenter metagenome | study: EMG produced TPA metagenomics assembly of the Biogas fermentation microbial communities from Germany - Plant 4 DNA1... | reverse complement strand
TCACCCGGAGGTACGATCCATTTCGCGTACAGATCGACATCGACACGTCCCAGTCCAACCGGAGTTAAAACTGCAGGTTGCGTTAATTCCTCATCCAAATACCATCCTTCGAGAACATATCCTTTTTTATAAACAGCGGGAATTTCAATTGTCGCCTGACCGCCGGAATATTGCAAACCAAGAGCGTTGGCTTTTTCTTGAGATGCTTCCGGTGACAAGAGCCATTGATCTTCAAGGATATATTCTTTGTACGCCGCGTAAGCAAACGTGCCGAGCAAGTATTCGCGGATGCGGGTGTTGAAGCCGTCCTGAGCGCTGACAGTCACGTCAAACAACTTGCTGCCTTCTGCCGGGATAATATAATGGAATTGATATTTTTGCCCGGTGCGACCCAAAATGTCGCGACCGCCGCCGTGACCGATTTGAACAGCGTCATTCAACATTAACAATAACGGCAACCATTTTTCATTGTATTCTTCTTGACGGAAGAACTGCGTCGCCTCGCCGCTTTCGTCTACCGTTAAGGCGTCCGGGTTATCTTTAATGAATTCATAAAGATAAGTCGTGACAAATTCAGCGGTGAACGAACTTTCGATTCCGGCCTTAAATACCTCAAGGGTTTCCGGTAAATCGGGCATTTCGACGTTTGTCAGATGCTCATACAGATCGGCAAGGAACATATCGGCAACTTCTTGCCTTGTTTCAGCATAATACTGCCCGCCATTCAAATGAAGCGTGATATCGCAAGACAATAATTTGCTATCATATTCGTTTTCCAACCAATTGACGAGTTCTTCATTGATTAACGCCTTGACATCGTCATGAATGGCTTGGAATTTTTCATAGAACGGCAACAGTTCCAGGAGATATCCTTCTTCGTCTACTTTTTCCCGCATAGCCTCGAAGTCGGCTTCCCAAAGGGCTGCGCTTCTGGCAATGATATCCTCATATTTTTCCGTATTGAACATGCTAAGTTCGAATTCGGTCAATCGCGGATTATACAGGTAAGTAGCGGCGTTTTTAATTGCCGCATCGACATTAATTTCAGTTTCTTCGCCTTTTTCAAGAGCGATAATGCCGGTTTCAGCATTATTAAGGTTCGATTTGAAACGGATCGCGCGGTAGTCGTTTTCCGGAGCCAAGTCAAATCTTTGAATCGTCAGCTTCGTGTCTTTATGACAGAACACGCCTACGATCGGGAGGTTCTCCTGAGTCTTGAAGGACATGCCATAGCCGCCGACCGGGATTTCAATCTCGCGCGTCGTGCTCCGCAACACGTCTTGGAGAGTGCCGAAGCCGCTGCCGATGATGACTTTGCCGGTTTCATCGGTGACGAAGCCTTTTCTGTATCCGTCAAACGTCAAGGCGTTTTCACGCGAGCCTTGAGATACCCAGGGTTCGCCATCTGTGCCTTTTCCAGCACCGTGCGTCGCTAACGGAATCTTGATGTCTTTGCCGGAAAGGTTAACGAAGAAGATACCCCAGTTGCCGCCTTGACCGTCTCTTAAGTTGGCAAGATCCCATTTCGTGACATTGCCGTCATCATCTGCTTCCAGAATGTATGCGACCATGAAGTCCATGGCAAAGTATTGATATCTTACGCCGCCTTCTTCAAGCGATTTTTCGACTAATTCAGAAGTTTTATCAGTATCGGCATCAATATACCAAGTATAACCGGAATAATAGCTCCAGTATCGCTGAGTCTTGTAATCTTGTTCGCCAACGGGTTTGTCCCAAAAACTGAACGTGCTCAGCAAATCCCATTCGATGAAGCCGTCTTTTACTTTTTGTTCGGAGAAACGACCGCCGATATTAACGGAGTCGTCCCTTTCGGCAATACCCGTGTTGAGCAAGAATTTCAGCGTGGACGGTTCAACGCCTTCCTTACTGAAAGTCGCCGTCAGATATGTTTCATGATATCTCAAGTATTGCGTCTTAAGAACCAAGCCGTCAAAGTCTTCCGGATTTCCTTCCCATTCAATGGTTACGCCATCATGGTCTTCCATGGAGGTCGGAAGACCTACAATTTTGTTGCCGCTTTCGCGATCAGGTAATCCAAACGGGAAGTAAGTCGGAATAGCTGCTAATATTTCATAGTTGCGGACGAAATCGTAGACCGCTTTGCTCACGTCCGTGGCGGCCAAGGCCGTAACGGTAACTTCAGCCGTAACGTCAAATACCGTGTCGCCTTCTTTGAACGTCGCAATGAATGTTACTTCCGTGTCTTTTTCCAAATCGCGTTCCATATAAACGCCATTGCTGTCAAATACGTCTTTGTTTGCGGATTCCCAAGTAATGGTCAAGCCGAAACGCGGTTCAAACGAGGGCAGGGTGATATTAGCGTTGGATCTAAGGCCGACCAACGGTTTTAATACGCCTTCGGTTAACGAGTAATCAACTTTTTCTTGTTGCGTGTAGCCTTTTGCCACGAGATCAAAGTTGAAAGTTTGGGCAATCGGGCCGCTCGTGACTAACGCAGTCAATCTAACGGGCGTGTCGTTATTCGGCTTCGTGAATTCCCCGGTTTTCGTTATTACATCGCTCTTCGTTGTGGACCATACGAGAGTCGCGCCCTTCAAAGCGGTCGGGAGCGGCAAGTCGCCATTGACCGAATCAGCAATATAATCGGCAAACAAAATGTCAAGATACAAGCTGATAAGTTCTATGTTGGCAAAGTTGTTTTTCTCGGGATCAGCAACAACTTTCAACGCGACGCTTTCCTCGCGCGTGGCGAACCCGTATTCGATCAAGCAAATAACGGCGTCCGTCGTGTCTTCGGTAATGTCTTCGTTATAAACATAACGATTGTCAGCCAGTACCGTGCCAGATGCATCTTTCCACGTAATCGTTACATCAGGGTTGGGATAAACGGGAAGATCAAATGATTCGGTAACGTATTTCGGAATTCTCTCCAGAATGTAGTCAAAAGCTTTCTTGGCGATCTCATGATCTTCGCCCGTTTCTTTAACTACAACTTCGAAAGAATCCTTTACGTCCGGGGCAATCGCGGAGTGCGCCGTGATGGTAACCGTTCCGAAACTGTGAGCGGTGACGTTTCCTTCGTTGTCAACCGTCGCAATCGAAGGATCGCTCGTCGACCATACCAATACTTGATATGCGGAGGCGGGTTTTACTATCGCCATGAATTTCTCGCTGGCGCCGACTTCCATTGAAACGAATCCCATAATATCAATCGATTCGGGGATAAACTCTTCAATGATTTCTTTGCCCGGAGGAGTCGGTTTTGCAAGAACGATAACTTTTACTTCCGTTTTTTGATCTTCAAAATCTTTTATGGATACAGTTATCGTCGCTTCTCCAGCCTTTTTGGCATCGACATTTCCATTGGCGTCAACTTCGGCAATCGTCGGATCGCTCGAAGAGAATTCAAGTTCGTATTCTTCTTCGTCTTCAACATTAGCGATTGCCGCGTTGATTTTAACGGTTTTGCCTTCTTCCGTTTGCAATTCGATGTTGCCAACCACAAGAATCGGATTCGGTTCCGGTTCTTCTTCTTTCTTACAACCTACGAAAAGAAATGCCAAAGCAAAAAGCAACAAAACCACTAGAAAACTGTTTCTTTTCATATCTTTCTCCTTCTCTTATTTTTTTTATAAGCGCCCGAAGGCGTTTATAAAACCTTTTCATTAAGTATTATATCATATAGCGACTAAAAAATAAAGATTATTTTTAACTTTTTTAAAAGTTAATTGATTTATCGAGCGATTAGATGATTTTGCCGGGGTTTAAAATGTTGTTTGGGTCGAATACTTTTTTAATTCCCCGCATTAAATTGACTTGCGTTTCCCCGAGCAATTCGCGCATATATTCCTTTTTCGCGTAACCGATGCCGTGCTCGCCCGAGACCAGTCCGCCGCATTCTTTCGCTTTCGCGTATAATTCCGCAAAGACGGCGTCCAGCTTGCGGGCGAAATCCTCGTCGCTTAAATCATCCTTACAGATGTAGATATGGAGATTGCCGTCGCCGGCATGGCCGAAACTGGGAATACGGATATCGTATTTTTTCGCCAATTCATAAGTGAAGCGGATAAAATCGTTGACTTTCGCCCGCGGCACGACGACGTCGCATTCGTCCATCGCCGTCGTCGACGCTTTAATCGCTTCCAGAAAAGCGCCGCGCGCGTCCCAGACATCGCTCTTTCTCTCGTCGGTGTCGACGATCAACACGTCCTCGGCGCCCAGTTTATCCAAGCATAATTCCGCCGCGCGCTGATACTTGCGCTTGACGTCCTCCTCGTCGATGCCGTCAAAAGTAAGCAGTATATAGGCTTGATAATCGGCGTCGGGAAATTTTTTGCCCAAAAACGTCTCGGCAAACTCTACCGTCGCCCGGCCGAAAAACTCGATCGCAGTCGGACCGGTGTCGGATTGCAAAAGGGCCGGCACGCTGTCGATGCCGTCTTCCAAAGTTTTAAAAGGAACCAATAAGCTGATCGCGTGGGCCGGGCGGGGGATGAGCTTAAGATAGGCCTTGGTCACGATCGCGAGCGTTCCCTCGCTCCCGATGATTAAATTCTTAAGCGAAAACCCCGTCGTGTCCTTGACCACCTTCCGGCCGAACTGAGTAATCTCCCCGTTCGGAAGCACGACCTCAAGGGCAAGAACCCAGTCGCGGGTCACGCCGTACTTTACCGCCCGCATGCCGCCGGCGTTGGTCGCGATGTTGCCGCCGATTGTGGCGCTTTTCTCGCCCGGGTCGGGAGCGTAAAAATAACCTTTCGGCTCGATATAACTGGCGATATCCATCAGTAAAACTCCCGGCTCGACCGTCAGGACCAAATTCTCCTCGTCAAGCTCGAGTATCTGATCCATCAACGTCGTCTCAAGGACGATCCCGCCCTCCAAGGGGACGCATCCGCCGACCAAACCCGTGCCGCTGCCCCGGACCGTGACCGGTATCTTGTTCTCGTTACAATATCTCATAATCTTCGATATTTCTTCCGCCGAAAGCGCCTTGATCACCAATTCCGGAAAATTCTTGACCGTGCCCAGCTCGTCCTTCGCGTATTCCTCGACGATCGCCTCGCCCGAAATCAAGCGTTCCGCCGAAATAAAAGCGGAGAAATATGCCAAATCTTGTTGGTTAATCTTCTTATACATAATTATTCCATTCCTTTCTGCGCTTTAATCTCGTCGATCAACTTGGGCACGATTTCGAATAAATCGCCTACCAGGCCGAAGTGCGCGACGTTAAAAATAGGCGAGTTGGGGTCGGAACAAATCGAGAACACAAGCTCGCTCCCCGTCATCCCGGCGGTAAACTGGACGGCGCCGCTTACCCCGAGGGTTATCAGCAGCTTCGGGGCGACCGTTCGGCCGCTAAGACCGATCTGCTTGCGCGGGTCAATCATCCCGGCCTCGACCAAAGGCCTTGTCCCGGCAATCTGGGCGCCCAACAAATCGGCAAGCTCTTGGGCCATGGCGAAATCGGCCGGAGTTTTAAACGGCCTTCCCAGGGCCACAATCGCGTCCGCCTCGCTAATATCGATTTCTTTCGGTTTGGGTTTAACGGCGAGCAATCTCGAGCCGGCTTTAAATGACAATCCCGCCGCGTCCATCATTACCACTTCGCCGAAGGGCGTCGTTTTCTCCGGTTTTTTGAAAATTTTATACCGCACCGTCGCCATTTGCGGGCGGTGATTCGGACAAACGATTCCCGCCATGATATTCCCGCCGAAAGCCGGGCGGTTTTGAATCAAATCGGTATTCGGTTTCATTCCCAAAATCGTGCAGTCGGCGGTGAGGCCGGTGCGGAAACGGGCGGCGACGCGCGGAGCGAAGCTCCTGCCCAAGGACGTGCCCCCGTAGAGAATAACCGTGGGTTTGACGTTGTTAATAAAATGTTCCATCGCGTTCGTATATATCTCAACGTTAAAATGACGGAATTTCGGATGTTCGTAGCAATATACTTTGTCGACGCCGTAAGAAAGTATTTCGTCGGTATATTTTCTCGCGTTATCGCTAAACAGGACGGCGTAAACCGGATGGCTTATAACCTCGGCGAGCTCCCTTGCCTTGCCGATGAGTTCAAACGAGACGGGATGAATCCCCTCGGCGCCATGCTCGATAAAAACGGCGATCCCGACCCATTGGCTTTTATCGATCGCCGGGGCCGCCTCTTCCTCCTCGAGCGAGAAAACGCCTTCCGGGCCTTTCCGGACGCAAATCTTGCACATCCGGCAAGCCTCGTTGATTCCCAATACCCCGTCCTGATAATATATCGCGTTAAACGGGCAAAGTTTGACTGATTTCTCCGCGATCTCGGGGGTTACTTTGCTTTGATTGACTTTGATTTTGGCCATATTAAAGCACCTTCAATTCCTTCAATTTAGCGGTCATTTTCTCGGCCAATTCTTCCGAATCCCCGCGCCATACTTCCTTATCGGTTATCCTTTCCGGCGGGAACATCCGCTCGACTTGCGTCGGCGAACCCTTAAGTCCGTAATGGTTCTCGTCCTGGTCTTCCATATCGGCGAAAGTCAAGACCTTGATTTTATAATCCTTAAATTCCCGCCCGCGCTTATAAGACGGGAGCCTGGGTGTGAAAATTCCCTTATCGACGGTAATCAGACAAGGAAAATCGATTTCCCACTCTTCCGTCGTTTTATCCATGCTGACGGAAACAACAAGGCTTTTATCCTTTATTTCAACAAGCCTGTCGACATAGGAAATATGGGGGATTCGGAGATGCTCGGCGATCTCCGGCCCGACCTGAGCCGTGTCGCCGTCGGTCGTCTGCTTCCCGCAAACGATTAAATCGAATCCGCCTTGTTTTTTGATTCCGGATGATAACGTGTAACTCGTGGCCACGACGTCGGCGCCGGCGAATTTCCGGTCGCTAAGGAGCACGGCGTCGTCGCACCCCATCCATAAAGCTTCCCGCAGGACTTGTTCCGCCTGGGGCGGCCCCATCGAGATGGCCGTCACCGTAGCGCCGGTCAGTCCCTTGATTCTTAAAGCCGTTTCAATGGCGTACAAATCATACGGGTTCATTTTCGTGTTGCGGGCATCCCTAATCAAAACGCCGGTTACGGGGTCGATTTCGACTTCGGAAGTGCCCGGCACCTGTTTAATGCAAACTATTATTTTCATCTTCTCTACCTCGCAAAAATTCCACTGATTTATTGAATAAACGCTCCCGGGTTTCGCGGGAATCATAACCGTGTCCGGCTTCCTCGATAATATCGACGGACGCGTTCGGGAACAATCCGCAATAACGGTATGCTTCCAAGTAATCGACGGCTCGGTCTAGCCGGCCGTGGATTATTTTCACCGGGTTCTTGAATCTTTCCAACCCGGAGCGCCAATCATACCGGGAAAGAGATTCATATAATGCTTTCGAAAGCTCGAAGTTCGGGCAATCGACGTTGCCGTTGTCGAGTTTCGGGGCTTTTTCGTATCTTGCTTTTATCAAGGCGGAAAGGTTGCCGGCGGGCGACCATAAAAGGAGACGGGATATCTCCCCGGGTCTTCTCGCGGCCATATGCGCGGCGACGGCGCCGCCCATGCTGTAGCCGAGAAGAATGATTTCCTTTTTGTCCAAATCAAGGGCGTAATCAATAATCGTCCGGGCATCCTCAACCAAGGTATCGTAGGTAAAATCGCGAAAACTTCCTTCCGACTCGCCGTTGCCGGTAAAATCACAGCGCAGGGATGAAAAGCCCAGCTTTGCGATCAAACGGGAAAAATCACGGAACATCCCGCCATGCTCGGTTAAATTCCCAGTAAAACCATGAAAATAAACGACCACGGCGCCGTTAAAATCCTCGGGGCGGTCAAGATAGCCTCGGATAACCCGTCCGCTGGGGTTTTTAATCTCAATTGCTCTTATCATCTCGCGCCAGCTCCAAAGCCTTGCGGATATGTCCTTTCGCCCGGTCAAGATAGCGCTCGACCTCGGCAAGCGACTCGACTCCGGAAAGCAAACTGAAAAGCGCCTTTTTTACCGTGTTGTATTTCTCAAGATAAGCGACCGCCTCATCGTAACTGATACCGGCGGCCTGAACGAGAATGTTTCGGGCGCGGTTTATGAGTTTTTCGTTCGTCGGCTGAACGTCGATCATCAAATTTTGATAGACTTTTCCCAGTTTGATCATGACGGTCGTGGAGATCATGTTGCAGATAAGTTTCTGAGCGGTGCCCGATTTCATCCGCGTCGAACCGGCGATGACTTCCGGCCCGGTAATCGCCTCGATCGGGAAGTCAACGATCCGGGCGATTTCGCTTTCGGCCGCGGTCGAAATCGAGCCGGTGGCGCAGCCGATCTCTTTCGCGTATTTCACGCCGGCGACGGCGTATGGGGTCCTGCCGCTGGCAGTGATGCCGATAACGATGTCGGCCGCCGTGAGATTTATTCTCTTCAAATCGGCGACGGCCGCTTCCGTCGAGTCTTCCGCCCCCTCGACCGACCTGACAAAAGCATACTCTCCGCCCGCCATTAGGCACTGAATCTTATCCGGCGAGACGCCGAACGTCGGCGGGCATTCGACGGCGTCGAGAACGCCGATTCTCCCGCTCGTTCCCGCGCCCATGTATATCAGGCGGCCGCCCGCGTCTAAAACCGCGACGGCCTTTTCCACAAGCGCCGCGATCTGGGGAATCGCTTTTTCCACGGCGATAGCCACCGTTTTATCCTCGTCGTTAATTTTCTTCGCGATCTCCGCGGCCGATAGCAAGTCGATGTCGGCCGTCGAGATATTTCTTTGTTCGGTAAGAAGTTTATTTAAATCAGTCGCCATTTGTCGTCATCCTTTCTTGGGGTAATATTTCCTAATACGACCGCCTCGCGGGCGCCGGTCACGCTTTTAATGTTTCCCGCCTTGTTTTGCAAGGTTAGATATCCCAAAATCGCGAACGCCATCGCTTCCTTGGCGTCGCCGTTAAAGCCCAGATCCTCCTGGCGGTATATTTTTTGCCCGAGTTCCGCCTCCAACCGACTTACGATATATAGATTATGGCTGCCGCCCCCGCCAAGGATAAAGCGGTCGAACGGCCCGATAAAGCGCCGGCAACCGTAGGCGATTGCGTAAACGGTAAACTCGGCGACGGTGGCGATAATATCGCGCTTGTCATAACGCTCGAAGGCGAAACGAGCGGCGAGCCCTTCCATGAAGGATTGGTTATATTGCTCGCGACCGGTTGATTTCGGCGGTTTCCGAGTAATAAAGGGATCTTGCTTTAACTCGGTTAAAATCTCGCCGATCACCTTCCCGCTCAAAGCGATCCTTCCCCCGTCGTCATACGGGCGGGAGAAATATTTGTTTGTGTAATAGTCGATCATGACGTTGCCGGGACCGGTGTCAAAAGCGATTACCTCGTTAATTTCCGCGTTTTTGGGGATATAGGTCAAATTCCCGATCCCGCCGATGTTCTGCAATACCACGCTTTCGGTGGCGCTTCGGAAAAGCAAGTATTCCGACATCGGCACCATCGGCGCCCCCTCGCCGCCGGCGATAATATCCATCGAACGGAAATTGGCGACGACCGGGATGTTCGTGTAATAAGTAATGACGCCCGGCTCGCCGATCTGCAGGGTCGACGGCACCAAAACACCGTCGCTCCGGGGGTTGTGCCAGATTGTTTGCCCGTGCGACGCCACAAACGCGATATCTTCGTATTTATACGGCGTTCCCGCCAAAAGTTTGTCGATCGCGCTTACGAACTTATATCCCAACTCAAAATTGAGACTGCATATTTCCTTGAGGCTCGCGGTCTCGTCGCTTAAGTTTTTCATCAGTCGCGCCCGAAACTCTTCCTCGTAAGGCAAAAGCTCGTATTTTAATAAACGATATTTTTCATCTTTAATCTCGACGAGCGCGGCGTCGACGCCGTCAAGCGAAGTCCCGCTCATCAAACCGATCGCTATCATAATTTTCCCCTCTCTAACGCGAGATAATAAGCTCCGTATATCGGGTCTTCCGAATCTTCAGCGATTTCCGGGTTATAACCAGAATCGCGCAAATCTTTAAGCAACGCCTCCCTGACAAAAGCCGCCTTGGTGACGAAACTGCCGAAAAGACCGATTCGCGCGGCCGGAGAAAGACTGAGGTGCTTGTATTGAAGTTTAACCCAGCGCGCCAAGTCGCGCCCGCATTGCTTTAAAATCGCGGCCGCCTCCTCGTCTCCCGCCAAGGCGCGCGCCGATATGAACCGCGCGCGTTCGGCGATTTTGCTTTTGGGATTGTTAAAGAAAAAGACTTTAAAACGATAGACGTTATCGATCCCGACTTCTTCCATAAGCGCTCTGCTCAAAGGCGAAAGTGGCTCTCCTTCTTCAAATTGGCGGATTGCTTCGGCCGCGGCCGTTTTCACGGCGGCGTGAGCCGAGCCGGCCTCGGTCAAGAGGTGGCCGTATCCGCCGAGCAAAAGCGTCTCCCTGCCGTTAGTCGCGTAACAGCTGCTTCCCGTCCCGCTGATTACCGCGATCCATTCGCCCCGCTTTCCTTTCATCAGGGAATGCAGGGTGACGTAACCGTCATCATTGACCGCGACCTCCAACCCCAACCGCTCGCAAAGACGACGCTCGAAAGCGGCAGGGTCGGGAATAATCCCAAACCCGGAGACGCCCATTTGAACGCAAACGATGTCATAATCGCCGCTAAAGCGACCGCTCATCTCTTCCACAAGCCCCGAAACGACCGAGAAGGAGGCGTCGGGAGAGGTTGCGGCGGGGCTCCCGGCCGGACCGTATATTTCCGAGACAATCCGTTTTTTTTCGTCGATCAGGGCGACTCGGGTTTTCGTCCCGCCGGCGTCGACGGCGATAACGGCCTTTTTCATGAATTCTCACCCGTCAAAATAAATTTGAATTTCTTTCCCTTCCTTATCTCGTTAATGGCAAAATCGGTGACGATCGCTTTGCCGACGACGTTCACGCGCCGGTCGGCGGGAAGATTGCTCGTCATAATCGCCACTTCCCCCTGATATCGCCCGAAAAGCTCGTTATCGACGGTAACCTCGCAAAGACCGCGGGCTACCGTGTTGCGCGGTTTAATCGCGGCGTCGCGCGAACGAACCGACGAGCGAATAAAATACGGGGTGGCGTCGAGACGATTGCGGTGCTCCCGTAATAGCATCGCTTTTTCATTGTCCGTGATTCCCGGGTATAATGCGAGGGGAACATAGACGGTCTTCCCGTCATATGCCAACGCCGCCGCGAGTTCGTCCTCGCCGACGTAAGCGTCGCCGAAATATATCTCGTCCAACTCAAGCCCGGCGACTTCCGACAACGCCGCCAATAAAGGCATGCGGCGATGATCTTCCACGGTCGGAAGCCCTTCGTAGAGGGGCGGTCTCTTGTTAACTTGGGACGGGATAAAAGCCGCCACTTTAAACCCGTATTTCCGGAACGCAAGGTTTTTCTTCAATACTTCTTCATGCGAGAGACCCGTATAGGGTTTGGGATAGAAATTATGACTTATGCGCAGTCTTTCCGGACGCGTCCCCCGGTTAAGCAAATATCTCAAATCCTCCTCGCTGATCGTCGAGGCGTTTAGTTCGATTCTATAATCGGCCTCGTTTGCCAGGCGGACGATTTCCTCGCGGCTAAAGCCGTAATCAAGTCTCAAAGCATAAATCGGAGGCAATGTTATCTTTGAAAACGCCGCCGGAGAGATATCGAGGATCACTTTCATTCCCAAATCGTTCGCGACGGAAACAATCTCGCGCAGCTCGCCTTCAAAACCGGCTTTCATTTCCGGCATATGGCCGGAAATAAATATTCTATCAATACCGTGACGTTTCAATAAACGCAAGTACTCGATATTCTTCTCGAGCGCGTAATCGGGAAGCCCGACGTAAAGCGAGGCGCCGATTTTCGGCGGCCGCCATAACCTTACCGGCAACTTCCCCGAAGGATATATTTCTCCCTTTAAATACTTAAGGAGCGTCGCCACGGAATTCGGGGTATATTCGTATAAACATAAATAATTATCGATTTCGGGAAAAGCAAAGATATCGTAAGGGTTGCGGGTGGAGATGACGTACAGGTCGGCGCAAGCTCGGTATAGCTTCCGCGCCAATTCCGCTTGACCCGTGGAAGCTGCGTTCCACGTGCAAATCACCACGGTTTGATAATCCCGCGCCCGAGAGACGATTTCGTCAATGGTGTCGCTTGCGATATTTCTTTCAATTTTTACGACGTCATAAGGCAGGCCCGAATGACGCACGGCGTCGGTAATCGAAAGCGCGGCTACCTTGTCCTCGGCGATGGTCACGGCCCGCGGGTCGGGCGCGATTACAAGCGTCTTCCCGACGGGGCGGAAATCCTTTCCCTTGACTTTCGTTAGCGAGGCGTCGACCACCGCGGCCGCCGTATTTCGGTGTTCCGAAGAAGTCAAAACCGCGGTCGCGGCGTCGTAATCCCGATTATAAAAATGTTCTTTAATTGTCGGATAGATTTTCTCTTTATAACGAAGGATTCTTTCCGCTTTTTCATCCAAGAGCGAAAGCGGGAATTCTCCCGACTCGACGGTCGCCGTCAATAGTTCCAGCGCCGCGCGCTGTTTCTCCGGCGCGTGGGAAATGAAAACCATGTCAAGGCCGGCAAGCAAACCCGCAAGCGCCCCCCGGGGCGCGGTAAAGTGATCGTCGATAGCTTTCATTTCCATACAATCGCTGACAATCAATCCGCCAAATCCCAATTCGCCGCGCAATAGGCCGGTCAAGACCTTCTCCGATAAAGTCGCCGGCAGCTCCCCGTTCTCGTAAGCAGGGAAAATCACGTGCGCCGACATAATGGCGTCGATATTGTTCTCGATAGCCCGGCGGAAAGGATAGAGTTCAACCCGGTCCAGCCGGTCTTTATCATGACCGATCACGGGCAAGGCGTAATGACTGTCCAAGGCAGTGTCGCCGTGGCCGGGGAAATGTTTTCCGGTGGCGATGATACCCGCTCCTTGCAGGCCCCGGATATATTCCAGACCAAAACGCGCCACCGTTTCCGGGTCGTCGGAAAAACTGCGCACGCCGATCACCGGGTTGTCGGGATTGTTGTTAACGTCAAGGACGGGAGCGAGATTCATGTTGATTCCCAGCGCCCGCAATTCCTCGCCGACGATCTTTCCGACCCGGTATGCCATTTCCCGGTCAGTCGCCGCCATCGTCATATTACCGGGAGGAAAAGTGACGCCATTCATAATCCGGGTCACCATCCCGCCTTCCTGATCAATGGCGATTAGAGGCATAATACCCGTCGCGCGGGAAATTCTATCATGGATTTCTTTGTTCAGTTCGAATAACTGCCTCGGCGTTTTGATATTTCTCGCGAATAGAATAATATTCCCAAGTTTGTATTCCTCAATCAATGCGATGATTTCCGGTGAAAGCTCATTCCCGGGAAAACCGAAAAAAAACAGTTGGCCGATTTTTTCCTTTAAAGTCATTTCCTTTGCCGACTTCATCGCTTTCACTCCCGATATAATAAATATTTCTCCCGGATCGCCATGAATTCGGCGGTGTCGCGGTCAATAATATCAAATTGTTCTTCAAGCGAATAAATGTCCGCGGTAATATAGCCGCTTCCCGTGAGCAGATTAAGCATGCAACCGTGATTGGAAGCGTTAAGAATAGCAAAATCTTTCGGGTATAAGTCGCGGGCAACGTCAAGCATCGCCCAACCAACTTTGACCGCCGGAAAAACATCCCGGTCCGTGACGTGCACCTGAACGCCGGCGCATAACGCGTTTTGATGTTTGGAAAACATCGGCGTGAAATAAGCGGGGCGGAATTTTACCCCCGGCAATTCGAGATCGTTCAAAGCCTGAGCGTATTCCTCGGCGTCAATATACGGGGCGCCGATTAACTCGAACGGCAATGTCGTGCCCCGACCCTCGGACATATTCGTACCCTCAAAAACGCAAGTTCCGGGATAAACGATCGCCGTGTCTAAACTTGGCATGTTGGGGGACGGGATTACCCAGGGAAGCGAGGTGTCGTCAAAATACATGCTTCGCTTCCAATTCTTCATCTCAATAACCGTCAAATCGCAACCGATGCCAAATTCCTCGTTAAACATTCGCGCGAGCTCGCCGATCGTCATCCCGTGCCTTTGAACAATCGGGTACATGCCGACGAAGGAGCGATAGTCTGTGTCAAGAATATTCCCCTCGGCGACAATTCCGCCCAACGGATTGGGGCGGTCAAAAACGACAAACTTCTTATTATACTGCGCGCACGCTTCCATCGCGTAGGCCATCGTATAAATGTAGGTGTAAAAACGCGCCCCGACATCCTGCAAATCAATGCAAAGAATATCCACGTCCTGGAGCATCCCCGCCGTCGGCTTTTTTTGATTCCCATAAAGACTGTAAACCGTGAGCCCGGTTTTCTCGTCGACATACGATTCTACGTAAGAGCCGGCCTGGCGATCTCCCCTGATCCCGTGCTCGGGCGCAAACAAGGCGGTAAGATTCGTTTTTTCGTATAAAATGTCTATTGTCGATTGAAACTTGCTGTTTATTCCCGTCGGGTTGGTTATTAATCCGACCCTCTTGCCGGCAAAAACATGCAAATTTTCATCGATTAAGTCGATTCCCGTCAGAACCGCCTTTTCGCTCCCGTGACCGGGATCGGCGGGAATAAGACGGCACGCCGGCAAAATCAAGGAAAACGCGAACAAAACTAGAAGCAAATAAGCTCTTTTCATCAATATATCAAATACCTCTCTCTCGTCTTAGAAAAAATATCGGAATCGCGATCGATTATCGCGTATAATTCGTCAAGATCATACGCCCCGTCTTGGATATAATCGCAGCCCGTGTTGTATTGTAACATGTTGGGGCTGCCCTCGCGCCACGGCGGGTTGATTTTAAAATCTTCCGGGTACATTTTCCGAATGACGTCAAAGAGCGTCCAACCGATTTTCACCGGTCGGAAAAGCTTGGCGTCAAAAACATGAATCTGAATCCCGCTGCATTGCTTGTCGGCATGCTTGGAAAACGTCGGTTTAAAAAATATCGGCCGGAAAAAGACGCCGGGAAAACCAAAATCGTTCATCGCGTCGCATAACCCGTACGGATCGATATAAGGGGCGCCGACGATTTGAAACGGCAGCGTCGTCCCCCGGCCTTCGGAAACGTTGGTTCCCTCGAAAATACAGGTCGCGTTGTAAACAAGCGCCGTTTCCAATGTCGGCAAATTCGGCGAAGGCGCGATCCATAATAGGCCGGTTTCCGGATAAAACATCTCTCTTTTCCACCCTATCATCGGCACGACCGTCAGCCGGCAGCCGATATTGTATTCTTCGTTAAAAAGACGGGCTAGCTCGCCGATAGTGAGTCCGTGCCTTTGAACAATCGGGTAATAACCGATAAAAGAACGGTATTTAAGGTCTAAAATATTACCCTCGACGTCGACTCCGTTTATCGGGTTCGGCCGGTCAAAAACGATGAATTCCTTATCATGCTCGGCGCAGGCGATCATCGCGTAAGCCATCGTGTAGATGTAAGTGTAGAACCTTGATCCCGCGTCCTGGATATCGATGCACAGCGCGTCGATAGCGTCGAGCATCTCCTTGGTCGGTTTCTTCTCCTGCGTATAAAGGCTGTATACGATTATTTGCGATCTTTCGTCGACGTGGGATTCCAAATGAACGCCGGCCTGCAAATCCCCGCGAATACCGTGTTCCGGCGCGAATAAAGCGACTAGATTCACCTTTTCTTTCAAAACGTCAATCGTTGACCGTAGCCGCCCGTCAATGCCGGTCGGGTTGGTGATCAAACCGATTCTTTTCCCGGCAAATAAGGGCAGATGCTCGTCAATTCGATCAATTCCTATTTTCATTGTCCTCTCCTTTTAAATCATATTTATCCATATTTTTTAAATCGTCAAGATTGCGGCTCAAATGCCAGTAGAAATTCCTTGACAATAAATAAAGCAAATATAAAGGCAAACTGATCCCGATCAATGTGTATACGGGTAAAAAAAAGGACGGGAATTGGAGTGCCAAAATAATGGGAATGCCGAAAATCACAAGATATAAGAACGTGCGGAAAAAATACCGAAAAGCTATATAAAACGACATTTTATATAAATCCAGGGTTTTCATTCGAAAATAAGAAACGATCATCGGCATATTGACGATTGACAATATCACGGCGCAAAAACAAAAAAAAGAAAAAACGAACCCCGTAATCATTAAAACTCTGACCCACGCGTCAAGACTGGCGAAATTCTCGGCGCCCAAAGCCGCCCAATAATAAGCGGATCCAAACGCCAGCAACCCGCCCGCGGGAATAATCGTTAATTCATAGATATATATATTTTTAAAAATGAGCACGAGATTTTGAAAGTAAAGAATAAAAACATTGCCCGCTTTTTCTTCTTTATAATGCTTGATTATAAAAAAAGAATTTATCACGCAGGGAATCAAGGCGAAAACCGCGAAAACATAGCCGATTATCAGAAAAAAATACCACCCGAAATGATAATACAACAAATACGGTCCGATGGCGAGAGCCAACGGGATAAGAATCGATAGGAGATTGATAACCAGCAAACGGTATAGCCAATCAAACCCGCGAAACAATTTGCTTTCAACAAATTTGTTGAAGTCCATATAAATTCACCGTTATTATTATAGCATAATTTGCGATAAATAACAATTTACAAATTCATATTAAACCTTATAAACGGCGAATAAATTATCCGGTTGATAAATGGTTTT
>ERZ773359.3814-NODE-3814-length-16691-cov-32.441572_pt1 | contig 16691 bp, 17 predicted proteins | sample MGYA00374955_ERZ773359 | MGnify/ENA primary metagenome ERZ773359 (study PRJEB29098, sample SAMN04486028) | biogas fermenter metagenome | study: EMG produced TPA metagenomics assembly of the Biogas fermentation microbial communities from Germany - Plant 4 DNA1... | reverse complement strand
CTTCTCCATTTAAATAGGCAGCAGGTGTAATGGTTTCAAACTTACCGTTAATTTTATTTAATAATATATTAACGGTATGGGTGAAGGGATGAATTGCAGTGGAGAAGGGTGGAGCATAGGCCAAATCCATATTTTGAATACCATTTAGAGTTGCTCCCATAGTAATTGCTGTAACTGCAATGTCAACCATTTTATCCACCGCACCTTTTCCCAATACTTGCAGACCTAACAATTTTTTGCTGTCCTTATCAGCTATCATTTTAACGATAAAGTAGGAAGCATCTGGGTAATAGTGGGCCTTGTCATCTACAACAGCCACAACGCTAACAGCATTATAGCCAGCTTTTCTTACAGCTGCTTCTGTTAAACCTGTTCTTGCTGCATTAAGTTCAGGAAGTTTAAGGACTGCAGTGCCCAAAACTCCCGGATAGGCTGTTTCTGTACCAGCGATATTTTTAGCAACAATACGGCCTGCAATATTAGCGGTAGAGCCCATAGGAGACCAGGTTGGCTCTTTAGTAAGCCTATTTACAACGGTAGCACAGTCTCCAACGGCATATATGTCTTCAACATTTGTTTGCAAATATTCGTTTACTTTAATAGTTTTATTTGGCATTAGTTCAATGCCTGAGCCTTCCACAAAGTCGGTATTAGGCTTTATTCCAACACTAAGTATGACTGCATCTGCTTTGAAAGCCCGATTGCTAGTTTTGACTTTTTCAACCTTTCCATCACCAAGAATGGCTTCAAGCTTTGTCTCAGTAAAAGCAATGATGCCCTGATTGGCTAAATGGTTCTCAACATATTCACAAACTTCTTCGTCAAATCCAGGCAGAATATGTTTTGCCATATCAATAATGGTAACTCTAACGCCTTGAGAAAATAAATTTTCTGCAACCTCAAGACCTATATATCCACCGCCTACTACAACAGCCCGCTTTATATCACCTGCTTCAACAGCACTACGCAAGGCTTCACCATCATCTGGAGTCCTTACAAAGAATACATTTTTTAAATTTACTCCATCAACTGGTGGAGTAATTGCACTCGCACCTGATGCCATGACGAGCTTGTCATATTCGTACGTAAGAGGTTCATTTGTTTTTAAATTAATGGCTTCAACAGTTTTTTCAGAAGGATTGACTTTGGTTACCTCTACCTGGGTTATTACTGAAACACCAGTTAATTTTGAAAAACTTTCCGGTGTATTCACTATTAATTGACTTCGATTTGGAATTAGCTTACCAACATAGTAGGGAATTCCACAACCTGCATAAGAAATATCCTTGCTTTTGGTTAAAATAGTAACTTCATAGTCTTGGTTTTCACGTTTTAGCTTGGCAGCAACTTTAGTACCGGCAGCTACACCTCCAATAATAAGTACTTTCATAAGTTACACCTCTTTGTATAAAATTTAACAACCTTTAATATATAAATATATCACTTGTTGTATTATTAATAAAATGATATTATCTAATCATAAATATAGGTAAAACCTATATCATAAAAATGTTGTTATATAAAATCATCTTCTACGTTGATTGATACGATGATTATTATAAAAAGAGAAAGAAAAGAGGTTTTAAAAATGCTTCAAAGGGTAAGAAAAATAAAAAACCATGAGCTTAACCAATTACTTGAACTTTATAAACAGTTAAATCCTGATGATCCTGAACTTATTATTGATAATGAATTGAAGAAGATATGGCATGAAATAATGGAAGACCCTAATCATTATTGTTTAGTAATAGAGGATGAAGGAGTTATTGTTTCTTCATGTATTGTGGTAATTATAAAAAACTTGACCAGGAATGCACGGCCATATGCTATAATAGAAAATGTGGTGACCCATAGTCAATACAGGAGAAAAGGTTATGGAACAGCCATATTAAAGAAAGCCATAGAAATTGCAAAAGAAAAGAATTGTTATAAAGTAATGCTTGCCACCAGTAGCAAAGATGAAGCTGTTCTCAGATTTTATGAAAAGGCAGGTTTTGATAGAGGAGAAAAAACCGCATTTATTATAAGGAACTAAGTTTAGGTTATAAACTTTCCTTATTATGTAGCAAATTTTACTTGAGTTTCTATTACTATTTTGCTATGATTGTATATCATAAATCTAAGGCTAACATTCCTAATGGAAGTTAGACCTTGGAGCAAAATAATCTTATATTCTTATTTTTATATTTTATTGATGCTGTCAGGTATCCGCGTATGGAACTTGAACGGAGGTGTTATGAAAAATGAAACTTAATACACGGAAACTGGCTATCATCGGTATGCTGGGAGGTATTTCCATCATACTAGGGGTCACACCTTTGGGCTTTATACCCATAGGACCGGTAAAAGCTACAATTATGCACATCCCAGTTATCATTGGTTCTATTGTAGAGGGACCTGTGGTAGGGCTTTTTATAGGGCTAATCTTTGGTGGATTTAGTATGTTTCAAGCCTATGCAATGCCTACAAGCCCCGTGCAGGTAGTATTTTTGGATCCAGTGGTAGCGGTACTTCCTAGACTTTTGATTGCCTTAGTTGCCCACTACTCTTACCGGGGAATAAAGAGAGCTTTTGGACCGGATAATAGAGAAAGAGGTAGAATACTAGGCTCCATGATCGCGGCAGCACTAGGTACTATCACTAATACCGGAGGGGTACTAGGAGCCATATATATAAGGCATGCAGAATTATACGCAGAAAAGCTAGGAATTGACCCAGCTGTAGTAGGAAATACTATTTTATATGGGATTGCCATACCTAATGGCATTCCAGAGGTTATAATAGCCATACTGGTGGTTACAGCCGTAGTTCGTGCTTTACAGAAGTTTTATAAGCATGAGTTATAGACTACAATTTTTTGATGGAGTATATATAGAAATAGCGGGCAGGGAACTTTCCCTGCTCAAATTTTTAGAGGGGAAGGATGGAAAGCTATGATTATGGTAATGGATATAGGTAATACAAATGTGGTATTAGGAGTATATGCAGATAAAGATTTGTTGACCAGCTGGAGGCTGGCAACAGACAGGAATAAGACAGCTGACGAGTTAGGTATCATGGTGATGGATCTTTTTAGATACAGCAAAATATCTAGTAGGGATATTAAAGGAATTATTATATCTTCGGTTGTTCCTAGTATAATGGATGCTTTAGAGAAAATGTGCAAAAAATATTTTGATCTAGAGCCAATGGTGGTGGGCCCAGGGATTAAGACAGGTATGAATATACGCTATGATAATCCAAAAGAAGTTGGAGCAGATAGAATAGTCAATGCTGTTGCTGCTTATGAAGCCTATGGAGGTCCTTTGGTTGTAATTGATTTTGGTACTGCTACTACGTTTTGTGCTATTTCTAAAGATGGAGAATACTTGGGGGGCTGTATCTCACCTGGCATAAAAATATCTACTGATGCTTTGTTTCAACATGCTGCTAAATTGCCTAGAATAGAATTAGTAAAACCTCCTCAAAGTATTGGCAAGAATACAGTAGTTAGTATGCAGGCAGGAATAATATATGGATATGTAGGTCAAGTGGACTATATTGTGCGGCGCATGAAAAAAGAATTAGGAGCTCCTGAGGCTAAAGTAATTGCTACAGGAGGTTTTGCTACTTTAATTGGACAAGAGTCAGAAACTATAGATATAGTGGATGAATATCTTACCTTAAAGGGATTAAGAATTATATATGAAAGAAATCAATTAAGCTTATAAGACTATACATATAAAGCAATGCCCTTTCATAGATAGTACAAAAAAATTTAACTACTGGGCTAGTTCAACAGGTATCTTTCATAATTCATAATGGCTATTGAACGTTGGCGTCATCGCTCACACTTCAATAGCCATTATATTTAGTAAAGAAATACTGAATTAGCATAGTAGGTTCATTTTTGCATCTAGAAAAATAGCTACGTTGTGGCAAGAAAAACAATAGCTGGAAAGGAGTATACTTTTGCCAGTAGCACCAACATTAAGGTTTTTCTAGCACATAGACAATGAAATTTGGTACTCGAAGTTCGTCATCCAGATCTGGATATTCCTTTAACTTATCTACGGAAACAGTTGGCTCTATAATTTCTTTTATTACAAAACCAGTTTTGATGAAATTATTTAAATAAGTGGATAGTGAACGATGGAAATTGGTGAATTTTACCCCTAGCATTTCCCAATGTCGTTCTCCTTCATCAAAGTAGTTGTCTAAGATAGCATGTAGTTTTTCTCCATTATGATTTCGACACCATTTGCCAGTAGCAGATCTCATGGGATGAAGGTTGGCTATAATAAATCTACCACCCTTTTTTAATACCCGAAAAACTTCTCTATTATTCGCCTCGAAATCGGGGATATCGCATTGATTAAGATATGAAACTGCAAGATCAAAAGTTTCATCATTAATTGAGCTTAGATTTTGAACATCTTGCACACGGTATTCATCACGCTCAGACTGCAGTTCCCGCGCAGCCTTAATCATCGGTTCACATAGATCCAATCCTAACACATATTTTGCTCCCCGCTCGACAAGCATTCTGCAAAAGCGGCCTTCCCCGCATCCACAATCTAAGATACTCAGTCCTTCAACATTTCCACATGCATCAAGCATAACGGAATCAAGGAAGCCATTGCGTACAGAATTTTTACCTTCTCTTACCTCTTTGATCCATCTAGGAGCAAGATTTTTCCATTCCTGTTTGAGGTCTTTTATACTTCTCATTTTAATCACCCTTTCAAGAGAATCTGAGTATAATATTTATTCAACAATGAAGCTGGATTATTGGATAGGCTTATATATATCAATACGACAATAATATATTGAGGTGACATAGTCAATTTAAATGTTAGAAAAGTAAGTAGAGGGTTTATATAGTTTAATGTACATAATCAATTTTTCATATATATATACATAAAAAAAGTCCCTATTAATAAGTAAATTATAGCCTAGGGGTGATGTCATGTCTATACATAAGCTCATTCAAGCCTTAAACATTAGCAAAAATGTACGCAAACAACTAATGATGAGAAGAGTGCTCCTGTCCCTTATACCCATAATTTTATTTTCCATCTATCTATATGGTTGGAGAGTTCTAGCACTACTTGTAATAGTGACTATATCTGGTGTTATAACGGAATATTTATTTGAGAGAACTAGAAAGTCAAAACCTTCGGATTCTGTGCTGGTTACTTGTTTTCTGTTTACCTTAACTTTGCCTATAACCATTCCCTATTGGATTGCTATTGTGGGCATAGTATTTGCTGTAACCTTTGGCAAACAGGTATTTGGTGGCTTCGGACGCAATGTGTTTAATCCAGCATTGGTAGGAAGATGTTTTATATACATATCTTTTCCATCATTTATGACTAGCAATTGGGTCAAACCTTTTACTAGTTTTCCTGGAGGTTTTGCTGCGTGGATGCCCAATGTAGTAGATGCTACTACCCAAGCTACACCTATGACTTTAATTCAATTGGGAGAAGAAGTACCCTATAGCATGGGACAGCTTATAGCAGGGAATATACCAGGATCTATAGGAGAATCCAGTGTTATTTTAATAATACTAGCAGCAGTATATCTAATTTACAAAAAGACTGCATCATGGCAGATTATGGTTTCAACTTTGTTAGGTATGTTAGGTATTGAAAGCATTTTTCTATTAATAGGTATTTCAAACTTTTCAAATCCGCTTATGAGCATATTGTCGGGAGGCTTTTTATTTGCAGCAGTTTTTATGGCTACTGATCCTGTTACGGCCCCCTCACAAGCTAATGTAAAAATTATTTTCGGGTTACTAGTAGGTACTATAGCTTCAATTATTAGAAATTTTTCTGTTTTTCCCGAAGGGGTGATGTTTGCCATCCTTATTGTCAATTCTTTTGTTCCTCTAATGGATAGTATTGCAAAGAATGCCAAGAGCAAGGGAAAGAAGGTGACAATATGAAAGAAAGTCCTTGGTTCAATCTTGTATTTATGTTTATCATCACTGCTGTATTAACCAGTATTTTATCAGGTATATATGAGTATACAAAACCCATAATTCAAACAAATGAGGACATTACCATCAAAAAAGCTCATCTATATGCATTTAACATAGAGTATCCTACTGATGCTTCCTCTGATGAGATTGAAAAAATCTATAATGAGAAAATTCAAGTAGAATCCATAGATGGTACCCAAGTATATGTTGTCAAAGGCGTAGATGATCAACCAGAGGCCTATGGTTTTACATTTGCTGGTGGAGCTTTATGGGGAGAGATAAAAGGTATCATAGCTCTATCTCCTGATTTAAATAAGGTCATAGGAATCGATTTTACTGAGCAGAACGAAACCCCGGGGCTTGGGGGAAGAATTGACGAGGCAGAATTTAAGGAGCAGTTTAGAGGTGTAGATCTAAATAGCGAAGCCGCTCCATTAACTTATAGAACAACATCCCAGCCAGGTCAAGTAGATGCCATTACAGGTGCTACTTTAACATCCAATTCAGTACTAAAAATTTTAAACGAAACCATAGGAGTGGCAAAGAAAAGTATAGGTGGTGATCAGGGTTGAAGAATGAAATTAAGACAATAACCGAAAAGGATCTTTGGACGGAAAACCCGGTTATAAGACAGATACTGGGTATATGTTCTGCACTAGCTGTCACCAATTTAATGGCCAACACCTTTATTATGGGTATGGGTGTTACCTTTGTAACGGCTTTTTCCAGTATGACGGTTTCCTTTCTAAGAAATGTTATTCCAAGGAGAATTAGAATGATGGTGCAGACTTTAATTATCGCTTCTTATGTTATCATCGTTGATATTGTCCTTAAGGCATATTTGCCTGACATTAGCGCTAACCTAGGACCATATGTAGGGCTTATTATTACCAACTGTATTATAATGGGACGCTGTGAAGCCTATGGTCAAAGCAATCCTCCATTGCTAGCTTTCTGGGATGGGATGATGTCGGGACTGGGCTATACACTGGTTCTAATGTTTATTTCTTTTATCCGTGAACTGATGGGGTTTGGAACTCTATTTGGCATTTCTGTTCTGGGTGATTGGTGGACTAGGTGGACTATTATGGTTATGCCAGCCAGTGCTTTCTTTGTCTTGGCAATAATAATTTGGGCAGTTCAGGCTAGGCAGTCCAAAAAAAGTGCGGAAAGGGGGTAGACATTAATGTATATAAATCCAATTGTTATATTCTTTGCATCCATATTTACTAGTAATATTGTTTTGACTAACTTTTTGGGTATGTGTTCATATTTAGCTATATCAAGGGATCTAAAATCTTCTTGGGGTCTTGGGCAGGCAGTTATATTCGTTATGACCATAACTACTATTTTAAACTATCTAGTATATAAATATATACTTGTACCAGCAGAATTGGAATACTTAAGATACATAGTATTTATTATTGTAGTCGCTGCATTTGTTCAATTGCTAGAGATGGTCCTGGAAAGATTTATGCCAGGCCTATACTATACTTTGGGTATATTTCTACCTCTTATTACTGTTAATTGTGCCATCCTAGGTGTTGCTCTATTTATGGTTATTAGGGAATATACTTTCATCCAATCCCTAGCCTATGGCGCGGGAGGAGGCATAGGATGGGCATTGGCTATAGTGGCTTTAGCTGGAATAAGAGAAAAAGTAGATGAGACAAAGATTCCAAAGGGATTGCAAGGACCGGGCTTTGCCTTAATTGTTACAGGGATTATGGCAATGGCTTTTATCGGCTTATCTGGCATAGCCAATATTCAGTAGGGGGGGATATTAGTGTCGGTACTCATAACAACATCTATAATTACGGCTATTGGAGTTTTTTTAGCTGCACTACTAACTTTAGCGGAGCGTTTCCTGCTTGATTATGGTATTTGCAAAATAACCATAAATGGAGATAAAATTTATCAAGTAAGGGGAGGAAATCATCTTTTAGGGAGCTTACAGGAACAAGATATATTTATACCTTCTGCTTGTGGCGGGAGGGGAAGTTGTGGACTATGTAAAGTAAAAGTTTTAGAAGGTGGGGGGCCGCTTTTACCCACTGAAACTCCATATCTAACAAAAGAGGAGATAGAAAATCATACGCGGCTAGCTTGTCAGGTTAAGGTAAGAAATGATATTGAAATACTAATTCCTGAAGAGTTATTTAGTATAAGGGAATATGAAGCAAAAGTTGTTAATTTCAAGGATCTAACCTATGATATAAAACTTATTAGCCTTCAACTAAAGGGAGATGAGACTATAGATTTTGTAGCAGGTCAATATGTACAGCTAAAAATCCCTGTGTATGGAAACATCAAGGAGGAAGTATATAGGGCTTATTCTATAGCATCACCTGAATCCAATAAGAAACAAATAGACTTAATTATAAGAAGGGTGCCCAAGGGTATTGCCACTACATATATTTTTGATTATCTAAAAAAAGGAGACACTATATTTTTTAACGGTCCATATGGGGATTTTTATCTTAGGGACAGTCAGCGAGAAATAATCTATATTGCCGGAGGTTCGGGACTGGCTCCTATTAAATCCATGCTACACAAAATGATTGAGGAAGGAATTGATCGCAAAGCAACTTTCTTCTTTGGCTGCGTTAGTGGAAGGGATCTTTACTTTGTAGAAGAAATGAAAAGCTTCAAGGAAAAACTTCCAAATTTCAAATTCATTCCTGCTTTGTCAAACCCTAATCCTGAAGACAATTGGTTAGGGGAAACAGGATTAATCACAGAAGTAGTTGACCGGCATATAAGTAGCGATGGCGATTATGAAGCATATTTGTGCGGCAGTCCTGGCATGATAAATGCCAGCATAAAGGTGTTAAGGAGCAAGGGTATTCCTGAAGAACTCATATTTTACGATAAATTCTAGGAGGTGGAGTATATGAAACAGACACCGGAACTAGATCGTATTCAAGAATTGATGCAGCCAGGTGTTATAAGTAAGGACGGTTTTTTAGGCAATGATACAAGGAATCTAACTGATATCTTAGCAGACGATCAACGAATTGTGACTAACCTGGGATTTACCCATCAAGAGTTAGCTAACGCTATGGAAGAATTAACTGAAGTGGGAAAAAAAGCCTTTGGCAACCCAGTGTTAGTAAGAGGTTTTTTGGAGGTTACAGTAGATAGTTCTAAAGGAAAAATGGCAAGCCCTTTTGGAGGATTATTTGATAAAGAAAATGTAGTAGTAGTGAATAAAAAAACAGGTGAAAGCATTAGATGGACTACGCTTAATATACATATGATAAGAGATCACGGTTTTTATGAAGGAAAAGGCTCATATTTTCGTGTTGAACCTGAAGACTTAGTTAGAGTGCTAGAATTATACGTTGGATAAAATGTTAAATTTACAAAACCCTTATTCTGTGTTATTATGGAGAATATTAGTATAATAATTTTCTAGTGCGTATATATTGCACAGAATGAGGGGGGTCCTATTTGAATACCTTATTGCGGTTATTATCCTATATTTTGACCAGATTAACCTTGCTAGCGGTTATAGCAATACTTATTATTTTAGCTATTTTTATTGGTTTTGATTGGGCTAATATAAATGTAATCATTAATGAAGCTTTGACTAAGCGGACTGAGGTAATACTTACAAATCAAGAACCTACAGAGCTTAACAAATTTTTTACGCAAGAGTATCTGGATAGAGATCCATTGTTATCAAGAAATCCTTATGAGAGCTATGATATTACTAAATATGACCATCGTATAAAGGTAAAGAAATTATGGGTATGGCCGTGGCAGGATAAAACAAAAGTTGTTGTAGAGGAAATAGTTACTGGTATAGAAGGTAGTAATAAGAATGAAGACTCAGAAGAAACCATTATACCTGCTTGGGAAAGTGGAGAAAAGATTGTTGTGATGGAAAAGGATGGTAGATGGAGGATTGAAAATGTAATTTTGTCCAAACCTATAGAGCCTGAAATAGAAAATCAAACTCAACAGCAAGGAGATGTACAGGAAGACCAGAATGAGGAGAGTTTAGAAGAGCAACAGGAAGAAGGGCAAGAAGAATAGTTAGCTGCAGAAATGCAGCTTTTTTTATTAAAAGCTATATTTTCTAAACTAAATCAGTTAAGAGGTTTACTTATCAATTGCACATAATATTAATAAATATTAACTAAAACAACTAGTTAGTTTATTATTTGTCTATCAATTGTGGTATAATATCGTAAGTTTTTCTATTGTGTTATGATAGGTCAAAATGAGTTAAAATGAATGAGTCGTGTGATTTAAAATCAATTTGGGTTATGGAATATATGGAGGAATATAAATGAGACTAAGATCTTTAACTATAGGCAATACAAAACTTTCTAACAACGTATTACTTGCACCCATGGCAGGAATAACGGATCTACCCTTTCGCTTAATATGTAAAGAATATGGATGTGGTATGGTTTATACAGAAATGGTCAGTGCTAAAGGCCTATATTATGGAAGTCAAAAAACAGAAGAATTGCTAAGAATACATCCTAAAGAGCATCCTATAGGTGTTCAGATATTTGGGTCAGAGCCAGAAGTAATGGGATTGATGGCGCAGAAGATCTCTATGCAAGATATTGATATAATAGATATTAATATGGGCTGTCCTGCCCCAAAGATTGTAAAAAACGGTCAAGGATGCGCTCTTATGAAAGATATAGATAGGGTACGTAAGGTAGTAAGGGCCGTAGTAAAGCATTCATCCAAACCTGTTACTGTGAAGATCCGAAAGGGTTGGGATGATACTCAAATAAACGCGGTGGAAGTTGCAAAAGCTGCTATGGAAGAAGGTGCAGCAGCTATTACAGTTCACGGTAGGACTCGTGAGCAATTTTATGCAGGTAATGCAGATTGGGATATAATTAAAGAGGTTAAACAAGCCGTAGATATACCAGTGATAGGAAACGGTGATATATTTACGCCTGAAGCAGCTGCTAAAATGCTTGATTATACTGGATGTGATGGTGTAATGGTAGCTAGGGGAGCTCAAGGACAACCCTGGATTTTTAGGGACATAATACATTACTTAAAAACAGGAGAAACACTACAACAGCCATCTGTATGGGAGAGGATAAATATTGCACTGAAACAACTGGAGCTAGCCGTAAAATATAAAGGAGAAAAATTAGGAGTAATTGAAATGCGAAAACATATAAGTTGGTATCTAAAAGGCATGAAAAATGCTAACTCTGTAAAAAACGCCATAAATAGGCTAGAGTGTAAAGAACAGATAAAAAAAACCCTTTTAGAGTATGTAGAAAAAGAGTATAATTAAAAAAGGAAATATTAGTAAGGATATGCCAGGAGGAGCTTATGAAAAGAATTGTAAGCATTAGTATAGGATCTTCATCCAGGAATCATAAGGTGGAGGCTCAGATTCTCGGTCAAAAATTTTTAATTGAACGGATTGGTACAGATGGAGATATTAAAAAAGCTATTGAGATAATAAAAGGTCTTGATGGTAAGGTAGACGCATTCGGCATGGGTGGAATTGATATCTATCTTTATAGCAAAAGAAAACGATATACATTAAGATCTGCTTTGCCTATCCTTAAAGCTGCTGTTAAAACTCCTATAGTAGATGGATCTGGCTTAAAAAACACCCTGGAAAGAAGGGTGGTTAGGTTTGTTAATGATGAATGTGGTATAACTCTAAAGGGTAAAAAGATACTATTAGTTTGTGGATTAGATAGATTTGGAATGGCGGAGGCATTGGAGTCTTTAGGCGGAAAGGTTACTTACGGAGATTTAATGTTTGCTTTAGGCATAAAAATTCCAATAAACAGTTTGGCTGCCCTTCACAAAATAGCAACTGTTTTTATGCCTATTGCTAGTCGGCTGCCTTTTAAAATGCTGTATCCAACGGGAAAAGATCAAAATTCCAATATACCAAAATATCATAAACATTATTATAATGCGGATATTATTGCAGGAGATTTCATATATATAAAAAAACACATTCCAAATGAGATGGAAGGGAAAATAATCCTAACAAATACAGTAACCTTAGAAGACATTGACTTTCTAAGAAATCGTGGTGTAAAAATGCTAATAACATCAACTCCTGAATTAAATGGGAGATCTTTTGGTACTAATGTTATGGAAGCGGTACTTCTTAGCTTGATTAACAAAAGGCCAGAAGAAATATCGCCACATATTTATGAAGATTTAATAGCAAAAAGTGGATTTAAACATCGTGTAGAGGTATTAAATTAATTATTGTGTAAGTGAGCGCCTTCGCTGATTTGGTTAAGTCATTATGAAGCCTTATAGTTGTTGAACTGGCATAAAGGATTAAATTTAGTAGCTAAGTCAGCTGAAAGAAGGGAGAAGGAAAGTGAGTCGTTTTGCAATAATAGGAGACCATGATAGAGGCCATAGATATATAAAGAGCCATTCCATATTGAGATTGCTACCTTTAAAATGGTCTGAGAAGATGATACCTCAGACAAAAGCCAGGCTTACTGATATAATATACGATAAGGAGTATAAAAAAGAACTGGGATACATTATAGATGTACCCAGTTTTTTTACTAATGAGGACAAACTAACAGATGTGAAACGGGCTAAATTGATGGAAAACATAATCTCTATATTACAGAAGAACCATATACAAGTATTAGTTTTTCCATTATGGAGAAAATACTTAACGTCTGATGATAAGGAATATCTAGAAGAAAACTCAATAATTTTGCTAGATGGTAGTTTATTGAGACTGGTATCGTTAATTGGTACGGTTGAGAAGCTGTTAAGAATTCTTAATACAAAGCAAAGTGAACTGAAAGTAGGAATATGGGGGGCAGATAATAATATAGGGCGATTGTGGGTGGAATTTTTAGCTCCATACTTAAATTTTCTAACAATTGGAGGAAAGGATGTAAAAAATTTAGAGAAACTGGGTAATAAAACTCTTTATGATACAGGTTTATCTTGTCAAATCACAAAAGAACCAAATCAATGTTTTATTAATAAGGATATGATTGTTTTATGTTCTACACCCCAAGAGTGGGCTATTTTTGATGAAAAGAAAATAGTTATATTTTCCTATGGCTTATCCCATGAATATTTTATTATTCAACAAAAATGCTTGTCAGGTATACTAATAGAGTCTGGTTGGATTTTATCACACTGGGATTTAAAGCTACCTAAGGAAATAAAACCGTGGAATGAAATAGGGGCATTGGAAGCAAATTTATTTATTATGGATGATTTATACCGTGATATTTTATTGAACTATGCTATGAATCTAAAAAATATTAGAAAGGTGGAAGAAATATTGATGAAATACGGTGGGGATTACAAAGGGATGGTATCAAATAATAAGATTTTAACATATGATGGTTTTCGTAAGTTTTATTTTGGTAATCACCTTGACAAATAGAATATAGGTGCTATAATATATTCAATAATTTTAGAGCTATAAAGCACTGTAGCCGCTATATGCTGCATTCAGTGCTTATTGTATTAATATACGAAATATTTTCCGCAATACCATTAGAATAAAAGAAAGATAAAGGCATATATTATCATCATATCTTTTACCATTATCCTAGGAAATTTGAATTAGTCTTAGAAGTGATGCGTAAAAGATTTAATAATATAATAATAGAATAGGTTAAATAAAGGGGAGACTTAGATATGTTAAACAAAGAAATTATTTTGACACATGAAGGGGTAGCAAAACTTGAGGAAGAGTTAAACTATCTAAAGACTGTAAGGCGAAGGGAAGTTGCTCAAAGAATAAAACAGGCTATAGCCTTTGGTGATCTAAGTGAAAATTCAGAGTATGATGAGGCAAAAAATGAACAAGCTTTTATAGAAGGTCGAATCGTGGCTTTGGAAAATATGCTTAGAAATGTCCGGGTTATTGATGATGAGGACATTACTACCGACCGAGTTAGTATTGGCTCTACTGTGAAAATATTGGATATAGAGTTTGATGAGGTGTTAGAGTACACTATTGTAGGCTCTGCGGAGGCTGATCCGGGACAAAATAAGATCTCCAATGAATCTCCTGTAGGCAAGGCTTTGATCGGCAACCAAATAGGTGATATTGTAGATGTAAACGTACCTGATGGGGTTATTAAATTTAAAATACTTGAGATAAACAAATAAGTTATTATATAATAGCCTTGGAATTATTTATTATAATATTTGATTATCAGTATAAATTGAGAAAGGTAAGGATAAAATGAGTGAAACTAGAGACGAAGGTATTATGGAAGAGAACTTAAATGAAATTCTAAGGGTTAGAAGGGAAAAGCTTGCTAAGTTGCGAGAGGCAGGCAAAGATCCTTTTAAAATAACAAAGTTTAACCCTACTCATAAATCTATTACTATACTCAATGAATTTGAGTCTCTTGAAAATCAAGAGGTAGTTATAGCAGGACGTATTATGACAAAAAGGGTAATGGGTAAGGCTAGCTTTGCTCATATCTTGGATAGCGAAGGGCAAATTCAAATTTTTGTACAAATAAATGAATTAGGAAAAGAAGCCTATGACGAATTTAAGGCTATGGATATAGGTGATATCATAGGCGTAAAAGGAATTGTTTTTAGAACTAAAAAGGGAGAAATTTCTGTAAAAACTAAGGAGATTACTCTTCTATCCAAGTCCTTACAACCTTTGCCAGAAAAATGGCATGGGCTAAAAGATACGGACCTTCGATATAGACATAGACATGTGGATTTGATAGTTAACCCTGATGTCAAAAAAGCTTTTATTATTCGATCAAAAGTAATACAAGGGATTCGTAATTATTTGGATACCAGAGGATTTTTAGAGGTAGATACTCCTATTTTACACAATACGGCTGGCGGCGCATCAGCTAGACCTTTTATTACTCATCATAATACCCTTAATATGGATATGTATTTGCGTATTGCTACTGAATTACATCTAAAGAGACTTATAATAGGTGGTTTTGATAAGGTATATGAGATGGGACGTATTTTCCGAAATGAGGGAATGTCCATAAAACATAATCCGGAGTTTACTACCATTGAGCTCTACCAGGCTTATGCAGACTACGAAGATATGATGGATTTGACTGAGGATATGATAGCAACCGTAGCAAAGGATGTGTTGGGTACCACACAAATTGAATATCAAGGACAGCCTGTAGATTTAACACCGCCTTGGAATCGTATGACAATGGTAGAAGCAGTTAAGAAATATACAGGTATCGATTTCGATTCCTTTACAGAAACAGAGGAAGCGGTTAAAGCTTTAAAAGAAATCGGTATAGATATGGATAAACCTGTTACTTGGGGTGAAGCTCTAAATATAGCTTTTGAAGAAAAGGTAGAGGACAAATTGATTCAACCTACCTTTATCATTAATTATCCTGTTGAAATCTCACCTTTGGCAAAAAGAATGGATGAGGATCCACGTCTCACATATAGATTTGAACTTTTTATAACGGGACGTGAACTAGCTAATGCATTTAGTGAGTTAAATGATCCGATAGACCAGAAAGAGAGATTTATTGAACAGGCTAAACAGAGAGCTGCTGGAGATGAAGAAGCTCATATGATGGACGAAGATTTTGTAAATGCATTGGAGATAGGAATGCCACCTACAGGTGGATTGGGTATAGGTATAGATCGCCTTATTATGCTATTGACTGATTCATACTCCATTCGTGATGTTATTCTATTCCCAACTATGAAACCAAGAGATTAATAAAATATGAATAAAGTGTAAATTATGTAGCCGGGAAAAGCCCGGCTACTTGTGTGTTATTTGGATTTGTTCTATAATTGTGATAATAAGCCAACATGGATATAAATTATATTGAATGTTAATTTTATTGTATTATGGCATTTTAGTTTACAGGTTTCAATGCAAAGGTGGGGTATAATGTATCGAGTTAAATTAAGTAGAGAACGAGTACGAAACCATATTCAGTATGATTGGTGGAAGTATTTAGCTGGAATCCTTATTACAATTTTCTTATGGAATATGATTACTACAATTACAAGCCCAAAAACACCTGCAGACAAGAAATTAGAAATATTTCTTGTTGGAGATTATGTATTAGGCGAATTTATGGAGAACATGTCCAATGATATTTTGGGAGATTTCCCTCATTTGATGGAAGTCAATGTTATCAATATTCCTTTAGGTGGAGATATGGAAATGAATTATATGGGTAGACAAAAACTCTTGGTCATGTTCGGTAGCCAGACAGGAGACATATACATTTTTAGCAAGGACGAATTTGAAAATTTTGCGGTTCAAGGTGCATTTGTTCCTTTAGATGATTTTATTAATGAAAATAAGGACTTAATTAATCATGGTAAACTTGAAAAGCACAAGGCCACCTATTCGGAGGGAGAAACTGAAATAACTGAAGAGCATTATTACGGAATACCTCTGGATGGAATTAAGTTATTTGAAAATTCTGGTTATGATGTCTCTGGTAAGGTTGCAGGTATAATGGTCTACAGTAAGAATCAAGATACTGCCTTTAATGTTCTCAAATGGATATTAAATGATGGCCAATTAAAATAATCTTTAATGATGGAGGGAAAGCTTATAGTAAGATAAGCTTTCCTTTTCTAATATAATTGTTAGTATATATAAATATAAAAAAGAATAATTTATAATTTTATGTTGACAAATATAAAATTAATGTGCTAATATGTAAATCCCCAGAAAAAAGGGACACAAAATTTTTGAAAAGCTTATTGACATAATATGTTCTATATGCTA
>ERZ773359.3813-NODE-3813-length-16706-cov-5.930154_pt1 | contig 16706 bp, 15 predicted proteins | sample MGYA00374955_ERZ773359 | MGnify/ENA primary metagenome ERZ773359 (study PRJEB29098, sample SAMN04486028) | biogas fermenter metagenome | study: EMG produced TPA metagenomics assembly of the Biogas fermentation microbial communities from Germany - Plant 4 DNA1... | reverse complement strand
AAGAAAATCACCTTCGAAATAATAAAAGGAATAATTTCCAACTTCGGACATAGAAATTAATAGGAGGGATTATCTTGGCCGTAATAGCCCACAACGAGGCGGAAGTCAAACTTCTGGCGAGATTGATGCGAGCGGAAGCAGAGAGCGAAGGAAAATTGGGAATGCTGATGGTGGGAAACGTCGGCGTCAACCGGGTCAGGGCCAATTGCCTGGACTTTGTAAACATCAGAACGATCACCCAAATGGTCTTTCAAAGACCCGGGGGTTTTGAGTCGACGCTCTACGGATATTTCTACCAAGCTGCTAGAGAAGTGGATATCCAGCTGGCCAGAAGATGCCTTAGCGGCGAAACTTTCCACCCCGCAGACCGCGCCCTCTGGTTTTACAATGCCTTCGATGAACCCTGCCGGGCCCAATGGTTCGGCCAATGGAACAGCGGGCGTTTCAAATCGCATTGTTTTTACGCTCCCGTAGAAAGCGAAAGATGTTTTTAGGAGGTTAGGATGAATTATTACCAACAGCCCTGCGGATTCACGCAGTTTCCGGCCGGATACGTAGGCAGTCCGGTGTTCGCTCAGGGACCGATGGCCGGCCAGCCTTTCGTTCCGCAGCAAATGCTCCCCGTCACGCCGGGATTTCCTGAAGGCGTGCCGTTTGTGGAGGAGTCGTACATTGAGAACATCTTGCGGCTGAACCTTGGGAAAGTCGCCACGGTTTACATGAATTTCGAAAACAGTCAATGGGGATCGAAAATCTTCAAAGGCTACCTCACGGCAGCCGGAAGGGATCACATCATTCTCAAAGACCTGCAGACTGAAACCCGCTACATTCTCTTGATGGTTTATTTGCTCTATGTTACGTTTGATGAGGATATCGAATACGAATATCCCTTCAGGGGGCAGAAAAAAAACTCTTAATGCCTTGGGCCTTAAGAGTTTTCTATTTGGTTTATAAATTCATTCACCCTGATGCCGACGAAACCGATGATGATGCTGGTAACGAGTGAGAAAAAAATCAAAAGCGCTCCGTAATAAATGATCGGAACCCCGATGCGGTAGAGTCCCTGAACGACCGCAAGCTGCGTCACGATGTGGAGGAAGCCGCCGATGACGCTGACGGATATCGGCGTAGCCACATTCCTCAACGCCTTCCATGCACAAATCATGCCGATGAAGCTCGCCAGGGATGCGCTGAAACCAATCAGAAAATTAATCGGACCTCCGTATATCAGATTGGCGAGAACGGATTTCAAAACAACCATAATCAATGTTTCCCTGTGGGAAAAGCGGTACACCCCGACCAAAATGATGATGTTCGCAAGTCCGATTTTTGTGGTCGGAAGAAAGGGAAAAGCTAGTTGTGAAATGTAGCGGTCAAAAATCGAAAGAATGACGCTGAAAGATATCAAGATGGAAATCAAGATTAATTTCTTGATATTTATTTGTTTTCGTAAATTGTCCATTATTATCACCCTTGGATAAAGCGTTTCTATTATAACACATCCGCATTGCAATTTAAATAATTTTTCGCTATAATTAACAAAACGGAGGTAATGTTATGTGCGTGTTTTGTAAAATCGCAAACGGGGAAATACCCGCTTATAAGGTTTACGAAGATGATGATTTTCTTGCTTTCTTGGACATTTCTCAAGCAACGATTGGTCACACGCTTGTGATTCCGAAAAAGCATTATGAAAATTTCTTTGCTTTGGAAGAAGAAAAGGCTGCGGATTTGATGCGCGTCGTTTCGAAAGTCAGCAAAAAACTGAAATCCGCGCTTGCTTTCGAAGCCTTCAATCTCTTAAACAACAGCGGTGCCCTGGCGGGTCAGACTGTGAATCACATTCACATCCATTTGCTTCCCCGCTATGAAAACGACGGTCTCAGAATCGAGTTTTCAGGAAAAAAACTTTCGGAAAAGGAATTTAAGGCACTTCTGGAAAAGATCAATTCAAAATGAACGGAGGGCGACCCCTCCGTTTTTTCATTCGCTTTCCTTCTCTTTTAAATAGTGGTATAAGGTGTTCACGGGAACTCCCGTGCCGCCGTAACGGTGTTTCGGCTCGGTCCGGAAGGCTGTCCCGGCAATGTCTAAATGCAACCATTTTGTGTTGCTTTCGATGAACTCTTCAATGAAGGCAGCTGCGCCGCTCGCGCCCATTGCCCTTCCCGTCGAGTTTTTGAGATCGGCAACTCTGCTGCTGCGAACCTGTTCGCGTATGCTTTTGTTGATCGGAAGCCGCCATAATTCCTCATTCGCCTTCCGGGAAGCCGCCATGATTTTCTCAACCTCTTCATCGCAGTTTCCGAAGAGGCCCGTGACGTGATTCCCCAAAGCGACGACGCAGGCTCCGGTAAGCGTGGCGATGTCCACCACCGTTTTGCATCCTTCTTTCTGCGCAAAGCAAACCGCGTCCGCGAGCGTGAGCCTTCCTTCCCCATCAGTCGAAATGATTTCAATCGTTTTTTTGTTCATGGCGGTTAAAACATCATCAGGAAGAAGCGCTTTCCCATCAACCCGGTTGTCGGTTGCGCAAATCACGACCTGAAGGTTTACTTTCAGGTTGTTTTTCACGGCCGCTTCAAATGCGCCGAGCGCTGCCGCGGCTCCCGCCATGTCCGATTTCATGTTGATCATGTTTGTTTTGAGAGAATAACCCCCGGTGTCATACATGATGCCCTTGCCGACAAGGCCGATTGCTTCCCCGTCGCTTCCTTTGTATTGCAGATGAATCAGCTTCGGTTCCGCATCCGACCCCTTGTTCACGCCAAGAAAGGCATTCATTCCCAGGGCTTCAATTTCATTCTTGCCGAGGATTTTCCAGGAGACGCGTTCGTCTGCCAAAGATTCCGCAAGATTTGCCGCGTATTCCGCAAGCTCCGCTGCAGACAAGCGGTTATAGGGTTTGTTGACCAAATCGCGGGTATTGGCCACCGCGGTCGAGAGATTGAACGCCTCCTCGATTGCTTGCTCAATCTCGTGTTCCGTGTCAAATTTCAAATCCAATTCGTTGTCGGTCTTTTCAGATTTCAGTTCGTCGTAAACATAGTTGTTGTCCGCCACAGCTTTTACAAATCTCCTCGCAACTTCCCCGGGCTCGAGCTCGCCCAGAAATGAATCGAAGTCGACAATCAGTTCTTTGCCGAGGCGGTAATCCACACCCGCGAGGCATTCTTCCAGTGCCTCGTAGCCATAGTCGGCTTTGTTTCCAAGTCCGATAATATAGATGATCTGATTGGGGATTTTTCCGAAAGTATAGAGTTTGTTGACTTTTCCGGTTTTAAAATCCAGGAGTTTTTCGGAAACGAGAGCATTAATTTCCCCGTCTATTTCCGGGTCAATTCTCACTTCCTCATCGATAAAAGCGCCAACAAGCAAGGGACTCTTGCTTTCCGTTTTAGTGAATGTTTTCGAAACTGTCATTGTTTACTCCCTTCCAATGTATTCTACTCCCATATAGGGAATTAAAACTTCCGGTATTTTGATGCTACCATCAGCCTCCTGGTAATTTTCCACAACCGCAACCCAGGTCCTTCCGACCGCAAGGCCGGAACCGTTCAAGGTGTGGACATATTCGGGTTTCGCGCCCTTCTCCCGGCGCAGGCGGATGTTTCCGCGGCGGGCTTGATAGTCTTCCGCATTGCTTATGCTGCCGATCTCCCGGTAGGTTTTCTGTCCGGGAAGCCAGACTTCTATGTCGTAGGTTTTTGCCATGCTCGCCCCGAGGTCCCCGGTGCAGAGAGCAACAACCCTGTAGGGAATTTTTAGAAGCTGCAAGATCAATTCCGATTCCTTAAGCATTTTTTCAAGTTCGTCGTAGGAGCTTTCCGGAGCCGAGAACTTAATCAGTTCGACTTTGTTGAACTGGTGCGTTCTAATCAACCCTCTCGTGTCGCGTCCCGCGCTTCCGGCTTCGGAGCGGAAAGCCATCGTGTAGCTGCAGAAATTCAAAGGCAGGAGGTCGAAGTCGATAATCTCGTCCCGGTAGAGGTTGATCGTTGGAACTTCCGCCGTCGGGTTCAAGAACCATTCGTTTTCCGTCAGCTTGAAAGCATCTTCCTCAAATTTTGGAAGCTGGCCGGTCGCCGTCATGCTCTCGCGATTGACGATGTAGGGCGGAATGATTTCATGATAGCCGTTCCTGCTGTGGACATCCATCATGAAAGCTATCAAAGCCCGTTCCAAACGGGCGCCGAACCCTTTGTAGACGACGAAACGGCTACCCGCAATTTTTGCAGCCCGCTCAAAGTCCAAGATGTCGTGTTTCACTCCCAGCTCATAGTGGTCCTTGGGTTCGAAATCAAATTGCGTTGGCTCCATAAACCTCCTGATTTCCTTGTTTTCTGTTTCGTCCTTGCCGACCGGGACCGACTCATGCGGGAGATTCGGTGTTATCAAGAGCACATATTCAATTTCTTCTTCAAGATCTTTCAGCTTCGCGTCCAGAGCGGAGATTCTATCTCCGTATCCCGAGACTTCTTTCAATATTTCCGTGACGTCCTCGCTCTTTCTTTTCAGTTCGCCGATCAGTTTGCTGGTTTCGTTTCTCTTTCTTTTCAATTCTTCAACTTCGGCGATAATCTTCCTTCTCTCCTCGTCTTTCACTAGCAAATCCCTGAGATAACCGAAATCCTTCCCCCTTGTGTTCAGGCGTCTGATGGTTTCTTCGGGATTTTCCCTGAGTTTCCTGATGTCGAGCACGATTAATCCTCCTTCTCAGTTCTTTTATAAAAAAAGCCCCCTCAAAAGAAGGGACGAAATTTCTCCGAGCCGCCGATTGCCCTTGCCAAGGCAACCCGGAGTTGCTTTCGGCTCATCTCCGAGGCAGGTTCGAAAACTTGGCCACAACGTGACCAAGCTCCGCCTATTGGTTTCTTACATTATAAACACCGCTGTATTAATTGTCAACGGATTAGGGTCATTTTATACTTGAAAGTTTTCTTCTTCGTCTTTGAATTTATAATCAAGATCATAAACAATCTCTTCTTTATATTCGTCGTCGAACTCGTCCTCATCTTCGCTTCTCGGAACGACGGCAATCGAGGAAACCAGATGCCCTTCGTTCAGCTTGATGATGCAGACTCCCTGCGTGTCTCGCCCGACCGTCAGAATCTGGTCGAGATGCGTCCGGATGACTATGCCTTTGTCTGTGATCACCATCAGATCCTCGTCCCCCCTGACGGTCTCCAACGCCACCATCCGGCCGTTTTTATCCGTCATGTTCAGGGCCTTGACACCCTTCCCGCCGCGGATTTGGACGCGGAAGGCGTCGACGTTGGTCCTTTTACCGTATCCTTTTTCGGTGACGATGACAATTTCATCCCCGTCGGTGTTGACGATGGCCATGCCGACCACTTCTTCGTCATCTTCGACTTTGATGCCGCGGACCCCTGCGGCGATTCTTCCCATCGGCCTGATGTCGCTTTCACTGAAGCGGATGGCCTTACCCGCGGATGTTCCGAGGATGATGTCTTTTTCGCCGTCGGTCAAACCTACTTCGAGGAGTTCGTCCCCTTCCCGCAAAATAATCGCTTTGATGCCGTTGGTGCGGATGTTGTTGAAGGAGGAAACTTCGGTTTTCTTGATCAGTCCCTGGCGGGTGGCAAAAACCAAATAACCGTCCTTGGCCCCCTCGTGGTTGACGTTCAGCACGGCGGCAAGCTGTTCGTTTTCTTCGAAATTCAGGAGATTGACGACAGGAAGCCCTTTGGCCGTTCTCCCGTATGCCGGAATCTGGTAAGCCTTCAGGCGGTAGACTTTTCCGAAATTGCTGAAGAAGAGGATCGTGTCATGGCTTGATGTGTAGAGTATCATTTCCACAAAATCATCTTCCAGCATTTTCGCGCCCGTGACGCCCTTCCCGCCGCGATTCTGGGGCCTGTATTTGTCAACAGTCATCCTTTTTACATAACCCCTGTTCGTGATTGTTATAATCACGTCTTCGACGGGAATCAGGTCCTCGTCTTCGATTTCCAAATCGTCGCTCAGATTGATTTCGGTTTTCCGCTCATCTCCGAAACGGGTGCGAATGTCCGTGAGTTCGGAAACGATGATGGCGAGTTTCCGATTATGGTTTTGCAGGATGTCCTGACAATCGGCGATGAATTTCTTCGTTTCCAAAAGCTCCGCTTTGATTTTGTCGACTTCGAGCCCTGTCAGGCGCTGGAGCCTCATGTCCAAGATTGCCTTTGCCTGGGTTTCGGTCAAAGCGAAGGACGAAACCAAGTTTTCCGCTGCGATTTCGGTGGTTTCGGACTTTTTGATTAGCTGAATGACTTCGTCGATGTTTGCAAGCGCGATCTGCAAGCCTTCCAGGACATGCGCCCGCGCTTCCGCCTTATCCAAGTCAAACTGCGTTCTTCTCGTGACGATTTCGATTTGGTGTTTGAGGTAATGTTCCAATATTTCTTTCAGATTCAAAACCTGGGGTTGGCCGTCAACCAATACCAGCATGTTGATTCCGAAAGTCATCTGCAGTTGCGTGTGTTTATAAAGGTTGTTCAATATGACGTTCGGATTCACGTCCCTGCGCAGTTCGACCACGATCCGCATCCCTTCGCGGTTCGATTCGTCCTGGAGGCCGGTGATTCCGTCGATTTTTTTGCCCTTCACCGTGTCCGCAATTCTCTCAATGAGCCTTGTTTTGTTTACTTGAAAGGGAATTTCCGTAATGACGATGGCCTGTTTGCCGTTATCGAGTTCCTCAATCTGAGTTTTTGCGCGGACGGTAATTGCGCCGTTACCGGTTAGATAAGCCTTCCGGAGCTGACTGAGTCCCATGATCGTTCCGCCGGTCGGGAAATCCGGGCCCTTGATGTAATTCATCAACCCTTCAATGGAAATCTCGGGGTTTTTAATCAAAGCAAGCAAACCATCCGTCACTTCCGTCAGGTTGTGCGGAGGAATGTTCGTGGCCATGCCGACGGCGATTCCCGTCGCCCCGTTCACCAAGAGATTGGGGAATTTACAGGGCAGCACCGCAGGTTCCTTTTCCGAGCCGTCGTAGTTGTCCACAAAATCAACCGTGTTTTTATTTAGATCGCGGAGCATTTCCATCGCGATTTTGCTCATTTTCGCTTCGGTGTAACGCATCGCCGCGGCGCCGTCGCCGTCAATCGAGCCGAAATTACCATGCCCCTCGACCAAGGGATAGCGATAGCTGAAATCCTGGGCCATGCGCACCATTGAGTCATAGATGGCAGAGTCTCCGTGGGGGTGGTATTTACCCATGACTTCCCCAACAATGCGCGCGGATTTTTTGAAAGGTTTGTCCGCATGGAGCCCGAGATCGTTCATCGCATAGAGAATGCGCCGATGGACAGGTTTCATCCCGTCACGCACGTCAGGGAGAGCGCGGGCGACAATGACGCTCATCGCGTAGCTCAGAAAAGAAGTCTTCATCTCCCTCGTGAGATCAACTTCTCTAATGTTTGCCGGCCTTTCCTCCTCCGACTCAGGCACTATGGTTTCTTCGTTTTCTTGATTTTCAAGAATGACGTCTTTTTCTTTCTCCAAAATGATCCTCCTTAAATGTCGAGGTTTTCGACATAGACAGCATTTTCTTCAATGAATTCACGCCGCGGTTCCACGTCGTCGCCCATGAGCATGCTGAAGACCGCATCCGCTTCGATGGCGTCGTCGAGATTCACCTGCAACAGAGTCCGTCGCTCCGGATCCATTGTCGTTTCCCAGAGCTGCTCGGGATTCATTTCCCCAAGACCCTTATACCTTTGGATCGTCGGCTTGGCAGATTTGGGGAGTTCCTCCAGTTTCTTCTGCAACTCCTCGTCGCTATAAGCATATTCGACTCTTTTGCCAAATGCGATCTTGTATAAGGGCGGTTGAGCGATGTAAATGTTGCCGTTCTCCAAAAGAGGGCGCATGAACCGATAAAAGAAGGTGAGGAGCAGGGTTCTGATGTGAGCCCCGTCCACGTCCGCGTCGGTCATGATGACGATCTTATGGTATCTCAGGGCACCAAGGTCGAATTCTTCGCCGATGCCCGTACCGAAAGCCTGAATCATCGAGATGATTTCTTTGTTGCTCAAAACCTTGTCCAGCCTTGCTCTTTCCACGTTCAACACTTTTCCGCGCAAAGGTAAGATTGCCTGGAATTCGCTGTCGCGCCCCTGTTTTGCGCTGCCTCCGGCCGAATCCCCCTCCACGATGTAGATTTCGCTCTTGCTGGGATCTTTGCATCTGCAATCAGCAAGTTTTGAAGCGAAACCAAGTGTCTCCAAAGGATTCTTCCTCCTCGTCGCCTCGCGTGCTTTTTTTGCAGCGACGCGAGCGCGGGAAGCGAGGATTGCTTTTTCAATAATCTGGCGGGCTTGGGAAGGGTTCTCATTGAGGAAAGTTTCCAAGCCTTCGCTCAAGATTTGCGAAGTGATTCTTCTGACTTCCGTGTTCCCAAGTTTGGTTTTGGTTTGCCCCTCGAACTGGGGATTGGGATGGCGCACGCTTAAAATGGCGGTCAGCCCCTCCCTCACGTCCTCGCCGCTGAAGGATTCGTCCTTCCGGAAAAGATTGTTGTTGCGGGCATAATTGTTCATCACCCGTGTCAGGCTGTTCCGGAAACCCTCTTCGTGCGTTCCCCCTTCCCGGGTGTAGATGTTGTTGATGAAGGAAAAGATGTTGCTGTTATAATCCTCGGTGTATTGCATCGCAATTTCGACTTCGATGTTGTCCGTCACGCCACTGATGTAGATGATGCTGCTGTGAATCGGGGTTTTGCTTCTGTTCAGATAGGAAACATATTCACTTATGCCTCCTTCATAATCGAAGGTGAGGTTTTTTGGTTTCTCCGGATTCCGCAGATCAGCCAGGGTGATTTTCAATCCCCGGTTCAGAAATGCGCATTGTTGGAGATGGACGCGCAGAACCTCGAAGTCGAAAGTTTGCGTTTCCGCAAAAATCAAAGGATCGGGCTTGAAAGTGATTTTGGTTCCGGTCTCTTCAGTAACGCCGATTTCCTGAAGTTTGTGTTGGGGTTTGCCGCGACGGTACTCCTGTTTGTAAATCTTACCGTTTTTCTTGATTTCAACCATCAAAAATTGGCTCAGGGCATTGACGACGCTGGCGCCCACGCCATGGAGACCGCCCGACACCTTATAAGATTTGCCGTCAAATTTCCCTCCGGCATGGAGAATTGTAAACACGGCTTCGACGGCCGATTCCCCGGTCTGCGATATGATGTCGACGGGAATGCCCCGGCCGTTGTCTGTGACTTGGACGACGTTGTCGGGCAGAACCTTGACGTCAATGTGCGTGCAGTATCCGGCCAGGGCCTCGTCAATCGAGTTGTCGACGATTTCCCAAACCAGGTGGTGCAGTCCTCTCGGTCCGGTCGAGCCGATGTACATGCCCGGTCTTTTGCGGACTGCTTCCAAGCCCTCCAGTATTTGTATGTTCGAAGCATCGTATTTCACTTGTTCTTGCATAATCCTAATCCTCTCTTTTAATGTTCAGAACTTTGCTATCCTTGGTTATGTCTGGCGAAAGGTTCTTGATGGTGGTGGTGGTGATAAAAATCTGATATTCGGGTTTCAACAGTTTCAAAATCTGGTTTTGCCTGTCGACATCAAGCTCGCTGAAAACATCGTCCAAAATGATGATGATGTCCTCGGTTTTTTGCCCTAAATAATCGGCGAGGGCGAGCTTCAGCGCCAGAGCGGCGGTTCTTTGCTGACCCTGCGAAGCAAAGGCTGAGGCTTTGAAACCGTTAATAAAGAATTCAAAATCATCGCGGTGGGGACCGGTAGTCGTCGTTTTCGCGGCCAAATCTCTTTTCAGGTTCCAATCTCCCTCCCCGTTCAAGTTAGGCTCGTATTCCAAAGAAACTCTTTCTTTCCCGCCGCTGATGACGAGCGCTTTCTCTTCGACCAGCGGATTCAGCCCCGCAATCAACCGCGCTCTTTCTTCGCTGATCGCCTTGGCTTTTGGGATTAAAGAGGCGGTCAGAATTTCCAGAAGCTTGTGGTCGTACTTTTGATTTTCCCCCAAATGCTTCAAAACTTCGTTTCTCTGCTTCAATACCTTTCTATATAATATAAGGTTCTGCAGGTAAGAGGGGCTCAGCAAGCAAAGATTGCTGTCAAGAAACTTTCTTCTAACCGCAGGGGCCCCTTTGACGATTTCCAAATCGTCCGGACAGAAAAAAACCACATGCAAAAACCCGAGGTATTCGCTCAACAGGCGGAAGCTCTTTTTGTTGGCTTGGATTCTCTTCCCCTCCGGCGAAAGCGAAAATACAATTTCATAATCCTCTTCGCCCTTTTCGAAACTTCCCTTCACGACCGAGAAGGTTTCTCCGTGCCTAATCAGATCCTGGTCGCTTGCCTTGTGGGATTTTAAGAATCCCAGGCAGTGGACTGCTTCCGCAACACTCGTTTTCCCGGCCGCGTTTGCCCCGACAAGGATATTCAGATGCGACGAAAATTCAAAAGAAGCCTCCGCATAACAGCGGTAATTGGTGAGCTTCAAACCCTTCAGGTAAATCATGTTTCTTTCCCAATCATGAATTTCTTCCCGGAAAAGCCGATGACATCACCAGGATATAGTTTTCTGCCGCGCCTGGTTTCCCGTTCGCCGTTGACCTCAATAAACACTTCGGAAAGAAAACTCTTGGCCTGGGCCCCGCTCCCGATTTCGTTTATGTATTTAAGAAATTGCCCCAAAGTGATGTATTCCGTATGAATCAGAATTCTTTTCATTTTAACTCCAAAAAACTTTAAGAAATTAAGCAAAAATCAGCGGTTTCTACACATTTTTTCCCTGTTTGGAATTATAAATATTATAACATAAAAGCGTAGATTTTACCAGCCTTTTTCAGCTCTTTTTGTAAGTTTTCCAAAGCAAGCCGTTTTCCGCATTTTTGCTTCAAAATCGCGCTCTGTTTGCTTTTTTTGCCGAGCATTCATGAAAAATGCCTCGGAGTCCTGTCGATGAAAAAACATCTTAAATTTCGGCTTCGCGAGGTTTTTTCAGCAGAAAAGGATCTAATTTTTGATTATTTATAAAAAAGGATTGTGGAAAAGCCAGTGAAAAACCCAAAGTTTTCCACAATCCCCCTGTGGAAAACTTTTTGATAATCTCATCTTTTTCAAAAACCTTTTTTATGGTTTGCGAAAGAATACGTAAATATGTTTTTATGGCTTTAAATATTTATGCATCGTCCTCAAAGTATGGCTTTTTACATCTGGGCCGCAAACCGAGCCCCCGGCGATATCCATGGGTGAACGCTTAAATTTTACTGCCCAGCAACCGTTTGGAGAACTGCTGCGTCTTCAAAAACGCAAAATTTACCCCAAGCAGCTATAATAATTAATGGAAGGGGAGGAGAAAAACGAGCGCAGCAGTCAAAAGAACTTAGCAACATACTAAGGGAACATATTTTTGCTTTGTTTGCTGGTGGTGCAGGATATTACATAATTAAGGAATTACATATTTATGTATCTATTTCAAATATGCTATTGGATTGGACGGGTCAGGAACCGAATACCTTACTTACACAATTATTTATTTATGCATTTATGGTTTTACGTATTCATGTTCCGATGTTTTGCGTGAGTCAAAATTGATTATTACTAGTAGTTTTTATAAAGTTAAATTATGATTTCAAAAAAAAATCGCCATAAAGAAATGCAATAATGCATAATATTACGAATCTAGTTGTTTATGTATTTACACATGTATGTATTTATGGTAAAATAGAAACTGGGAAGAGGATGAAAACAAACTTAAAAAGACTAATACATATTTATGTAAATGCGTATTGTAAGATTCTGGTAACAGTAGTAAAATAAAGTAAGCCCTCGCCGGCTCTGGCGAAATATTTCAAAATAAAAGCCGGCATGATTCAGATTTGAACAAAAGGAATAATTCTGTATTTATGTATTTATTTATTTGTTTATATGTGGTTTTATTTATTTAGGTAAATGCATAAATTGATTTTCGTTCTTTTTTTGTCTTTTCTGAAAGCGGAATGCGTCAAAAATGTATAAATTTCGAAAAATCAGGAAAAATAACTATTTTCACCCCATTTTCATTGAGCCTGAAATTTCGTTTATTTTGAAAAATAGGTGTGGGGGAAAGTTAACTTTACCAAAAAATATTGAAAATTGATTTAAACTTAAAATTTACCTGTTTTTGAGGGGTGTCTGGGACAAGTTTTTTTGCCTTTTATAAAAGAGTGCTTGCGAGCCCGGTTGCATCAAGAAAAAACGGGGGCGTTTGTTTTTTTCGTTTTTCGATTTTTTACGACAGGGTGCAAAAAACGGAGCATTTGAACCTGCGAGCGCAAGATCGAACGATTATGTAAATATTTATTTATTGTTTTATGTTGTTATGTAAATACTTAATTGTGTATTTATGTATAGATAATGAAAAGAGGAGGTTTGACATGAACAAATCATTTCCGTTTAAAAAACGCGAGAATCCGCTCTCTTCCGAAAATGGCAACAAGACAGCCGGAAGCGGCGTTCGGGAAAAGTACACAGCAACCATGGACAAGGAGTTAAGAAAGAAAGTAAAAATTGCAGCCGTGGAAAAAGGCATTGTTTTCTCGCAATACATCGAAGAAGCAGTTATGGAAAAACTTGAAAGAGAGGGCTACTGAGATGGCAGTTGTATCGACGTTTTGTAAAAAGGGGGGCGTCGGGAAAACGACTTTCATCGCCTTCATGGGGCATCATTACGCGAAACAAGGAAAAAAAGTCCTGATATTAAGCGCTGATGACCAGAACAGCATCTTCAAATGTTTTGGAGTTGAAGGCAAAATCTTTGAAAGAAATGACGATTATTTGGAATTTCTGCTGGCGGGGCATGCGGAATTAGGTGACATTTTGATTGAAGCTCGGGAAAACCTCTATCTGATCAAAACCCTGAACACGGACAAGCTGTCGATGAAACTCACCTTGGAACGGAACCAGGAAAAGGCTGTCAAAAGGATGATTGATGAATATTCTTCCTATTTTGATTATATTTTCATTGATTTTCCGCCTTCAAGCAGCAGACTTTCCGAAGTTCTCTTGGATTTGAGCGATGAAATATTGCTCGTCGTCGGACTTGACAGTTTGGGGCTGGGAGGTTTTGTGAACACAATCCAGTATTTCATTGATAACGACCTGAACATGGACAACATAAAGTACATCGTTCCGAACGGTTACAGCAAGAATCGGCGCGCACCGAAGATTTCTTTAGAAATCTTGGAAGGGCAAGCCAAGGAATTCACCCCAAAAGCATTTGTTTTGCCTGCTTTGCAAGAAAAATCAATCATCAAAAACCTACAAAGCGAAGGCATCAGCCCCTTTGACGATACAAAAATGTCTAGTTATTATGATCAATCTCAAAAAGAACAGCTTGCCAGTGATTTGCTTGAACTGTTCAAGCACATCACACTTGCATAAAAAAAGAGGCCAAGCCTCTTTTTTTTACGAAACCCTAACCGGGAGTATCAGCTGCGTCAAGTTGACGTCGTAATCACCGGTGATGATGAAGGGTTTGATTTCTCCGGTAAAATGGAGTATGACTTCGATTGAATCAAAGGATTTTAAAGCTTCCAACATGTATTTGGAACTGAAAGCAATTTGAAAGTCAATCGCGTTCGAGCACTCAAGAGGAATGACTTCCTCTTTGACGGCGCCAATTTCGTTGTTTGTGGATGCGATTTCAACGGTTTTGTCGCTGTGGATGGTCAGTTTAATGATGTTCGCGGAATCATATGTCGCAAAGAGCGACGCTCTTTCGATGGCCGAAATGAGGTCGGCTTTATTGAAGCGGAGGCTCGTAAGGAAATCCGTGGGAATGAGGTTGCTTGTGTTCGGATAGGTGCCGTCGATCAAACGGGTCTGGAAAAGCAGGTTTTTGTACTTAAAGAGCGCTTTTGTGGGCGAGAAATGAATCTCGACCATCGTTTCCACATCATCCAGGATTTTGTTCAGCTCATCAAGGCTCCTGCTCGGAATGACCACATTAACCCCGTATTCGGTGTCGAAGAACATGAATTTCTTCGCCAGCCGAAAACTATCGGTGGCTACAACCTCTAGTTTCCTTCCCTCAACCTTGAAGGAAACGCCGGTCAGAATGACTCTCGATTCGGAAAGAGAGGTAGCGAAAGTGGTTTTCCGGATAATCTGGCGGAGATTCCCGGCATCCATCTTGATGACGTTCTCCGAATCGCTGAAGGAAATGAAAGGATAGTTTTCTTTGTCGAGAGCGTTCAGAGAGAAATTGCTCCTATCCGCCAATATTTTTACAATATTCTCTTCGAACACCGAGAAATCAATTTCTTTCGAATCGGTTTTTCTGATGATTTCGCCGAAATACTTGCCGGGAACAACGATGATGCCTTCTTCTTCAATTTTCAGAAGTCGCCTGTCTTTTATGGAAGCTTGAATCGAGATTTCGTTGTTGGAGGCCGTGAGAAACAAACAATTGTCCCGCGCTTCGATTTTGATACCGGTAAGGATCGGCATCGGCGCCTTTGTTGACAGAGCGCGGTTTACATTGTTCAGATTCATTAATAGCAAATCTCGGTTGATTGTAAACTTCATTGTTAGTCTCCTCTGTTTTATATAATTTATTATTTATTACAATTATTATTATATACGATGTGGAAAAGCGGAAAACTTTCAGGAATTGATTTTTTTCATCAATAAATCGTAATCTCCTTTGACCAGCGGATTGCTATTAATCAAATTGGAGATTTTATCGCAGGAGTGCGATACGGTTGCGTGGTCGCGGTTTCCGAAGAGTTCTCCGATCGCTTTCAGAGAAGGACCGTAAAGCTCTTTGATCAAATACATGGCCATTTGGCGCGGGTAGGCGATTTGCTGTTTGCGGCTGGGCGATTCCAGATCGGCCACCGAAATCTTGAAGTAAGAAGCGACTTCCTTCTTCACGCTTTCAAAATTCTTGACATTCAAGTGCTTTTCTTCTTCCTTTTGCGGAATCAGGCAGTCCAGGGCGGTATAGACGTTTTCGATCGTGAACGGAAGATTCAGCGAAACGCAATAAGTCACATAACGTCTGAGCACGCCTTCCAAATCGCGGACATTTTTTGTAAAGATGTCGGCGATAAGATCCAGAACTTCGAGGGGGACTTCCTTGGGGTTTTTGATCAAGAAACTGAGTTTACGCTCGAGGATCTTGACGCGCAACTCCTTGTCCGGGGGTTTTATGTCAACCGCAAGCCCCCAATTGAAGCGGGATTTCAGCCTCGCCATCATATTTTTCAGATCGTTCGCTGAGCGGTCGGAAGTGATGACGATTTGTTTGTTTAAGCCGTGGAGGTATTCGAACACCTTGAAAAACTCTTCCTGGGTTGACTGCTTTCCTTCCAGAAACTGAATGTCGTCGACCAGAAGGATGTCGGCTTCCCGGTATTTGCGATAGAACTCTTCAATGTTTTCTTTACCCTTTTTTGTTGAGATGGCAAGAAAATAATCCTCGGTGAATTCCTGCGCTGAGGTATAGACCACGTTCGCATCGATTTTATTGTCCAGGATGTAATGGCCGATCGCCATCATCAGATGGGTTTTGCCGAGGCCGACGTCGCCGAAGATGTATAAAGGATTGTATAAAGACTCAGGCGATTCCGCAACTTTCATGGCCGAAATGAAGGCAAAGCGGTTGCTTCCTCCGGTCACGAAATTGCTGAAAGTGTATTCTGCCTTCAGCGGGCGTTTGTATAAAGATTTTTTCTTGGCCTGGCTGGATTCTTCCCTTTCCAGAATGTCGTCTTTCAGAACGAATTTAAATTTTACCAAAGAGTCTGTTAAGGTGGAGAGAATCTCGTTCAGCCTGTTGTTGTAAAATTTTTCGATGCGGAATTTTGTTAAGGCGTTCGGAACAAGCAAATAGATGTAGTTTCCTTCGACTTTGTAGATTTCGCTGACTTCAGAAAACAACGCCGCAAAATCCTGTTCATCCATTTCTTTTTTCAGTACTTCCAGCGTTTTTTTCCAAAGATTTAAACTGGTATCCATGTTCTCCTCCTTAACAACTTACCATTTAATAATAACATAAAATGCAAAAATAATAAATAGATAAATGGAAAAAAGTTAAGAATATGGCTTTTCCACATTTCCATATGGAAAACTTGTTGACAATTTTTTGATAAATTTCAACATTTTTTGCACATTTTGAAATGTTGAAAAACAAAAAGGCAATTTCTGAAAGAAAAACTTTTCAATTGAGAAGGATTATGTTAAAATATTAGATAGCATCGGCACTAGAAGAAGGGAAGTGTGCAGAAGACGTGAAAAACAAAAAACAGAAATCCAAGTTCTCATTTTTTCTTTTCCCCGACAAAATTAATCTATTGACTTATTTTTTGGCGATCATCCTCTACGCCGCCCTTTTGGGCGCGATTTTGGCGATCGCCTTCCCAAAACGCTCCTACCGGGTGATTTTGGATTATCCTTATGGGGAATATAACGAGGATCTGAACATCGCTCTCTATGTCAGAACGACGCCGCAGAAAGCGGGGGATGAAGAAGAAAAAATCGAGCTTAGCCACCGTTTTTACGCTTACCTGAGTCCGATCAGCGCTAACAAACCCAAAAAAGTGCGGTTTGCTTTCAGCGGCCTTGACACACAGGGCAGGATGCAATACTTTTTTGAAACCGACAGGCACGGAAAGGAGATTGCCACCTCCGTTTATTCCAATTATCATCATTTGAAATCGAATCTGAAAAGCGAAGGGT
>ERZ773359.3810-NODE-3810-length-16710-cov-6.403783_pt1 | contig 16710 bp, 13 predicted proteins | sample MGYA00374955_ERZ773359 | MGnify/ENA primary metagenome ERZ773359 (study PRJEB29098, sample SAMN04486028) | biogas fermenter metagenome | study: EMG produced TPA metagenomics assembly of the Biogas fermentation microbial communities from Germany - Plant 4 DNA1... | reverse complement strand
CGATCTTAAACTTTATGTAAAATCAATAGATGATTTTATAGCAGGTTTTTATATAAAGCTCCGATAAAATTTATTTTCAACCCTTAATTTCTGTCATTTCATATATTTTGTGCACAAAACATGTTTTTAATAGATTACCAGGCGAAAAAACTGCAAAAAGTGTATTGATGGACATGGATTTTTGTTCTTAATATTTGTGATAAAATAAGTATAGCAAATCTTAAACTTAAGAGGAATAACAGAGGGATTTATATGTATATAGGTTTTTTTGATTCTGGTATTGGAGGACTGTCGGTCTTAAAAGAAGCGCTTAAGATACTGCCTAATGAAAATTATATATATTATGGTGATACTGAGAATGCTCCTTATGGAACGAAAACCAAAGAAGAAGTAAAGGATTTGACTTTCAGGGCAGTCGAATTTTTGGACAAGCATAAAATCAAAGCTCTTGTTGTGGCTTGTAATACAGCTACCAGTGCAGCAGTGCGTGAGTTAAGGGAAAAATACAGTTTTCCCATTATTGGAATGGAGCCTGCTATTAAACCCGCAGTTGAAAATAACCAGAAAAAAGGTAAAAGGGTTTTGACTTTGGCAACGCCTTTAACCCTTAAGGAGGAAAAATTTCAAAGCCTGATTTCAAAGTTTGATGTTGAGCATATTGTTGATATGCTTCCTGCACCAAAACTGGTTGAGTTTGCTGAAAAGTTTATATTTTCCGGCCCCTGTGTTGAAAATTATTTAAGAGATATAATGCCTGCAAATATAAATGAGTACGGTACAGTTGTTCTGGGGTGCACACATTTTCCTTTGTTCAGGGATGTACTGTCCAAATTGTTGCCTGAAAGTACTGATATTATTGATGGCAACAGAGGCACCGTCAATCATTTGTATGATATCTTAAAGAAAAGAAACCTGCTCAATCCATCATCTGAAAAGGGACAAGTGATTTTTTACAAGTCCGGTAAATTAGTTGAGGATGAATCATTAATAGAAAAATATAAGCAAATTATTTATGATTGACAAGGTTTTTTATATACTCCTTAAACATATTCCCTCTGATTTCAAAATTATCAAACTGATCCCATGAAGCACATGCAGGACTAAGTAAAATTACGTCTCCCGAAGCAGCAGAATCATAGGCTGCTTTTGTGGCTTCTTCAAGGTTATTGACTGCTTTACAGGGGATCCTGCACTGCCCGGCAAACTCTTCTATTCTGTTCTTCGTTTCACCGTATGCCACGATAAGTTTGACATTATCAACGTATGGTTTAAGGTCTGCAAAACTGTGTCCTCTGTCAAGACCGCCCATAAGCAAGATTGTGGGCTTATTAAATGAAGAAAGGGCAATCTGGGTGGAAGTTATATTTGTGGATTTAGAATCATTATAAAAGTCTATATTGTTTATAGTCCTGACATATTCCAGTCTATGCTCAACTCCGCCAAAGGTTTTCAGCACATTTATAATGGCCTGGTTTTCAACACCGAACTCTTTGACAGCCATTACAGCTGCCATGATGTTTTCATAATTATGTTTGCCCTTAATTCTTATATCTTCCAAAGCGATTATCTTTTCATTGTTATACAAAATCCAGCCGTCTTTAATGGAACACCCGTTTTCAAGTTGTGTTAAAGAAGAAAAATATTTTTTAGTGGATTTTATATCGCTTGAAAGATCAAGCAACTCTTTGTTTTCCAGATTAAGGACCGCAATATCATTTTCTGTATGGTGGTTGAAAATCCTTTTTTTCACCTTCTTATACTTTTCATACGAACCATGAAAATCGATATGTGCTTCAAATAAGTTGGTCATAACTGATATATCTGTTTTAAACTCAATTACATTGCACAGCTGATGATCTGATACTTCCATAACGGCAATATCACCGTCTTTTAAAAGAGGTACAAATGAGCATACAGGATATCCGATATTCCCCATCAAATAAGCACTTTTTGAGGCTTCTTTTAAAAATTCATAAATTAATGTAGTTACAGTGGTTTTACCATTGGTTCCTGTGACACCAATAATTTTTAATCCTTTTGGGAAATAGCGGTATGCAAGCTCCAGCTCGTTGATAACAGGTATATTAAACTCGGTAGCCTTTTGAACATAGGCATGATTATTTGGTATCCCAGGGTTTTTTACCAGTATATCGAAGGAATTATCAAAAAGGTCCTCGGGATGGCTGCCAAGAACAATCTTAATACCTAAGTCTTGCAGTTCTCTGATATGATCAGGATTTTGTGATGCCTTTGCATCATTTATTACGACTTCGAAATCCTTACTGATTAAAAATTTTGCTGCTTCGTATCCGCTTTTTGCCATTCCCAGAACGAAAGCCTTCTTTTTACTAATCATTTCTAAACCCCTTTCCCATAATAAGTCTATTATACACGGTTATACTCTTCCAATAAATATTATCTCCAAAAAAATGGGGTTAGAAGCAAATATCATGATTAATTGCGCGAACAGCCTGGAGATGGGGTATTATTCTCAGATTCATTGGGATAAAAATAATTATGGCTAAGCTTCATTCTGAGTAATCTTATCAGAAGAATTAAATACCTTGGCTTTAATCTCAGTGAACAGATATAAGCCTATTCCAAAGGCAATAAACCTTATGGGAAGAAGAGGTTGTGAATACCGTTCAAATGCATAGGTGAGAGCATAAAGATAAATATTCCCTATGTATAAAAAGCCGAGGAAAAACATTTCTTCTCGCTTCTTTTTGAGAAAGAAAGCACTCAAGAAAGCAAAAACAACAATAATAAACTCAATAGTTCTTAAGTATTTAAACGATTGTATGGCAACTCCAAAAATCTCTTTCCAATAAAAAGCGCTTATAATCATATGTTTTGGTTTATACCACAGATATGATTTCAAAAGGCTGAATGGATTTGTTTTAAACCACTCTGAAATACGGTATTTTGCCTTTATGCCATCCGTTTCCAAGGAAACATATCTTGCCAGATAGGGTTCTTTTATAGTTCCATCGGTATCATAATACTTTTTAAACTTTTCATTTGCTACATCATCTACATTTGCCTTATAATCCAAAGATGAATCTTCAGGGTATCCTACGCCCTGATAAGTGCCGAGCAATATCGGATTTCCAGCGCCATATGTAAGGGGTATGAAAGCATAAAACTGTATATAATTGCGGATACTCCAGGGAATAAAAAAACAGCATAATACGCAAGCCAAAATTAATGCCTGTTTGAATAGAAGCTTGACGTTATATTTTTTTAAAAGTAGATATATAAGAGCGAAAACAGGATAAATACCGATATTGGCCTTTAACATAAGAGCTAAGAAATAACTGACCAGGCACATCCAGAAATATTTGTTTTTACTGCTCCGAGCCATCATGAATGTAAAGTAAATCATCGCTGAAATAAGTAGCATAAATGGTGTCTCAGTTAATATTACATTATCCATCCAAACAAAATCCGGTGTAAAAAGAAATAAGGATGCAACTATTCCGCACCACTTTGGCGCAAAAAGAGAAACACTTTTATAGATAAAATATGCAGACAAAACACCCATTGTTATCCATATCAGTTTCAAGGCAAGCCATAAAAGGTTGCCTTCGCCGAAAAAAAGACTGATAATACCAATAAAAACCGGCATTCCCGGCATTATTTGGGCGCTTACTACCCCGTGCATTGTAATGCTTCCTGTTTTAATAAAAGTTATTCCGGCATTAACATATGACAGGTCATCACTTTCCAGAGTATAGGTCACACCTAACTGTATCATGGCAATCAGGCGTTCTAAAAACAGGAGCAACATAACAATTAATATCCATTTTTCTTTAATCAAAAAAGTTTTAAATTTAGTTTTAAAAGCCGTATATTTCAATTTCAGTGCTAAGCCCCCTAAAGTAGCCCCAAAACCATCAATTTAATGAAAAAAGTTTCAAATACCAGAGAAGGTTATTTATCCGACTTTTAGTTCTTGACAAATTTTTTCAATCAAAATTATCAGTTATATTATATATTAATTTAATCTTTGGCGCAAGCAACCTCGGATTTGATATATTTGTAGAGAAAAAAACGCGTTGCAGGAGCAGTTCCGCTGCTTAATGTACATTTGTGGATGGGGACAATTCGCTTATTACTTTTTGAAAATAATTATTCCTGCTATCATAAGTGCTGCTCCAATTAATTTACTCCATTCAAAGCACATCTTCTCTGTACCGAATAAGCCGAAGCCTTCTATTAAGCAAGAAGTCACGAGTTGTGCCAATAGGATCAGCATGGTGGCATAAGCAGGTCCTAAATCTGAAATGCTTTTTATAACTGTAAATGTAATAAATGCACCAATGATACCGCCCAGTAAATATAATTTGTTGCTTACGTTAAACACCGAAAGCAGATTTTCCCGACCTGTGAAAAACCATATACATAGACTTGTAATAAATGCTGTTAAATGAACCCAGCTGTTTGTGACCCACATATTTGATGAATCCATTACGCGGGTATTGAATACACCCTGGACACTCATCAATAGCCCTGCCAGTAATGCCATTAATATACCGGTAAACAAAGTAAATCTCCTCCAGTCAGAATATTGTTGGAGGTTTATTTTTACCAATAAACTTTTGACATATTCGCAGGAAAGAATTAAAGTCTTTCAAAGGCTCTAATAAATAGCAAAACCGCCTGTTCTATCGAACAAGCGGTTTTATTTTGGTTGCGGAGGAGGGATTCGAACCCTCGACCTCCGGGTTATGAGCCCGACGAGCTACCAGGCTGCTCCACTCCGCGCCGTCATTTGAATGTATCGCCTCAAGCGCTTTAATAGTATAACATGGATTTTATTGTTTTGCAAGTGATTTTTGGATGTAATATTTTACAAAAAAACAGTTCTCCTCCGTATCTATATTAGATATTCTATCATAATTTTATTTCCAGCAAAAATTAATATTTAAAGCCGTTCAGAATGTCCTTTACGTATAGAAAAATAATCTGATAAGGATTAAAAAAATAATGGGAAATATTGCTGAGGCTAATATTTTTTGATCATACCTTAAGGACAAGACATATAATAATGTAGGGAAAGGCCTTCAATTTTTTAAGTAATTCAAGCTAATAGAGTTATTACTGATTTACAATATAGATAATTATAAAAAATATTATCCAGAAAAAATTTTGCGGCAAGAGTTTTTTATTAAAGCTTTTGTTTCTGGAAAAAAATATGGTAATTTTATCCGATAGTTGAAGTATTGGGCCGTGACTGGTATAATTGACTGAGCAATTGGAATGATTCGACATATAATTGTTATATATGCGCAAATACAAGGCTAATTTCCTTAAAGGAATACGGAGGAACCAAGTTTTATTGGGGTTAATCCATATTATATGGTAGGGTTGCCTATTTACCCGAACCCGTCAGCTAACTCCGGGAGCCTAAAATAGGAGATGAACAACATTGAAGACACATAAACCGGCCAATATTTCATTTTTAATATTAATTTTGCTGTTTATACTATCGCAAACAGCTTTTGCTTTGTCTGCAAAATTAGTAAATACAGCTGATTCGGTTGAAATAGACCAAAATGCAGAAACTGATGAAATTTCACCTCTTTTAGACATCAACAATTCATCCCCGGTACTATCTTATGACAGCACCCCTTTTAATGACATAGAAGAAATAATGTTAGAGAAAAAAATGATAAAGCAGATATTAAAAGAGAAAGCAGAAAAATTGGCTGCTTCTGAGAATACTGATGAGAATCAGATTCAAACTTTAAATACTCAGGCTGAAACAAATCAGGAAGAAGATGCTTCACAGCCTGAACCCTCGCCCGAAGCCTCACCAAAAACTCAGATCAAGGGCGTTGTGAAATGGGTAAATGCAAATGAACTTAATGTGAGATCCGAACCTGACAGCTCAAGCGAGCTTGTCCAGACAATAAAAAGAGGTGACAGGGTCACTTATTATGAAACAATAGGAGAATGGGCAAGAATTATTACCTGGCAGGACAGAAAGGGTTATGTGCTTGCAAAATATCTTGTAAACAGTGCTAATGAAGTCGTTAAGCCCAAAGAAACCGCCACTTCACGCGGAACTTCATCTGCTCCTGCGTCAAGTCCGCAGAGTTCAGAAGGACAGAGTCTTGCCCAGCAGGTAGTATCCTATGCCAAAACCCTTCTGGGTGTCAAATATGTGTGGGGCGGCAATTCCAAGAGCGGTCTTGATTGTTCAGGGCTCACAAAATATGTATATTCTCATTTCGGTATATACGTGCCACGCTCATCGTCAGCTTATTGGAATTTTGGTACCAAAGTTGACCGCTCAAATATCAAAGCCGGAGATATTCTCCTGTTTGATACAAATGGCGGTGCTGCAGACGTAAGTCATGTAGGAATTTATTTAGGTGACGGTACCTTCATCCATGCCTCTTCAAGTAAAGGCAAGGTGGTTATCCAAAATCTGAGCTCGTACAGAGGAAAATACATGGGTGCAAGAAGAGTAATTAAATAAGTTATCATTAAGTCCCTTAGCAAGTCTGAGGGACTTTTTAATTTGGTTTAAATAAAGGTCTCAGATATTTTCAGGAATTGACTTCCAGCTATAGTATTAATATAATGAAACTACTTTTAAATTTTGTTAATAATAGGCTTAGTGACTATTACAGTTTAATCAGCAGCCCTATAGGAGAGATAAAAAATGAACAAACGAACTCCTTTATATGAAACTCAAAAGTCTTTGGGAGCCAAATTCATTTCTTTCGGAGGCTGGGAACTTCCGGTATCCTACTCAGACATACTCAAGGAACACCATGCGGTAAGAAATAATGCAGGCCTTTTTGATGTGTCCCATATGGGTATGATATTTGTAACAGGCAGGGACAGTTTAAAATTTGTGGATAATCTCGTTACCAACGATATTTCATCCGCGCCTTGTTATAAAGCAGTATATTGTCCCATGTGCTATGAAAATGGTACTGTTGTAGATGATGTTCTGGTGTACAAGATATCAGATACAAGGCTTTTCATCGTTGCAAATGCCAGTAATACAGAGAAGGATTTCAAGTGGATAAGCTCTCATATTTTCGGAGACGTTAAAGTTGAAGATCTGACATCGGATTATGTATTGTTAGCCCTTCAGGGTCCCAAATCCGGGGACATCATCAGAAAACTCACAGATGATAATGATCTTCCAGGTTTTTTCAGGTTCAAAGAAACAACCATATCAGGCATGAATGTTATTCTGTCGAGAACCGGATATACAGGAGAAGATGGTTTTGAACTGTACCTCAATATTAAAGAAAACGGCTCTGATCCGGTAAAGTTGTGGAATGACATTTTAAATGCAGGAAAAGATGAAGGTCTATTGCCGGCAGGGTTAGGTGCCAGAGACACTTTAAGGCTTGAAGCAGCACTTCCCCTATATGGTCATGAGCTTTCAGAAGAAATTACACCTCTTGAGGCAGGGCTGGACAGGTTTGTAAAATTTAATAAGGAGAATTTTATAGGAAAGAAAGCTTTAGTTCAGCAGGCAGAAAACTTCAAAGTTCAGGAAGATCTTAAAAGAAAAATTTATGGTTTTGAAATGCTTGACAGGGGTATACCCCGGAACGGATACGAAGTATTAAAGCATGGTGAAACAATCGGTTATGTTACAAGCGGAGGACCGCTTCCAACCCTGAATATAAATGGCGGACTTGCTCTTTTAGAAGGGGAAGACCTGAATTTTGGGGATGAGGTAGAAATAAGGGTACGCAACCGCGACCTGAAAGCAAAAATAGTGGAAATCCCGTTTTATAAAAGAAGTGTAAAAAAGTAAGCAGATACAGTGTAAGAAATAATTGTGACTGGGTATATAAATAATGATTTCATAGTTTAGGAGGTTTTTTTATGGAGACAAGACCTGATCTTTATTATTCAGAGGAACATGAATGGGTGCGTGTGGAAGGTGATCTGGCCTATATTGGGATAACTGATTATGCACAGGATTCCTTAGGGAGTGTAGTTTATGTTGAGCTTCCAAGTCCGGGTGCCCGGATTAAGAAGGGAGATGTTTTAGGTGTGGTTGAATCTGTTAAAGCTGCATCTGATATTTTCTCTCCTGTTTCAGGTGAAATAGTGGAAGTAAATGAGGAACTCAATGATGCTCCTGAACTAATTAACGAGGATCCTTATGAAAATCATATTGCAGTAATAAAAATGGAGGATACAACCGAGCTTGAGAATTTGATGAATCACACCGAGTACGAGGAGTTTATTGAGAAAGAGGAGGTGTGATTTTCTTGAAATCACCATATATTCCTGCAACAAGTGAGCAGCGGGAAGCGATGTTGAAAACTTTAAACTTGTCTTCCATAGATGAGCTGTTTTCAGCTATTCCCGACAAGTTAAAGCTTAAAGAGGATTTGAAGCTCCCCGGACCATATTCTGAGTATGAATTGAAAAAGGAGTTTCAGAGCCTTATCCGGAAAAATTCTGATGCTGCTTCGAATACATGTTTTTTGGGTGCGGGTGTTTATGACCATATCATACCTTCCGCTGTAAACCATATAATTGGCAGACAGGAGTTTTACACCTCTTACACACCATATCAGGCTGAAATTAGCCAGGGCGTTCTGCAGGCCATGTTTGAGTATCAGACAATGATTGCAGAACTTACCGGGATGGATGCTTCAAATGCTTCTGTCTATGATGGAGCTTCGGCTTTGTATGAGGCTGTTCTGCTGGCTGCAAGGTATAACAACCGCAGCGAAGTTGTAGTAGCCAGAAGTGTCAATCCTGAATACAGAAAGACTTTGTCTTCAGTATTGCGTTATTCAGGTATCACAGTCAGAGAAGTAGGCTTTAATATTGACAATGATTTTGGCGGGACTCTTGATATGAGTGAGCTAAGTGAAGCCATATCTGAAAATACTGCCGCAGTGGTAGTTCAGTCCCCAAATTTCTTTGGAATCCTTGAGGATATAAAATCTGTATCTGAAAAGGCAAAAGAAAAAAGAGCCCTCCTTATTTGTGTGTGTGACCCTATATCATTAGCGGTATTTGAAGCCCCCGGAAGTCTTGGCGCTGATATTGCAGTTGGAGAGGCTCAGCCACTGGGAATTCCTATGAGTTTTGGAGGTCCGCTTCTGGGCTATTTTGCCGTCAAAAAACCGTTTATCCGCCGTATGCCGGGAAGGGTTGTAGGTCAGACAACCGATACAGAAGGAAGGCGGGGCTATGTGCTTACTCTTCAGGCAAGAGAGCAGCATATCCGCCGTGAAAAGGCCACTTCAAATATTTGCACCAACCAGGCTCTTTGTGCTCTGGCTGCAACAGTTTATCTCTCTTTAATGGGTAAGAGGGGGCTTACTGAGGTTGCAAGCCAGTGTATAGACAAATCAATTTATGCTTACAACACTTTACTTGCAACTGATCAGGTGACAGAAGTCTTTAAATCACCATTTTTCAGGGAATTTGTTGTAAAGCCTAAAGTGAGTCCTGATAAACTTAATAAGGAACTTTTAAATGACGGTATAATAGGTGGATATGATCTTTCCGGGGATTACCCTGAACTTGATGGCTGCTGGCTGGTGGCAGTGACTGAAAAACGCACAAAGGCTGAAATAGATATGTTCAGTGAAAAAGTAAAAAGAATATGCCAGGGAGGGGTGTAAGTATGAGGGATGAAAGAACCATTTTTGAAAAATCAGTTGAAAACCGGATCGGATATTCCCTTCCCGAAAGTGATGTCCCCAAAGCAGATATACATTCTGTGTTTACGGAGAATCTTATAAGAAAAGAATGCCCTCAGCTTCCTGAAGTGTCGGAAACAGATGTTATCCGCCATTATACAGCTCTTTCACAAAGGAACTTCGGCGTGGATTCAGGTTTTTATCCGCTGGGTTCCTGCACAATGAAATATAATCCTAAGATAAATGAAGACATTGCCTCCCTGAATGGTTTTACTCAGATGCATCCTTTACAGGACCTGCAAAGCGCACAGGGCTGTCTTGAGGTAATGTACCGGATGGATAAGTATTTATCAGAAATTCTCGGTATGGAAAGAGTTTCACTCCAGCCTGCGGCAGGTGCGCAGGGAGAACTTGCCGGATTAATGATAATAAAGGCATATCATGAATCCAGAAACGATAAAAAAAGAGTAAAAATTATTGTTCCGGATTCATCCCACGGCACAAATCCTGCATCAGCTGCCCTTGCAGGGTTTGAGGTAGTGCATATTAGATCGGATGAAAGAGGATGTGTGGATATCAAGGCTCTTGAGGAAGTGCTGGATGATACTGTGGCAGGTTTGATGCTTACCAATCCCAATACTTTAGGTTTATTTGAAGAAGATATTCTGAAAATATCCGAAATGGTTCATAGATGCGGAGGTTTGCTATACTACGACGGGGCAAATATGAATGCTGTTATGGGTATTGCAAGACCTGGAGATATGGGCTTTGATATTGCACATGTCAACCTTCATAAAACCTTTTCAACCCCTCATGGAGGCGGAGGACCGGGAGCAGGACCGATAGGGGTTTCAAAAGAACTGGTGCCATTCTTGCCAGTGCCGGTCATAGAGAAGAAGGGAGACAGTTACGTCCTGGATTATGACAGGCCTTTATCAATAGGCAGTATAAAATCATTCTACGGAAACTTTTCTGTCATAGTAAAAGCTTTAAGTTATATTTTAACAATGGGACCCCGTGGTCTTAAAACTGTTTCCGAGACTGCAGTGCTTAATGCCAATTATGTCCGGAAAAAACTCGAGGATGTATTTGAAATTCCATACAACAGAATCTGTATGCATGAATTTGTACTTTCTGCATCCAGACAGGCCGAAAACGACATTACAGCATTGGACCTTGCCAAGAATTTAATTGATAAAGGTTTCCACCCGCCAACGGTCTATTTTCCGCTTATAGTCAAAGAGGCTATGATGATTGAACCTACCGAAACAGAAAGTCCGGAGACTTTGGATGCTTTTATCGGGGCCATGAGAGAACTTGCAGAACTTGCCAAGGAGAATCCGGAGCTCTTGAAAAATGCTCCAAAAAATACTTATGTTACAAGGCTGGATGAGGTAAAAGCAGCGCGTAATCCGGTTCTTAAGTGGAGCAGGTAAAGATATTGATATATATTTGAAAAAAGTTCTTAAAAATTTTAATAAAACTGTGAACTTTTATATGGAAGGCTGCGTCTCTTTTAAAGAAGCAGCTTTTTCCATATTTTATTGCGGTAAAATACTGTATGGATATTTGTGGTTATATATAGATATAAATGGATTTATATCATATAATGTTGTAAAGTTTACAAATATCCTGCCAAAGAACAAATAACAGATAGGGATGAAAAATGGTCGAATCAGTCAAAGTTATTACTACAGATATTAAAAATCCATGGATTAATCTTGCATTGGAAGAGTATTTTTTGATTAACCAGTCCAGGGGAGAGGCCACGCTGTTTTTATGGCAGAACAAGGATACTGTTGTTATAGGACGGAATCAGAATCCCTGGACTGAATGCAATTTGAATTTGATGGAGGAGGAAAATATCAGGCTTGCCCGGAGGATTTCAGGCGGTGGAGCGGTTTTCCATGATGACGGAAATCTCAATTTCTCGTTTATTCTAAACCGTGACAGTTATAATGTCGAACGCCAGTGTGGAGTTATCATCAATGCTTTAAAACTCCTGGGCATAGAGGCAGTTATGAGCGGCCGGAATGATATAACTGTAAATGGCAGCAAATTTTCTGGTAATGCTTTTTGTTTCAGAGGTAAAAATGGGTTGCATCATGGAACCATTCTTGTAAATGCAAATAAAGAAAAAATGGCCCGTTATCTTAATGTATCAAGGGAGAAAATAGAAGCCAAGGGTGTTTCGTCAGTAAAAAGCCGTGTAATAAATTTATGCGAGGTAAACAGGGAGCTTACGGTGGACACTGTAAAAAAGGCAGTCATTAAAGCTTTTGAAGACGAATATGGCTCAAAAGGGGAACACATTTATTTCAGTTGCAATGATAAAGATATATGGCCGAAGGATTCGAAATTCAGAGAAATTATTACCAGAAACGGATCCTGGGAATGGAATTTTGGAGAAACCCCGGATTTTAATATCTCATTAAAAAAGAGGTTTAATTGGGGCGGTGTAGAAATATATTTTAAAGTGGACAATGCAGTTGTTCAGAAAGCCGATGTTTACTCAGATGCTCTCTGTGAAGAAATAATTCTGCGGCTTCCGGAATTATTTGCAGGAACTAAATTTGATGGGCAGGAGCTGTCAAATAAACTTTTGAAAAATAAAGAAACTTTTGAGCTTGAAAAGGATGCGCAGGTTAAAGAACAGGTGCTGGGCGACATCGCCTCGTGGCTGAAAGATGAATTATGAATTCATCAGCCTAATTAAGAGTAAAGGGGAATTCTATGTCTGTAATAGTAACTCTGGATAATGTTTACAGAGCCTATAAGATGGGCTCAGAGATAATTAAGGCTGTGGACGGAATAAGTCTGAAGATTACGCAAGGCGAAGTGTGCTGTTTACAGGGGCCTTCGGGTTCAGGCAAATCCACCTTGCTCCATCTGATGGCCGGCCTTGACAAACCAACCAAAGGTTCAATACATATAGGCAAAACAAGGATAGACAAACTTAACGAAAACCAGCTGGCTGTTTTCCGCCAGAGGTATGTAGGTTTTGTTTTCCAGAACTATTATCTTATCCCCACATTAACGGCCCTTGAAAATGTTACTATGCCACTTAGCTTTTGTGGTATGTCGAGGAAAAAGAGGACAGAAAGGGCCAAGGAACTTCTGGAGGCTGTGGGGCTGAAAGACAGGATGAAACATAAGCCTTCTGAACTGAGCGGTGGCCAGCAGCAAAGAGTAAGTATTGCAAGGGCATTTGCCAATAACCCTAAAATAATATTTGCCGATGAGCCCACCGGCAACCTTGACACCGCAAATGCCTTTGAAATGATGAAGCTAATGACTTCTATGGCCAGACAGTTCAATCAGACTTTGGTAATTGTAACCCACGACGTTGAATTATCAGAATTTGCAACACGTATCATTAAGTTACGTGATGGAAAGATAGAAAAGATTGAGAATGGAAGGGATCAGAATTATGAAGAAAAACATGCTTAAAAAATCAGCAATTTGGTCTGCATTGATTATTTTTGTCTTCATGGCTGTATTTACAGTCCCAGGTTTTGCAGAAATGGAAATGCCTGCAGATACCTCCAAGTACAAGCCCGAATTCATGGTCTCAGTTTCTGAAGATACAGAGCTGATTGCAGGAAGGACCGGAACTGTTAAAATTAATTTAAAGAATGTAAGCTTAAGCACATCGGCTTACAATCTGCTTGTGACACCGGTCTATAAAGATGTTAATACCTTCACTTCGATGAACGTTTTAACAGAGGTGCCTGTAAGATATCTTCAGTATGGAAAATCCATGGAGTTCGAATTGGCCGTCAGTGTAGATAAATATGTACAGGACGGCGTTTATCCTCTAACCTTCCTTTTGTCATATACAAATGCATGGAATGATGATTTTACCCCCAATGAATACACAGTGTACATAAAGGTCAAAAACTATGAGACCAGCAGCAATCTTAAATTGAATCTGAAAAATAATATTGCTGTTCAGGCAGGGGGAGCATTTGATCTTCCATTGGTACTGAGCAATGACGGTACTTTAGCTGCCAGAGAAGTTAAGGTTTCAGTCACTGGATTGTCTCAGGAGACATTTTCACTGTCCTCAGGTACAGGTATTTATGATTTCTACAGATTATACGGCGGAGAAGCCAGAACTCTTAATTATAAACTTATTGCATCAAGTACACTGAAAACAGGAAGTTACCCTGTAACATTCCTTATAGAATACAAAGATGAAAAAGGAAATGATGAAAAGGTCGAACAGCAGATCTGGGTTCCGGTCACAGGGGCAAGTGAAAGTCTCTCCACTCTTGAGATAACCGAAATCAGATCTACAATGACATCTGTCAAGCCTGGTGAAATTTTTGAAGTATATGTGAAGATAAAAAACAGCGGAGAGTTTGATTCCGGTCAGGTTAAAGTTATGGCAGATGCGGGATCAAGCCTTCTTCCTGTCACACAGAACCTTCACATTTTGCCGGCCATCAAAAAAGGTGAGACTAAAGAGGTAAGATTTAGTTTTCAGCCCGATGCCAATGCAGCAAGGGGCGGAGCACCTATAACCATTAAAGTTGAAAGTGTCGATGCCAACGAAAATATTTCTATCGCCCAGGCAATATCGGTATTCATAGATTCATCAGGAACTGGTGGAATAGAGGCAGGAAAGGATATACCTAAAATTATCGTAAGCAAATATTCAAGTGACCCGGGACTTGTTCATGCCGGTGAAGAATTCACCCTGAATGTCCAGTTTCAAAATACACATAAATATAAGACAGTAAGAAATATTAAGGGTAATTTCATTGTTACTGAAGAATCGAGCGAAACGGGCAGCGTATTTTCACCGGTGGGAAGCAGCAATACATTTTATATAGACGAAATAAGCCCAAAGGGTACATATGACTGGAATCTGACCCTGTTTACAATCCCGGATGCCAAGTCCAAAACCTATACAGTAACCATTTCATTTGAATATGAAGACGAGGCCGGTAATCCCTATAAAGCTGATGAAATCATAGGTATACCAGTGTATCAGCCAGCCAGATTTGAAGTTTCGGATATCTCCCTGCCATATGAAATTTATATGGGTAACCCCGTATATGTATATTTCGAAATGTATAATATGGGCAAGACAGAAATCTATAATGTCAAATTCAATGTTGAAGGGGACGAAGGAGCCTTCACCGCTGATCCCAAGAGCAGCTACTTTGGCAACTTCTCACCTGGTTACAGGGAGTATTTTGAATTTACAATTTTCCCCAACATGCCCGGTCCGATAAACGGTCGTCTGGTGTTCCAGTATGAAACCGCCAGCGGGGAGCAGCAGGAATTTGTAAAAGAATTTACCATGAACGTAACCGAAATGATAATGCCTGTGGATGATTTCCCCATTGACAAACCCATTGATGGCGGATTTGAAGAGCCTGGAAACAGCGGTTTTACATCAAGTGTATGGTTCTATATCATTATTGGTGTTGTGGTTGTTGGTATAGCAGTAACAGTGATTATTCTGGTAAAACGCAAACGTAAAAAGAGTGAGGAGTTTGAATTTTAATGAAACTGATTGATTCTTTATTGCTAAGTATAAAAAACCTGTTTCGCCATAAACTCCGTTCACTGCTGACCATATCAGGGGTAATGATAGGTACCTGTGCCATTATAGTCATGCTTTCACTGGGCCTTGCCATGAACAGAAATTTTATGGAACAGGTTAACCAGATGGGCAGTATCATGCAAATTCAGGTATACAATTTTAACCGGGGAGGAAAAACACCGGACGGCAAAGATATACCTGCCCTTGATGATGATATGATTGCCTATTTTGAACAGATAGATGGAGTGGAGGGTGCTATGCCCATATACGAAATATATGTAAAAATGATGGCAGGAAAATATGTGGGTCATGTTTCGATAATGGGCATAGAACCTAAAATGTTTGATATTTTTGATATCCCGGTTACCAAAGGGCGTCCTTTAATGGAAGGCGATACCAATCATATGATAATCGGCAGGGATATAATTTATAACTTCCGTGATCCTAAAGCCAAAAGATGGGAGCCCATACCCGAGGACTTTGATATTATGGAGGAAAAGCTTACAATAAGCTGGGATATGAATTATGGAGAAAAGCTGCCTCCAGGTACTCCAAAACCCAAGGTTCCGGCAAGACCTGTCAGAGTTGAAGCAGTGGGTATGATAGATCAGTTGGGTTCCGAGTATAGTTGGAGAATCCTCATGCCCATGGAAACAGTAAAAAAGTATGAAAAGGAAATGGAAAAATACAATAAGCAAAACAGCGGAGGTTCAGGCGGCGGTGTAAGTGTTATGCCTGTACCGGGTATACGTGACGGAAATCAGGAAGAGGGATATTATCAGGCCATTGTCAAAGCAGAGAATATAGATGTGGTCGTTGATGTAATGGAACAGATAAAAGATCTTGGCTATGAGTGCTACAGCCCTATTGAGACATTGGAGCATATGAAAGAACAATCAAAAGGCCTGAGACAGATTTTACTCGGAATTGGAATTATGTCTTTGCTGATTGCTGCTATAGGCATTGCAAACACCATGTATATGTCTATTTATGAACGTACAAAAGAGATAGGTATTATTAAGGTGATAGGCGCAAAACTCAAAGATATATATAGGCTGTTTATGCTTGAGGCCTGGTGGATTGGTGTTTTCGGAGGCATTTTGGGTGTGCTGTTAAGTTTTCTTTTGTCATATCTCTTAAACAGATTTAATGTAAGTCTTGGCAGTTCAATCATCTGGACACCCGACGGACAGAAGACAATGCCATCATCCTACATACCTTTCTGGCTTCCTGTAGCAGCCATTGTATTTGCTCCTATAACCAGCCTAATCGCAGGGATGCTGCCTGCAAGGAGAGCCATGAAATTGAGTGTTATGAAAGCCCTGAGACAGGAATAATTTTTGGATGGATTATTATTCAAGAAAATAAGTGTTGATTTTTGCCCGGATTTGTATTAATATTAGTAATGCATCTTATTTATATAAGGTGCTTATTATGCGCCTATAGCTCAACTGGATAGAGCGTCTGGCTACGGACCAGAAGGTTGTGGGTTCGATTCCTGCTGGG
>ERZ773359.3805-NODE-3805-length-16724-cov-14.136121_pt1 | contig 16724 bp, 4 predicted proteins | sample MGYA00374955_ERZ773359 | MGnify/ENA primary metagenome ERZ773359 (study PRJEB29098, sample SAMN04486028) | biogas fermenter metagenome | study: EMG produced TPA metagenomics assembly of the Biogas fermentation microbial communities from Germany - Plant 4 DNA1... | reverse complement strand
TGCAAAGTTTCTTGTCATGTTAGCGGGAATGGGTGGAGGCCTAAGCCATTATCTGAGTTCCTTAAAATACTAAGACATCACTTGCCACACAATTTTGAGATACGATGTGTGATGGAATATACGAATTGTCCACACTCGTACAAGATCCTTTGGAAAGTCAAGAATGTTGGACCAGAGGCAGAGAGAAAAAACCAAATTAGAGGGCAAATTGTTGAGAGAGGGACTAGCATAGTTGAGTATAGTAGATTTTTCGGAAATCATTACATCGAATGTTATATTGTAAAGGATGATGTATGCGTCGCAAGAACAAGAATTAATGTTCCAATTGGTAGGGGGTAAAGAGCATGGAGGTTTGTAAGATTATAGTTTTTACATTTCTATCTATTTTATCTTTCGGAATTATAATTCTTTTTGAAACAAAGGGATGGCCTGCCGGAAGTAGCATTGCAGGTATAGCGCTCGGCTTCTTTCTTCCGCAATTGGGGCGTTCATTTCAAGATCTCGCAGACACCACAAATTGGAAGAAATCGCAGAGAAAGTTGAAACGAGGCAGCTACATCTCTGGTGATACCATTATCCGTATTTCATTTGCCTACCTCTATCGAATTAAGGTAGATGGGAAGTATCTCTTAGTTAAAAACGAGCGTGGGACTGGGAAATTTCAACCGGTTGGAGGTGTTTATAAACTAAAAGGAAATGAGAAAATAGAATTGAAGAATCGCTATCATATAAAAGATGATAATAAAGTTCCAATAGACGAGTCCTCTCGTGATGATTATCGCCTTAGATTAGAGAATAAATATCTACGAAAATTTGTAAGACGTTTCAATGGAAAAGCAGAGCGGGAGAGGATTGATAACTTAAGTCGGGAGTTCAAGGAAGAACTTGTTGATAAAGGAATCGTCAACTGGAGTCAGATTACTTATCGTTTCTGCGGCAGGCACATGACAGAACTTAAGTTTGGAGACCATTTCCAGACATATGAACTCCTTCTGGCTGATGTAGTTGAGTTGTTACCTACTATGGAGCAAGAGAAAGATTTAAAGCTGCTGATGAAACAACATTCTGACCAATATTGTTTTGCCACAGCAGAGGAAATAACATCATTGGGGGTTAATACAATAACTGGAGATCTTAAAGAATATATTGGCGTCCATGCCAAGAAGATTCTCCAGGAGAACGAAGGACAATTGATGAAAATTTCTGGTGTGGGCAAGATATATACTGTGAAACTCTAGGGGATAGGATATATTAAAAATATACCTGTTTGAGTCTGTTCCCCAATTTGTATATCTCCATTACAGTATAGAATGCAATTTAAGGATGAGGTAATTAGTTAGATTCTGATTGAGGGCTTTATAGTCTCAACACTCGTATGTTTTACATATTTTACATTTGCTTATAGTGTACTACTTAATCAGGTATAAAACTAATTTCTAAAAATTTGAGAAGTTTATGATAAAATAAATTATATTAGTAGAATTTTCGCATTTCGAATATCAAGCTTAATAGAAAAAATGTGTTAAGGAGTAATAAAAAGATGAGATAACATAGAATTACGATGAAATATGTAACAAATGATGTCACTTTGATTACTACTTAAATGTGATTAAACAACAGATGTATTCAGTAAAAACTGCCATATGTTCCTGCAGTGTTATATGTAACAATTTAAATTTTTGATAATATTAAGACCTATTTCGGATTCAATTGCATTAAGATACAAGAATATTGAAAGCATCATAAGTATTTTGGATGTACAAATAGAGGTGCAGAAAAATGATAGACTATTCACCTGGTATGCGAGTTATCATCCGGGATGAAGAATGGATGATAAAAAAGGTTGAAACAAATAGTTTGGGTAAGAAAACAATTTTTTGTACTGGGATATCAAAGCTGGTAAAAGACAAGGATGCCATATTCCTTACTGATATAGAAAACATTGAACAGGTAGATCCTGCAAAAATTAAACTGGTGATTGATGATTCACCATTTTTTAGAAGATCACGGTTGTTTGTGGAAAGTAAATGGCGTCAAAAAATACCAACAGACTCCAAGCTTCACATAGGCAGCAAGGCTGCGATGGATTTAATGAATTTCCAGCTTGAACCTGCGCAGCTTGCCCTTTGCCGCACCCGCCAAAGAATATTGATCGCCGATACCGTTGGCCTTGGGAAAACGCTTGAAGCAGGCATTTTAATGTCAGAATTGATAGCCCGTGGCAAGGGGAAAAGGATTCTTGTCGTCACAGTAAAAAGTATGATGACCCAGTTCCAGAAAGAACTATGGAACAGGTTTACCATTCCATTGGTGCGCCTTGATTCCAATAAAATCTCAAAAATCCGTTCCCAACTTCCTTCAAACTATAATCCCTTCTTTTATTATGATAAAACTATTGTTTCCATTGATACCTTGAAACGAGATCTGGAATACAGGACGCATCTGGAAAATGCGTGGTGGGACATCATCGTTATCGATGAAGCCCATAATGTCGCAGAAAGAGGAGAACGTCAGGCACAGAGGGCAAGGCTTGCAAAGCTGCTGTCAGATCGTTCCGACACATTAATAATGCTCTCAGCTACACCCCATGATGGTCGCAGTGAAAGTTTCGCTTCCCTGATGAATATGCTTGATCCCACGGCTATAGCGAATCCCCATAATTATTCAAAAGAAGATATTAAAGGGCTTTGTATACGCCGTTTTAAGAAAGATGTAAAGGAACAGGTACAAGGTTCTTTCAAGGAAAGAAAGGTTACTATAGAGAAATGCGAAGCATCACCGGAAGAGGAAAGGGCTTACCAGGTGTTCGCTGAAATGCAGCTTGAAATGGATAAGAACAAAACAAGTATTGCAGGGCAGTTGTTTAAGACAAGTCTTGAAAAAGCTATGTTTTCCAGCCCTGCAGCATGTATCAAAAGCATTGATGAACGCTTAAAAAAACTGCGTAAGAAATATGATAACTGTGATATTAGTGATATTGCAAAACTTGAAGAGCTGAAAGCAGAACTCCTTCGAATAACACCATCTTCATTTTCACGCTACCAAAAATTATTGCATTTGTTGCAAGACAGAGATTACGGATGGAACATAAGAAACAAGAATGATCGTATTGTCATATTCACCGAAAGAATTGAAACTATGCGATACTTGGCGTCACAGCTTCGTAAGGATCTTGGTGTAGAGGATAATATTATCCAGGAATTATATGGCGGAATGAGTGATGTTGAGCAACAGAGAATAGTTGAGGAGTTCGGTCGCGAAGAGTCTCCTGTTTGCATCCTTGTCGCTTCCGACGTGGCTTCGGAAGGTATCAATCTGCACTATCTATGTCATAGGTTGATTCATTTTGATATTCCATGGTCACTTATGGTGTTCCAACAGAGAAATGGGCGTATTGATCGATATGGACAAACAGAACAGCCAGATATTCGCTACTTTCTGATAAACAGTAAAAACAAAAAGATCCATGGCGATATGAGGATTATGGAAATACTTGTTGCTAAAGAGGAACAGGCCTATAAAAATATTGGAGATCCAACATTGTTGATGGGAACATTTAATGTTGAAGAAGAAGAACGCATCACAGCAACTGCAATAGAAAAAGGTACGAGAGCCGAGGATTTCAGTAAACAGATTGATGAAACAGCGGATGATTTTGATCCCTTTGAGCTTTTAATGCAAGGGGCAGCCACAGAAGAGGAACCTCCAGTTATAGCAGACGAAGAAACGTTGTATAGGGATTCAGATTATCTCAGAAGTGCTTTGACATATTTCTCACAAACCGACCAGCATCCTGTTAGAAATCTGGAAACCGTAGAGGGCCTTGAAATATTGATAACACCAGATTTAAAGCGCAGATTATCAGCATTGCTTCCGGAAGAAGCTATGCCACGGACAGACTATTTACGCTTAAGTCCGGATAAGCAATTCTGTATGGCTGAAATGAAACGTTGTATGCAAAATAATATGGAAGATACAGCCTGGCCTCAAACACAATATCTCTGGGCTCTTCATCCGATATTCGAGTGGGTGAATGATAAAGCCGGGCTTTTATACGGCAGAGGAGAAGCGCCTCTGATAGGCCTGACAGGGAAATTATCTGAGAATGAGTTTATCTATATTGTGGCGGGAACTATCCCAAACAGAAAATCAACTCCTGTTATAGATGAGTGGTTTGGGCTTAGGTATGTAAATGGTCAGTTTTCTGAAGAACTAACAATGGAACAGGTTATATCTGAAACCGGATATGGGAGAAGTGATGTCCCTAATAGAAATGCACTTACTGAAACAATCAGGGAAACTGCACAGGCACTTCTGCCCTCTGTAGTTTCTCAGGCGGAAAAGGTACTGAAAAGATTTAGTGAGAATTATCGCAAACGAATAGATCCACAGATTAACGCAGAACTGGATAAGCTGGCAGAGCTTGAAGCGCGGCATAGAGAATATCAAATGTCTCTTTTTGAAGACGAGCGCAGGAAAAGCGCCAAAGAAAGAGAAGTTGAGCAAATATTTAAAAGGTTTACCGACTGGGTACAGGATACCCTTGAAATAAAAGACAACCCATATCTGAGGATTATCGCAGTTCTAACGGGGGTGAAGTAGTATGGCTATCGATTTAACCGGAATCAGAAATGTTAATGAATACTATACTAACCATTATTTAAATTCTATATTTGAAGAGAACACCTCAGAGACTATCAGTGCATGGCGCGCTGCTGCAAAAAACGAAGAACTGCGTACACCATGGTCAATGCTGCGCGAGTGTGCAAAGCAATATTATGTCATGCATGAAAAAAGCCTCCGATCACGTTCATCTCTGATGTTCCCGCTTATCAGGGATATGGCCGATAACTATTTATGCGCCCTGGGGTATGAAAAAACCAAACCATTTACGGTATCTATTGACAATGAACAGAATTATGCTTATATCTATTCCGAAGTTAAAAAGCAAAATGGTGCTCCATTACTCTGGATATTGCTTTCTCATAAGGGAGACGGGGACTATACAGCATTATTGCATGAATTCTGTTTTGATGCAGATACAGCCGAAAGTGCTGAACCGATTAAATCTTCGCTGTGTAACGAAGATTTGGCGGTTAAACTGTTTTATTCCCTGCCTGAATCACCCCGATGGATATTAATCTTTGGTGAGAATGCGATTGCGCTTCTTGACCGGAATAAATGGAATGAAAAAAGATATCTGGAATTCGATTTGGAAGAAATCTTCCGTAGGCGTGAGGAGAGTACCCTGCAGGCAATGAGTGTGCTGTTACATAAAGACAGTCTCTGTCCTAAAGAAGGAATCTCTCTGCTGGATACTCTTGATGAAAACAGCCATAAGCATGCCAGCGGTGTTTCTCAGGATTTAAAATATGCGCTGCGGGAATGCATTGAGTTGCTTGGCAATGAAGTGCTTTATGATATGGCGCATCGTCAGGGAATAAACCTTGAAGAAAATCCCGTTGATGCAGGAGAGTTGTCCGTCCAATGCCTGCGATATATGTACCGTATGCTGTTCATGTTATTTATAGAAGCCAGGCCTGAACTGGGATACGCACCGATGAAATCGTTGCCCTATTTGCAGGGTTACTCCCTTGAAAGCTTGAGGGACATTACAGAAAGAGTAAGGGAAGAAACAAGCGAAGTTGCTGAGGGTTATTATCTGCATGATACGCTTACAAAGCTTTTTGACCTGATTTATAACGGCTACCCAAGGACCGAGGAGGAACTGAAGGTACTTTCGGCCTCCCAGTCCCTCAACCATATATTTATTATCGAGCCACTTAAGGCGCATATCTTCGATCCTGAATACACCCCTCTTATAACAAATGCCAGGCTGAGAAATTGCGTTATGTTAAAAATTATTGATCTGATGAGCGTCACCCGTCCCACAGGGCGCAGAAACGAGCGACGTGGGCGTATATCATATTCAGCACTGGGTATTAACCAGATGGGTGCAGTTTATGAAGCCCTGCTGTCTTACCGAGGCTTTATTGCGCAGGAAACCCTGTATGAAGTAAAGCGTGCCCAAGATGAAATAAATGAACTGGATGTTGGCTACTTTGTACCTGAAAAAGAGCTTGAAAACTATACAGAGGATGAACGTGCCCGATATCCCGATGGAAAGCTTCGCCGGTACGAGAAAGGAAGATTTATCTACCGCCTTGCCGGGCGTGAACGTGAAAAATCTGCTTCATATTACACACCGGAGGTTCTTACGAAATGTCTTGTCAAATATGCGCTGAAGGAACTGCTGGAAGGGAAAACAGCTGATGAAATTTTACAGCTTACCATATGTGAGCCTGCCATGGGCAGCGCTGCATTCTTGAATGAAGCCATCAACCAGCTTGCCGAAGCTTACCTTGACAGGAAACAGAAGGAACTTGGAGAATCGATCTCTCATGAAGACCGATTCAATGAGTTGCAAAAAGTAAAAATGTATATTGCTGATCGCAATGTATATGGGATAGACCTGAACCCTGTTGCCGTTGAACTTGCCGAGGTATCATTATGGCTAAATACAATTCACAAAAATGGGCTGGTACCATGGTTTGGTACTCAGCTTGTTTGTGGCAATTCACTAATTGGTGCAAGAAGGCAGTGCTACCGAATCGAACAACTGCAGACTGCTTCAAGTGGTATTCGCTGGTATGATAACGCTCCTGAGCGTGTTCCTGTGGGTGAAAAGCGTATGCCAAAGAAGCAAGTGTATCACTTTCTCACAGGTGATCCCGGTATGGCAAACTATACGGATAAAGTTATTAAAGAGCTTGCACCTGATAATATCAAGAGAATAAAAGCATGGAACAAAAGATTTACCCAGCCTTATAATGATGATGACATTCAAAACCTGTTGCGTCTGTCAGGGATTATTGATGAACTGTGGGAAAAACAGATAATGCTGCGGAGGGAAGTAAATGAAAAAACCGCTGATGCACTATCAATATACGGGCAGGATACTGAAAAGCAATCTTCTCATACGACAATCCGTGAAAAAGATATGATATTCAGAACTCTATATAAATCAGGAGAGCAGAAAAATGCAGGACCTTACGCAAGGCTGAAGTTTGCTATGGACTATTGGTGCGCCCTCTGGTTCTGGCCTATTGACAAGGCGGAGCTTCTGCCTACAAGAAGTGAATTCATAGCCGATATGTACCTTATATTAGAAGGAACCATTGAAACTTTCAAAGGCGTCAATGAATCGGTAAAAATGGGTCAGATTTCATTCCTGCCAACAGAATTTGAACAACTGGTAATGAATATTAACGAGCTGTATTCAGGCATGGGTATTGTGGATATTCCAAAGCTGTGCCAACAACAGCCACGTCTTGCGTTAGTAAAAGAAATTGCCGACAAGCAGAAGTTTATGCATTGGGAACTTGAATTTGCGGACTTATTTGCTGAACGTGGCGGGTTTGATTTAATAATTGGAAATCCGCCATGGATAAAAATGGAGTGGAATGAACAAGCTGTACTCTCTGATGCAAACCCTATGTTTGCAGTTAAAAATTTAACAGCAACACAGACAGCACATCATCGGTTAAAAGCGCTTGAAGATAAATTCGCATATGCACTTTTTTTCAGTGAATATGAAAGTTTATCAGGGACACAGAACTATTTGAATGCACTTCAAAATTATGCAGATCTCAAAGGCCAACAAACTAACCTTTACAAGTGTTTTCTACCACAAGCATGGCTGTTTGGAAGTAAAACCGGCGTGAGTGCCTTTATACATCCAGATGGTGTTTATGATGATCCAAAAGGTGGAGAACTTAGAGAGACAATTTACCAAAAACTGAGAAAGCACTTTCAGTTTCAAAATGAAAAAAAATTATTTTCAGAGGTGGCAAATCGTGCGATATATGCAATAAATATTTATAGTAATGAAGAGACTATTGGTTTTGATTCAATTTCAAATTTATTTGATCCTAATACTATAAACCAGTGTTACGAATCGGTAGGTAACAATAAAGTAGGAGGAATTAAAGATAATAACGATAATTGGAATATTGTAGGACATCCTGATAGAATAATAAATATCGGGGAAAAAGAACTCAAGCTTTTCGCAAAATTGTTTGATGGAAATTCTAATTGGAAGCAAGCAAGATTACCTGTTATTCACGCGAAGCAATTTGTTGAAGTTTATAAAATATTTGCTAATAATAAAGTTGTGATTGGTGATTTGAACAACCATATTTTTGCTACAAGAATGTGGGAAGAAACTGGTGCTCAAAATGAAAAAATTATTCTAAGAGATGTTCATTTTCCAGAGAGTGCCGTAGATATGATACTCTCTGGGCCACATATTGGTGTCGCTAATCCATTATTTCAGGCATCACAAAGAAATTGTTGTACTCATAGAGCTTTTGATAGTATAGACTTAACTAATATTCCAGTTAATTATCTACAAAGATGTAATTATAGACCCATGTGTGAAATTGATAAGTACGAAAGACTTATTCAAGTGAGTCCATGGGGCGAAAAATATCATAAACTATACCGTTTGATATCAAGACGTATGTTGAATCAAAGTGGAGAACGAACTCTTGTTAGTTGTGTAATAGCACCTAACCACGGACACATTCATACAATTTTTGGTTTAGCTTTTGATTCTATAGAATTATTATGTTCTATTGCAAGTAGTTTTATTTCATTACCATTTGATTTCTATGTTAAATCTACTGGGAAAAGTGATATATTATTTGATTTAGCTTCAAAAATGCCGTTTGTAACGTATACAAGTAAAGAATCGATTGTTCGAATGCTTTTATTAAATTGCTTGAATACAGAATATAAGTCTTTATGGAAAGAAGCTTTTTCTTCACAGTTTATTCAATGTTCTTGGTCAAAATCCGACCCACGCCTACGTCCCGAAAAGTTCACATCTCTCACTCCTGAGTGGACATGGGACACACCTTTACGCACCGACTACGAACGCAGACAAGCATTGGTGGAGATAGATGTGCTTACCGCAATGGCATTAGGTATGACACTGGAACAATTGAAAACTATATACCGCATTCAGTTCCCTGTTTTACAGCAGTATGAAGCAGATACATGGTACGATCAAAATGGCAGAATCGTATTCACCAATAACCGTAGTTTAACCGGTGTTGGTTTTAGCCGATCAGAATTTGAACAGATTAAGGATGCCAAGGCAGGAGAAAAGTTCTATCGTACCATTACAGACGACACCATGCCCGGTGGTCCTGTAGAACGTACCATTGAATATGTAGCACCATTTGATAAATGCGATCGCGAACAGGATTATGAAACAGCATGGCGATTCTTTGAGGAAAAGTATGGTTCAGAATAAAGGCAGTAGGGATAATTGAGATTATTATATTAAGTAAAAAGGAGACGAGTGATGAATTAATATAAAGAATCAAAAAATAATTACCTCATATAATCACATAAAATGGGGGAGATAATATGCTGCCATCTGTATTAGCGAAGCAATTGCAACAAGGGTTAAGCGATTATATTGAAACAACATTTCCAATGTCAAACTATGCATTTAAAGGTTCATTATCAAGGATGTTGAACACAAGGAATGCTGTATTTCGTGAACCCTACATAGCTGTTCGTTTACCGTTCAGAGTTGCTGAGGAAAACACAGTAAAGTTTGATGCTATCCATTCAAAATATAAACCTTATCTGCATCAGCAAAAGGCTTTTGAGAGGCTTACGGGTGAAAATGGCCGTTCGACTTTGGTTACAACAGGGACCGGGAGCGGTAAAACGGAAAGTTTTCTTTATCCGATTCTGGAGTATTGTTATCATCATCGTGGTGAGCCTGGAATAAAAGCGCTGATTATCTATCCTATGAATGCGCTTGCGTCAGATCAGGCAAAACGTATTGCTGAACTTATTTATGAAAGTCCGGAACTGCGTGGGAATGTCACGGCAGGAATGTATGTCGGTGGTCATGAGTCAAATGCTTCCCGCATGATGACAGAAGATCGTATTATCACTGATCATGAAACCATGTTATCAAATCCTCCGGATATATTGCTGACCAATTACAAAATGTTGGATTATCTATTGGTGCGTCCTAAGGATGCTCAGCTTTGGTCGGCGAATAATCCGGAAACCCTGAAATATATAGCTGTGGATGAGCTTCATACATTTGACGGTGCTCAGGGAACGGATTTGGCTTGTTTATTGCGACGGCTGAAAGTACGCTTGTCTATCCGGAATGGTTATTTGTGCTGCGTGGGAACCTCTGCGACGTTGGGCACAGACGACAGTGCGCAGTATATCAGAGAATATGCCGCCAGTGTCTTTGGAGAGGTTTTTGAAGAAAACTGTGTGATAACTGAAGACAGGCTCACTGTTTCAGAATTCTTTGCAGAGCATGAAGCGGAAGATTTCACATTTCCTACTGAAGAACAATGTCAAAACCTTCTGGCTTTGGTTAGTGAAGGGGAATTGGACACTTACCTAACATATGCAGCCGAATACTGGTTTGATGACAAATTCGATAAAACTGATATCATGTCTGATAATACAAGGCTGAGAATTGGCAGGCAGCTGATGAAACACAGCTTCTTTCAACATATGCTCCGAACCATGGGGGGAAACTATGTACAGGAAGAATACATTTGCGAAGAACTAAAAGATAAATTTCCTGACCTGACGAAATTGAGTAATCTTTCTGTTGCGCTTGATGCTTTATTTGCTCTGATTTCTCATGCAAGAGTTGGCACAGAAGGTCATTTACGGCCGTTTCTTAATGTTCAGGTGCAATTTTGGATTAGAGAGCTTCGCCGGTTACTTGCCAAAGTAAGTGCAGATAATATTGAGTTCGCTCTTGCAACAGACCTTAATGAAAACCAGGCAAAACATTATCTACCTGTTGTAAACTGCCGTGACTGTGGTGAAACAGGTTGGGTTGGTATCCTGAATGAGAGAAGCAATATGGCAATGGTTAATCTGGATACCTTCTATAATTTGTACTTCAGCCAGGATAGTAAAATAAAAATGGTATATCCCCACGATGGCAAAGACATACCCAGTGGTATGATACCTGCACGCCTGTGCCTTGATTGCCTTCAACTTGACTTGGGTGACGGAGCAAAGAGTTGCTCTTCCTGCGGAGGAAAAAACATCCCGGTTGTTATACCACTAAACAACATCATAGGCACAGGAGAATATAAACAGTATGTCTGTCCTTTTTGCGGCAGCAGGAACGGATTGTCCCTGATAGGCTTGAGAAGTGCCACAGCGATCAGTGCTGAAGTATCACAGTTATATTCATCCAAATTTAATGATGACAAGAAGCTGCTTGCTTTTTCTGATAATGTTCAGGATGCAGCACATAGGGCAGGTTTCTTCAATTCCCGCACATGGAAATTTGGTTTGCGTAGTGCAATACAGCGTTTTACCATGGATGAAGGGCAAGGTCTTCCTTTGGATGAATTTCAAAAACGCTTTATAGAATATTGGCACAGGAAATTGACAGATGAGGAATTCGTAAGTTTTTTCATTGCGCCGAACATGACCTGGATGAGAGCATATGAAAAAATGAAGAGGGAAGGCGTTCTGGGGAATGACAGTGAAGCGAAGCGTCTCATGGAAAATATCGAAAAAAGGATTCAATACGAAATCTTACTCGAATTCGGTCTAAATTCCCGTATCGGAAGAACACTGGAAAAGTCAGGATGTTCAGTTTTAAGCTTTGATACAGAAAAAATTAAAGGGATAGCAGAACGAGTCAGAGAAAGAACAGTGAATGAACTTGCTGCCCTTACTAAAAGTCAGTTTGAAATTTTTCAGCAGATGGTTGTTGGTTTTTTATATATCATGCGCATGAACGGGGCTTTTAATGATCCGATTTATAACGCTTTTACAAATAATGAAGGAAGAACCTATCTGCTCTCGAACGACAAAACAAAATGGATGCCCGGAACATATGCGGGTCAAAATATCCCCCGCTTTATTTATAAACCAAACGATGGAGCAAAACGGCTTTGGAATTTTGATACGCTTAAGGGAAATTCAAAATATGTCCGCTGGATTGATGCCTGTATTGATGAGTTTCTGATTGGAGAAGATGTACCTGAGTGTATCGCAGATATTATTTTAGCTGAACTCGTGAAGTCTGGCATAGTTTGTACTATGCCATCTCCGGCGCATTATACTGTTTATGCCATTAATAAATCGGCTGTCACTGTTTCATCCAATGTTTTGCAATTTGCATGCGATGACTGTGGTATCGGCATTTCAACTTCTGAAAATAACAGTGTTTTATGGGAACACGCACCTTGTATGCGTAGTATTTGTCGCGGACATTATTATGAATCTGAGGAACAGGTGCTTGATTATTATGGAAAACTGTATAGCAACGGAAGTATGGTTCGTGTTATTGCACAGGAGCATACAGGCCTTTTGGAGCGGGATGAGCGTGAGGAAGTGGAATGTGTATTCAAAAGAGGTAATGCAGATCACAAACCATGGGATACGAACTTGCTTTCCTGTACACCCACGCTGGAAATGGGTATTGATATTGGAGACCTTTCAACGGTTGTGCTTTGTAATATGCCGCCTGCACAGGCCCAGTTTCTTCAAAGAACCGGTCGCGCAGGCCGCAAGGATGGTAATGCATTAACGATTGTATTAGCGAATGCAAAACCCCATGACTTGTATTTTTATGCAGATCCTATGGAGATGATACAGGGAGCGGTTGAGCCGCCAAAGATCTTTCTGCGCGCATCAGCTGTTTTAGAGCGTCAATTTGTCGCGTATTGTATGGACAGTTGGGTAAAACAAGGCGTTTCTGAAAAGGCGATTCCGGATCATGTAGGTATTTGTCTGAATAAGCTTATGCAGCGCCCACCGGATATGTACCCTTTTAATTTTCTTCAATTTGTTCAGAGTAATCTGACCAGCCTTATACAAACCTTCATCCAAATGTTTTCCGGCACAGATGATGGTTTGGATGAAGAATCAATTCGGGAACTAAAATCGTTTGCAAAAGGCAATAAGCTCGATGACAGCCCCATGCATATGAAAATACTGGAGGCCTTCGAAACCCTGAAAGCTCAAAGAGATGTACTGCATGGAAATATAAAGCAATTAAAAGAGTTAATTAAAATTATCGAAAGTAAGCCAAAGGATTCTTCTTATGAGGAAGAAATTAAGGAACTGAAAAATGAATTATCGGCCCTTATAAATGTGGTTAAAAACTTGAACAAAAAGAATGTTTACAATTTTATGTCTGACGAAGGGCTTTTGCCAAACTATGCGTTTCCGGAAGCGGGAATTATATTAAAAGCAGTTCTTTTCCGCAAAGAAGAGCCAACAGAGAACGAAGAGAGTGAGAGAAAGCGCCAATATGAGAAGATGGTCTTTGAATACAGCAGGAGCGCTTCATCCGCTTTGAGTGAGTTTGCACCTGCGAATAACTTTTATGTTGATGGGAAAAAGCTGCAGATTAATCAGATAGACATGACCACAGCCCAAAGGGCAAAATGGAGGCTTTGCCCAAACTGTTCACACGCTGAAGAGAATACCCATATCACCAATGTAGCTGCATGCCCCAGATGCGGCAGTCCTGCATGGGCCGATGCCGGTCAGGTTAGGACTATGCTGAAGGTCAAAATGGTATACTCCAATATGCCTTATGATAAAGCCCAAATCAATGATGAAAGTGATGATCGCAGCACCGCGTTTTATTGTAAGCAACTACTTGTTGATGTTGATGAGGATCATGATATCTATAAAGCATACCGGATGGACAACGATGATTTTAAGTTTGGGTATGAATTTCTGAAAAAAGCAACCCTGAGAGAAATAAACTTCGGCGAGAGAGATATTCAGGGAGAAAAACTTACTGTATCCGGAGTGGAAGATGTACGGAAAGGCTTTTTAGTATGTAAATTCTGCGGACGCATACAACCCAAAAGCGGGGAAGCAAATCACTCATATGCCTGCCGTGCGAAAAATCCGCCGCCTGGCGATCATGAACCCTTTGAAGATTGCCTGTTCTTATATAGGGAGTTTACCACAGAAGCATTGCGAATATTAATTCCAGCGACAACAATGGATTTAACCAAGACCAGGCAGGAATCATTTATTGCGGCATTCATGCTTGGGATGAAAGAGTATTTCGGAAATGTTGATCATCTGCGTGCAGCATTAAGCGAGTTTCCGGTACAGGATGCTGAATGCCGTAAACAGTATCTGGTGATATTCGATTCTGTTCCTGGTGGGACCGGTTATCTGAAACAATTGATGCAGAATGATAATGCAATGATCGAAATTTTTGAGAAGGCTCTCGCCGTGCTTGAAAGCTGTACCTGTAAAGAGGATCCGCAAAAGGATGGCTGTTATCGTTGCCTGTATGCTTATCGTCAAAGCCAGAATATAGGTGAAATATCAAGAACTGTTGCTATACGTATGCTCCGACAGATACTAAGCGGAAAAGACAACATCGAGCAAATTGACAGGATTAGTAAGATTCCTGTGAATTCGCTTTTCGAGAGTGAGCTTGAACGCCAGTTTGTCCAGGCTCTTGAATTATTGCGGAAAGATAGTCGACCAGTTCGTATTGATAAGGCACTCGTGAACATGAAGGGAGGATATTTCCTAAAAGTAGGAGATTGTTCCTGGGAAATTGAGCCTCAGGTTCTTCTGGATGAACGGTACGGAGTGACTGTAAAATCTCGAGCGGATTTTGTGTTATGGCCTAAGAGGGAGAATATTGGACAGAAACCGATAGCGATTTTTACAGATGGATTTTTATATCATAAAGACAAATGTGCTGATGACACTTTGAAGAGAGAAGCAATAAGACGTAGTAATCGTTTTAGAGTTTGGACGTTTAGTTGGAAGGATATTCAAAGTGCGTTTAAAAATCAGGGGGAATATGCCACTCAGACTCTTATTCCCGGAAATATGCCCTCAGGTGCCAGAATATATAAACCAACGATTATAAGTGGCAAAGCTGAAGCGCTTCAGCTTGAAAAAACATCTTCGCTTGAGCTTCTAATGCGCTATTTGGAAATGCCGAATGCAGAGCAGATTTTTGAAGTCCACGCCAGAGCGATATCCTTGTCCCTGCTTGATGTTCATAAAGCTGCAGACAGGATTGCGTATGATGACTGGTATAGGCAGATCAAAGAGATCTTGGATGAAATTCAGGTACAGGAATGTGATTTCACGGTGAATGAATGTATTTTTGGAACATGGAGCCCTCGGGCTGCCAATGTACATTTGAAAATTTTATCAGGGATTAGGACTCAGGAAATGAAAGAAAAAAAGAGCAATGCAATGCCGCTCGTATGCGCTTTACTGCAAGACAACAGTGATAATAGAACGGACAAGTATGAAGCAGATTGGAATGGCTTCTGGCAGTTCTTTAATTTAATGCAATTTTCAAATAATTTCGTGGGAGTAACTAGCGTTGGCATTGAACAACTGATATATAGCAAATTGCCTTCCAGCGGAAGCACAATACATGACATGGGCGTGTATAAGCAATCTGAAGATGATGATTGGTCAAAGATCAGAGAAGAACTCTTTGATGAAGAAGCTATTGCACTGGCAGCAAAGCTGCAGGCAGCTAACGTAAGAATACCTTCAGCTATTGGTTACGAATTGACAGGTGCAAATGATTCTGTAATTGCTGAATGTGAAATGGCCTGGGAAGCTGAAAAGGTTGCAGCATTGCTGTCGGAACAGATTGACAATAAAGAAGTATTCGAGAATACCGGATGGATTACATTTACCTTAAACGATGATATTCCATCGGAAATCAAGGGAGGTAAGAAATAATGGAAAAGGCTGTTGTTGCGATATCATCTGATTTTTTAAATGCTTTTGCTGCTTTACCAAGGCAAATACAGGGGAAAGTTACGGAGTTCATTAACAAGTTCCGAAACAACCCTCGTTCACCAGGGATCAACTATGAAAAGATAAATAATGGGTGTGACAATAAAATCTGCTCTGTACGAATTGATGATACTTATCGCGGAATCGTTGTCAGGCAGGAAGAAACCGGTGTCTACCTTCTTCTTTGGGTGGATCACCACGATGATGCATACGCATGGGCTCAACGAAAAAAATGTATAATCAATCCAGCCACAGGCAATGTTCAGGTTTTTGATATAACAACTGAGATGCCTGAAACATCTGATGATAGTAAAAAGCTGTATGAAAACATTTCTGACAATGACCTTGTGGCTTTAGGCATTCCGGATGAACAAATTCCTTTGGTTAGAACAATTGTATCTGAGGAGATGTTGCATTCACTGAAAAATTCTTTTCCAGAGGATGCATATGAGGTATTGGAATGGCTCGCAAATGGTTTTACTGTTGAGGAAGTATTTCAGCTGTTTAAAACAGATGAAGATTATACAGAAAACGATAGCAACTTAGCCACAGCTTTGGACAATGCGAGAAGTCAGAAGAGTTTCGTGATTATTGAGGGTGAAGATGAACTCCGTCGGATCATGGCGGAACCACTTGAAAAATGGAGAGTGTTTCTGCATCCAACTCAGAGAAAGATCGTCAATAAGAATTATTCAGGACCTGCCCGTGTTTTAGGAGGGGCAGGCACAGGAAAAACAGTTGTGGCAATGCATCGTGCAAAGTACCTTGCTTCAAAAGTGGAAGGTAAAGAAAGAATTCTATTTACTACATATACAACAAACCTGGCTGGCGATATAAGGGAAAACCTGCGAAAAATATGTACGACTGAGGAACTGCGTCGCATAGAG
>ERZ773359.3804-NODE-3804-length-16725-cov-10.611698_pt1 | contig 16725 bp, 17 predicted proteins | sample MGYA00374955_ERZ773359 | MGnify/ENA primary metagenome ERZ773359 (study PRJEB29098, sample SAMN04486028) | biogas fermenter metagenome | study: EMG produced TPA metagenomics assembly of the Biogas fermentation microbial communities from Germany - Plant 4 DNA1... | reverse complement strand
TTCATTATAAAATGATGTCGAAATTAAGTGCGGGAGGTTATCTTGTATGAACAAAACAGAATTAATCAGTGCAATTGCTGCAAAATCCGGATTAAGCAAAAAGAATAGTGAAGCTGCTTTGAACGCAATGATTGCTTCAGTGGAAGATGCTTTGGTAGCCGGTGAAAAGGTAGTACTGGTTGGCTTCGGTACCTTTGAAGTTAAGAAACGTGCCGAAAGAAAAGGCAGAAATCCTCAAACCAAGGAAGAAATTATTATACCTGCTTCCAAGGCACCCGTTTTTAAAGCAGGCAAAGGATTAAAAGATAAGATCAACAGCTAATGTTACAACAAAACGCCCTGCGACACCGCAGGGCGTTTTAGTTATAGGCTGTATTACCGGGTATCCGGGCAAACCTTATCCCAAAAAAGAAATCAACGCTCCCGCAAGAATGCCGGCCAGGTTGCCGGCAAGAGGTATCCTGCCTTTATATAAAGAGCGGGATTTATTTATCAGTTCGCCGAGGCTTACATATAACATTGCCCCCGCGGCAAGCCCAATGCAAACGGCGGAAAAAACTTCGGATATGCTTCCGAAAGCCGCGCCGGCAAAAGCGCCAACTCCCATCGGAACCGCTGAAAGCAGCGTAATGACAAAAGCCTTAACCGGTTTCATTTTTCCTATTCTTAACGGAATAGCCATTGCCATCCCCTCGGGAATATCGTGCAGCAATATCGCTATCGAAAGTGTTAACCCCACTGCGGCTCCGGTCTGGAATGCGGCCCCGACTGCAAAACCCTCTGGAAGATTGTGAAGAGATACCGCAAATACTACCATCCAACCGGAAAGCATTATGGGGTTTTTGCCTCTTTTCTTTACAATATATTTAATATACTCATCCAGAACGATAATCAGAATTGTTCCAATCACAAGCCCAATGGAAGTATATGCGAATCCAGCGGTTTTATATCCTTCGGGTAAAAGTTCCATACATACCATACTAATCATAAGTCCTGTGGTAAATTCCAAAAGAGTGCTCTGAAATCTTTTTGACAGCGTAGACGGAAAAAAAGCGGTTAATCCGCCAATCCCCGTTCCTGTGATGCCGGTTAATAAGCCGGCTAATGAAATCTCAATCAGACCATACGGAAAAAAAGCTGAAGCCGAAAGCACAAACACCATTCCCCATTCCGATAAACCCGGATAATGCGGGGTATATGCACAGGCTGAAAGCCAGTTCAAAAGCCCCAGTTAAATATTATGACCGGTATTTCTTTTTATGCTCTGATTTCTTTTTTACTTCTTCCGATCGAAGAAATAAGACGGGTTTTCAACGGGTTTTATATTGTATGCTTTAGCGGCTTTTTTCCCGGCGTTTACACTCTTTATTTTTTCCGAAATCTCATTTTTCATGTCAGAAACACTTTTGTACGAATCCTGTTCAATTTTGATTATTGATTCGACGACACCGGTAATATCAGCTATCAAGCGCTTTAATTCATTTTGCCCTGCCAGCTCAAACTTTGAAAGGTCGTCGAGTTTTTCAATACCCAGTATTTCCTTAAGCGTTCCCGAAGCCTTTAAAAACGCATCATCGAGTTTACGGATATAGTTGATAATTTCATTCTTTTTATTCAATATGGGATCAACGTCGGCAATGTTATTATCCTGAAAAGCTTTTCTTTGTTTTTCCGATAACTTTTTAAGCTCGGTCAGCATTTTAAGCTTTTTTTCGGATAATGCCACCATCTGATTCAAAGCTTGCTGTTCCTGCATCTTGATCCTCCATCGATATGTGCGCGCTATAAATTTTTACGGGAAAATAAGAACTCTTAAAAGCGGTCAGCTCCCCGCCGCTGCGGTTTTTTTAGGCGGATGCTTGTACAGCTTTATCGCCTGTTCCCATGTATCGCGAAGCTGTTTTGACAAGTCCAGCACTTCATCAAGAATTTCCGCGCTTTTTTTAACATTTGCCTCAACAAGCCTGCGGTACATATAGTCATACAACAGCGACAGGCTGGTTGAAATCTCATAGCTTTTATCCAACGATGAAATAAGCTCAATCAAAATATTCTGAGATTTTATTAAATTGTTATGCGCTTCCTGCAGGTCATTTTCTGATATCGAATGCTGTGCTTTCATTATAAACTTGATGAGCCCGTTATAGAGCATTAGGGTTAATTCCTCGGGTTGAGCCGTAAGCACGCTGTTTTTCCTGTATTGATTATATCCTGAAAGATCCATTGATTATTTCCCCCTGTAAAATAAAAACTATATTGCAGTAAAACACTCGTTTTTATTTCATTGCCGATAACTGTGAGTAAAGCCAGTCCATCTGTGCATTCATCCGGTTCATATATTTCTCCAGTTCGGCAAACTGCTTGTAATAATTCGCTTCCTTTATATAAAGCTTTCTATTCAATTCATCAATTTTTTCATCGTATGTCTTAATTTCTCTCGCCAAATTGCTGTTAAACTCCGTTATGTCACCCTGTATACCTGCTTTTTCAATAAGTATTCCTTTTCTTCCGCTGCTGTCACGGAGTGTTGAGATGTTGTCTTCGATAATGTCCGATAACCGGTAGAATAAACCTTGTTCCTTATAACGGACAGAACGCTCTTCCGCCGTCAGAGTTCTGGTATAATGGGGAACTGACTCCGACTGCTGTTTGAACAGGTTTTTTACTTCGTCGGGTCTGTTGATAATCGCCTGTCTTAATTTATCTTCATCGATATACAGTTTTCCCTTGTCATGATACGACTTTGAAGTTATTCCTATTGACGACAGGTTGATACCCACCCCTTCAATTGGTTCAATCAAAGCCATTCTCATATCTGACTGAATTTTCCGCAGTATCGGATCATTACGAAGAAGGCCGGTTTTTGCCCTTTTTTCCCACAATTCAACTTCCCTGTCCGACATGGCTTCCTTCTGTTCCTTCGTCAAAGGAAGGTATTCCCTGTCATATTCTTCCGATAGTTTAGAAGAAAACATATCAACAAGCTTGTTATACTCTTCGACAAAGGTTTTAATTACATCAACAACGGCGTCGATATCCTGTTCGAGGGTTATCGTTTCCCCGTCGCTGTTGGCATCATGAACTTTTCTGAGCGTATATTCAATGCCGTTTACTACAAAGGTATTTGTACTTCGGGTCACAATTTCATCGTCAATTACCGCAATCGCGTCAACACCTTCCGATGTTACGCCGGTAATGCCAATCGCAGATAAAAAGCTCCCGCTTGTATCAGAAACTCGTAAATTATCTCCCGCACCGGTTTGTTTTGCGGTCATAGTAAATGTATCGGTAACCTCATCGTATTTTATTGTCACGTTTGCTTCGGTGCTGTTGTTTATCGCGGTCATGATGCCCGACAGCGTATCATTCTGCGAAAACGTAAACGACGCGTTGTTTATCGTAAAGGAAACATTCCCGTTTTCATCGAAAACAAGGCCCTCTGAAAGTTGATCTTTTAACGCAATAAGGGTGGCGTTCATTGATATACGATTCGACGCGCCATTTGAAATACCGAGGGAATCAAGTCCTTCCATACCCTTTGTTCCGTAAAACAACTGCAGTTTTGACGCCCCGCCCTCGGTTGATAACAGAAGCTTGCCGGAAGATTCATCCACAGTAATCTTCCCTTCGCCGAATGCATCATTGATAAGCTTTTGAATCCCGTTATTCGGATCGCCGATTAAGTCTTCAAGATCATCGTAGTCCGCCAACTCTATCTCTCTCATAACACCGTCCAGAGACACAAGTATGCTTTTCCCGGCCAGATTGAAGTCAGCAACATCACCTGTAATCGGTTTTGACACAGGTGCACTGCTTACAGCCTTATCCGCAGTCGCAAGCTGCAATACCTTTACGGTGTGGCTCCCGACCTCTGCCATCGACGTGCCGCTTGCGGTTACATAATCTTCTCCCGTAGATGCTGCTTTGAATACTTTGAATGTATTATCGGAAAGAAGGTATGTACTCCGTTTTGCTATATCAAAGAATTTTTCCCTGAATGTCCGCAGCGTATTTATAAACTCTCGGTAAGCTTCCTGCCGCCACTGCGCGAGCTGCTTTTGCTGTTCCAGCCTGGTCAGCGGTATTCTTTCAACCCTCATCAAATCCCTGACCATTTGTTCGGTATCAAGACCCGACGCAAGACCGGATATCCTGAAATTTGAATTAATAATCATGGAATCACCTTCTCTCGTCCACTAGTAATCCAGCCATTTCCAGGATACTTGCAACAAGATCCAGGATTTTTTCTGGAGGTATTTCACGAATTACTTCTTTTGTTTCCGTATTAATTACACGGACAATTATATCCTTTGTTTTTTCATGCACTGAAAACTCTAACTCGCGCTGAGCAGCCACAAGTGCCTTATTTGCTTCTTTTACAATGCCTGTAAGCATCTTTTCCGAAATCGATTCGGTAAGCTCCAGATTATCAGATGTGTTTTCTCCCTTGTTATTGACAGGAAATGTCTTTTGTTGGCTTTGAATATGGACCGACTTTTCCAAAGTCCGTTCTATCAACTGTTTTGACGCATCCATGCTATCAATTCTCATAACGGATCCCTCCATATCGATTCCTCATTAATTATATCGGAAAAACACATCGATGAATTTATCATTTTATGGTTGGGGAATAATATGTTTTTGCTTTTATTATCAGGTCCGCAACTTCTCTTAAAGCGCCTTCTCCGCCCTTTGCTTTTGTTACGTACCGTGCCGCTTCTTTTACTTCGCTAATCCCGTCCGAGACGGAACACCCGAACCCGACCATTTTTATCGATTCCAAATCGTTAATGTCATCCCCTATATATGCTATTTCACTTAATTCTATATTGTAATCTTCGGCCAGTTTTTTCACAAGCCGTGCTTTTTCCTTAATGCCGAGGTAAACCCCGTCAACATTCAGTTTTTTGCCTCTCCTGCTTATTAATTCCAGGCTTTCACCCGTTATAATTACCGTTTTTACTCCAATCTCGTTTAAAAGCTGTACTGCCATGCCGTCCTTAGTATTGAATTTTTTTAATTCGTTTCCGTCTTCGGAATAATACATGCCGCCGTCCGTTAAAACACCGTCACTGTCCGTTATCACGAGCTTAATATTTTTTATTGACTGATGCATTTCATTACTTTCCACCGATTTTATTCTTCTTAACAAAATCTCAACAATATTCCAGTCGTGCATGCTGTCAATCTCAAAATACGACTCCTCGGCCATCTCAACTAATCCAATCCTGCCTGAAATCCTGCATTTTGTGTCAACCAACCGCTGCTTTGAAGTAATGTAAAACGCTCCGTTTTCGACGAAAAATCCTTCAAACTCCTGCCTTCGTGGTCTTCTTTGTACATCATAGTTTTGAGGGGAGTAACTTCCTTCTTCGTTTTCCGTCCATATAAACCTTTTTTGCCTCACCGCGGACAAAACGCTGTCATACTTTCCGCTGAAGAACAGCTCGAACCCTTTGTCCAGATCATGCTTTTCCAAAAGAGGAGAAGTGGCTTGAATAAGAACTATATTTTCAAATTCATATTTCTCCGCGAATTCAAGCATTGCGGATTCGGTAGACGACTCATCGCGGGCGGTTTCTTCAGATCTTCCGATAACAATTACCTTGTCTGAATCATATTCTTCCACAACCTGCTTAATTACCTGGCCGTCCGTAGATACGAAAATTTTGTCTATATACTCGCACTTCACGGCCGGATCAAGTACCCAGTACACCAACGGCCTCCCGTTCATCGGCTTGATATTCTTATTCGGTATTGATTTGCTTCCGGCCCTCAGTGGGATAAACGCTACGTTTTTATAAGCCATATAAAACACTCCATATTTACTGGTATATGCTGGTTATTTTAAATATTTTGTCCTGATATATTTCAGCTTTTCCCTCTGCGGTTTTTCTATTTCAAGTATTTCTTCCTTTTTATAGCTTAAGGCTATATGGGTATTTCTTAAATCTCTCGCCAGTCTTCGCAATCCATCCGGCTCCAGGGAAGCCGCATGATCCGTTCCCTTCCATGTCCTGTTCAACGTAAAATGCCTTTCTATATAGTTCGCTCCAAGCGTGTAAGCAGCTATATCAAGCGCAATTCCGTTATGGTGTCCCGAAAAACCTATGTCCTTTACTCTATGGCCGTACTTTTCTTTAATCCTTGTTATTTCAAGCAGACATACATCCTCCGCCGGCACAGGATATCCGGAAGTGCACGCATAAAGAATAACATCCTTGTTGCGGTTTCTTTTCTCAAAGAACGCTATAAGCGCTTCTTCTTCGTCACGTGTAGTCATGCCGAGGGATACATGGATTTCCCCGTTATAATTTTTGCACAGCCAGTCCAGCATTTCGTAGTGTGTATTACAGGCAGAAGGAATTTTTATCGCTACAGGATTTAACTGCGCAACTTCTTTCGCGGAAGTCATATCCCAAACTGAAGTACTGTAGATTAATCCGAATTTTTCGCAGTAAGCTTTCAGCTCTCTGTGCTGCTCTATATTAAATTCCAGGAATTCCCTGTGCTCTCCGTAAGTCTTCCCGTAAGAATGCCACTCAGTTGGGTGCGGAGAGTTATATTGTTCTTCGGTCAGACATTCTTTCGGATTTCTTTTCTGAAACTTTACCCAATCCACTTTGCAGAATATATGCGCCATTTCTATAAACTCTTTTGCTATGTTGAAATCCCCCATATGGTTGCATCCGACTTCAGCAATGATCACAGGTTTTTTATACATATCTTTAACCCCCTTATTTTGATGTTATTGCTATAATAGTATCTGACTTAAGTTCATTTATGAGCTTTTGCTTATAGTAATCATCCAGCCATCGTATCCCGTCTGAAGCCATATATGCCGGCGCGTCAATCTGCGGCTTACGGTTTATTATCCAATTCATCATGTTTACAATACTGTATCTTTGACAGCCTGTAATATCAACACTTTTATAACCACAATTTCCGAGAAGTATCCTCAATGATTTTGGCGAATAGTATGAAACATGCGCGGTCTGGTAGAAAAAATTAAAATATTCTTCGTTTAAGTTAAGTAAATGATCGTCAAGATTCGGTACCTCAATAATTAATTTTCCTGTCTTTTTCAGCAATCTTCCAACATTCTTCAGGAATAATACAGGCTCCGGTATATGTTCAAGTACCTGAAACATAACAATTACATCATATTTGCCAATCATTTCGTCCGGAATCTCATTTACAAGGTTATAATGGTATATATCACTGTTGCACAGCCTCCTCGCTATCCGCCTTCTTGAAGCACTGATTTCAATCCCCTCAATGTTATAACCCAATCTCTCGGTTTCTCTGATGAAAAAACCATACCCGCAGCCAATTTCGAGAACTAATGGCTGCTTATTGTTACTCGTCTCCTTATGTAATAATTCTACTCTTCTGGCCGTGTCATAACGTGAATTCGCCATTATTTTCCGAAGATTAATACTTTTACTGTTATATACCGCTTTAGTCTGAGTATCCTGATCATAGTACGCCTGAAGCCGGTTCTCATCTGGCAGCGGATGTAAAAACCGGTGCCCGCAGCATTGGCACTGATAGACATCAACATCGTCGTAATCCCTTACGGAATGCTTAACCAATTTCAGTTTCTGACTGCCGCAGACAATACAAAACATGTTATTCATTTCGCGATACCTCCGCAGTATTCCATAACAGCCTCATTCATGCGATCATAAATCGGTTTTACCACTTCAATGTCATGGCTGCAAATAGTGATAAAATCGCCGAATGCTTTTAATACTCTTTCAGCTTTTCTGAAAGGATCTTTTTCTTTATTAAAATCATCTATATTGTCGGTCAGCAGCTTATACTCCACACGGTTCATCGGGAGTATAAACGTTCTGTAAAAATCGTTCTTCTCAATTTTGTTAAGCTGTTCGTCAAGCTTAACGTACGTTCTCTCCAGTTCCTGCAAATTTCTTGTTTTCATTAATTTTCTTATTTTTTCAAGCACACTTTTATAGTTTTTGGTTATCCTTTTAGCTTCTTCATATTCTTTATTCATTGTTTTCATGCGGTCGTACAGATATTCCGTATCATAACCCGTCCCTTCCGTATCCAGCCAGTTGTCATCTACAACCGGTTCTTTTAACCTGTTTTCAATAAGCTTATCGAGTTCAACAAATTCGGTACCTTCAATTTTCGCTCCTCCCCTTGTTGTATTAATAACCTCTATTCCCGGCGCCATTCTTATGAAACGCTCCATTTGAAAACGCATTGAGTTAAAAATTTCATTTGTCAATATTTCATTTCCATAGACATCTTTTACCATTATTCTTTTTTCCATTTCGCTGTCCGTTAATTCCTTGCTGTAATAAACTCCATCCGAATGGCGTTTTTTATCCCTGAAAGCAAAGTTTTGTCCGGCAAGAATAATAGGGTTAAATCCCATATAGTATAGCAATTGAAGCGTTACTACCGCTATTGAAGGAGCATCTCGGACGATATCGAGAACTTCAAAGTTTTCGCTTTTCAAATAATAAGAAGCAACCGTATCCTGGCTTGTTATCATGTGATATTTTTTCCCCGGATATTGATTCAGTGTCTCATAACCTATACTCGTGCCGAATATCATCGGTATTTCCGTTATCCCCGCTTCACTCACTTTCGCGAAAACCTTCTGGTTGTCGACTTTCGGATCGTATGATGTCACCGCGTCCGGATAAATATTATGATAGAGAAGCGTATTTATTGCCGAGCCTACACTGATGATGTAAGCAAGTTTGTTTTCTTTAATATACCTAATATTTTCAATATCATCATTAAGCGAAGGACCTGCGGACACGAGAACGGCCGGTACGTTTCTGAACCTGCCTTTTTTATTCAGAATAATATTGGGCGTTTTGAGCACGGTACCGAAATTTTCCATGCAGTTGATAATCCACCTTTTTTGAAAACCGTAATCCGTTGCCAGCGCTTTTCTTTTCCCTTTTATGATTTCAGCCAGCCTTTTATTGAAATCAATGTTCAGCTGCGGGAATATTTGCCTGTGTGACGGCAGATCAATGACAATCAATCTTTCTTTATATAAATCAATGAACTTTCCGATTTCATTCCCGAGGTTCCTGAGCCCGGTACTAATTCCCATCAGCCTTGCGTTTCTGAACCTGGCAAGATTGACACTGGACAAAAAATTATACAATATTTCCATATCCGGTTCGTAAATATAATAACCAATATTCGGGAACCTGCTCAATATAATTTCGATATGATATCCGAGTCCTGTTCCGTAAAATATGACACCGCTGTTGTTTTTTATGTTATCATACGATTGCACAATCGTTTCCGCTTCCCTTACAGGATTATACTTGCTGTGTAAATAAATTTTCTTCCTGTCTTTCTGGAAATACAGCGTCTTGCTTCCAATTCCCGTGTTTTCGGTTAAAAAAATAGAACTTTTGCTGTCACTGTTTTCATATTGTTTTATTTTATCCCATAATTTAGGGTTATTTGACTTAACTAAAGATATGTTGTCAACGAGAATCATTTCCGGCCCTCCTGCTCCAGTAAGACTGTCAGTTTTTCTTTTATTGATTTGAATAACGGTACTATCTCATAGGACAGTATATCGGCAATTGAGACGTAATCACTGCTGCGCAGCGCTTCCTCCAGCTGCGGAAGAAGATGTTTCAGCGAAATGATCTCCTTCGCATAAATATTCCAGTCCTCATAGCTTGGCACAATATCTCTAAGGTTTCTGTCGTTGTCAATAGCGTCAAAGGTATTTATCATCCATTCAATACCGCCGAAAAAATTGCCTAATTGTTCCCATGCATTTTTATCCGGGAGTCTATAGAATTCATCGGCAAGTATTTCTATCCTTCCCGAAGCATTTTCAGCATACTCCATCGCAGACAGCAGGATATCGTAAACAAGTTCCTTATATGTTTTTGAAATAACCTCAATCCGTTCTATATCGCTGATATGTTCTGCAAGATACTCATCAAAATGATTACGGACTTCACGGCCGTCTATAATCATGTGGCTGATAACTTTTGATGCATCTGAAACCGTTTTTTCGATGTCATGCATTATTTGCGGTATTTTTTCATTTTCGTTGTCATATGTGTACACCTTGTTTTCAATATATACCTTCACTTGATCCACCATCCGCACTGTAATTTATGTCATTCACAGACTGAATAAATAAAAATAAAATGCTTTTATGTTCTATAAAAATAAGCTCATATATATTATCGACAAAACACAGCGATATACTGAACACCAAATCGGATATTCGCGTTAACCGGACTATTGCCCGGTTAGCCCAATAAATGCGTAATTGTTCCATCTTTCGTCTTAATCGTACAGGAGTCTACTTGTTGGATGGGCACCCAATTCGACGCGCGCATATAATAAAATAACCGGAGAAGATTTCTCCGGTTACTTTACATTTTCTTAATTTTAGCCAAGCAACTGCAGTACTCCCTGAGGCTGCATGTTCGCCTGCGCAAGCATTGCCTGGGCCGCCTGCTGCAGGATGCTGTTCTTCGTAAATTCCATTATTTCCTTCGCCATGTCTACATCACGAATACGGCTTTCGGATGCAGTCAGGTTTTCAGCAGCCGTACCGAGGTTGTTAATCGTATGCTCAAGCCTGTTCTGGATTGCACCAAGCTTCGCGCGTTCACTCGATACTTTGTTGATGGCATTCTGGATCGTGGTGATCGCTGCCGATGCGCCTGCCTGAGTCGATATATTAACATTTGCGATTCCGAGACCGGCTCCGCTGACAGTTGTTCCACCACCGCCGCCGGAAACGCCACCGGAAGCACCGCTCGCACCGGAAACACCGCCGGAGGCACCGCTCGCACCGGAAACACCGCTCGCACCGGAAACACCGCCGGAGGCACCGCCGCCGCTGGGAACACCGCCGGCACCCGAAACAGATGTATCCATCTTCCCTATTGACAGCGTTACTGTTTGCCCTGCATTCGCGCCAATCTGGAATACCGCGTCCTTGAACGAACCGTCAAGAAGCTTTTTCGTGTTGAACTCGGTGTTGTTAGCTATCCTGTCGATCTCTTCAAGAAGCTGTTCCACTTCCTTCTGAAGTTCGGCTCTGTCGTCGTCGGTGTTCGTATCGGTCGCGGACTGAACTGCGAGCTCCCTCATCCTCTGCAGGATTGCGTGGGTTTCATTCAACGCGCCTTCTGCGGTCTGGATTAATGAAATTCCGTCCTGCGCGTTCTTTGAAGCCATTTCCAGACCTCTGATCTGACCTCTCATCTTTTCGGAAATAGCCAGACCTGCCGCGTCGTCACCCGCACGGTTAATCCTGTAGCCTGAGGACAGCTTTTCAAGAGACTTGCTGCTTGCAGTTACATTAACTGTAAGCTGGCGATAAGTGTTTAACGCCGAGATGTTGTGATTGATTCTCATATAAAAACCTCCTTGTTTTTTGTTCGGCCTCCATACCGAAACATTTTTGTTTGATATTTTGAGATAAAAAAAACCGGTTTTTATCTCTCATTTAATATATCGAACAAATTTTGTAAAATATTAATATTTTTAAGGTTTTTCAGTCTCCATTTGTTTCCCCGCAATTTTTTGAAGAAACAGAACTTTCGCTGCTTGTATCTTTACGTATTTTTATGCTTTTTATCATATCCGGTGAAACAGGCACAGCGGCGGCCTGCCTGTTTTCAGAGATTATTTCTTCGAACACTTCCTTCCTGTGCACCGAAACTTCACGCGGCGCATTAATGCCCAGGCGTACCAGTTCGCCCTGAACATCCACGATTGAGATTTCTATATCATTGCCTATCATTATTGATTGGCCTTTTTTTCTTGACAGAACGAGCATCGTTTAACCTCCTGTATAAACATTACGGGTTTGCCTTTTTCCATTAAAACAACGGAAGAAATTGCTTAGCAATTTCAACACACCGTTTCAACGGATCGGGGAGTTTTTACCCTCTGGTTTGTATTTTAATACTGTCCTCGTCGCCTGTAGAAGCAGGGGACATATCCTGACCCGCTATATAATACTTCACCGGAAATGTTTCATTTTTCATTATTACCTGCATTCCCTTGTTATTATCCATGTTGATTAAAATCGGGGCTTTCAGGTTAACGCTTATTTTCGTAATATCTTCGGGTATTGTGACAATCGCAAGGGTGAGGATCCTTTCCGGGTCTTTTGCGTCAATTATTTTTATATCATCGTCATCGGCATCAACAAAATAGTCGTCGTTAATCGCAAAAGGATCGGTTACAACAAAAGCAAGAGCCGGATCATCAACTCCCTGGAGCCAGAAAAACGGTGCTTCATTTTCCTGTCTTCCGAGCAAAGTAAATTTTTTTACATTCTCAAACCCGGGAATCCCCGAAGGGAAATAAAGAATTTCCTTTTCATCAATCTCTATTACCCCGAAATGTTTTGTATTTAGCTGCATCGCAAAACCTCCAGTTCAATACAGGTAAATATTGCGGGTAACGGGCTATGAATTATTGGTGATTGGTATGGTATAAATCATAATTTTTTATTATAACCCGTTACCCTATAGCGTAATATCTATCTTTACTTCCGGATACCGGCGCATATATATGTTTACCTGCCCTCTCCGGTAGTCTATATCAATTTTTCCGGGAATATAATCCGCTTCGTAACCAATATGGGCGGCGTTTTTTACTTCGGGAGGGGTAATTGTTACCTCCGCTGGTTCGGCATTAAAACTTGGGCGGGCAAACGGAGTAAAACCGCCCTTTCTTTCTATCTTCCGCGATGCCTTTTCAATCGCAATCTCTCGGATTGGGTTGCCTCCTTTTTCGATTGTCTGAAGCCGCTTTCCTTCTTTCGCTTTCGCGGCGATATAGTTAAGAGCGTTCTGTTTTCCGATTCGCGCAAATTCCGCTGTTGCATCCGAAGCTCTTTTGTATCCCATTTGCGCCATAGCCTCATATTGGCTTATTTTAAGCTTCGGCTTTTTTGTCTTTATCGAGATCTGCCCGATTTCCTGGCGTATCTCGAGCCTTGCCGGGGTTTGTTCAATATTTAATTTCCCCGGAGTGGTTTTGATACCTATAAGGCCGTGTTGTGTCGTAATTTCAATGCGCATTTTTTAACCCCGTTTCACCGCTACTTATAACAAAGGAAGAAATCACTTCAAAAAATCGACAAGGCTTGGCTGGATTACCCTCGCACCGGCTGAAAGGGAAGCGCGGTAGACATTTTCTTCGTTCATCAGGTTCATAATCGCTTCGGCAATATCGACATCCTCATTTTTGCTCATAAGAGTCGTAAAATTAATAAAATCATCCTCCAAACGGTTTGCGGTAAGCTCAAGGCGATTCATCCTCGCGCCTACCCCGGAACGTACGCGAAGAATATTGTTCATATCGTTGTCAATCCTGTCGAGCATATTGCCTACGGCCCCATTGTCGCCTGCTTCAAGCGCCGCAATAATATTGTTTAAAGTATCCAGCAGCCCGCTCATTTCTCCCGCTGCGGCATCGGTTCCGTTATTAAACAGATCACTTCCGGTAACATTGATATTTATGTCGTCCCCTATGCCGATTTCAAAATGTATCTGCTCGCTGTTCGATATATCCATCAGAAATGCGCCATTTTCGTCCAGCAGAGGTTTATCGGTTTTATAGCCTGAAAAAATATAACGTCCCGCATAAGTGGTATTTGCCAAATGTATCATTTGAATTCTAAGCTGTTCCATTTCCTGTCTTATCTTGTCCAAATCATCGGGTGTATTTGTTTCATTGCCAGACTGCACCGCAAGCTCCCTTACCCTGTGCATAACATCGCCTATTTGTCCAAGGGTTTTTTCGGTGATCTCCATCCACGAGGTCGCGTCATCAACATTTCTTTTATACTGCTGTATCTCAGCTACATCGGTCCGAAGCTTCAAAGCGCGCGACGCGACAATCGGATCATCCGACGGAAGGCTTATCTTCTTTCCGGTCGCAAGCTGGTTCTGGTACTTGTTCATCCGGTTAAGGTTATTGTTCAGGTTGTTCAGCATATTGTTAATAAGCATGTTGTTTGTAATTCTCATATTCTCACTCCGTTCGATAATAAATGGACAAATAACTGGTTATCGAAACTAAAGCCCAAGCCCGTTAACAAGAATGTCGAGGATCTCGGAATAGGTCTGGATCATTTTTGCCGCGGCGTTATACGCGTGCTGATAACGTACAAGGTTCGCCATTTCTTCGTCTATTGACACGCCCGATACCGACTGCCGGCGCATGTCAATCTGGTTTGTCATGATTACCTGGTTATCAAGATGCGTTTTCGCCTGCTGTGCGTCGACTCCCATTGTCGATATTATCGTTTTTATATAATCTTCCGGGCCTCCTTCCATGAACATGTATGTATTATGCCTCATGCTCAGGATCGAGCGCAGGTTTTCTATGTTACCGACCTGGCCCGGCGTATCCGTCGTGCAAATATTGTTTGAAGGATCGTCAAGGATCTCCTTACTTATCGAAAAGGTCCTCGCGGTAAGCTGACTGTACATCCTTTCGTAATAATCGGGATCAGTCGGATCAACACCCGCACCCGCCGCAAAAGCCGCGCTGTCCATAGGATTTCCATATTCGTCAAGCATTGTGAAAAACCTTATGCCGGCAGGTTCGGTTTCATCACCCGTCGAGTTCAGCCGGTAGCCGTCCACATGCCCGTTTACGTTGTCAAGAACCCCGTCGCCGTCTATATCAATTATTCCCTCATTGAACGTCATCGCGAATACGCGCACAAATTCGTTCATCCTGCGCTGATAGAAAGGAATTCCCCTGAAATTCGGGCTTCCGTTCAGTTCGTCATTTCCGTCGCGAATGTCCAGGTATCCTTTAAGTTCGCCTGATTTAATAGTTAACGTATTTCCGTCTGCCCATTTTATATCATATAAATAGTTAATATCTTCAAAATTCAGCTTTTCCTCCCGCTGCACGCAAGTGAGATACGATACCTGAGTATGATCGACAATAGCCTTTCCGCTTATCGTAACGCAGAACCTTACGTCGTCCCTGCCGTCGGGAAGCTTGCCGCTTACAACCTCATAAGCCTGGATGTTTATTAGCCGGGACAGTTTGTCGACGAGATAATCGCGCTGATCCCTTAAATCATTTGCGGTATTTCCCGTTATTTCATAATTGTATATCTGCTTGTTAAGCTTCGCTATCTGATCAGCTAACGAATTTATATCCTGAACTTTTGCGTATATGATATTGTTTACATCGTTCTGAAGATATTCAAAGTGCGCCGCGACGCTGTTGAAATATTTTGCGACCATGATCGCCTTTTCTTTAACGGCGGCGCGGACCGACAGGCTTGAAGGATCCGTTGCCAATTGCTGCAGCGTATCGTAAAAGCCATTCAGCACCGCATTGAACCCGCTGTCCGACGGTTCATTATACATCACCTGCATCTGCTCAAGGAGTCTGTCTTTTATATCCCATTCACCAAGGTACTGCGCTTCGCTGCGGTATTTTGCATCAAGGTACAGGTCACGCGTGCGATAGACACCGGTAACATCCGATCCGGTTCCGAGCATTCCCGTACCATCCGCCATCAGAAGGGGCCTTGAAGCTGTCTGTGTAATTTTCTGGCGGGAATACCCCGGGGTATTTATATTGTCGATATTGTGGTTGACATTTGTCAGCCCTCTTTGGGCCGTATACAGGCCCCTTGTCGCAATATCGAAACCAAAAAACGTTGAACGGCTCATTATAAAACTCCTTTTGTATCATCATTAAAGGTTATTGGCTATTACAAAGCTTTTTATCTTCCCGTAAGGCCGGTGCGGTTAATAAGCGTGTCAAGCATTTCGTTTATTACGCTTATCGTCTTTGTCGCCGCGTTATAGGCATATTTAAATTTAATCATATTACTCATTTCTTCGTCGAGGGATACTCCCATTATCGACTGCCTGTCGTTGTCGGCGGCATATACGAGAGTCTGTTGGTTAGCCGCAATCTGTTCGGCGTCGCGTCCCATATTGCCGACTCTGAGAATAATATACTGGTAGTAGTCGTCTATGCTTAGTACCTGGGTATAACTTTCCATAAGGTTTTCATTTCGCAAATTCGCTATCGTAAGCGCAATACGGTTATCCCCGTTCGCATCGGTCGCTGAGGCTGCAATATTATTCAAATCCTTCATTGCGAGCGCAACCCGTATGTTTCCCATTTCCATCGGAAGACTTGGCTCTATCGGCTCAAAAAACACGCCGCCGTCCTCGCCTCTTAAGTTTTTTCCCGATAGCTGCAGACGGTTGACTTCTCTTGCGACAATATTAACAATGGCATTCAGCATTTTTTTAACCGATGATACGATATCAAGCGTTTCGTCAACGGTCGCGATCACTTTGTTTACATCAATTCCGGTGTCTATGCCGATTCGCGACAACAGGGCGGGATAATCCGCCGCGTCGGTCGTAATGTCATACAATACGCCGCCTGTTCCCTTTGTAATCGCGTTCCAGCCGGGCGCCTCCGGATCTCCTGTTTCATAAACGGAAGGATCTGTTGCGACAGATACTTTTATATTATTTTCTTTCAGAAGATCGAGGTACTTTTTTGCCTGTTCTTTGGTTGCGGCGATTCCCTGATCGGTAAACACGAAAACATACCTGTTCGCGTCTTCGCGAAACGGGTTTGCCCCTGAAAGAGCCGTTACGAGCGCTTCAAAGCCCTGCCCCGGGACCCCCGTGCCTGTAAGCCCGCCGAGAGCATCAATAAAGGCGGTTTCAT
>ERZ773359.3803-NODE-3803-length-16733-cov-31.345245_pt1 | contig 16733 bp, 15 predicted proteins | sample MGYA00374955_ERZ773359 | MGnify/ENA primary metagenome ERZ773359 (study PRJEB29098, sample SAMN04486028) | biogas fermenter metagenome | study: EMG produced TPA metagenomics assembly of the Biogas fermentation microbial communities from Germany - Plant 4 DNA1... | reverse complement strand
TTTATGGTTTTGCTGGCAGCTGTAGCAGTGTCAGCACCCTGGCTGACTGACTGGTTTTTAGACGTTTCCCGGGCCGGACAAGATGAACATAGAGCCTATTTTATGGCCACCATCTATGTGGGTTTTGTGCCTGCTGCCTATCTCCTCTACAGTTTGTTCAAATTGCTGCGCCGCATCGAAGCAGGGCAAGTATTTACCGATGAGAACGTAGAGTTGTTAAGGAGGATCTCCTGGAGCTGTTTTGCGGGAGCGGTGGTGGCTTTGATTTCCGTGTTCTATTATACCCCGTGGGTTTTTGTGGCGATAGCTGCAGCATTTATGGGCTTGATCGTCCGGGTGGTAAGAAATGTTGTCGCCCAGGCCGTCGAACTCAAGAATGAAGCAGATTACATCGTGTAGGGGAAGGAGAACGGAATTATGCCCATCATTGTAAATTTGGATGTAGTGATGGCCAAAAGAAAAATGTCTTCCGGCGAGTTAGCTGAAAAGATAGGCATTACCCAGTCGAACCTTTCCATTCTCAAAACCGGGAAGGCCAAAGCGATTCGCTTCTCTACCCTGGAGGCAATTTGCAAAACTCTGGATTGCCAGCCCGGAGACATACTGGAATACCGGCCGGATGAGGGAGAACAAGGAGGGGTTGACTAAATGGATGAGCAAACACTGGATGGAAACGAAACCGTTTTGACCAATGATTCGGCAACTCCGGGCGGCTCTGAGGAGGGCGTGCCGGAGACACCAGTGCTGCAGAAAGGAAAAACGCCTTTTGTGCCTGACCGCAGGGACAGCTATTTTGCCCTGTTTGCTTTCGTACTGGGCTTCTTTTTCGCCCATTGGGTCTTGTTCTCCTGGCAGGGCTGGGGAGTTACCTTGTTTACTCTGGTATTTTGCGGCTCAGTAACCCTGTACCTGCTGAAAAAAGGAGTGCATATTAGCAAGCCCGGATGGTTCTGGCTGGCGGTGGTGGTGCTGTTAGGCGTGAGCTTTGGCCTGTGGAGCAATAACGGGTTGGCACCCTGGCATGGTCTGTTGCTATTTGGCAGTGCTTTATACTGGATCCTGTCTGCCACCGGGCTGCTTATTATGGGGCAAACCAGCAATTTTATTATCCTGGATGGCTATAACGCCTTGTTGGGAATTCCTTTTAGCAATTTCGGCTGCCAGTATAAAAGCCTGGCTCCGCTGGGGACCAATAGACTGGCGCGGGGACACATTTTTCCGATAATATTAGGTTTATTCTTATCATTTATTGTATTCACCATGGTTTTCCCCCTGCTGATGGAAGCTGACAGCGGAGGTTTTGCCAGAATAGTAGATACAATACTAGCCGGCTTTCGCGGGTTAGGGGAAGAGTTCTGGGAAATATTTTGGCATGCCATTCTGGCTGTTCCCATTGCCGCTTATATGTTCGGCCTGGCAGCCGGCAGTGCTCATAAAAGAGGCATTGACCTAAATAAAGAGCGTACGGCGCAGGTGTTTTCAGCTTGGCGGATACTCCCCATGCTCACCGTTTACATTCTGCTGGGCTTGCTATGTACATTATATATAGTATTCATCGGCAGTCAGGTTCCTTATTTCTTCTCCGCCTTTACTGGCCAACTGCCCGACGGATGGATGGTTTACTCAGAATATGCCCGCCGCGGGTTTTTTGAGCTGTGTTCCATTGCAGCTATAAACCTGGTCGTACTGACAGTATGCAATGTTATGAGCCAACAGCCGAGCCGGAATAGTATATCCCTAAAGGCACTTAACTCATTACTGGCTCTGATCACCCTGATCCTTATTGCGACCGCTTTCAGCAAAATGGCCCTGTACATTGATGCCTATGGACTGACTATGCGACGGCTGCTGCCCTGTGTCTTTATGATCTTCATGGCCGTCATATCTGGCGGAGCAATTGCCGTGCAAAAATGGTCATTCTCCATAACCCGCCTGGCGGTTGGAACCGGGATAGTGATGTTCTGCCTGCTGTGCCTGTCCAATCCTGACAGCCTGGTGACCCGCTATAACGCAGAGCGTTACCTGGCGGGAACCCTGGAAAGTTTCGATGTGGGAATCCTGTACCGTTCCGGACCAGCTGGTGTGGATGCCGCCCTGATGGTGTATGAAAAAACCGGTGATATGACTTTACAGGATGATCTGAAGGAATACCTGCTTATCCAGCAGCAGCGAGCCAACGAATTAGCAGGAGGGCATAGAGATACCTGGGAAAGAGCCCAAGCCCGGAATAAGATTGCGGAATACTTTGATTAAATCAGACCGTTCAGGGGCAGAAAGCAAAAAGAACGTCCCATGCTTCCTTTGATTCTTGTATCATAACTTGATAATAACTTATTGACAAAACCCAGCCGAGCCAGTATATTTATTGATAATTTAATACGCTAAAGGCTTTGACGGAGAGAGTAAGGTTCAAAACGAACGTATAGCGAGCCGGGGAGGGTGCGAGCCCGGTACTAGTAGTTTGAACCCGAAAATCACTCCCGAGCTGCGGACCGAACGGGTAACCTAGTAGACTCCGACGGATTTCCCCCGTCACCGGGAACGCATATGATGGTATGTTGTATTAAGGTATTGGGTGGTATAGCGAATGCTTTCAGGCTTTCGTCCCTTTGCGGACGAAAGCCTTTTTTAGTAACTGCAACTTATTTTTACAGGTATAGAAATGATAATCAGGGGAGGAGAAAGCAATGACAACCAATGATATGATAGAAATTCGCTGGCATGGCCGGGGCGGACAGGGAGCCAAGATGGCTTGCATGCTTTTGGCGGATGTGGCTGGTTTGCAGGGAAAATATGTGCAGGGTTTTCCTGAGTATGGTCCGGAACGTATGGGCGCGCCTATTACGGCTTATAACCGCATCAGTGAAAAACGGTGTAGTATTCATTCCAACATATACTATCCCGACTATGTGGTGGTGGTTGATGAAACTCTCTTAGACAGTGTGGACGTTACCGGTGGTTTGAAAGAAGGCGGGGGAATTATCATCAATACTCCCAGTTCTCCAGAGGAGATGCGTTCTCGACTAGGGGGATGGAATGGGAAGGTATGTACTCTAGATGCCCGCCGCATTTCTGAAGAGATGCTGGGTAAGAACTTTCCTAATACCCCTATGCTGGCGGCTTTAGTTAAAGTCAGCGGTGTTATTGACCCCCAGCAGTTTTTAGCGGATATAGAAAAATCCTTTCAACATAAATTTGCTGCCAAGCCCCAGGTTATCGCGGGAAACATGGCTTCTTTGAAAAAATCCATGGAGGAGGTGCAGGTAGGGTGATCTATGCCAAAGATATCAATGAACAGACCCCCTGGCAGGACCTGACTCCCGGCGGGGAAATCTACGAACCTGGTACTGCCCGGGCCTTCAACACTGGCACCTGGCGGACCAATACCCCGGTCTTTCACCCAGAAGCTTGCAAACACTGCATGCTCTGTGTGCCCTTCTGCCCGGACAGTGCCATTCCGGTGAAGGATGGAAAACGCCTGGACTTTGATTATATGCACTGCAAGGGCTGCGGTATCTGTGAAGAAGTCTGTCCCTTTCCGGCTATCACCATGCTGACTGGGGGTGCGGCCAAATGAGCCATCGCCTTTCCGGCAACGAAGCTGTAGCTTATGCCATGAAGCAGGTAAATCCTGATGTGATGGGGGCTTTTCCCATCACCCCTTCTACAGAGATTCCAGAATACTTCGCGGAATATGTAGCCAATGGTGAAGTAAACACAGAATTCGTTGCTGTAGAATCGGAGCACAGTTCCATGTCAGTGTGTATCGCCGCCCAAGCGGCGGGGGCCAGAGCGATCAGTGCTACTTCCTCCTGTGGACTGGCCTTGATGTATGAGCTTTTATATGTAGCGGCTTCCTGCCGTCTGCCTATTACCCTGGCCTGTGTCAACCGGGCCTTGTCGGGACCGATTAACATCAACGCCGATCACTCGGACTCCATGGGTGCCCGGGATTCTGGCTGGATCCAAATCTATGCCGAGAATAACCAGGAGGCCTACGATAATTTTCTAATGGCCATGCCCATTGGCGAACACCCTAGTGTACGTTTGCCGGTGATGACCTGTATGGATGGCTTTATTACCAGCCATGCGGTGGAGAATATAGAGCTTCTGGAAACAGATGTGGTGCGTCGATTTGTGGGGGAATATAAGCCCGAACATTACCTGCTTAAAAAGGAAAACCCGTTAGCGGTAGGTCCCTACGATGTGAGTGCCTATTACATGGAACACAAGGTTATGCAGGCAGAGGCTATGAAAGCGGCCAAGGCTCGCATACTGGAGGTAGCCGCTGAGTTTGCCAAGATTTCCGGCCGGCACTATGGCCTGCTGGAAGAATATAGGATGGAGGATGCCCAGCTGGCCTTGGTCCTGATCGGGTCTACTGCCGGAACTGCCAAAGCAGCGGTGGATAGGCTGCGGGAGAAGGGAGTAAAGGCTGGACTGGTAAAGGTACGGGTATTCCGTCCTTTCCCGGGAGAAGAACTGGCCCAGGCCTTGGCCAAAACCAGGGCAGTAGCGGTTATGGATAAGTCAGAGAGTTTTTCAGCCAATGGAGGGCCAGTATTTGCCGAGACCCGCAGTGCTTTATATGATTTGCAGGAACGTCCTTATCTAATCAATATCGTTTATGGGCTGGGTGGCCGTGATGTAAAGGTAGAGGATATTGAGAAGGTGTTCGGCCGGCTGGCGGATATAGCTGCTACTGGGGAGATCGGAACGGTATATACTCATATGGGCCATAGGTCAAGGGAGGAAAAGGTATGAACTCGGGACATAAGATATATAACTTGAAACGGGAAGTGGAAAAGCAGCCCCGGCTTACCGGAGGGCACCGGCTCTGTGCTGGCTGCGGTGCGGGAGTGGTAGTGGCAGGAGTGCTGCGGGCTCTGGAACCGGAGGACCGGGCTGTGGTGGTCAATGCGACCAGTTGCCTGGAAGTATCCACTTTTATGTATCCTTACACTGCCTATATGGACAGCTATATCCATTCGGCATTTGAAAACTCCGCTGCTACCTGTGCGGGAGTAGAAGCCGCCTATAATGCTTTGCGGCGCCGGGGTAAGGTGGAAGGAACAGTTAAGTTCATTACTTTTGCCGGGGATGGCGGCACCTATGATATAGGGTTTCAATCGCTATCCGGAGCCATGGAGCGGGGTCATGACATGGTTTATGTGTGTTATGACAACGAGGCTTACATGAACACCGGTATTCAGCGGTCATCCTCCACACCGAGGTTTGCCCGAACTACTACCTCGCCGATAGGTTCGGTACAGCCGGGCAAGAGGCAGAATAAAAAGGATTTAACGGAGATTATGGTGGCTCACCACATTCCCTATGTGGCCCAGACGGCTCCTTTAGGCAATTTCAAAGACTTGCACACCAAGTCTCGTAAAGCCATCTATACTGAAGGGCCTTGTTTTTTGAATATATTATCTCCCTGTCCCCGGGGGTGGGACTATCCAATGGCTAAGCTGGCGGAGATAACCAAGCTGGCAGTGGATACCTGTGTATGGCCTCTTTTTGAAGTGGAAGAGGGAGTGTGGCGCCTGAACTATATCCCTAAGAAAAAGCTGCCTGTGGAGGAGTTTCTTCGCCCACAGGGCAGGTTCCGCCATATGTTTGCCCCAGGCAATGAATGGATGCTTGAAGAAGCGCAAGCCTATGTGGATGAAAAATGGGAACGACTGCTGGAGCTTACCGGTGCTTAATTCACCGGTAAATAAATCCGCAAAATATGCTATGATAACTGTTAATAAGGGGGTTGGCCCGTGGAAAAGACTATTTTTACTAATGAGGTTATTCTAGCCTGGCTCCAGTACTTTTCCCAAAACGTTGACATCAACCTGGCTAAGCTGAAAATGCTGGATATTACCGGGAAGAATAAGAACCTGATACCTACGGTTATGAGCAATCGTTTAGTGTTGGTCTTTACGGATGCCGGACATCCGGATATATTTTACGACATGTGGAATGCGGAGCTGGGAGACTGCGATATCTGGTATAATGAGGGCTCTGATCCATCCGGCCCGATTAAGCACGATAAAGTTGCCGACATGATTCATCGCGGTATAAATGCTTCCGCAGCCATGTTGATCATGAATCCTAATGCAGCCACCAATATCCCCATAGGTATTGAAAACAGCCGTTTTTCCTGCGGATCAGTTCATTACGTGTGCCGGGAAGTCCGGGCTATTATAATGAGTAAACTCAATGTGGGTGACCAGGACAATATTTGCATAATCTCCGGTGAGAGCATTGCTGTGGAAGCAGCCATGATTGCTGGCGAAGGCAGTGTTATTGCCGTTGAATACGATCCCCGGGACCGGGAGACTATGAAATGCAATGTGGACAAATTTGGCCTTAATAACGTAATAATTGTTGAGTCTTTAGAAAACGGTGTTTTACATGAACTGCCGGTGCCTAATAAAGCTTTTATTGTGGCTTCACCCCGGATTGACAGCGAAATAAAGAGTCTTTTGGCTGTAAACCCGGCTATGGATTTTATCATATACACGCTAGATTTTGAAATCCTAACCTCTCTGCCCGAACTGCTGCGGACAAACGGATTGGAACGCACGGAGGCTATTCATATAGCGGTATCCCGTGTCAACAGCAAAAAATTGGTGGAACCTTTTCCAGCACCTTGGCTTATTTCAGCTAGACGTGCGGAAGAATAGCTGATGAATGAAATATGTGGGTACTGCTGGCTCTGTAAAATATTATAATAAAGCTGCATGAAATACTTTTTGACTACATACATGCAGCTTTTTATATCCTGAATATATATTGCACCTGCTGTCGGGTCATTTACCATGTACCATCCAAGCCTAGACGTAAAATAAACCAGAAAAGAGGATTTAGAGCACAATATGGAGCTGAGTATTCTTTTAGCCAAGCAGATAGGCTCATTATTCATTATGATTCTTTTTGGCTACCTAGCACAAAAGTTGCGCATTGTTAAATTCGAAGACAGCAAGGCTCTTTCAGCACTGTGCCTTTATGTAATTTTCCCCTGTATCATAATTGATTCTTTTCAAATCGAATATTCCCGGGAGAAGATGCTGGGACTGGAACTGGCCATAGCCGCCAGTATCGGCGTACATATTTTGTACATTACCATCAGCTATGTAATAAAAAAGATTTTCTCCATAAACTCTATTGAGCATGCTTCTTTAATATATCCCAATGCCGGTAATTTGATCATCCCCCTGGTCGCTTATGTTTTGGGGCCGGAATGGGTGTTTTACTGCAGTGCCTATGTGGCTGTACAGACTATTTTTATTTGGACCCATGGCAAATCTATTATTCGGGAAACCAGGGATTATGATTTGAAAGGGCTGCTGCTTAATCCCAACATCCTTGCTACCATTTTAGGAATAATACTGTTTGTAAATAAAGTATCTTTGCCTTCGGTATTGGGGAATGCGGTGAGCGCTACTGGCAGTATGGTAGGACCTATCAGCATGATCATTACCGGTATCATCATTGCCAGCATGGATTTGGTAAAAGTTTTTAATAATATTCGTGCCTATATAGTGTCCGCGGCCAGGCTGGTATTCTACCCTCTTATGGTTGTTTTTATGTGTTGTTTTAGTGGAATGTTGAACTGGCACCCCCAGGCCGAGAAAATCTTGCTGATTGTTTTGTTGGCCAGTGCTGCCCCTACGGCTTCCGCCATAACCCAGATGGCGCAGATCTACAACAAAGATGCCTATAATGCCAGTGTCATCAATGTGATGTCGATAATATTCTGTATCATCACCATGCCGGTAATTGTTTATATCTATCAAGCTTTCTGCTGATGGGGAAATAGAAGCGTTCTCTGTTCCTGCCCTGGCTATGGCGGAGAAAAGAAAAAATCCTCTATTAGAATCAAATTCTGCATAGAGGATTGTTAATTATAAGTATCGCAGGCTACAGAGAGACTACTTCCTTAACTTCAGGAATGGCCTCTTTTAGAACTCGTTCTATACCGTTCTTCAAAGTCATAGATGCCATGGGACAGCCGCTGCAGGCTCCCTGTAGACGTACTTTCACTACCCCCTGATCATCCACATCGACTAATTCTACATCACCGCCGTCAGCTTGCAGGGCAGGGCGTACGTCCTCCAAAATAGCTTTTACCTTTTCACGCATATTGTTACACCTTCGCTTTCCATTTAAGAATATTACCCACTGATATTATTTTACTATAACTGGATGCTTCTGGTCAGAAAGCTGATCAGTGAGGTTAAGGGTATTATAATCATAAGGACGCACCGGGGCAAGTATGACCTTATCCTTTGCTTTCTGTTTTTATGAATGTTGAATAATTTATGGTACTATTTTTCCAAAGGAAGAAACAGGGCCGTTAACTACCTTCTTTTCTGTTGCGCTGCAAGCCGGTTCTTATCAAAGGAAGATTAGTTTAATGGTTCTCATTCCCTATGGAGGGGAAATATTAAATGGAAATAAACAGTACCAGCATGATGATAAACGATATTAATATACGGTGTTTTTATGCGGGTGAAGGCACTGATACTATTATGCTATTGCACGGTGCTGGTGTGGATTCTGCTATGATGTCCTGGCAGGAAGTAATGCAGTTGCTGTCGGCAAAATACCGGGTGATTGCTCCTGATCTGCCTGGATATGGAGGCAGTGATCGAATCAGTGGTGAATATTCGCTGGCTTTTTATACGGAAATAGTAAGGGGCGTGATCGAAGCCTTTGAATCTAGTCCGATTGTATTAGCAGGGCTTTCCCTGGGCGGAGGAATAAGTCTGAATATAGCTCTTGAATACCCGGAGCTTATCAAGTTATTAATACCAGTGGACTCCTGGGGGATATTTCCCAGGCTGCCTTATCATCGCTTAACCTATTGGTATACCCGCTCGAGACTAAATGATAGACTCTATCAATGGGCCGGCAAATATGAGTGGCTAGTGCGTTGGTCACTGGAATACAGCCTTATCGGTGATAGAGCTAAAATAACCAAATCATTGGTAAAAGAAATTCAAAAATCAATGCTGGAACCTGGGGCTGGCCAGCCATTTGTGTCTTTCCAAAGAAGTGAAATCACCAGAACTGGTTTGAAAACTGACCTGTTCAGCCGGCTTAGTGAGATTTCGGTTCCCACTCTGCTGATTCACGGAAGCGAAGACAGGGCAGTGCCTCTTAGGGATGCCATTACTGCCAGTCAAATTATCCCCAATTGTCGATTGCATATAATGGAGGGCTGTAAACATTGGCCCCAGAAGGAACGCCCGGAAGAATTCTGCCGGGTAGTTGATGATTTTGTAACCAAAGAGGAACAACTATAGGCATTGACAGGAAAGCAGCGGGCAGATGTCTGGACTGGTTGTGAGAATATTCCTCCTCCGGCTATATCATACTATCATTGAAGATTTAATAGGAGGAGGACGATTAAATGGTTCAGGTATTAAGTGCTCCCGGTAAGTATATCCAAGGGGCAGGAGCCTTAAAAGACGCCGGTAAGTTCATAAGTAATCTGGGATCTCATGTAATGGTGATTGCTGATGCAGCGGTATATGATATCGCTGAACAGCACCTGGTTTCTGGTTCCAATGAGTTACGATATACTGTGGAGAAATTCGGAGGGGAATGCTCCAAAGCAGAGATTAACCGTCTTAAAGATATTACACAGCAAAGCGGGGCCAATGTTATCGCCGGCTTTGGCGGAGGCAAAACTCTGGATACAGCCAAAGCGGTAGCTTATTATTCGCATTTGCCGGTGGCAGTTATCCCCAGTATAGCCTCCACAGATGCTCCCTGCAGTGCTCTTTCCGTGATTTATACTGAGTCAGGTGAATTTGAAGAATACCTCCTGTTACCCAAGAATCCAGATATTGTCTTGTTAGATACCAGTGTGGTGGTTCAGGCTCCAGCCCGTTTCCTAGTGGCAGGCATTGGGGATGCTCTGGCTACCAAGTTTGAAGCTGAAGCCAGCAGTAAGAGGCAAGTGACTACCATGGCCGGAGGAAAGCCTTCCGCCAGTGCCCTGGCTTTGGCTGACCTGTGTTTTAACATACTTCTGGAATACGGTGAGCCTGCTCGTCTGGCCGTGGAGCGAAAAGTGATTACCCCGGCTGTAGAACTGGTGGTGGAAGCCAATACCTTTTTAAGTGGTATAGGATTTGAGAGCGGAGGGCTAGCGGCTGCCCATGCTATTCACAATGGTTTTACTGCCCTGGAAGAGACTCATAGTTATTACCACGGAGAAAAGGTGGCCTTTTCCACCATTGTGCAAATGGTTTTGGAAAACCGTCCTACTGAGGAAATACTTGAGGTCATCGACTTCTGCCAGGCAGTAGGTCTGCCCACTACCCTGAAAGAATTGGGAATAGAATCAACCACCCCCGAAAGGCTGCGGCTGGTAGCCCAGGCAGCTACTGTACCAGAAGAGACCATCCATAACATGCCTTTCCCGGTTACTGAAGAGGCGGTGCTAAACGCTATCATTGGTGCTGACGCCTTAGGCAGCATTTAGAGCCTGGTTGACAGGGGGTTGCCTCGGGACGGAATTGTGGTCAGCTGCCCTGTCAACCGGTTAAATTTCCAGTCCAATGGGACAGTGATCACTGCCCATGACATGGGCATAAATGGTAGCCTCTTGGATCTGTTCCTTAATTCTATCTGATACCAGGAAATAGTCTATCCGCCAACCCACATTCTTTTCCCGGGCATTGAACATGTAGGACCACCAGGTGTAAGCTCCAGTTTTATCAGGATACAAATAGCGGAAGGTATCTATAAAACCTGACTGCAGGAGTTCTGTCATTTTTTCCCGCTCCTGAGGAGTAAAGCCTGCATTTTTCTGATTAGATTTGGGGTTTTTAATGTCGATTTCCTGATGGGCTACATTTAAGTCGCCGCAGACTATGACCGGTTTTTTAGCGTCAAGACTTATCAGGTGAGCGCGAAAATCGTCCTGCCATTGCATGCGATAATCAAGTCGAGCCAGACCTCTCTGGGAGTTGGGGGTATAAGTATTGACCAGATAGAAATCTTCATATTCCAGGGTTATAATACGGCCCTCCCCCCTATGCTCCGGCTGTTCCAGGTCTAACATAACTGATTTAGGAGTGACTTTAGTAAAAACGGCTGTGCCTGAATACCCCTTTTTCTCAGCACTGTTCCAATACATCTCATAGCCGTCCAATTCAAAATCCACTTGCTCCGGCTGCATTTTAGTCTCCTGAATACAGCATATATCTGGCTCTTCAGCTAAAAAAAAGTCCATAAACCCTTTATTGATACAAGCCCGCAGACCGTTGACATTCCATGAGATAAATTTCATAATAAAATCTCCTTCGATGATATGATTTTGGTTATTGTTGGGGTCTGGTTCTAGTTTACCAAACATTCTTACGATATCTAGTGTATGATGCGGATAAAAGCTTTAAGTGAGGAGAACAACCCATGATCTATGACAATATTAAGCCGGGCATCTTTATTGAGCGTCCTAACCGGTTCATTGCTCATATTGAAATAGATGGTCAAATAGAGGTGTGCCATGTAAAAAACACGGGTCGCTGCCGGGAACTACTGATACCCCATGTTCCGGTAGTGGTCCAGGAGATTGATTCCCCGCAGCGGAAAACCAGATACGATTTAATTGCTGTTTATAAAGGGGAGCGGCTAGTAAATATAGACTCCATCGCTCCTAATCGGGTGTTTGCAAAGTGGCTGCAAAAAGGTGAATTGTTTCAAAACATTACCCTTATAAAGCCGGAGCAATCGTACCAAGGCTCCCGGTTCGATTTTTATGTGGAAGGTGATGGACGTAAGGCTTTCATTGAAGTCAAAGGGGTTACTTTGGAGGATAAGGGAGTGGTTCGTTTTCCTGATGCCCCTACTCAGCGGGGTATTAAACACTTAAAAGACTTAGTGCTCTGTGTGGAAGAGGGATTCGAAGCTTATGTAGTTTTCGTGGTGCAAATGAGTGATGTGCTCTACTTTGAGCCTAATTGGACCACCCACTATGCCTTTGGCGAAACCTTACAGGAAGCCGTCCAGCGTGGTGTTAAAGTACTGGCTTTGGATTGCCATGTCACGGAAAATAGCATTACGGCTGAGAATCCGGTTAAAGTCCTGCTAAGTTAAACAGTGGAACTGGCCTGGGGACGGTGTTGTCCATAACCCCGTCCCCAGTGCAACACTTACTCATACATGTTTTGAATTACATCTTCATAGTGCTGGGCGATGACTTTTCTCTTTAGTTTGTTACTGGGTGTCATCTCGCCACTTTCAATGGTAAATGGATGATCCAGCAAGGTAAATTTCGCGATCTTTTCGTGACGGGCCAGATCTTTAGATTGACCTTCAATTCTGTCAGCGTACAATTGAATAATCTCTGGTTTTTTGATTAGGTCGCTTAAATCTTTATACGCAATGCCTTTGGATTGGGCATATTCTTCCAATGCCGGGAAAGCAGGTACGATCAAAGCGGTTAGATACTTCTGCCTGTCACCAAAAACCACCATCTGTTCAACATAATAGTCCTGGCCTACCCGGGATTCAATCAGCTGAGGAGCAACATTTTTGCCATTGGCGGTAACAATGATATCTTTTTTCCGGTCGGTAATTTTTAAGAAGCCATCTTCGTCAATTTCGCCTATGTCACCGGTTTTGAAGTAACCGTCTTCGGTCATAGCTTCCTTAGTTGCTTCCGGCTTGCCGAAATATCCTTTGAAGACATTATCACCTTTGATGAGAATTTCTCCATCCTCAGCTATCTTTATATGGTTCTGGTCAATGGGTTTCCCGGCAGTGCCGAACTTAAAGTCGGAGGGACAATTACAGGAACCCATAGGAGCGGTTTCGGTGAGTCCATAACCCTGGGCAATAAAGATATTGGCAGCAAAGAAGAATTCTTCTATTTCCTTGGCTAGGGGAGCACCTCCCGCCGAGAAGAAGTTTAAGCGCCCACCCAGTATATCTCTAACATTTGACAGCACCAACTTATAGGCTAGTTTATGTTTTAATTTTAGAGTGGCAGGGATTTTTTCACCTCGTACTCTGGCATACTCATATGCCTTGCCTACTTCTATACCCCAATCAAAAATCTTTTTCTTCATACCTCCAGCTTGTTCCATTCGGGCATATACGGTGGCATACATTTTTTCAAACAGCCTGGGTACACCGCACATATAGGTAGGTCTGACTTCCCCGAAATATTCCACGATTTTGTTGGTATCGCTGCAGAAGTATTGAGTAGCGCCCCGGGAGTGTATCCAATAACTGGAAGCCTTTTCATAAACATGGCTTAAGGGCAGAAAAACCACTTCGATATCGTCTTCTCCCATGGGAAATCTAGAATTCAATGCCTCAATTTCAGCGAAGAAATTTTTATGACAAAGCATAGCTCCCTTAGGGTCTCCGGTAGTACCGGAAGTATATATGACGGACATGATGTCATCTTCGGTTATGGAGTTGAGCCGCCGTTGCAGTTCCTCGTCTTGATTGGATTTACTGCCTAATGCATAGAAATCGTCTATGTACATAATGTTCTTATCATTTTCATCAATCTTCACCGACTTGGAAAAAACTATAACGTGCTGTATTTTACTGTTTCCTTTATAAAACTTCATCACATTATCATATTGGTATTGACCATCGACAAAAATGATTTTGCATTTGGCATCATTTACAATATATTCTGCTTGTTCTGCGGTGTTGGTAGCATAGATAGCTACAGTAGCGCACCGGATACTCATGATAGCATAATCGCATATTACCCACTCCGGCCGATTCTCTGAATAAATCGCGATCATGTCATTTTCTTCGGCTCCGATCTCCAGTAGAGCTTTAGCAGTATTATCAATTCGTTCGCCGAATTCCTTCCAGGAGATCCCTTTCCACTCATCTCCCTCCTTGTAGTACAGGGCATTTTCTTTCCGGTCGGAGTACTTTTCCACTTGGGCATGAATTGAAGCAGCTAAATTTCTGGATTGCATATTATACCCCCTTGTCTTAAAGTCCTTACAATTTACGACACGTTATATTAAACTTCGCCCCTGGCTGGAGTGAAGCTATTTGGAGAAAAGGTTAGCAATTAGGAGTATTAATGCAATGAATAGACTTGGAATAATGCCATGAATATATTTGTTATTGCTATAAATACTATAATTCTTTAATTTCTCTAATTAATCCTTTTTATTTTTATGGCTAACTGAAAAACATAGAACATTTTATTATGACAAATAGTAAAAACTACAGTTAAGCCTGCTGAATGAAATGATGTCCCGGCAGGTTTGTCCATATAAGATATTATTGGAAAGGAGGCAAGGGGTATGGGAGACAAACAGAAAGCTAAAAAGAAAAAGACCTTGGTCATAAATAGTGATGAAAATGAATGCCCTATAAAAGAAGGTGACAATTGTAAAGTTCCAGGTGTCTTCAATGACTCGGAACCAATAGGCGGGGCATGACTTTTCCAGTAGTAGATACAAGGTGGCATTGACCTCACGACTTATGGAAATTGTGGGGTCTTTTATTTGGGTTACTGCCTGGTAATAATAACCTGTTTTTAATATGATAATGATGCCATAATTCGATTAACCATCTATCCTTATATATACTATAGATAGTTTTCAAAAAAAGGATAATCGAGGGTGCCGTTATTAGTAAAATACCGGTCAGGGGGACGTAGTTATGCTGAAAAAACTATCTCTGCAAGTAGCAGGTATGACTTGAGCAGCTTGTGCAGCCCGTATTGAAAAAGGGCTTAACCACCTGGAAGGGGTTAATTCAGCTAATGTTAATCTGGCTCTGGAAAGAGTCGACATTGAATATGACGAAAACTTGCTGCAGCCCCAGCAATTTGAAGACACGATAGAGAAGCTGGGCTATAGAGTAATTAAGGAAAAGGAATCAGTTGAAAACAAGATTACCTTAAGAGTCTCTGGTATGACCTGTGCAGCATGCTCGGCTCGTGTTGAAAAGAAGTTGGATTCTTTGGAGGGAGTAAAGGCGGCCAATGTAAACCTGGGCACAGAGAAAGCTACAGTAGAATATCTGCCTGAGCAAATCACTGTTGCCGACTTGATTAAGGCGGTACGGTCGGTGGGCTATGAGGCAGAAATAGTGGAAGACATCAGCCGGGATCAGGAAATGGAGGAAAAGGAAGCAGAGATTCAAAACTTAAGGATTTTGCTAGTAATATCTATTGCTTTAAGTCTGCCCCTGCTGTTGTCTATGCTGTTAAGCATACTGGGCTGGGATTGGGCAGGAACGGCCTGGCTACATAACCAGTATTTTCAGCTTATCATTGCCACCCCCATACAGTTTCTTATCGGGGCCCGCTTTTACCAGCAGTCCTATTATGCTCTGCGGTCGGGAAGCGCCAATATGGATGTGCTCATTGCTATGGGAACTTCGGCTGCTTATTTTTTCAGCCTGTATAACGTCTTTTTTGAAGAAGTGGGCCTTGGTATGATGAAAAGCTTGTATTTCGAGACTTCTGCCATCATAATTACTCTGGTTTTGCTAGGCAAGTATTTTGAGGCGGTTGCCAAGGGAAAAACCTCCGAAGCTATCCGCAAGTTGGCGGCTTTGCAAGCCAAAACAGCCCGAGTTGTGCGAGAGGGGGTGGAAGTGGACATTCCTATTGAGGAAGTAGAAATAGGTGACATAGTGATAGTAAGACCAGGGGAAAAGGTACCGGTGGACGGAAGGATTGTGGAAGGGCATTCCTCCCTGGATGAATCCATGCTGACCGGTGAAAGCATACCGGTTGATAAACAAATTGGGGATATGGTCTTTGGTGCAACTATTAATAAATTCGGTACCTTTAAGCTGGAAGCTACCCGGATAGGCAAGGAAACCGCTCTGGCCCAAATAATAAAAATGGTGGAAGATGCGCAAGGGTCCAAGGCTCCTATTCAGAAAATCGCTGATCAGGTGGCGGGAGTTTTCGTTCCTACTGTTCTGGCTATTGCGGCAGTTACCTTTGTAATCTGGTATCTGTTGGGCCAGGGGATAAATCAGGCCTTGTTCAGCGCGGTGGCGGTATTGGTTATTGCTTGTCCCTGTGCTTTAGGACTGGCAACTCCTACGGCGATTATGGTGGGGACTGGCAAGGGTGCGGAAAACGGTATCCTTATTAAAGGGGGAGAGCACCTGGAGGCGGCTTACAAGTTGAACGCGGTGGTTGTGGACAAGACGGGAACCATTACCAAAGGCATACCTGAGCTGACCGATGTGCTTTCCCTAGGTGATCTGGAACCAGATGATATCTTGCAGTTGGCCAGTATAGCCGAAAAAAGGTCGGAGCATCCTCTGGGGGTTGCTATAGCAGCCAGAGCTATTGAAGTGTTCGGGCAGTTAAGTGAACCAGATAGCTTTGAGGCTATACCGGGCCGGGGAGTTCAGGCCGTAGTAGATGGGAAGACAGTATATGTAGGAACGCGCCGGCTTATGAGGGAGAAGGGCATAGATATCGAAGGCTTAGAATCAAGGATAACGGAGCTAGAGGACCAGGGGAAGACCGCTATGCTCATGGCGGTGGAGGACAAACTGGCAGGAATTTTAGCTGTTGCGGATACAGTAAAGGAAAGCTCGCCAGAGGCTATAGCTGATCTGCAGAATATGGGTATTGAAGTATATATGATAACTGGGGATAACCATCGCACTGCTGAGGCTATTGCCCAGCAGGTGGGCATCCGTCATGTTCTAGCCGAAGTATTGCCGGAAAACAAAGCTGAGCAGGTTAACCAGCTGCAGGCGGAAGG
>ERZ773359.3801-NODE-3801-length-16734-cov-5.246538_pt1 | contig 16734 bp, 15 predicted proteins | sample MGYA00374955_ERZ773359 | MGnify/ENA primary metagenome ERZ773359 (study PRJEB29098, sample SAMN04486028) | biogas fermenter metagenome | study: EMG produced TPA metagenomics assembly of the Biogas fermentation microbial communities from Germany - Plant 4 DNA1... | reverse complement strand
CAAACTAGGAATAGAGGATGGAAAATGTTGATTAATAAATTTATAAATTTCTGGGGATAATAGATGACTTTTCAAAAAATCAACTATTCGAAAAAATATATCAAGTGCTGCTAATGCATAAACAAAAGTATTAACTTTTCGAAAAATATATGTTAATGTTAACAGTAGACCCAAAATAATAATTAATTCCATAAAATCACCTACTACTTATTGTCTGTGTAAATTATATGTATATTTTTTATATTATTGAAAAACACTTTTTCTTCATTTGGATTTTCAAAACTAATATTTACTTCTTTTATCTTTTCTTCATCTTCAATAGTCGAAATGTATATATAAATTTCTTCGCTTTCTTCATAGCCTTCCAGTTTTCGGATATCTAATTTATATTGTTTTTCCATTGTATTATTTTCATAATCTTCAGCTTGAAATTTTAAAATGGCTTGATCTATCAAATTAAAAATAAAATGAGGTTGATATTTAAAACCTTCAATAATATTTGGTTCTTCAATCTTTTCTCGACCACTTTCTAATTCCACAAATAAATTATCATTTTCTAAATAATATTGGTTATCACCTGAATCGGAAAAAACAAAAATATTATCTTTCACTTCTCCTTCAAAATAAAACGAAACTTCTTTTTCATCTCTAAGACAATCAATTGTTAACATAAATTGATAGTCTTCTAACAAATTATACTTTTCTAAAACACTCAATGAGTCATAATCATTTTGATTATTTGCTTTTTTTTCATTATTTTGGGAAGGAGTTGAAAAAGCGACAATGACAATAGCGAAAAAAACAATATACAGTCCTAATATTAAAAGTGATCGTTGTCTTGAATGATTTTTAAAATAATCAATAATTTCTCGAATTTTTTTTACCATTTTTCCACCTCTAATCCAATATTTTTCCTATTATTGATTCCTTATTTTGTAGTCCATTTAGAAAATCAATTGCTGACATTTTTTTCTTACCTTCTGGTTGAACAACAGTAAAAACAATTTCTCCATTGCTTACCTTCACACCAAAACCATCTTTATAAATAGCTGTTATTTGACCATCAAACATGTTAGAAAAATAACGATCTGTTGGATATGCTTCCCATACTTTTAATATCTTACCTTTAAAATAGCAAAAAGCACCTGGCCATGAATTTAAACCTCTAATTTGATTATAAATTTGTTTTTTAGTCTTGCTAAAATCAATTTTTTCATCAGATCTTTTTAAATTAAAAGCATAAGTTGCTTGGCTATGATCTTGTGGAGTTCTAGTAGCAGTACCGTCAATAATGCTTGGTAGTGTTTTCAACAGTAGATCACGGCCTAGAATACTTAGTTTATCATGTAGTGATGATGCAGTATCAGCATCGCTTATTTCTATTTCTTCTTGACTAATAATGTCACCTTCATCTAATCCTTCATTCATGTACATAATGGTTACTCCCGTTTTTTTATAACCATTCATAATTGCACGGTGAATTGGCGCGCCTCCGCGAAGCTTTGGTAAAAGTGATGCATGAACATTAATACAACCAAGACGTGGTGCTTCTAAAATAGATTTGGGCAATTTTTGACCATACGCACAAGTAATAATTAAATCTGGTTCAAGCGCCAATATTGATTCAACCTCGTCCTCTATTCTTTCTGGTTGAAGTACTAAAAGAGTATGTTCATTGGCAAGTTTTTTAATTGGTGGTACTATTGTCTTACCACTTTTAGTAACTCGATCCGGTTGGGTTACAACAGCCCTTATTTGATAATTTTCAAGTAATCCTTGTAAAATTGGCACACTAAATTCAGGTGTCCCCATAAAAATAATTTTTAACTTTCTATTTATTTGAATATTACTATAATTCATATCATTATCACCTATTTTTATTTTATCATATCTTTAAAAAAATAACTATAACATGATTGGGTTAATGTCAATATCAATCATCACTTTGTTATTATTTTTATAAAGTTTATCGATATCAATTAGCAACGGTTTTAATTCCTTAGTATTTTTGTATTTAATCACAATTTGCATATAATAAATATTATTAATTTTTGGCATACTTGATGGACTAGGCCCAAGTAAAAAAACATTTTTAGAAACATTTCTTTCCAAATATTTTAAGATTTTTTTTGCTTCCTTTTCCACTTCATCATAATTTCTTCCTGATATTTTTATAAGTGTCAGATTGTAAAAAGGCGGATATCCTAATCTTTTTCGAATGTTCATTTCTTGTTTGTAAAATCCAATATAATCATTATTTATAGCTGATACAATACTGTAATGATCTAAATTAAAAGTTTGAATAATAACTTGACCTGCATAGTCACCACGTCCAGCACGTCCCGATACTTGATTTAAAAGTTGAAAAGTTCTTTCGGCACTCCTAAAGTCAGGAATATTAAGTGATGCATCACCGCTTAAAACTCCAACTAAAGTAACTTTTTCAAAATCAAGGCCTTTAGCAATCATTTGCGTACCAATTAAAATGTTGTATTTTTCATTTTTAAAATCATCAATAATTTGTTCATGACTTCCTTTTTTAGTTGTTGTATCAACATCCATTCTTACCACTTTAGCATTAGGAAATAATTTTTTCACTTCTTCTTCTAATTTTTGTGTTCCCAATCCATAATAACTTATATCTCTACTTTTACATTTATCGCATACTTCTACTTTTTTAATTGTATAATTGCAATAGTGACATTGCATATTATTAGTTGTTTTATGATAAATTAACGGAATATCACAATTTGGACATTTTACGGTATATCCACAATTATGACACGTTACCACTATTGAATAACCACGTCTATTTAACAAGATAATTGCTTGCTCACCTTTGTCCAACGTTTCATTAATAGCACTAATTAATGGTTGTGATAAAATTTTGTTTCCTTTTTTTATTTCCTTTCGCATATCAACTAATTTTACTAAAGGCGGATTGTCATTAACTCGTTTGGTTAATTCTAGTAATTCATAAGTCCCTATCTTTGCTCGAGTATAACTTTCAATGGTTGGAGTAGCACTTCCAAGAACAAGTGGACATTTATGAGTTTTAGCTCTTTTTATTGCAACATCTATGGCATTGTATTTAGGCGTTTTTTCTTGTTTATATGTTGTTGAATGTTCTTCATCAATAATGATTACTCCTAAATTAGTAAATGGTGCAAAGATCGCACTTCTTGCCCCAATAACAATAGATACTTCACCTCTTTCAATTTTGCGCCACTCATCGTATTTTTCCCCCATACTTAAACGACTATGTAAAATGGCAATTGAACTACCAAAACGCTTTTTAAATCGCTCAACTATTTGAGGAGTCAAACTAATTTCTGGTACGAGTACTATTGCTTCTTTTTTTAATTTTAAAACATGTTCAATAATATGCATATAAACTTCTGTTTTACCACTACCTGTAATACCGTGCAACAAAAACGGCTTAAAAGAATTAATACTACTTGTAACTTTTTCTACGACCTTTGCTTGTTCTTTATTTAATACCACTTTATTATCTTTGCCAATAATTTCATCAGGTAAGCGATACACTTCTTCTAATTTTTCAACAATTAATCCCTTTTTTAATAAAGTGTTAACCGCTGAAATCGATATTTTAACACACTTGCTTTTTAATACTTTCCTTTCTTTTTTTATAAGTTCTACAATTTCTTTTTGTTTTTTACTTGTTACTTTTTCGATATCAAAATCATTATTTAAAGTTAAATATTTTTCATATTTTTTATTAACAACTAACCCTTTTTTGGCTTTTAATGCCTGTGGTAACATTGCTTGATAAGCCGCAATTAAAGGTGATAACGTTTTTTTGCTAATATAATGGCCCAATTTTAATAATTCTTGATTCAATACAGGTTTTTCATCTATTACTTTGATAATATTTTTTAATTCATATTCATATTTTTTTTCTTCTTTTTCTATTTTTAAAATAAATCCCTCTAATTTTCTATTATTAAACGGGACCAATACTCTTTTTCCAATTTCTACCTTTTTTACTAACTCATCAGGTACATTATATGTGAAAGTTTTATCTATACTTTTTGCTTTTAATTCAACTAATACTTCGACTTTCATTTTATCACCTTCATGTTTATTATATCATGCTTAAAAAAAAGAAAAAACATCAAACGTTAATGTTTAATGTTTTATGATTTCATGACATTAATAGCCGCACGCATTTCTAAATCATATTTGATCATATCTAGACCACCAAATAATTTTAAGAATTCTTCTTCCTTCATATTGTATTTATTAGCTAATTCGGCAGCTTCTTTTTTAGCCTCTTCATCACTTATCTGAATATTTTCCTGTTTTACAATTTCTTCTAACATCAAGCGATACTTAACACGAGTAGTTGCTTCTTCTTTCATTTGATCTCTAAGAGCTTGTTCGTCAGAATTAGTAAATTGACAGAATTGTTCAATACTTAATCCTTGCATTTTTAAATTCTCTTCAAATTGACGAATCATTCGATCAATTTCTTCTTCAATCATCACTTCAGGAATATCAATTTCAGTAGTTTTTGCCGCTTCAGCTAATAATTCATCAATATATTTGTTTTCCACTTCAACTTCTTTTCTAGCTTGAATATTTTCTCTTAATTGTTTTTCTAAATCCTCTTTACTATTGATCCCTTCCATTCCTAAATCTTCAAAAAATTCCTCATTGAATTCAGGAGTAACGGGTTCTTTAACTTCATTAACTTTAACTTTAAAAACAACTGATTGGCCTTTTAACTCTTCATTCGGATAATCTTCTGGAAAAGTTAATTCTAAATCTTTAGTGTCTCCTTTTTTAAGACCAATAAGACCTTCTTCAAAACCTGGAATAAACGTATTACTTCCAATTTCTAGTGAATAATTTTCACCTTTACCACCTTCAAAAGCAACACCATCTTTAAATCCTTCAAAATCAATAATAGCTATATCTCCTTCTTTGATTTCTCCTTCTTTAACAACCATTTCGGTATAGTTATTTAAAGTTTGCTCTAAAGCTTCTTGAACTTCTTCATCAGTAACAACAACTTCATCCTTTTTAACACTTAGATTTTTATATTTACCTAATTTCACTTCTGGCTTTAGTGTTAAAGTAAATAAAAATTCAACTCCATTTTCATCAACCTTTTTAATATCTACTTTAGGTTGTGCGACAATTTCTAAATCTTTATTTTCATCTAACATTTTTGTATAAGCACTATTAATCACATGATCAGTGGCATCCATATACAAAGATTCTACACCATATTTTTTTAAAAATACATCTTTTGGCGCCTTACCTTTCCTAAAACCATCAATTTCTACTTTCGCATTTGCTTTTTTAAAAGCATGATCTAAAGCATCTTCCCATTCTTTACCTTCGATTTTAATTACTATTTCTTTGACATTTTTACTCATTTTATTTTCCTCCTTAACCATACTTAAATAGTATAATATATATTTTTCTTTTTTACAAGCATTAACGACAAAAAGAACAGCTAAGACTGTTCCTTTTACATAATTTCTATAATTTTAACATTATATTTTCCGTTTTGACTTTCAACAGTTGCAATATCGCCAACTGATAATCCTAAAATAGCCTTCGCTATTGGTGACTCATTAGAAATTTTGTTATTAAATGGATCTGCTTCTTTATTTCCAACTATTGTATATGTTTCAATATCTCCATTTTCCATATATTCTATTTTAACTTTATTACCAATTGATACTTCGTCTGTTTTAACATCTTGCACAATAATAGCTTTTTCTAAAATCGCTTCTAATTCGCGAATTCGGCCTTCAACTACTGCTTGCTGATTTCTTGCTGAATCATATTCAGCATTCTCACTTAAATCACCTAAAGCACGAGCTTCTTTTAAAGCTTCAATAATTTCAGGCCTTTTTTCGTGTTTTAAAAGTTCTAATTCTTTTTTTAATTCATCATAACCTTCTTTGGTTAAATATATTTCTTTTGTACTCATTTTTATCACCTCTTCATTAAGTATAACACATGATACTACAAAATATAACATTTGTCAATAATTATTTCTTGTTACATTTAAACTATTTTACTCGATTTATTCAAATATATTCCTTAATTTTTTTTCGCATAAAATAATTGGCTTTGATTTCTTTATTTACTTTAATTTTCACAATTTGAAGTGGATGCCTTACAACGTCGATTAAATTACCTTCTTCATCAATAATTTCATCGATAGTTAATGAAATTTCCTCATGATTGGGTCCAAAAATTTCAACTTCATCACCTTTTTCAAAATAATTTCGTTGTTGAATTGTAGCAAGTTTTGTTTTTTTATCATAATCTAAAACTACACCTAAAAAATCTTGATTAGATGTTTCTTGACGTCCCACATAATATTGATAATCTTTATTACAATCAGTTACCAAAAATTGATCAATTGATTCTCTATTGGCACATCTACTTAATATTTGTTCATACTTTTCATTATATTGATATTTTTCTGGATTATTACAATATTCATCTATAATTTTACGATAAATACTTACAACTGTTGCAATATAATAAGCTGAACGCATTCTTCCTTCGATTTTAAGTGCAGCAATGCCAAGATCTATAAGTTTGGGTATATGTTTTAACATAATTAAATCTTTGGTGCAAAAGGTAAATTCCCTTTCAGCTGTAACTTTTTCATTATTAATATCAACTAAATCAAAAGTAAAACGACAAACTTGGCTACATCCACCACGATTGGCATCTCGATTAGTTAAAAAATTCGATAATACACATCTACCACTTACACCAGCACACATTGCTCCATGAATAAAAGTTTCAAGTTCAATATCTACATTATTTTTAATATCACGTAAATCCTCATAACTAGTTTCACGAGCCATAACAAGTCTAGTTACCCCTTGTTCTTTCCAAAATTCGGCAGCTTCTTTATTAAGTGTAGATTGTTGTGTTGATAAATGAATTTCTAATTTAGTATATTTACGTGCAGCATCAAGTACTGCTGGATCACTTACAATAATAGCATCAACATTAGCGCCCTCTAATTCTTTTAAATATGATTCAAGTATTTCCAATTCTTGATTGTGCAAGATAATATTAACCGTAACATACACTTTTTTACCTAATTTGTGGGCGAACTTAGTTGCTTCTTTAATTTCATCAATTGTAAAATTTGTTGTATTGGCACGAAGACCAAACATAGGCCCCCCAATATATACCGCATCTGCTCCATACATAAAAGCGATTTTTAGTCTATCTAAATCACCAGCAGGAGCCAGCAATTCTGGTTTTTTTATTACTTTATTCATTTTCCTTCACCTTATAAACTGTTTTTGTATATAAAAATCCTTTATCAACATTATTAAACATTTCGTATATTTTTTTGTCTAATTCTTCACTATTTTCGATAGTTACTTCATTAAACATTGTAACCACCTCTTCAAACTTTTCATCATCAATATTAAAACTATTTAGTAATATATAGCTAAGTCCAACTTCTTTTAATTTAACTGATTCTAGAAGTCCATTTATTATATTACTAGAATATACAAAAGTTCCATGGTTATCATCAATTACCATATATTTTTTTCCTTCTTTTTCCATATAATAACTGTTTGATATTTTTTCCTTTTCAAAATAATCTAGATAATTGTTAACTAAATGTCTAAAAGATGCAAACATTGGCAAATATCCAAAAAGGGGTAAAATAAATTTCATCTTGCTATTTTTAATAATTTCAATAATTTCATCCAAAGTAATTTCCGTTGATAATAAACCATAATTTATACCCATCTTTTTCCAATAATTACATGTATTATAATTAGTAGCGAAATGTTCTTGAGCCCATACCAAATCATATTTGAATCTATGTTTTTTCCATAGATTTACAACTGCCATATCATAATATAATACCCCTTGTATTTTAAAATCATTTAATTTAAACATTATTTCCTCTAAATTTTCAAGCTCACTATTTTTAATATTTTTATTTAATGAAATAAAAACTTCCTTTTCATGATTATTTAAAAAACTTATAATTTTTTTTGCTTCTTCCAAAGAAAAAGAAGTTGGTAAATTAACAGAAAAGTTTTCAATTCCAATTAAAAAGGCATCACTTTTATCAACTAATTTTTTTATCATTTCAAAATTTTTAGGAATAACCATCATTTTTGTCATATCATCACCACCATAAAAATGCGAAAAAAGTAGGAAACCTACCTATTTCTTTTACTTATACTAATTCCATCGCCAACATCAACAAATTCTGTAGTAAACTCTTCATTTTCCTTTAAAAAATCAATATATTTTTTTATTTTTTTTACCAATGAGTTTAATCTTTTACTGGTTATATTATCAATATTTTCAAATAATCCATGAAAATTTATATTATCAGTAATAATAACTCCATTTTCACTTAAATTATCTTTAAATTTTACAAAAAAGTTAATATACTGTGCTTTAGCTGCATCAATAAAAATTAAATCAAATTTTTTCTCAAGTTCAACATCTAAAGCATCTGCGTTAATCACTTCAATTTGTTTTTCTAAACCAAAATCTTTGATGTTTTGAAGAGCTTTAAAATATAATTCTTTATCCCTTTCAATAGTAATAATTTTAATATCCTTGTGAACAAGCGCCATATTAATTGCTGAATAACCTATAGCACTTCCTATTTCTAAAATAGTTTTAATATTATTGTTTTTTATATAATCTACTAAAAAATTAATTCCTTCTTTTTGCATAATTGGTATTTTATGCTTTTTAGCATAATCCTCGATTAATCGTAATACCATAACCATAATCCCTTTTTCTGTAATTCTTCCTTCATTTTTTGATGTTCTTGTTCAGTATTATAAAAATATAACTCACCATTTTTATCGCTTAAAAAATAATAATAATCATGTTCTTTGGGATTTAAACTAGCCTCAATTGATGCCAACCCAGGATTACCTATTGGCCCAACTGGAAGTCCTTTCAAATTAACGTTTCTTGTATTGTAAGCGTTATAATCGTTTAATTCGCTTTCATATAAATCGCGTTCTCCCATGTCAACTTGACTTGCATAATAAGTTGTTACACAACTTCCAAGCGACCAATTATCCTTTAAGCGATTATAGAAAACACCAGCCACAGTAGCACGATCTTCATCACTTGCTGCTTCTGCTTCAATAATTGATGCAAATGTTAAAAATTCATGAATTGTAAAATTTTTCTTTTTAATTTCTTCTTTATATGGTGCTAAATTTTTATCCATTTCATCTAACATTACTTCAAATATTTTTTCTACTGTTGTATCTTTATAAAATTCATATGTATCAGGAAATAAATACCCTTCTAATGGATAATATATTTCTTTATTTTTTATCTCATCTGTTAAAAACCAATATTTTTCAATTAAACTATCAATATAACTTTCATCTTTTTGAAGTTCAAAAACATCATCTTCACTATTATTTGTATTTTCAGCAATTAGTTTTGCAATTTTACGCATTGTTATACCTTCATTGAAAGTTATTCTTATTGCAACGGGATCTTGTTTACATCCTTCACTTAAAACTTCCACAATTTCTTTAACTCCCATACTTTCACTTAATTGATAAGTACAAGCTTCAAGGGGTTTGGGATTATTTAGTTTTATATATATTTTATAAAATAAATCTGATTTTATTAATTTGTTTTCTTTTAATAAATTACCAAGTGTCAAATAAGAATATCCACTAGGAACTTCTATTTCTTTCATCCCTGTATCCTTACTAACAGGACCAAGATAATATGAATATATTCCAAAAACGATAACGAATACTACAACTATGAAACCACCAATAAATATTTTTAAATTATCTTTTATCATCGAACAAAAAAGAGCAGCTTTATTGCTCATTTTCCTCACTTTTCATTTTTGCTTCTTCTTGTATTTCATTAAAAATGGTTTCAATAATTTGCCACTCTTTATCACTTTCCACTGGTTGTAGTATTCCGTCTTCTTCATCAGGATTATATATTGCTGCATACACTTTAGTATTGCCATCTTCATCTAATGTATTATCAGTATATACAATATAATTTTTACCAGTTTCTTCAGATTCGAAAGTAAATAAAGCTTCACATTCAATTTGATTACCTTTTTCATCGATTACTGTAAATGTCATTCTTTCATTTTCCATATTATCTTCCTCTCATTTTATCTAAATATGTTTGTAAAATAATCGCGGCTGCTAAACCATCAATTTTTTTCTTTCTTTTTTTTCGTGACAAATCAGCTTCCAACATATAATTTTCTGCCTCTATTGTTGACAACCGTTCATCTTGAAGAACAACTTTAATATTTACATATTTTTCTAAATTTTCCTTAAATTTAATGGTTTCTTCCGCGCGACTACCTAAAGTATTATTCATATTCTTTGGGAGTCCTAGAACAATGATACCGATATTTTCATCACTTACTAATTGTTTTAGTTTAGGTAATAATGAACCATAATTTCCTTCTTCAAATATCCAAGTAGTCATAGGAGTAGCTAGGGTATTAGTTACATCTGATATTGCAATACCAAGCGTTTTTGTTCCTAAATCAAGCCCTAAAAAACGCATTTTACTCACAGTATTTTTTGATTAAAAATTCAAAAATTTCTGTTCGATCAAATTGAGTAATTTTGGTCCTAGCTTCCTTATGACTTGAGATATAACCAGGATCACCACTCATCAAATAACCAACAATCTGATCAACTGGATTATATCCCCTTTCTTTGAGTATTTCAATAACATCACGAAGAGTTTCTTCAATTAATGCATCTTGAATCTCACCAGCATCATAAATTTTGGTATTCCCCACAATATCACTCCCTATGAATACATTACCATTGTAACATTATTTTACATTTTTTACAATACTTTTTACTTCGCTTAAAATTTCATTTAATTTTTCAATAGAAGTTCCGCCACCTTGGGCAAATACGGGGCTTCCTCCTCCACTACCATTTGATTTAATTGCTGCATTTCGCACAATTTCTCCACAATTTAATTTATCTTTTAATTCTTCTTTTGCTTTAGCGATATAATTAACATTATTACCTTTAACATTAGCAACAAAAATGAAACTATTTGGATGCTTATTTGATAAAGCACTTACAAGTTCTTTTAAAATATTTAAATCATAATTTTCAACTTTTATAATAATAGTATTAATGCCATTTATTTCTTCTAATTTTTCTTCAAATAAATTCAAGTTAGATACTGCTTTTCTTTTTTTGGCATCAACATATTGTTTTTCTAATAATTGAACTTTTTCTTTAACCTTTTCTAATTCATTACGGTTAAAAATAACATCTTTATAACTTAGGGCAGGATCATGATTAATTTCCACATTAAATTGTAGTTCAATCCCTTCTTTTCCTGCCTCTGTTAATATTTTTTTCGCCTTTTCTAATAACTTAATCATACTGTCATTATATGGCTTTATAGCCTCAAAAAGTTCTGCTTCAATGTTATCTGCTGTTGCAGCTTCAATACGATATAAATTATTTCCTTTGGTTTCAATATTTTTAATCGCAAATCTTTCAATTTCTGAAACATTTGAAACATGTGTTCCACCGCAAAGTTCAATTGAATCAGCAATTGTTAAAACTCGCACCTTATCGCCATATTTTTCTTCAAAAAGTGCGATTGCACCTTTTTTAATTGCTTCATCTAAACTCATAATTTCAGTTATAACATCAGCATTAGTTTTAATTTTTTCATTAACTAATCGTTCTACCTCAATTAAATCTTCATCGCTTATTTTTCCATCATACGTAAAATCAAATCTTAAGTTTTTATCATCTACTCTTGATCCAGCTTGCATTACTTCTTTACTTAAAACTTGACGAAGTGCTTTTTGTAGAAGATGAGTGGCACTGTGGTTTTTCTTAATTTTATTTCTTATTTTTTCATCAACTATGGCAATTACTTCATCACCAACATTAATATTTCCTTCAAACTCAATATGGTGAAAATGTTGACCGTTAGTCCCTTTAAACATATCAATTACTTTAATTTTTTCATTATTGATTATTAAAACCCCTTTATCTGATACTTGTCCACCAGCTTCAGCATAAAATGGCGTTTTTTCTAAAACAACATAACCTTTATTAGTTAAAGTATTAACCATTTTATCGCCATCAAATAAGCCAATGATTTTAGTTTTAACTTCTAAAGTATCATATCCAACAAAAGTGCTTGGTTCTTTAAAATTAATTAAGTCTTCATTTTGTAAATTCATACTACTAACTTCTTCACGCGCAAGGCGGGCTTGTTCTTGTTGGTGTTTCATATATTCATCAAACTCTTCCTTAGATACGGAAAATCCTCGTTCTTCAGCAATTTCAAGTGTTAACTCAAATGGAAATCCATAAGTATCATATAATTTAAAAGCATCCGCACCACTAATTGTTTTATTAGTGCTAGCTTCCATTATTTCATTTAGTTTCTTTTCACCATCTAATAAAGTTTTATGGAATAATTCTTCTTCTTTTTTTATCTTATCTATAACTTTTTTTTCATGATCTTTCAAATACGGATACGATACTTTCATAACATCTACAACAGTAGGTACCAATTTATAAATAAATGGTTCTTCAACGCCTAATTTTTTACCATAGCGAACAGCTCTTCTAAGTAATCTTCTTAAAACATAATCTCGACCATGATTTCCAAAACTAGCTCCATCAGCTAAAGCAAATGTAAGCGCACGAATATGATCTGCAATTACCTTAAATGGCATTTCACCATTATATTCGTGTCCAGTAATTTCTGAAACTCTATTAATAATTGGTAAAACAGCATCTGTATCATAAATCGTATCAACACCTTGTAAAATAGTTAAAATTCTTTCAAGCCCCATACCAGTATCAATATTTTTACTTGGAAGCTCTTTATAATCTTCTCTTTTTACACCTTCACAAGCATTATACATACTAAAAACATTATTCCATATTTCTATAAAACGATCATTTTCAATGTCGTCTTGTAATAATTTAATTCCTAAATTATCTGGATCATACTTTTCTCCACGATCATAGAAAATTTCACTACATGGACCACAAGGCCCTGGTCCAATTTCCCAGAAATTATCTTTTAGCCTAATAATTCTTTCTTCTGGAACCCCAACTTCTCTCCAAATATTATAAGCTTCTTCATCATCTTGATAAATTGTTACATATAATCTTTCTTTATCAAAATTCAACCATTTTTCATCAGTTAAAAATTCCCATGACCACTTTATAGCTTCTTTTTTAAAATAATCTCCGATTGAAAAGTTACCAAGCATTTCGAAGAAAGTCGCATGGCGTGCAGTTTTACCAACATTTTCAATATCGTTAGTTCTTATACATTTTTGACAACTTGCCATTCGACGATTTTTTGGCACTTCACTTCCATCAAAATATTTTTTCAAAGGCGCAACTCCAGCGTTAATCCAAAGTAAAGTTGGATCATTAATTGGTACTAATGGCGCACTTGGAATAATATCATGATCTTTGCTCTTCCAAAAATCAAACCACATGTTTCGCATTTCATCATGACTTAATCGTTTTTTTATTTCCATATTAGTAATTTCACTAGCAAATTCTTCATTCATTTTCATTTCTTTTTCTTTCCCTAATTCTTTTTTCATAAATTCCCTTACCTTTTTCTCTAAATCTTCTAATGTACCATCATTAATAATTTTATAGTCATATTTGTCATAATCATCTAAATCAATTTCTGATAAGTGTTGTTGCTCTTTTGAACTTAATGCGCTTTCCATATTTGGACGAATCACAGAAATAGAAATAACATTTTCAAATTTTTCTTTTGGTACATCTATTTCTAGTTTGTATCTAGCATCACTTATCGTAATAACATCAAAAAACTTGGAGTAAACTTCAATATCTGCGCATATTCTTTTAATGAAAAATAATTCATCTATTTGCTGTCTTATTAATTCTGTTCCTAAATATTGAAGTAAAGCGCGGGGTTTTGTTTCATCTCTTCCATCCCAATCGCTTATTTTTTTTGCATATTCTTTTAGATATGAACTGTATTGTAAATTAATGTGTTTTAGATTATTTTCTTCACATATTTTTTTTATCATATTAGCAATTGTGTCTTTTCCAACACGCGCTTTACCCGATAAAATATATACTTTTGCTTGTTCTTTTCTTATTTCTATATCCATATATATCACCTTCTTTAATCATGAATTTCTATCCATTGAAATTTTTCATTAAAATAATCAAAAATCGATTTAATTGCCGCTACAATTGGGGTTGCAAGCATCATTCCAATAATCCCCCAATAATAACCAAAAATCAAAAGACCAACCATGATAATAACAGGATGTAGTTTAACCATGCGACTCATTAATAATGGTTGTAAAAAGTTACCTTCTACAAATTGAACAACCACAATTATTAATAATACAAAAATTCCAATTTGGATGCTTTGAGAAAAACCCACAATTACAGCCGGAATCCCACCGATATATGGTCCAACAATTGGAATAACATTAGTAATTCCACAGAAAAGACCAAATATAAGAGCACCTTTAAGACCTACTAAATAAAACCCTATTGTCGTAATTATAAAAATTAGTAGGGCAGCTAGAAGTGTTCCGCGAACAAATTTTCTCATTGAAGTGTTTAGTTCATTTAATAAATCACGAGTATCATTTCTAAATTTATTTGGTAAAAATGTAATAATACTATCATTGAAACTATCAAAACTAACAAGCAGATAAAAACCAATGATAAGACCAATAATAAATATTCCAAGGCCTGAGAAAAATGTTGCTAAAAAATTTACTACAGTTTTCGGCAAAGTACTTGGAAGTTCCATTGCAATTTGTTCAAAAGTTGCAAAGACTTCGGTTCGAACAGGATTTAAATTTAAATTGCTCATTTTTGATAAACTCGCAAAAATATTGTCAATCCATGAAGAAATAGTTGCAATTATTGATGGAACACTTTTAGCAAAATCATTTACTTGCTCTAAAAAAAGTGGTATAATCGCATCCATTAATATAATAAAACCAAGAATAATTAAAATGTATGCAATTGATGCCCCAAAAATTCTTTTTACTCCTTTTTGTTTTAACCATTTAACAAAAGGATCAAAAAGCCACGCTACAACAATTCCAATAAAAAGTGGTGAAATAATTTCTAAAGTTTTAATGATAAAACCAAATACATTTAATTCTTTAAGTAAAATAGTAATTGCATAAAAACCTAAAATAAAGACAAAAATGTAGACAATCTCAAGAATTTTTTTACCTAAAACAATAATTTCATTTAAATTTTGAACATCCAATTCCTTATCTTCTTTTTTTCTACCAAACATATTTTATTCCCCTTTTAAAATTTAGTATAACGGTCATAAAACCAAACATTAGATGGCGGAAAACTAATGTACTTTCTTGGATTTTGACCATAATCACTAAAGAAACGATAGTCTCCACCATAAATGCCTTCGTTTATTTGAAAATGAACATGTGGCCCAGTGGTACATTTATCTGTTCCACCGGTTTCTCCTCCTACTGTTCCAATAACCGTATCACGTGTTACTTGTTGATATAAACTTACATTTATTGTTTTCATATGCATATATCTTGTTGCATAATACTTATCATTTACCTTATGCTGAATTACTAAATAGTTACCTCCACATGATGCGCCCCATCTAATAAAAACAACTCTACCTGCAGCAGCAGGATAAACCGGATCACCCCAAATTTCGGATCCACCAATATCAATCGCACGGTGGTTTGTATAGCACATCCAATCACAAGTAACTTTTCCTTTTTCTGTAGGACGCGCAAATGTGACATCACCATAAAGCTTTGTACATTCTTCTAAAGTTTGATAAGGTTTACATCCCATTTTTTCATAATTACTAATCGTTTCTTTCGCATCAGCAATTTCTTGTGATAGTGAAATGATACCATGTTGTAATTCTCTAGCACGGTCCCCTAATTTAAATTCCTCTTGAAACAACTCTTTTTTCTTAATTTTTAAATTTTCTTGATGCGTCACTAATTCTTCAGATTTTTTCTCTTGTTCAACAATCATATTATTCATATCATCAATTAATCGTTCATTGTGTTTCATCAATTGCTCAACAATTGCTAAACGGTATATAAAATCAGTCATACTGGCCGCTCCAAAAGCATATTCCAGATACAAATTTTCACCAATTGAAAATTGATAATACTTCATTAATTCCTTCATTTCTTTATCTCTAGTAATAATATCTTGCTCTAATCTTTTAATTTCTTTTTCAATTTCAGCAATAGTTTTTTCAATGGCAATAACTTCCCGATCAATACTTTTAATATTTTGTTGAATTTGTTGAATTTGTTCTTCTGTTAAACTTTTATCATTATTTATTTCTTTTAACTCATTTTCTAATTTTGATAATTCATCATATAAATCTTTTAAGGTTTTCGCCTCAGCCTTAACTTCTAATGGGAACATCAACATTGGTATCAATAAAACAATCATTGACATTATGTAAGCAAGTTTCTTCATCATCTACCACCTCATAGAAATATTATATCAAACTTATCAACAAAATTCCATTACAGACATTAATATTTGACAAAAAAGATCTAGAGAAATCAATCATATGTTACACTTTTTATTTTAGACTTCTAAAAAATCCCCAAACCCCTTTACACCAACCGCTATTTTTAACGTAAAATTAATATTGAACAAAAAAAGATTTATATATACTTGCTTCAATCCA
>ERZ773359.3800-NODE-3800-length-16734-cov-5.913844_pt1 | contig 16734 bp, 16 predicted proteins | sample MGYA00374955_ERZ773359 | MGnify/ENA primary metagenome ERZ773359 (study PRJEB29098, sample SAMN04486028) | biogas fermenter metagenome | study: EMG produced TPA metagenomics assembly of the Biogas fermentation microbial communities from Germany - Plant 4 DNA1... | reverse complement strand
CTTTTTTGCTGGAGGGATCTTCCGCTTTGAGCAGAATAATTAAGGGGTGGTGTCCATGGAACGGCCTAAGTACAAGCGAGTGGTATTGAAGTTGAGCGGAGAAGCCCTGGGGGGCGGCGGTTTTGGCATAGACCCTGATGTGGTCAGCTATATCGCCCAGGAGATCAGCAGTGTGCAGGATCTGGGTGTGCAGATGGCCATCGTGGTGGGCGGGGGCAACTTTTGGCGCGGAGCCTCAGGCAGTGCCAAAGGCATGGAGCGCAGCACAGCCGATTACATGGGCATGCTGGCTACGGTGATCAACGCCTTGGCTCTGCAAGATGCCTTAGAGAAGCAAGGAGTGCAGACCCGCGTCCAGACGGCCATCGAGATGCGCCAGATCGCGGAACCCTATATCCGGCGCCGGGCCATTCGTCACCTGGAGAAAGGACGGATCGTGATCTTCGCTTCGGGCACAGGCAATCCCTATTTCTCCACCGATACCACTGCGGCTCTGCGGGCCCTGGAGATTGAAGCAGAAGTAATTCTCATGGCCAAGAGGGGCGTGGATGGCGTCTACAGTGCGGATCCCCGCTTAGATCCAGAAGCTGTCCGCTACGACAGCATCAGCTATCTCGATGTGATCAACCAAGGTCTGGGAGTCATGGATACCACTGCCACTTCGTTGTGCATGGACAACAATATTCCCATTGTCGTGTTCAACTTCGATGAACCAGGCAGCATAGCCAAAGCTGTTTGCGGATCAAGAATAGGTACTTACGTAGGAGGCGAATGAGATGATTGGTGGAATTTTGGACGACGGAAAAGCCAGGATGGAAGAGGTTATTGCCCGCACCAAAAAAGCTTTTGCCAGCGTACGCACGGGGCGCGCCAATCCCGCACTTCTCGATCGCATTGTTGTTTCCTATTACGGGACCCCTACACCTCTGCCTCAGATGGCCAGTGTGTCGGTTCCCGAGCCCAGGCTGCTGGTGATCACTCCGTGGGATAAAAACTCCATCAAGGACATCGAAAAGGCCATTCTGACCTCTGACTTAGGGCTAGTACCCTCCAACGATGGTTCGGTGATCCGTCTGGCCATCCCGCCCTTGACAGAGGAGCGCCGCAAGGAATTAGTGCGCCTGGTTCGCAAAGATGCCGAGGACTTCCGCGTTGCGGTGCGCAATATCAGGCGTGACTTGAACGAGGCCGCCAAGAAGAAGGAGAAAGACGGCGACATCTCCGAAGACGATTTGAGGCGGGCGCAGGACGAGATTCAGAAATTGACCGATCGCTACATTGAGCAGATCGATGAACTGCTGAAAGCCAAAGAAAAGGAGATCATGGAAGTTTGAGCAGACAGCAGGAGTTCTCAGAATGGGAGTTTCTGATCGGCTACCCTCTAGAACAGGCCCAGGAAATCCTCCTGGAAGAAGGGGTGGCTTTTGAGGTGATCTGGACCGCGGCCCCCAAGTATCAGGGGCATGTGCCCTCTCGAGATGAAGACTCTGCTGAGGACACCCGTGTTGTGGCCGTGCGCAGAGGCTCGCCAGTGGGCTTGGTCTGCGCGGTCCAAGATTGGAATGTGGACTAGGAGGCATGCACTTGAGTAAAAAGACGAACGGCCTGCCGGCACACGTGGCCATTATCATGGATGGCAATGGGCGCTGGGCCAAGCGGCGAGCCCTGCCGCGCTACTTCGGGCACAGGGAGGGGGTCAAAGCCCTGAAGACGGTGGTGCGCTATGCTGCGGAACGGGGCATCCCCACCCTGACCGTGTACGCATTCAGCACCGAAAACTGGCGCCGGCCCCGGGAAGAAGTGGAGTTCCTCTTGGATCTGATGTTCAAAACCTTCGTTCAGGAGATCGAGGAACTGCGCCAGGAAGGTGTACGCGTGCGTTTGGTGGGCGACCGGACAAGCCTGTCCGATCAGATCAAGGCCGTGTGGGTCAAGGCGGAAGAGCTCACCGCCCACAACACCCGCTTGACTTTGAACGTGGCCTTCAACTACGGCGGGAGGTCCGAACTGACCAGAGCCGTCAGGGAGCTGGCCAGCCGTGTAGCTAGGGGAGAGCTGACCGTAGAAGAGATCACGGAAGACGCTATCTCCCAAGAGCTGTACACTTGGCCCAGCCCCGATCCTGATCTGATCATCCGCACCGGCGGCGAGCAGCGCCTGAGCAATTTTCTGCTCTGGCAGGCCGCGTACAGTGAACTGTATGTAACTGACGTTCTCTGGCCCGATTTTGGGGAAAAAGAGTTTGAGCAAGCTCTCCAAGACTACATGGGGCGGGAACGCCGTTTTGGGCAAGTATCCGCAAAGGAGCAGAACGGTTGAACATGTTAGCGCAGCGCGTGCTCACAGCTGTAGTTGGTCTACCTATCCTATTGGCTGCCCTCCTTTTCGGAGGCGCAGCCTGGCGTTTATTGGTGACATTGTTGATCATAGTCGGGCTCTGGGAGTTTGCGGCCATGAGCGGCCCCGGCCTCTATCTTGACTATCTAGCTGTGGCCGGACTATCCTTTCTGGCCGTGACATATAGTGGGGTAGATGGAACGAAGCTGCTCCTTTGGCTGGCCCTGCAGCTCCTCTATTATCTCCTGCGGTCCGCCTTCAGCGGCATGCACAGTTTCGCTTCTGCCGCCAACCTGTTGGGTGTCTTGTATGTGGCTGTCCTGTACAGCTTTCTCGTCTTAGTGCGGGAGCATTTCGGGGTGAGCTGGACTTTGTTTGGCTTTCTGGTAACCTGGGCTACTGATACAGGAGCATATTTCGGAGGGCTCAAGTACGGCAGGCACAAACTTTGTCCTAAGATTTCCCCCAACAAGTCGGTTGAAGGCGCGTTGTTCGGCCTGGTGGGCGGGGCAGTGGCCGGGATCGTTTTCGCTCTGGTTGCACAAGAGTCCCTGCTGCAGCTGGCCACGTTTGCGCTGGTGCTTTCGCTGTGCGGCCAACTGGGAGACTTGGTGGAATCGGCCCTGAAACGGGAGCGGGCTGTGAAGGACAGCGGTTCCATACTGCCAGGTCACGGAGGCATCTTGGACCGTTTCGATTCGCTCTCCTTTGTTTTTCCCGTGCTCTACGGTCTGCTCAGCCTATTCGCTTAGCCTTCGCTGACCCCAAAGCGGGGTGCCGCCTTGCTACCGCCTGTTCTAACGGCAGCCGCCTTGTTCTGCGCGGCCCTAATCCTGCTGAAACTAGCGTTTCCATATGTGGCGCCGTTTCTGCTGGGTCTGAGCCTGGCGCTGTTTTTGGACGGGCCCGTCACATATCTGGAGCAACGCGGCTGGCCGCGTCCTGCTACATCTCTGGCCCTGGTAACTGCGTGCTTCCTGGCCCTGCCTGGCGTGATCGGGTTGTTTTTCGTAAGATTGTGGCAGGAGATGCAGGGGCTGTTGACCTTGGGGCTGGTGGGTCAGCTGGCCGGGGAGTTTTCCGAGCATGTTTTGAGCTTATTGGAAAAGATCCCTTTCGCTTCCCAATGGGATTTCGCGGGGCTTTTTGCGCTGCCCCAGGTGCTGCTGAGCTGGGCGTCGGCTATTCCCGATCTTTTTTTGATCTGGACCCTGACTGCCCTCAGCGCCTATTTTTTCCTGCGCGACAAACGCAAGCTCTTCCGTTGGGCTGCCGAGCAGCTGCCGCAGAAAAGGGCGATCAGCGTACGCCAGCTGTATGTAGATACAGTCGGGGCTCTTTGGCACCTGGTGCGCGTGCAGCTGGTCTTGGTCCTTTTGTCCACGGGAGCTAGTATGGTCTTTTTCTCCTTGCTCAAGCTGCCCTTTCCGCTGCTCTCCGGTTTTCTCGTGGGCTTTTTTGATCTCTGCCCCGTTGTGGGCCCGGGTCTCGTTTACCTGGCCTTGGCCCTGATCCAACTATCTTTAGGGAATTCCCAGATAGCTCTGGCCTTGGGCCTGGGATATCTGGTAGTATTACTGTTAAGGCAGTGGGGTGAACCTCACTTGGTTGGCGAACGTCTGGGGCTCCACCCGCTGGCGGCCCTGATCGGGGTCTATGTGGGCTTTCGTATTTGGGGCCCTTTGGGGGCCGTTACAGGTCCGATCCTGTTGGTTATTTTCCAAGCTTATTTACGCCAAACACGGGCGCATGTTTGTAGAAAGGGTTAAGTCATGCCTAATGTAGTTATTCTCGGTTCAACAGGTTCCATTGGAACCCAGACGCTGGACGTAATCCGCACTCTGCCGGATATCAAAGTGCTCGCGCTGGCTGCAGGCACTAATCACAAACTGCTCCGGGAGCAGATGGCTGAGTTCCGCCCGGAGATGGCCAGCATCCTCGTGCCAGAGCAAGCGGAGGCGCTGGCCAGCGAGTTTTCCGTTCCCGTGTACAGCGATCCGCGGGCCTTGGAGGATATGGTTACCGACCCGCGCTGTGATCTGGTGGTAGTAGCCGTGGTCGGGGCAGCGGGGTTAAAGCCCACCCTGGCAGCCCTCAAGGCAGGCAAGCGGGTCGCTCTGGCCAACAAAGAGACGTTGGTGGTGGGAGGCCATCTGGTCATGCAGTATCGGGAGCAGATCGTGCCCATCGACTCAGAGCACAGCGCACTGTGGCAGCTCTTTTTGGGCCGTCCTCGAGAGGATGTATCCGAGATTATCCTTACGGCCTCTGGAGGGCCCTTTCGTACCTACCAAGGAGATCTCGCCACTGTCACCGTGGAGCAGGCCTTGGCCCACCCGCGCTGGAACATGGGCGGCAAGATCAGTATTGACTCGGCCACTTTGATGAACAAAGGGTTCGAAGTGATTGAGGCCCACTGGCTGTTCGGACTGCCTTTTGAGTCAATCAAGGTGGTCGTCCACCCGGAGAGCATCGTTCACTCACTGATCCGTCTCCAAGACGGGGCTCTTTTGGCCCATCTGGGTACTACGGATATGCGCCTGCCCATCCAATACGCCTTAACGTACCCGCGGGTGCAGCCGTCCCCTGTGGAGCCGTTGGATCTGGCTGCTGTGGGCAGCCTATCCTTTGCAGAGGTGGACCATGGTCGTTTTCCCAGCTTGGGGCTGGCGTACGCTGCGGGGCAGGCGGGAGGCGCCAAGCCTGTAGCTCTCAATGCGGCGAATGAAGAAGCAGTACGCGCCTTTTTGGCCGGCGAAATCAGGTTTACGCAAATCGCTGAGACGGTTCATGCCGTTGTTGAGGAGTTTCCGGGACAATCTTTTCTAACTTTGGAGGAGATACTAGCGGTAGACGCTGAGGCCCGTGAGCGGGCAAGAGCTTTCATGGGCCAGAGAGGATGATAATATGATCACCTTAGTTGCCTTTGTGGTCATTTTTGGAACCATTGTGCTCGTTCATGAGCTGGGGCATTTTCTCGCAGCCAAGGCTGCGGGGATCCGCGTGTACGAGTTTGCCATTGGCTTTGGACCTGCCTTAGTCAGTACCACCAGAAAAGGAACCAAGTATTCTCTGCGCATCGTTCCCCTGGGAGGCTTCGTGAAAATGGCGGGCATGGACGAGCCCGTAGACTATCACGAAGATGTGCCCGATGACGATCCAGAGAGTTTTCAGAGCAAAAGCCTGCCTTGGAGGCTGGGTACAATTGCCGCAGGGCCGTTCATGAATTTCGTCCTAGCCATTGCCCTGTTTGTTCTCTATTTCATGTTGGTGAGCGTACCGCCCATGGTGACCACGGTGGAGCCTAACTCTCCTGCACACCGTGCAGGGCTTCTGCCGGGCGACTTGTTCATCAGCGTAGACGGACAGCCAGTTGCTGAAGCAGATGAGGTGGTCCGCCTCATTCAAGGGGCTGCCGAGAGGGAGATGGAGATTGTTGTAAGGCGCCAGGGCAGTCTGGTTACTCTCACAGCCGTGCCCGACGCTGCCAACGGCCAGGGCTGGTTGGGGGTGGCCATCAGTGAAGCGAAGCCGCGCTATCCCTTCCTCGCAAGTGTGCGGGCAGGGGCGGTGCAGACCTGGAGGCTGACAACCCAACTCATTGGAGAGATCGGCCGCATGATTTCTGGCAGACAGCCAGTGGAGATCTCGGGCCCCATCGGCATTGTACAGATTGTAGGCGAGACAGCCCGCCACGGAGTGCCCCAGCTGTTGATTCTGGCGGTAATCCTCAATGTCAACTTGGGGTTGTTGAACTTGCTGCCAGTACCTGTCCTAGATGGTGGCTGGCTGCTCATCCTTGTCCTAGAAGCAGTGCGCGGCAAGCCTCTGCGGCCCGAAACACGCGGCATAGCCCAGTTCGTGGGGTTAGCCCTGTTGATCGCGCTCATGCTCTTCGCCACCTTTAAGGACCTAACCCGCATCAACCTATTTTCCTGATGGAGTGTTGCTGTATGCGTGACAAAACTCGGCGGGTGATGGTGGGCAGTGTACCTATCGGGGGCGGTGCCCCCATTTCGGTGCAGTCCATGACCAACACCGATACGCGCGATGCCGCGGCCACTTTGGAGCAGATCAAAGCTTTGGCCGCTGCCGGATGTGACCTCGTGCGTCTTGCGGTTCCTGACCAAGCGGCCGCGGACGCGCTGTTTACGATCGTGCCTCAAAGCCCAGTTCCTCTCGTGGCGGACATTCATTTTGATCACCGCCTAGCCCTTCGGGCCTTGGAGGCGGGCGTGCACAAACTGCGGCTGAACCCGGGAAATATCGGAGATAAACGTAAGGTGCAGGAAGTGGTGAGCGCTGCCAGAGAACGGGCTGTGCCCATCCGCATTGGCGTCAATTCCGGTTCGATTTCCAAGCCGCTTCTGGACAAGTACGGGAGAACCCCCGCAGCCATGGTGGAAAGCGCCTTGGAGCACGTGGCCATCTTTGAACGCCTGAGCTTCTACGATATTGTCATCTCCGTAAAAGCTACGGATATTGCTTTCACGGTTCAGGCCTACGAAGAGCTGAGCCGCCGGGTTCCCTATGCGCTGCATCTAGGGATTACCGAAGCGGGGACGCGTTGGTTTGGAACCATCAAATCAGCAGTAGGCCTGGGGGCACTGCTTTCCAGGGGCATAGGTGATACCCTACGAGTGTCGCTTACTGCCGATCCGGTGGAAGAGGTCAAGGTAGGCTGGGCCATCCTTTCCTCCCTGGATCTGCGGAGAAGGGGGCCGGTGTTCATCTCCTGCCCCACCTGCGGAAGAACCGAGATCGACTTGGAAGGAATAGCGCAGGAAGTGGAGAACCGTTTATGTGACTTTCCGCTGCCCATCACCATCGCGATTATGGGTTGTGTTGTGAACGGTCCTGGCGAAGCCAGTCACGCTGATTTAGGGATCTGCGGCGGGAGAGGTGTAGGCCTGGTGTTCCGCCGCGGGCAGATTGTGCGGAAAGTACGGGAAGAAGAGTTGGTGGATGCCCTTGTGGCTGAAGCTAATAGATTGCTGGAAAAGGATAGGGGATAGACTATGCTCATGTCGCAGTTATATGCGCCAACATTGCGGGAGACGCCCTCAGAAGCTGAACTGGTGAGTCATCAGCTCATGCTCCGCGCTGGCCTCATGCGCAGGTCCGCTTCGGGCATGTACACGTTTCTGCCCCTGGGGCTGAGGGTCATCCGCAAAGTGGAGCAGATTATCCGGGAAGAGATGAATGCCATTATGGGGCAGGAAGTGCTCATGCCCATAGTCCAACCGGCCGAAATCTGGCAGGAATCTGGACGCTGGGATGAGTACGGTGATGAAATGTTCCGCCTCAAAGATCGCAACGGCCGCCAGTTCTGCCTGGGGCCCACCCATGAAGAGCTGATCACCGCTTTGGTGCGCTCGGAAGTGCGTTCTTACCGGCAGCTGCCCCTGCGGCTGTACCAGATCCAGAACAAGTACCGCGATGAGATCCGGCCCCGTTTTGGCCTGATGCGCGGCCGGGAGTTCATCATGAAGGACATGTACTCCTTTGACAAAGACGAAGAAGGCCTAGATGCCAGTTATTGGGCAGCCTACCATGCCTACGAAAGGATCTTCAAGCGCTGCGGAGTGGAAGCCAGACCTGTGGAAGCAGATTCTGGAGCCATTGGCGGTGATGTGACCCACGAGTTCATGGTGTTGGCTGAAGCCGGGGAAGATAGTGTTCTGCACTGTCTGAAATGCGGCTACGCCGCCAATGTGGAACGGGCCGAAGGTGTAGACCGAAAACTCCCAGCACCAAACGGCGAAAAGCAGCCGCTCCAAGAAGTGGCTACACCGCAGGTCAGCACCATCGCCCAGGTCTGCGCGTTTTTGAACAAAGAACCGCAGGACTGCATCAAAACCTTAATCTATCTGGCGGATGGGCGCCCTGTGGCCGCCCTTGTGCGCGGGGATCATAACCTGAATGAAATCAAACTGCGCAAGTTCCTCAACTGCGATGTGCTGGAACTTGCTGATGAGGATACCATCGTCCGCATCACCGGAGCACCGGTGGGGTTTGCCGGCCCCGTGGGCCTGGATGTGCCCCTGTACGCAGATTACGCTGTGAAATACATACTGAACGCCGTGGTAGGGGCCAACAAACAGGATGCGCACCTGATCAACGCCAACCTGGATCGAGATTTTCAGGTCACGGAGTTTGCCGATCTGCGAGAGGTCCAGCCGGGCGATCCCTGCCCGCGCTGCGGAGATGCCTTAGAAGGCGCCCGCGGCATTGAGGTGGGGCAGGTCTTCAAGCTGGGTACCAAGTACTCTAAAGCCATGGGGGCCACTTTCCTTCAGGAGAACGGCGTGGAGACGCCCTTTGTAATGGGCTGCTACGGTATTGGCGTAGGCCGGACGGTTGCTGCCGTGATTGAGAAAAACCACGATGCTGACGGCATCATCTGGCCCATCAGCATTGCACCTTACCACGTGATCATCGTTCCCGTAAGCGTCAAGGATCCCGCCCAGACGGAGGCAGCCTACAAGCTCTATCAGGAGCTGCAGGCCGCTGGCATTGAGGTTGTGCTTGATGACCGAGATGAACGCCCAGGTGTAAAGTTTAAAGACGCAGACCTCATCGGGTTTCCCATCAGGGTAACCATTGGGCCTAAGTCGTTGGAGAAAGGTGAAATGGAGTTAGTGATCCGGCGGACTAAAGAGGTGAGAAGCTTGCCGGTAGGCAGCATTTTAGCTGCAATACGGGAGATCCTGGAGGGCGGAGAGCAAGAGTGAAAGTAGCCGCGATTGTCCCCGCTTACAATGAGGAGCAGACCATCGGACCAGTTATAGAAGCTCTGCTGGAATGCCAGCTGCTTTCCGAGATCATTGTGGTCAGCGATGGCTCCGTTGATCGTACTGCAGAAGTAGCTCGTCAGTATCCAGTGAAAGTGGTTGAACTCGCCGAAAACATTGGCAAAGGCGGAGCGATGAAAGCGGGGGCCAACCACACCAACTGTGAGGTACTGCTCTTTGTGGATGCCGACCTAGTAGGCCTCCACAAAGAGCATATCGAAGCCCTTCTAGAACCGGTGCTTTCAGGGCGGACGGCCATGAGCGTCGGTGTCTTCTCGGAAGGGAGGCGCAGCACCGACCTGGCCCAGAAACTGGCGCCTTCTCTCTCGGGACAGAGGGCGGTGCGCAAAGACCTCTTCGATCAAGTGCCTAGACTGGAGAGCAGCGGCTACGGAGTGGAAGTGGCCCTGACCCAATTTGCTGAAAAGCATAATGTGGACATCGTGCGCGTGCCCCTGCCTACCGTATCGCAGATTATGAAAGAGGAAAAGCGGGGCTTGGTTAAGGGGTTGTGCGCCAGGATGAAGATGTACTGGGAAATAGTGCGCTCCCTCCGCATCTAACTTTTCTTGAGTTTCGGCCCCCTGAAGGACCGCGCCAGATCAGCGGCCTTGCGGGGGACTTTTTTCGGGAGGTGGCTTGGTGACTGCCTTTTACATAGAACCGGAGAACAAGTTATTCTTGGCTTCCTTAAGCTCCCACCCCCTGGTACAGGAACTGGAGATTGAACGCATCGGGGTGGACCCCCAAACGAGGACGTGGGTCTTCGTGCTCCAAGGGCCGCCCCGAGGTGAACAGGCGCTCTGGAATGAGTTAACTCAAGCAGTGAAGAACCTGCATCCGGAGGTGGCCGAAGTTCGCTTTGAATGGACAAGCACTGCGGCATCCGGTCAGTCCGAGCCAGAGAGCGAGTCGGAACAGGCCTATCTGGAAAACGCCATCAGGCAGGTGAATGGGATGCCGATCAACTACAGTTCGGCACCCACCAATGGGAACGGCCGCACCAACGGCAATGGCCGTTCTAACGGGCGAAGCCGAAGTCTCCTGAGAGACTCTATTCCCGGAGATCCCGTGCCCATTGCCCAGCTCCAGGAAGGTGAAGACAACGTCCTGATTGCCGGCGAAGTTGTGGCCTTTGAATCTCGCGTTACCCGCACAGGCAAGATCCTGGTCATGTTCGATGTCTACGATGGAACTGACACCCTCGGCTGCAAGGTGTTCCTGGACGAAGCACAGGATCTGGGCATCAAAAAGGGACAGTGGGTCAAGGTCCGGGGTAATCTGCAATTCCAGCCCTTTGACAACGAACTGAGCCTCATGGTGCAGGGACTAGCTCCCATGGAGGCGCCGCACTGCCTGGAGGATACTGCGGAACAGAAGCGGGTAGAGCTGCACCTGCACACGAAAATGAGTGGGCTCGATGGTACGGTGGATGTGGAGCTGCTCATGAAGTTGGCCGCCTCCCTGGGTCACGATGCGGTGGCCATCACCGACCACGGCGTGGTGCAGGCTTTCCCTGAGGCCCATCGGGCAGCCAAAAAGCACGGCATCAAGGTGCTTTACGGAGTTGAGGGCTACCTGGTGGATGATCCCGAGAGCAAAACGCGGCCCTACCATATTGTGCTGCTGGCTAAGAACCAAGTGGGGCTCAAAAACCTGTACCGTTTGGTTTCCTATGCCCATCTTCGCCATTTTTACCGGGTACCCCGCATACCCCGCTCTTTGCTGCAGCAGTACCGCGAGGGCCTGATTGTGGGATCTGCCTGCGAGGCCGGCGAGGTTTTCCAGGCCGTGCTCCACCAGCGCCCTAACGTTGTAGAAGTGGCCAGCTTCTACGACTACTTAGAGATCCAACCGCTGGCCAATAACGAGTTCCTCATCGGCACCAGCAACGTGCGATCCAGAGATGACCTCGTTCGCATTAACAAGCAGATTGTGGCGCTGGGTGAGCGTTTGGATAAGCCTGTTGTAGCCACGGGCGACGTGCATTTCCTCCGGCCCGAGGATGCGTTTGTGCGTACCATCCTCCTCGCGGGTAAGGGTATGGGTGATGTGGAGCACCCTGCACCCCTGTATTACCGCACCACTGCCGAGATGCTCCAGGAGTTTGCCTACCTCAGCGCAGAGAAGGCCTATGAGGTTGTGGTGAAAAACCCCCGCTGCATCGCGGCTGAAATCGAACAGTTGAGCCCGGTTCCTTCGGGTTTCTATCCGCCGCACCTCCCCGAGGCAGACAAGGAACTGGAGAGAATGACCTATGCCAAGGCCCGGGAGATCTACGGAGATCCCCTGCCGGACATTGTCCAGGCGCGTTTGGAGCGGGAATTGAAAGCCATCATCGACAACGGCTACGCGTCCTTGTACATTATTGCTCATAAACTGGTGAAAAAGTCCCTGGACGATGGCTACCTGGTCGGGTCCAGGGGATCGGTGGGATCTTCTTTGGTGGCCACCATGTGTGCGATTACAGAGGTGAACCCTCTGCCGCCGCACTATGTGTGCCCTAACTGCCACTGGACAGAATTCTTCACCGCCGGGGAGGTGGGCTCAGGGGTAGATCTGCCTGACCGCAGCTGCCCGAAGTGCGGCACAGTAGTCCGCAAGCTGGGCTTCGACATTCCCTTTGAAGTGTTTATGGGCTTCCACGGCGATAAGGTGCCAGATATCGATCTTAACTTCAGCGGAGAATACCAGGCTCAGATCCACAGCTACACCGAGGAACTGTTCGGCACCGATTACGTGTTCCGAGCCGGCACCATCGGTACCTTGGCAGAAAAGACGGCCTATGGCTTTATCATGAAGTACTTGGAACAGACCAACGAGACCAGGCGCAGCGCGGAAATCAACCGTCTGGTTTCCAAACTGGCGGGCGTGCGCCGCACCACCGGCCAGCACCCTGGGGGCATGGTGGTGATTCCTAAAGGGAAGGAAGTATTCGACTTCACTCCCATCCAATATCCCGCCAACGATCCCAGCAGCGGGACGATTACCACCCATTTCGAGTACCATGCCCTGGATGACTGCCTGGTGAAGCTGGACATCTTAGGACATGATGATCCCACCATGCTGCGCATGCTGGAAGATCTCACAGGGGTCAACGTGGCTGATATCCCCCTCAATGATCCCCAGACCATGGCCATTTTTTCGTCTACGGAGAGCCTGGGAGTGACCCCGGAGCAGATCGGCACGCCAGTAGGCACTTTAGGTGTACCCGAGTTTGGCACGCGCTTCGTCCGCCAGATGCTGGAGGACACCTTACCTAAGACTTTCAGCGACCTGGTGCGCATCAGCGGCTTGTCCCACGGAACCAACGTATGGACCAGCAACGCGGAAGAGCTGATCAAGGCTGGGATCACGGATATCAGCGGAGTTATTGCCACCAGAGATGACATCATGATCTACCTCATGCTCCGGGGCGTGGAGGCTCGGGATGCTTTCCGAATCATGGAACAGGTGCGCAAGGGAAAGGGGCTCACAGAAGCGGATGAGGCCCTGCTCAAGCAGTTTGATGTCCCCCAGTGGTACATCGATTCCTGCAACAAGATCAGCTACATGTTCCCTAAAGCTCATGCCGTGGCCTATGTGATGATGGCCTTCCGCATCGCCTACTTCAAGGTCCACTATCCCCTGGCCTTCTATGCAGCCTTGTTCTCGCTGCAGGCGGGTGATTTCGATGCCCAACTGGTGAAGGGTGGAGAGCAGGCTGTCCGGGCAGAGTTGGCCAGAATCACCAACAAGGCCTACGAGGCCACTCCCAAGGAGCGGAGCCTGGTAACCTTGTTGGAGATCATCCTGGAAGCCATGGTGCGTGGGGTGCGTTTCCTGCCCGTCGATCTCTACAAGTCGGCGGCACAGGTGTTTAGGATCGAGGGCGAGGCCCTGCGTCCACCGTTTGCTTCCCTGCAGGGTGTTGGGGCCAGCGCGGCCAACAGCATTGTGCAGGCCCGGGAAGAAGGGGAGTTCATCTCCGTTGAGGATCTACGGCAGAGGGCCGGTGTCACCAAGGCGGTGATCGAAGCTCTGCGCCTGCACGGGTGTCTCGAGGGCCTGCCGGAAACGAATCAATTGACACTTTTCTAGATCCTGTGTTATAATGCGTCTGTAAACTGATGAGTTGCCGGGAGAGTGGGAGATCAGCCCACTCTTTTGACGTATGGGTGCAGAAAGCGGGCATAATGTGGAAAAGAAGGGGGCGATGGGCGCCGTGAGTCGCGTACATATCGAGAAGCTGGTCACAGCCTGGACTGAAGAAATCGTTGAAGGAACAGAACTGGAATTGGTTGATGTGGAGTATGTGAAAGAACCCAGCGGCTGGATTCTCCGAGTGTTCATCGATAAGCCCGCTGGAGTCGACCTGGAAGACTGCCGCCAGGTGAGTGAAGCTCTGGACCAGAGACTGGACGCAGAAGACCCCATTCCAGGACCTTATCTGCTGGAAGTGTCTTCTCCCGGGTTGGAGCGCCCCTTGAAAAAAAGGTCTGATTATGAGCGCTTCGCCGGACGCAGGGTGGAGATCCGTACCTACGGGGCCATCCACGGCCGTAAGCGCTTTGAAGCCACCTTGCAGGGACTTCAGGGCGACAACGTTGTACTAGAATGGGAAGGGGAGACCATAGAAATTCCCCTAGAGCTGATTTCCAAGGCCAATTTGGTTCTGGAGCTCTAAAACGGGAGGCCAACAGGGATGAATTTGGAATTGATTGGTGCATTGACTGAACTGGAAAAGGAGCGGGGCATCTCCAAGGAGCTGCTGCTGGATGCCATTGAAACCGCGATCGTCTCAGCCTACAAAAAGAACTATGGAGCCAGCTCATCGGCCAGCGTACGAGTGGAGTTGAACCAGCACACTGGTGAGATTCACGTCTATTCTCGCCGCGTCGTGGTTGATGAGGTGGAGGACGAGACCCTGGAGATTTCCCTGGAGGAAGCGCGTGACCTGGATCCCAACTACGAATTGGGAGATGTGGTGGAGCGGGAAGTAACCCCTGCAGAATTCGGCCGCATCGCCGCTCAGACTGCGAAACAGGTGGTTATCCAGAAGATTAGGGAAGCGGAACGCTCCATCGTGTACGACGTATACTCCAACCGGGAGGGTGATGTGGTTACTGGCACCGTACAGCGGGCCGATCAGCGCCAGGTCTTGGTTGACTTAGGCGACGTGGAGGCAGTGCTGCCGGCCAGCGAACAGATCCCCGGCGAAGTGTACAGTCCCCACGCGAAAATGCGTTTATACATCAACGAAGTACGCCAGACCAGTAAAGGTCCCCAGATTTTCCTTTCCAGAACTCATCCCGGCCTTTTGCGGGCCCTTTTTGAACTGGAAGTGCCGGAGATCCAGAGTGGAGAAGTGGAGATCAAAGCGGTGGCCAGGGAAGCCGGCAACCGCTCCAAGATCGCGGTGTACAGCCGCGACCCCAACGTCGATCCCGTGGGTGCCTGCGTGGGTGCGCGGGGCAGCCGAGTTCAGTCGGTAGTGGCCGAACTGGGCAACGAGCGCATTGATGTGGTGCAGTGGGAAAAGGATGTGGGCGAGTTTGTGAAAAACGCGCTCAGCCCTGCCAAGGTGCTCTTTGTGGTCACGGACGAAGAGGAAAAGGTAGCCCATACCGTGGTTCCCGATGATCAGCTGTCTCTGGCCATTGGCAAAGAGGGGCAAAATGCCCGCCTGGCGGCGCGCCTCACCGGCTGGAGAATTGATATCAAGAGCGAAACGCAAGCTGCCGAGCTGGGACTGGAACCCCAGCCGGTAGTGGAGTTCGAAGACGAGCTAGAACTAGACCTGGACGAACTGGTGGAAGAACCAGTTGTGGAGCCGGAAGAAGAGGTTGAACTGCAAGTGGCTGTAGAAGCTGAGGCGGAAGTCCAGGATGAGGAAGCGACAGAGCAGACTGTCCGCGAGGAGGCGCAGCCAGAACCATCTGAACAAGAGCCCAAAGCTCCCGCCATCAGCGTTGAAGACCTGGCCAGCCTGACCAACGTGACCAAGCGTAAGAGCTGGCAGGAACGCTTCGGCAGCATCGAAGTGGCCCCTGCGCCCGCCGCTCCGCAAGAAAAGCAGGAAACAGGCAAACCGAAAAAGAAGAAAGAAAGAGTCATCACTGACTTGTCGCAGCTGGAATCCATCACTTTCAAGTTTGACGAAGAGAAGTAGGTGGTAGAGGATGCGCAAAAAGCACGTTCCCATGCGTACCTGCGTGGGCTGCCGCACCTCCGCGCCCAAGCGGGAACTGATCCGCGTTGTGCGCAGTCCCGCTGGGGAAGTGAGTTTAGATTTGGTTGGTAAAAGCCCGGGACGGGGAGTGTACATTCATCCCACTGAAGGCTGTTTGGAAAGCGCCGTCAAGGGACGCCAAATCCAAAGAGCACTGGAAACCCCCATCTCGGATGAGCTCCTGGAAGACTTGAAGCGGGTGCTCCATGAAAAGCAAGATCAGCAGTAAGGACAAGTTCTACAGCTATCTGGGCTTGGCCACTCGGGCTGGTAAAGTGGTCTCGGGGGAAGATGCGGTGGAAAGCGCGGTACGGCGAGGCAAGGTGTTTTTCCTCATCCTGGCCCAAGATGCCTCCGCGAACACCCTCCGCAAGTTCAGCTCACTGGCTCGCCATCACCACCTGCGCGCAGCCGTCGCTGGCAGCAAAGACCTGTTAGGTCAGGCCATGGGCAAGGCGCCGAGGGCAGTGGTGGGGATTACCGACCGCGATTTTGCCCAGGTGATTCGGGAGAGCGTGAGAGAGTCAGTGCAGGAGAATGATAGGAGTGATGCCGATGACGAATAAAATCAGAATCTACGAGCTGGCAAAGGAACTTGATTTGAAGAGCAAGTTCGTGATTGAGTTCCTCAATGACCTAGGAGCGGATGTGTCCAATCACATGAGTTCCATCGACGAAGACATAGCCAATATGCTCAGGGAGCATTTTGCCCCAGAAGAGGAAGCACCGGTGCCAGAAGACGATGAGCCGAAAGTGCTCAAAAAGAAGCGGAGGTCCTTTAAGAAGGAAGAAGAGGAGCGGGACGCTGGGCCGAAACTGCGCGGCAAGAAAAAACGCGGCCCCAGAAAGCCTGGAGCTCCAGAACAGCCTTCCGCGGAAAAGAAAGCTAAGCGGATTACGCTAGGTGAACGCGTAGCCGTGAATGAGCTGGCTCAGAAGATCGGCGTGTCTGGTGCAGAAGTGGTCAAACAGCTCATGAAAATCGGCGTCATGGCTTCTCTTGCGCAAAGCGTAGACTATGAGATCGCGGCGATTGTGGCTTCTTATTTCGGAGTGGAGACTGAACCCGAGCGCGACCTGGCAGAGGAAATCTTCGCACCCGCGGAGCCAGACCCGGCCAAGTTAGTCCCCAGACCCCCTGTGGTCACCATCATGGGACACGTTGACCATGGCAAGACAACGCTCTTGGACTTCATCCGCAAAACCAAGGTGACGGCCACTGAAGCGGGCGGGATCACCCAGCACATTGGGGCTTACCAGATCGAGTACAATGGCAAACGCATCACCTTCCTCGATACGCCGGGCCACGAGGCGTTTACCGCCATCAGAGCCCGCGGCGCTAGGGTAACTGATATTGCTGTCTTGGTAGTAGCGGCCAATGACGGAGTAATG
>ERZ773359.3790-NODE-3790-length-16782-cov-94.261015_pt1 | contig 16782 bp, 15 predicted proteins | sample MGYA00374955_ERZ773359 | MGnify/ENA primary metagenome ERZ773359 (study PRJEB29098, sample SAMN04486028) | biogas fermenter metagenome | study: EMG produced TPA metagenomics assembly of the Biogas fermentation microbial communities from Germany - Plant 4 DNA1... | reverse complement strand
AAACTCATCCTCAGGCAGGCTATAATCTTTTAAAGGATATAGACTTTCCTTGGCCCGTTGCCGAAATAGTACTGCAACATCACGAACGTCTTGACGGAAGCGGCTACCCTCAAGGCCTCAAGGGCAAAGAGATTCTCCAAGAAGCACGTATTATCGCTGTGGCAGATGTGGTTGAAGCCATGGCTTCGGGCCGACCATATCGTAAAGCCCTGGGTATCGAGGCAGCTTTAAAGGAAATTAAAAGTGGACGCGGTACGCTTTATGACGAAGAAGCTGTCGACGCCTGTTTAGCCCTCTTTGAAGAGGGCCTCGCGATCCCTTTGTTCGAAAAAGTAATTTTCTGATAAAAACTCAATCATTATTTAACGCCCTCAATAAAACACCGGATGATCGGGTTTTTGCTTCCTTTGGCGCTAATTTGTGAAGTCAGTTTATGGCGTTATATTTGTTAAGAACTCTTATCAATTCCTGGATGTCTATCGCCTCTTTGATATTGCCGTCACGTCCTATGATGGTTTTGGCCTTCAATAGGGAGTTTATTACTGCTTCCTCCGTTGCTTCCACAGTTGCTAAAAACAGAGGTGATGATGCTTCGTTGGTCATTACCGTATTTTTAAGTGCGATCTGGTCAGGCTCGTGAGGTATTATCGCGGCGGTCGAAAAGGCTATAAAAAAATCCCCTGAACCGTTGCTTCCGTAAAATCCCGTTCGCGCAAGCCCTAAGCTCACGCGCTTTGCCACACGTTTCAATTGTCTGTGATCTAAGGGAGCATCGGTTGCTACAGCCACCATCACCGAGCCATTCAAGTCTTGCGTCTCAGGAAAGGCATGAGGAAAATCTTCGCTATAGGAATAACGCCCAAGCTCCCGACCGACAGGAGCACCATTTAAGGTTCATTACATATGATTGTCAGTTGGCTTTTAAACTCGGAAGAATCTCTAAAGATAAACATGATTGAATTATTGCCTTTAGGCATGGTCATGAAAAAAATGGTTAAATTTCTTTGTGATAAATGTTTCCAGCTCGGTGAGCACTACCCCTGCGAACACTATCATCCCGCCAAGGATGACTTGGAAGTTAACGATTTCTTCTCCTATTAAATAGGCAAATACGTAACCTGAGGGGCTTTCCAAAGAAAGTAAGACGGCGGCGTGAATCTCGGGGCTGTAACGCTGGGCAACTGTCTGGATGAGAAATGGAATGACGGTGACGAACAAAGCCACGTACAAGATTCCCATCCATGCTTTTGCAGGCACTGCTTTAAAGGAAGGCACGGGCTCAATAAAAACCGCCAGGGCTGTTAAAATAATGCACGCTGAGGCAATTTGCACGACAGTGAGTGCTATTGGGTCCATCTTTCTGCTTAAATTCCCAACGAAGAGAACGTGCAAAGCACACCCTAAAGCAAGTAGTAAGGAAAGTGCGTCGCCAAAATTAAAACTCATGCCCGGCGTAAATGCCATAACCAGAAGCCCTGCAGTGGTTAGAAAGGCACCAGCTGTAGCGATTAAGGAGGGCATTTTCCTATAAAAAAGGGCGTAAAGAAAGGGCACCATTACGACGTTGCTTCCTGCGATGAAGGATTGCTTACCAGGCGTGGTAAAAAGAAGGCCAAAGATGTGAGCCACAAAAGTTGAAGCCAGAAGGCTTCCAAGTAAACATCCCAAGAAGACATCTTTTCGACTAAGCAGAGAAAGTCTTGAACGGAAGATTAAACCGAGAAGGCCTGTGCTTAAAAGAAACCTCACGGACAAAAGCCACAGAGGCGACATGAACTTGAGCAGCCAATTGGTTGTTCCAAATCCAGACCCCCAAAGCATTGCGGTCAGAAAAAGCGCCGAATCTGCTAAAAGTACCACCTTCCTGTTTCCATGTTCAACCATTTTTATTCACCTACAGCCATTTGTGCTATCATTTTACGTTAAAAAGGGCATGTCAAAACCATTTTCCTTCCGCCTATTTTATCAATATTTACGCCTTTAGCTCCTCCACGAATCGGGTAAAAACAAGGCCATCATGGGATACAATTCTAAACGGCCAAAGAGCATGCAAAAAGATAGAATCCATTTGATCGGCGCTTCAAGGGTAGAATAATTATCCATGGGGCCCACGACGCCAAGTCCCGGTCCTACGTTTCCCAAGGTTGCCGTTACGGCAGCAATGGAGGAGATCAAATCAAGACCCATTAGGGATAATAGTAAAAAGGCGACAACAAAGACAATCATGTAAAGTGAAAAGAAGGCGGTTATAGAAAGTATAACGTCCTTTTCCACCACTTTTTTGTTAAGCTTCATTGAGTAGTGGGCGCGTGGGTGAATCAGTTTTTTTAGCTCAATGCCTGCGTGTTTAAGTAAAACCATAACCCTTACTACCTTCATGCCACCACCTGTAGATCCTGCACAACCGCCGATGAGCATGAGAATTAAGAGTAAAAGCTGGGCATAAGCGGGCCACTGTTCGAAATCTGCCGTTACAAATCCTGTCGTGGTCAAGACGCTCACAACTTGAAATGAAACGTATCTGGCTGTTTGGGCAAGGCTGCTGTAAATCTGGTTTTTTAGCAACACGAAAGAAATGGTTGCTATCGACCCCAAAACGATATACAAGTAAAACCTGAACTCCTCGTCACGCCACCAGGCAGTGAGGTCTTTCTTCATCAACAATTTATAGTGCAAAGCGAAGTTAGCACCTGCTATGAACATAAAGATAGTTATGACAACGTCAACATAAACCGAATTATATTGCCCAACGCTGCCGTTCAAAGGGGAAAAACCACCCGTTGCCACCGTCCCAAAGGTGTGCGTGAGCGCTTCAAAGAAGGATAAACCTCCCAAATACAGAAGGAGTGTTTCTAGGACGGTCAAAAAGACATAGACTCCCCATAAAAGAAGCGCTGTTTGGTGGATTCTTGGGGTCAACTTTTCGGGCACAGGACCAGGTACTTCGGCGCGAAACAACTGACGTCCACCAACACCCAGAAATGGCAAAATGGCTAACCCGAGCACGATGATACCCATACCACCTAGCCAGTGCGTTAAGCTTCTCCAAAAAAGTATTCCCCTGGAGTTGGCCTCGATGTTTGCCAAGACGGTTGCCCCTGTTGTCGTAAAACCTGAGACGGATTCAAAAAAAGCGTCAGCAAAGGTGGGAACTGCCCCGGAAAGCCAGAAGGGCAAAGCACCTATGGCCGAAGCTAAAATCCACGACAATCCAACTGTAACCAAAGCTTCCTTTGGCCTCATCTCTTCTCTGCTCAGCCTTCCGCCGATGAGGAGCAATATTGCGCCCAAGGCCATGCCTATGATCATGGAAACAAATATGGGCCTGGCATCGGGTGATTTGTCCAGGACGGCCCAACCAAGGGGCAGCAACATAAATAAGGACACAACTTCGACTATTAACCCAAGGATATTCGTTATGATTTTAAACCGCATCTCTTTTTTTCCTTTATTTTATATTTTTATTTGCTGGTCATTTTTCTTCTATGAACAAATTTAGAATTTCATCATAGCTGGGAGCATTCGTGTAGAGCAAGACACGATCGTTCGGTTTTAATGTGGTCATCCCGTCTGGCACGAAGATATCCTCCCCGCGCTGGACCAGCACGACAATGGCTGTTGGAGATATATGCAGGTCCATTATTTTCTTGCCCACTACAAAAGCACCTTCAGGTACGACCAAATCGATCATTTCTGCGTTTATCTGTTCAATTGTGGACATGGCAGCTCCCTTGGTACGCAAGGTAACGTAGCGCATTATGGCTGCAACCAGCGCTTCATTTGGGTTGACCATGGCGTCTAGCGAAAGCCTGCCCTCAAGTTTCCTGTAGGTGTCATTCCTTACAATTGCGATTGATTTTTTGGCTCCAAGTTCTTTCGCCATTATGGCAACAAGTATGTTTAACTCGTCATTTGCCGTGGTGGATACGAACCCGTCAGTCTCTTCGATGCCCTCGCTCAACAAGACATCTTCATCGGCAACGTCTCCTTGAAGGACTAAAGTTTTGTCCAGTTCTTTGGATATACGTTCACACTTTTGAGGATCTAAATCTAGTAGTCGTATATCAACATCCTTATGGTTTTTCTCGAAACGCCTCGCCACCTGAAAACCTATCTTGCCCCCTCCCGCGATCATGATTCTTTTTAGCTTGAACGCGCTTTCAATGCTAAATAGGCTTTCGAGCAAGTGGGCGTCGTTTCTTAATGTAACGACGTAACACAAATCGCCTTCTCTTAAAACCGTATCTCCGCGAGGTATAAAACCCTTCTCGTCTTCTCGTTCTACGTATACAATGAGTGCATCGACGTCGGAACGGGATTTTCTTACTTCCTTTAAACTGCGGCCCTCCATGAGGGATCCTTTGTTAACTTTCATCGCATAAAGACTGGCGATACCTCCCCACAGTTCATTTGCTACGATAACTGAACGTATCGATAGCATGTCTTCTATCGCCCCTGCAACAGATCTTTCCGGAGAGATCATTTCATCAATTCCGAGCGCGTCTGCCCAAATGTGACTGTCGGTAAATTCCAAGCTTCTTGCCCTGGAAATTACGTGTTTAACGCCCGCTTTTTTGGCGATCCAACAGGACAGGATATTAACTTCATCTCTATCCGTGCAGGCGATTAGCAGGTTTATAGCTTCCCCTTCTCCCTCTTGCACCCCTGCTTTAGCCAACACCTGTGGCCTTGCTCCGTTGCCCGTAATTACCATCACGTCAAGCATTTCGTCAATTCTTGCAGCACGAGCCTCATCTTGTTCTATGACAATCACGTCGTGTCCGAGTTCGACCAAGTTTTTAGCTACATCGAAGCCTACGCTGCCTCCTCCCACCACGATGCTTCGCAACACAATCACCTTCCAAAAATTTTCTTTCTGCCTCGGATATAGTATTTTATCACTACTACCCTTTTTTGTAAGTAAAAAAGTGTTACACTTGTACATACGTTGAGGAGGTGGTTTGGGATGTCAGAGCGTCCTAATGTCTTAATCGTTGCTGCAGGCGGGACTATGGGCATGACGTACGATGAGCGCGCAAAAAGCTATGCTCCAACCCTAAATGCAGGCGACATGCTCGCTTGGCTTGAGTCCAAAGAACTTCCATGCGAAGTAACTGTAGTTGATTGGAGCCATCAACCCAGTAGCCACTATAACATACGCATGATGGCAGATCTCGCAGAACTGCTAAGAAGGGAGGCTGGTCAGGGTATAAACGGCATCGTTGTAACCGCAGGAACCGATTCCATGGAAGAAATGGCTTATCTGGTGGATCTACTTTGGCCCTATCCTTACCCGGTAATATTTACAGGTTCAATGATCCCTTCAGATCAATTGGGTTCTGACGGTCCTCTTAACTTATACCACGCCTTGCTCGCCGCTTCTTCTGAATGCATCTGGGGACTTGGCGTTTTGGTGTGCTTCCGGGATCAATTGTTCGCAGCCAGCGAAGTCTGCAAGGTCAATAGTTTCAAAAGAGATGCTTTGACTGCGCCGGAACGGGGTCCCGTCGCCGAGATAGTGGGAAATAAGATACATCTCGTAAAAAAAACTAAGCGTGGAAGGATAATAGAAGGGAATCTCATCCCTGCAAGGGAAGTCGAGGTTTTCTGGGCAACACTCGGAGGCGGCGAAAGGGTCTTGAAATTACTGTCCGAAGACGAAAGCCTTGAAGGATTGGTCTTGGCGGGTTTTGGGTCGGGCAATGTTAACCCGGCATGGGTTCCCCCGATAAGACAGATTATTCGACGCAACATTCCCGTAGTTATTACCTCCAGATGTCTTAGGGGACGGGTGGTGACATCCTATGCTTACGAGGGAAGCGCACAAAAACTGCTGGAGATCGGGGTGCTTTCAGGAGGGAATCTCACGCCCCTGCAGGCGCGGCTCAAGCTCGCCGTAGGCATTGGTGCAGGACTTACTGGAAAGGATCTGCAAAGATATTTGCTGGAAAGTTAAAACCAGCCTCCATGAGTCAAAAGTTTGACCTGATCGACATCGTTAAATGGCAAAAATATATCAAAAATATTAAAATGTACACGATAACTTTTATCGTCGATATAATCAAGAGAAAGGCATCAAGGAGGGGACTTTGTTGCTGAAAGATGACACTGTTTTATTGCTTTTCGATAAAGATCATCCCTGTTGGGACGAAGAGACCATAGCTTTGGCCGGAGAGGATGGCGAAGGCCTACAGCGACTAAAAGCCCTTGGGTTGTTGCAGGAAACCAACGGCATATACAGCCTAACCGAGAAAGGGAAGAATGCCTTTAAAGAACTCTGCAAGGCCCAATTTGTTGTGGTTGAGCCTGGGACAGCTCCCTCAGATTATGAAGAACAGGAAAAGGTCCTCTGGCGCACAAGGTTGCAATGTCTTTTAGATAACTCTTTTATAGCAAGATGGGGCATAAAAGAATACCACACCGGTAAAATTTTGGACTATGTCCCCGGTCTTTCCGGACAAGAAATATGTCGTCTTCAAAACTTTACAAGTTTGGAATGGACTTATCTTTCAAATCCCGATGTAGAAAAGATAAAAAGGGAGTTTCCCGTTACGGGACTGAAAGCTAGAGAAATTCAACCATGGAATCTTGAGCAAATTAGCGCGTGGCTTGAAGGAAACCGCATCTTTACGGAGCAGTTCGTTGTGGACTTACTTTACCTGTCGCGCTACGATTTCGCCTACTATATGAAGTTCCCAAAACATCCCAATGACGTGCATGGGTTGATAAACGCCGATAGATTCTTCTTCTTCCGTGCCCTTCCCCCTTTCGAAGAACACCTACCTATTTTTTTGGAAACTATAGGGAAAGTCCATCTTTTTCTGCTAAATCAGAGACACATGTATATTCCGGGGTACGTAGACCTGGATTGGGCAGATCAGGATTCGCTAAGCTGGGTCATATGGGTAACGGAGACAGAAGAAGAAGCCTTAAGCTTGCTTGCCCAATTATCATATTTTGGCTCATCGCTAATAGAACCGGCCAAACCGATGGACATATGGATTATAAGCATAGAAGGACTAAAAGGCGTTAAAGAAAAGCAGGAAACTCAATTTGATTTGTTTTCTTTCATGGCCCATCAGGTGGCCAGGACTATTTGAAAAAGGAGGTTTGATATCATGAATACTTCTTTAGTGCTCATTTTAGGAATCATAATCTACCTCATTTGCTATTTGTGGTACGGCAAAAGCCTTGAGCGTAAGGTGGTTAAAGCCGATGATTCCAAACCCACGCCGGCTCACACTAAGTTTGATGATGTGGACTTTGTCCCAACGCATCCGGCTGTGCTTTTCGGACATCACTTTGCTTCTATTGCTGGCGGTGCGCCAATACTCGGCCCTGCTTTGGCAATGGCCTGGGGTTGGTGGGCAGGGTTGCTTTGGATTTGGTTTGGAAACATCCTCATAGGCGCGGTACACGACTACTTGTCGATCATGGCTTCAGTGAGATACGAGGGAAAATCCATCCAGTGGATAGCCGGCAAGATGATGCGTCCTCGTACGTCTTATTTGTTTCAAGTGTTCGCCTATTTAACTCTTGTCTTGGCCTTAGGGGCCTTTTCTACTTCGCTTGCTTATCTTTATGTAGCACGCCCCGACGTGGGAAGCATGTCGATGTGGTTCATCGTCGCTGCCGTTATAACCGGGTTTTTGCTTTACAAACTCAGGATTAATTTCTTGGTGGGCACCATTGTTGGCATCTTGCTTACACTTGTGGCCATATGGCTTGGATTTAAGACGCCATTAGCTTTAAGTTATAAAGGATGGTTGGTCATCTTTTTCTTCTACATGATGGTAGCAAGCGCCCTTCCCGTGTGGATATTGCTTCAGCCGCGGGACTACTTGAACGCTTATATCCTCGTTTTGGGCCTTGCCATGGGAGTCGTTGCTTTGATCCTCGTTGGAGCAAAGATGGAGCTGGCGGCCTTTACGAGTTGGAGCCCAAATATTGTCGGAGGGGTGCCATCGCCTTACTGGCCTGTAATTCCACTCATCATTGCCTGCGGTTCCCTTTCGGGCATTCACGGACTCATTGGCTCAGGCACCACTTCAAAGCAACTTGACAAGGAAACTCAGGGCCTGATAGTTGGTTACGGAGGAATGCTAACAGAGGGCCTTCTTTCTACCGTGGTCACCATAACGATCGCGGCATTCGGGCTTTTGGTGTTTAAAGAAGCTGGCGGAAAGTTGGCCGAGATGGGTGTAATTGCAGACAATCTGAAAGAACCCTTATATATGGGCAAAAATTACGTGAAAGCCATTGATGCTGTCGGAGGACCTTTGGGGATATTCACTCAAAGTTATGGCATACTTTTCGAGCAGGCTTTCGGGATTTCTGCCCAGGTGGGAACGGTCTTTTCAAGCCTTTGGGTTTCGGCCTTTACACTTACCTCCATGGATACGGGAAACAGGGTGTTGCGCTTTGCCTGGGAGGAAGTGTGGGAACCGTTAAAAGCAAGCCTTGGCGAGTTTCATAAAACAATTACAAACCGCTGGCTGGCTTCTGCCATACCTTCTGCTTTAAGCATAATGCTTGCTTGGAACAAGGCATATAACGTCTTATGGCCTGCCTTCGGAGGTGCAAACCAAATGCTGGCAGCAGCTACCCTTTTGACAGTAGCGCTGTGGGTGCTGAAGATGGCCGGGTCCTTGGAAAAACATGTCAGGTTCATAATTGCCTGCGCAGGAGTACTTTGGCTTACAGTCTTTGCCGGGCTTTGGTGGTTTTTGTTCGCCGTTCCCTCTTCTTTGCTCGTGCGCGGGTTTGTAATTCTGGAGATAGTTTTAGCACTGGTGTTCATTTACGACTTTTACCATTCAATGCAAAAAGCTTCGCCGTTAAAAGAACAATACCAAGAGGCTGCAAGGCCTTAAAGGCAACGACATGATTAGAGATTTCTTCAAGTTTTTCAAGACAATAGCACAGCGTCAGGCAACCGACTACGTTAGGACCGAACTTCAAGCCCTTGAGGAAACCTTCGCCTTCCTACTTTTGGGCGGTTTCTTCGGACTACCGGCCCCATCGACGGGGTTGGTAGTCCGACTACTCCCCCACTTGGGGCAGGAGCTTGAATTACTTGAGAGGCGAGTGGCAGAAAGTGACGATCTTTTTGCGAAAATTTCGGGGATCCTTAAGATCTAAGCAATATACAGAAAAAGGCCATATAAAGTCTTACGACACGATCGAGCGCTTCATAGTGATGGGCAAAGGCGGAACGGGCAAGACGACGATTTCTGCCGTCCTTGCACGCGCCCTTTCCTCCGCAGGTCATGACACTTTAGCTGTGTCTTTGGATCCTGCCCACAACTTGGGAGATGTCCTAGGATATGCTTTAGATGATAAGCCAAAAAAGGTGTCAGATAAATTATTTGCCTTTGAGGTGGATTTAGACACTCAGGTTCGGCGCTTTATCGACATGAAATTAGATCAAACGCGTCCGCTCTACGGACATTTGCAAATTTTTAACGCAGACAAATTCTTGAAAGCCCTGGAGCAATCCCCAGGTATGGAAGAATTTGCCCTGCTTGAGGCAATAAAAGAAATAGGCAACCTTGATCAAATGCATGGGGCAATCGTGCTCGATACACCACCTACAGGCATGACGCTTCGTCTCTTGACGCTTCCCGACCTAACGCTTCTTTGGATCGACGAACTTATGGGACTGCGAAAAAAGATTTTAGAAAGGAGAGCCTATCTTCAGCATATCGAGGGATCGGGCAAAAAGATAGACAACCAAGATGATCCCGTCATGGCAGAACTTCAAAGATACAGGTGCGAAATAAAGGACATAAAGTCCTTTTTGCACGGAGAAGGTGCCTCGATATTGCTCGTTCTTCAGGTAGACAAACTTTCCGTGAAAGAGACTGAAAGAACCATAAAAAAGCTTTCAACCTACGGCTACGGCGTAAGGGCTTGTTTGATAAACAAAGCCCCGAAGGAAGATCCTTTCAAAGCTTACGCTTCAAGCGGCTTGGATGATCTCATGAAAGCTCACGGCGAAATTTCATGGATCGAGTTGCCCGACCTGGGAGAAAAGGTCTCAACCCCTCAAGGCTTGAACCTGCTGGGCAAAGAACTGATTAATTTTTTGCATATAGGTGATCTTAAGTGAACCGCGGCGTAATGGTTTTACTTCTGCTAGGGTTGGTGGCAAGCCTTCAATATTGGCGAGGCAGGAGGTTAAACTTAACCTTAATCAGAGAACTTTCAAGGCAGATGGAAGAAGCACTGCGCCCCAAAGAAAAAAACTACACCTGGATAGGAGGATATGTGGGCGTAGTGGCCGAATACACATTGGAGGATGAAAATTACAGCAAGGCAAAGGCCACTATATCGCTTTTACCCCATCACAGCTTGCTTTACCTTCCCATTTCACTTCTTTTGGGCCGAAAAGACAGAGTGTACTTTTTAATTTATCCCAAAAGAAAGCTAAAGGGCAGGGCCCACGTCCTTTCAGGGAAAAAGCCTTCCTCATTAAAGGGTTTGCCTCGCTTTTCATTTGTCGACAGCGTAACCTTAAAAGGCGTGAATTTAAAACGATACTATAATAGCAAAGACGAGGCAGAGTTTCTCACGAAGGTTGCATCGCGGCTAAAAGACCCTCGTTCCTTTGAGCATCTGGCTGCCAACGTAGAAGAAAATGCTTATTACGCCTCGATGGTAGTAGGTCGAGGCGATGTTGCAGACCTTCTTAAATCCTTTCTCACCACAAGATAGCGCTGCCATTTGCAGTGATTTATCTCCCCGCTATTTCACTTAAAGAAGCCAAATCTGCCACAAGGGGCTTCGCTTTAACAAGAGTGCCGGTTTTATCGAAGGCCATAGCCTCGACCAAAAAACGCAAGGTACTGCTAAGTTATTCGAACGATTGCCCTGAACGAACCTATTCCTCGGTGACGCTTTTTGTTAAATGGCGAGGACTGTCGATTTCACAGCCCCGCTTTTTGGCCATATAATAGGCGAGAAGCTGCAAGGGAACCACCGTGACGAAGGGCGAAAACTCCTCGCGCGTTGGTGGGACGTACAAAACGTGGCTTGCATCATTTGCCAGCTGCTCGTCGCCATCAAAACCCACTGCGATGACGGGCGCGCGCCTTGCCTTCGCCTCTTTGATGCTCGATAGCGTCTTTTCGTGAAGGCTGTCTTTAGGCGCGACAATCAGTACGGGAACGTTTGAATCGATCAAAGCTATGGGGCCGTGTTTCATCTCGCCGGCTGCAAATGCTTCCGCATGAATGTAGGATACTTCCTTTAATTTTAGCGCTCCCTCCAATGCCACCGGGTAAGATATTCCCCTTCCAAAGAAAAGAAAGCTCTGGCTGCCGGAAAAGTTTGATGCCAATTCCTCAACGACGTGCTCCCTTTCTAGAGTGGCTTCTATTTTGTAAGGAAGTCGAATGAGCTCGTCTATTAATTCCTTTTCCATTCTTGGAGTAAGCGTTCCCCTCACTTTAGCGATGTAAATGGCAAGCAAATAAAGGACTGCGATCTGTCCGGTGAAGGTCTTGGTTGCAGCCACCCCGATTTCAGGACCAGCCTTGAGCAATAAAACATCGTCACAGCAACTGGCTAAAGTAGACTCCTTGGCGTTGGTTACTGCCAAAGAGTACGCTCCCAACTCGCGTGCTCTTCTTTGAGCCGCCAGCGTATCGGCGGTCTCACCGGACTGGGACACAAACACGGCGAGAGTATTGGAAGACAGACGAATATTGCGATATCTATATTCAGAGGCAACGTCAACTTTTATATCTAGATCACACCAGCGCTCAAATGCCCTTTCGGCAATTAATGAAGCATAATAAGATGTGCCGCAGGCCACCAAATGAATTGCCCTAAGACGTTTTATAACTTCTTCATTCAAGGCCAATTCGCCCGAAAAGTCTACGCCGCCGTTTATCAATCTGCCTTCTAGTGTTGATCTAAAAGCTCCTCCCTGCTCATGGATCTCCTTTAACATAAAGTGAGGATAGCCGCGCCTTTCTGCCGAGGACAAATCCCAATCAATGAAAAAGTTCTTTTTTTGCAAAGGCGATCCCTTTGCATCATAAAGCTTGATGCCTTGACTTGAAAGCTCGGCAATGTCGCCGTCATCCATGGAGATTACATTTTTAGTGTAAGGAAGTATGGCAAGCGTATCGGTTGCACAAAGGGACTCACCTTCGCCCATGCCCAAGACCATAGGAAAGCCTCCGCGCATGCAGTAAATATGATCCATATCTTCTTCGTCTACAATGGCGAGTGCGTAAGAGCCCTTGAGTTGTCCCTGTAAAGACGTGAGTGCTTTTAACACGTCCCCATCGTAAAACTTCATCAGTAATTGTGCTATAACCTCGGTGTCCCTCTCGGACGTGAAATTAAACCCTTCGGCGAGAAGGGTTTCTTTTAATTCGCTACAATTTTCTATTATGCCGTTATGGGCGAGTATGAAGTGTTTATCTCGACTGGGGCAAGAATGAGCCTTTACCACCGAAACGCCACCGTGATTGGCCCATCGGGCATTGCCGATCCCCTGAGTGCCTGAGGGGGCGATCTCTTTGACGATGCGTTCGAGATCTGAGACCCTGCCCGCCTCTTTTATAATTTCTATTTTCTTGCTATTGTTAACCGCTATTCCTACCGAATCATACACTCTGTATTCTAACCGCTTAAGACCGTCTAAAAGCACACTACAAGCATTTCTGTAGCCAATATACCCGACTATACCACACACGACTGCCTCATCCCTTCTAACGCAGCACACACAGGAAGATTGTCCTCCCTTTGTCCCGCAGATCGCTCTTCGGTTTTGTAAGAAGACTTCCTGGCCCATCTTCCAGGGCCACGGGGGCATCCGCCGATAGCTTCGATCTTCCCCCGACCTCGTCAACTGGCTTGTAACCAGTCCAGGCGCTAACCACTCCTTCACAAATTTTAAAGCTTCTAAAAGTTTACCCTTGCACCTTCCACCTCCCCTTCTTAAGATACGCCTTCTTAAAAGTAAAGACGCCTCTTTCTTTACTTTTACCCAGTATAACCAAAAAGATCAGGGCAATCAATATAAAGTAACCCAATTTGAAAGAACTTTAAGGTGCAATTCAGACAAGGAAGAAGAAAGAGAATAAATCAGCCTTCCCAGTCCATCTTTGGGCTTTGATGTCGGATCGAGGAAAGACTTACTTTTTTTACGATGATATTGCTAGGAACGCCGGGGACTTGCCTTAAAACATCAACTGATTTCTCGACATACTCTTGTTTGCCTTCCGTCACGGCGATGGTCAAAAATAACCTTTCGGGGATGTCGCCAGCGCACTCCAGGAATACTTTAAAATCTTCGACCCATGGTAAGCCCCAAAGGGCATCTTCAACATCGTAAAGGCGAAGGGAACCCCCTCCTGCGCCCTTTTTTGGAAGGCGACCGAGGACTTCTATGCGTTTTAGGGGCGAACCGCAAGGGCAAATGTCCTGAAGGATGCGGCCTTCGTCTCCCGTTCGGTACCGAATCAATGGAAAAGACATACGGTTAAGGGTGGTGATAACTATCTCTCCCCACTCCCCATCGGGAAGGACTCGTCCATTTTCGTCCACGATTTCAACGTAAAGGTCAAGCTCTTTGACGTGACAACCTTGCCTTGCGCGACACTCCACGGCGCAACCCCATCCAGTTTCGGTAAGGCCGTAATGGTTGAAAGTGATGCATTCCCACAGGTTTTCTATCCGCAGCCTTATCGAAGCAGGCGCCATGTCTGCACTAAGCAAGACGAAATCGGGCTTGTGCTCGGTCTTTCCTGCGATCCTTGCCATCTGGGCGGAAAGGCCAACGACGACAAGGGGTCGAAAGTCATCTATGGCAAGAATCGCGTCTGCGTAGTCGTGGATAAGCCCGAAGACAAGCGTTTCACACCCAAGGCGCTTCGAGGCGCGTTTAAGGATTTGTCCTATACTGTCGGGTGAAGGCCCTTCCATAAAGACAGCAACTTTGCCTTCCGGTGGTGTAAACGTCGTCATCCCGCACATGAAGAAATCTTCAGTTGCCTTGAGATCTTCTGAGGTGAAAAAGACTCTCTTAGGAGGAGCCGATGTCCCCGATGTGCTTAAAGTGACGATGCGCCGTATCTCCGACTGAGAGACGGTGAGAAAACGCAATCCCGATTCTGCGAGATCCGATGGGAATGTAAAGGGAAGTTCGCTGAAAGGCAAATCCTTTACATTTCCAAGGCGGTTGCGGTAAAAGGGAGAATAAAGTGAAGCATGTTCAATTATACGGCTTAAAAGGTATTTTTGAGCCCTTTCTATTTCGCTGCGGTCTTCGATCCTCGCTTTCTTTTCTGCGGCCGCATACCAGGGGAACTCTTTGACGAGGCGGCCTGCGATCCATGGGTCCAGGGGGGTGATTGAAATTTTCATCGGTGACGATGCAAGGCCCGGCCGTTCCTTGCGGTAAGGTTCCAGGCACAAAAAGGTACAAATCTTCCGTCGGGTGCTGCCACATGGATGCAGCAGAAGCGCAGCCGTTCGAGGTCAAGGTTTTCACCGTCTTGAAAGGCCATTGCGCTTATGCTGAAGCTTCCCCTTTCGTAAAGGCGGATAAACCTTTCAAAGGCGTTTTCGGCTTGCGCGTCTACTTCCTGAGGGGTTTCCTCTTGTTTTCTGCAGTTTTTTGGAGAGATGTCGGCCCCCCATCGGCGACGGATGCTCTCGACGGAGCTTTGAAATCCTTCATCGGAGGACCGACCGTTACAGCAACATGGCTCACTTGTCAGGGGAATGATTTTATCAGGGGATTCTACAAGGTACACTGCCCGAAAGGAGCATCGTTCATGCTCGCACCGAGACGGCCGAAAATGAGATAAACTTGCCATCCCGTCGGTCTGTGCTACCAGCTCCCTCATGATCCTTGGAAGCGTTAGACGCATCTCGTCACACGGGGGTTCGGGGAAACGACCAAAATAACTGATGGGCTGAAAATGGACTCCTCTAACGGCTGGAAAGCGAGAAAGCCCGAAACGGACGATATCTCCCATCTCATCGTCGTTAACTCCTTTTACAATCGTGGGAACGAGCACAACACCAAGGCCGGCATCTTTGCAGGCATCGATCGCCCGTACTTTGTCGGACAAAAGCTGCTTTCCTCTCAAAGTTGTATACGTCGCTTTGCGAAGGCCGTCGAATTGCAGAAATACCCAGCTCAGTCCTGCTTCCTTTAATTTTTGCCCGTACCCGGATTCTTGAGCCAGCCTAAGGCCATTGGTATTTAACTGAATTCCTGGAAATTTGAGACTTGAAGCCAATCGAATAAGGTCTGTTAAATCGTCTCTAAGCGTGGGTTCTCCCCCTGAAAATTGCAGGATGGCACCTGGTGCCTTACGATGCACATCATGTAACAACTTTTCCAAAACATAAAAATCGGGCTCAAAGCCATCTCCCGCGCTTGCAAAACATACCGGACACTTGAGCTGACACTTTTCCGTAACCTCAACTACTACGGTGCAGCTTTTTTGTAGGTGATCGATGCAGAGTCCACACCCTTCGGGACAAGTTTCAGGCGGTCTGTCTTCAGGTCTTGCGAGGGGAAAGCGGTTTGAAGTCCAGGTCTCAAGATCAGGTGTTCCCTCCCAAACAAGACAGGAAAACTCTCCATGATCGGGACAATGTTTCCGCAGGAAAACATTATCTTTATCACTTTCCAGCAATGCCGGTATCTGTTTCAGGCAGATCGGGCATACGCTGTGCGTATTGCGCAAAATCGCCATTAAAGGAGTCGTCCTTCCCGTATATCAAAGCCGTGAGTTTCAAGAAGCTCTAAGGCCTTCTCCAACGTTTCCATTATCATCGGAAAACATTTTTGAAAGCATTGCTTCGGATCCGTAATCGGTTCGTAGCCCAGGATATTCCCGCAGTTGACGTGCCCGCCCTCTCCCCATTTTTCTTGAAACCATTCGTGAAGCTGGCCGATCATCTCGGGCAGTCTCGGATCTTTTTCTTCCCACGGCGCTCCTTTGCCGGCATAAAACCCTAAAAGGCAACAGGCGCCGGTCAATGCCCCGCAGGTGCAGCCAGGAGAAAATGTGCCCCTGCAAAGGCCATTCATCGCTGCCGTTAGGTCCTCGTTTTCTTTTCCAGTAAGTGCCAATCCAGCCAATATCATGACCTGCGAACAGCAAAATCCTTCCTGCCCCCATTGCATGACTGCAGTACTTAGGTCCTCCATCTCAATCTCTCCTTCAATCTTCCTGATTAACCTGCCGCTTTTTCGGCGCCTTCAATTTCGTATCGCCCTTTTAATGAACCTTCATCGCCCAACTTTCTACACAACCAAAGGCCGTAACTAAGGCTACAACATGTCTTTATGGGTGCTTCGATGATGCCTGCCCAAATCAGTTGGGCGGTACATTCCCGAAGCAACTTGGGGTAAGTTTCGAAGAAAAACACCTCAAATCCATGGATCGTGAATGCTTCGTGCAATTCAAGAGCGGATCTGGCCCCGCTTGCACATGAACCGTCCCGGCCTTGACTGTCGTAACCGCGATTGACGGCGAAGATGTCGGTTACCCCCAAAATTCCTCCGTCTTTTAAGACTCTTGCAAGCTCTGACAAGGCTGGTGAAAGCTTCTTTTGCTGCGAGAGGACGCACTCACAAATCGCGCCGTCAAAACTGCCGTCTTCGAATGGCATATCACGCAAATCTCCATGTACTGCCGGACCCTTTTGCTTTGCCTTCGAAAGCAAGTCGTCAGACCTGTCCAACCCAAGGGCATCGAAACCCTCTTCGACGAGAAGTCCTAAGGTCGCACCCATACCGCAACC